>ERZ1645187.310-NODE-310-length-46908-cov-6.365078_pt1 | contig 46908 bp, 41 predicted proteins | sample MGYA00575352_ERZ1645187 | MGnify/ENA primary metagenome ERZ1645187 (study PRJEB40837, sample SAMN11349314) | freshwater sediment metagenome | isolation source: river sediment | host: Sediment | place: India: Wazaribad , New Delhi | collected 2017-02-21 ... | reverse complement strand
CGAAGCCTCCCCCGGTGTCGGATCGGATTCCGGAAGCTCTGCCGCCCCGCCGAGCTTTCGTGCAGCCTTAAGGTTCCACGGACAGCACAGCTGGCACAGATCGCAGCCGAGGACCGCGCTTTTCAGATTCGCTTCATCGCCTTCATCCAGCGTCTTCTTCTGAGACAGATAGGACTGACACCGCTCCGGGTACAGGTCGTAGCCGTCTCCGAGGGCCCCTGTCGGACACGCTTTAAGACACGCGCGGCAGGCGCCGCACATCGGTTCCAGGCGCTGGACCGGCGCGAAGTCGATCTTACGGTCGATCAGAATCTGACCGATCGTAAAGAAGCTTCCGTACTGCGGACTCACGAGCAGATTGTTCCGGCCGAAAAACCCGAGACCCGCACGCCAGCCGCTCCAGCGGTCCACAAGCCTGGGATTGTCGACGGAGGTTCGCGCCCCGAGGGAGGGTTCGTCCTCCCGCATCATCCGGATCATATCGTCCATAATGCGGGTCATCCTCCGGTGATAGTCATCTCCGTGAAACAGCGCCGCGACAGCCGATGCTTCCTGCCGCACGAAAGGATACGGTACGCCGATCACGACGACCGTTTCCGCTTCCGGATAGAAGCTTCGAAAGTCCGTCCGTTTTACCGGCCTGTTCCTGTCAAAGCTTGTCGTCCCGCGCGTCGACCGCCGCTCCTCGAGCCTCTGTCTGCAGTCCTCGAGGGGATCGGCTTCGAGAAATCCGCACATCGGTGCGCCGGCTGCGGCCGCGCACTCTCTGATGAAAGCCTCTGTCAGCACGACTTTACAGGTGCTGTTCGATCGTCTGCCAGGCCTGATCCTTCCCGTCGCGGGTCGAAGCCGAGAACAGAATGATCTGGCCGGTGTTCGAGATCCCGAGCTCGTCGGCGATCTGAGAAGCAGCTTTTCTGCGCGCGTTGGACGAGAGCTTGTCGGCCTTCGTCGCGACTACGATGGGCGTCTTGCCGTAGTAGTCGAGCCATTCGTACATCAGGCGGTCGTCTTCCGTCGGACCGATCCGGCTGTCGACCAGCAGAAGGACGAGAACGATATTCCCTCTTTTCTGAAGGTAGGTCTCGATCATCTTCCCCCATTTTTCGCGGTCTTTTTTCGAGGCCTTCGCATAGCCGTATCCCGGCATATCGACAAAGCTGAAGGACGCGTCCTTTGCGTCGATGTCGTAAAAATTCATCGTCTGTGTCTTGCCGGGCTGGGAGCTCGTCCTTGCGAGCCCCTTCCGGTTGATCAGCGTGTTGATGAACGACGATTTCCCGACGTTCGATCTGCCCAGAAGAACCACCTCCGGCCGGTCCGTTTCCGGATACTGCTTTTCGGAAGCGGCGCTGATCACGAGCTTTGCATCGTTGACGTGCATATTATTCTCCCGTTTTGTTCAGGCTCTTCGCACCTGCGTCGGCAAACACCCGGTCCGCCGACAAATCGATATCGAACAGCCGTCCCGCGACATCCGACATCTGAGCGACCGGTACGATTTCCAGCGATTTTAAAATCACGTCCGGAACCTCTTCGAGATCCTTCCGGTTTTCCATCGGGATCAGGACCGTCTTGATGCCGGCCCTGCTCGCGGCTGCCAGCTTTTCGCGCAGTCCGCCTATGGGCAGTACCCGCCCTCTGAGAGTGATTTCACCAGTCATCGCGAGATCGTCGGGAACCGGCTGATTCGTCAGCGCAGAGATCAGCGCCGTCGCGATGGTGATCCCGGCTGACGGTCCGTCCTTGGGGACGGCGCCTTCCGGCACGTGCAGGTGAATATCGGTCTTTTCATAAAAATCAGGGTCGATCTTAAGCATCGCCGCCCGTGAACGGATATACGAGATCGCCGCCTTGACGGATTCCTGCATCACGTCGCCGAGCTGGCCGGTGATCTGAATCTTCCCCTTGCCTGGGACCGTCACAACTTCGATCTGAAGGGTTTCACCTCCGACCGATGTCCACGCAAGTCCCGTAACGAGACCGACGTGAGAGCCGCTGTCCGCGAGATCAAACAGGAAGCGCTTCATACCGAGGAAGTTCTCGAGGTTGCCGCGGTTTACGGTGACGTGAGTCTTTCCGTTTTCGACAATCTCCCGGGCCGCGATCCGCATGACCTGGGAGATCTTGCGCTTGAGCTCGCGCACGCCGGATTCTCTCGTGTAATACGCGATAATATCCTTAAGCGCGTTTTCGGAAATCGAAATCTGATCCGCCTTGAGCCCGTGGGCTTCAAGATTCTGAGGAATCAGGTAGCGCTTGGCGATTTCAAGCTTTTCGGATTCGACGTAGCCGTTGACCTCGATAATTTCCATTCTGTCCATCAGCGGTTCGGGAATCGTCGACAGGGAGTTGGCCGTGGTCAGGAACAGGACGTCAGACAGATCGAAGGGCAGCTCGAGATAGTTGTCCGTGAACGTGTTGTTCTGTTCAGGATCCAGCACCTCGAGCAGCGCGGACGACGGGTCTCCCTTGAAGTCCTGGCTCATCTTGTCAATTTCGTCGAGCAGGAACAGCGGATTGCGCGTCCCCGCCATCTTCAGATGGTAGATGATACGGCCCGGGATCGCGCCGAGATAGGTTCTGCGGTGACCGCGGATTTCCGCTTCGTCCCGCATTCCGCCCAGTGACAGGCGGACGTACTTGCGTCCAAGAGCCCGGGCGATGGACTTCGCGATAGACGTCTTGCCGACGCCGGGAGGACCGACGAGACAGATAATCGGCGACTTCAGCGAATCGGAAAGCTTCAGGACCGACAGGTATTCGAGGATGCGCTCCTTGACCTTGTCGAGCGCGTAATGATCTGTGTTCAGGATCTTTCTCGCTTCCGCCACGTCGACGTTGACGTCGTCAAGGGTATTCCACGGAAGATCGAGGACCCAGTCCAGATAGGTCTCGATAATCGCCGATTCGGACGAGCCCAGCGGGACCTTCTTCAGGCGCCCGATTTCGGTTTCGACCTTCTTCCGGACCTCTTCAGGCGGATTCAGCTCGTCGAGGCGCTTGTAATACCCGTTAAGGACGCTGTCGTCGTCTTCTCCGAGCTCGTCCTGGATCACACGGATCTGTTCTCTGAGAACAAATTCCCGCTGATTGCGGTCGAGCTCCGTTTTGACCTTTTCGTCGATTTTCTGTTCGATCTGGAGATATTCGAGCTCGCTTACGATAAGCTCGTACAGCATGTACAGGCGTTTGCCGACATCCTGCTCCGCGAGAATCTGCTGGGCGCTTTCGCTCTCGAGGTCCATATTTGCGGCTATGATATCGATCAGAAGCTCCGGCGGCTCGATCTCGTTTACCGCAGGAATCACGCCTTCGGACAGGCGGTGTGTCTGGCCGATGTATTCGGAGAAGACGCTCTTCACCATCTTGAGCAGCGCTTCGTTCTCCTTGTTCATTTCAAGCCGGGTGTTGACCGGGAGCGCGTCGACGATAAAATAGGGCTCCGTCTGGGCGTAGTTTACGATTCTTCCGCGGGTGTCGATTTCCACGAGCACACGCATCAGATTTTCAGGCATCCGGAGCATCTGCTTCACGGTCGCAAAGCAGCCGTATTCGTAAATTTCATCAGGTTTCGGGTCGTCGACCGCAAAATCCTTCTGCTCTGCGAGGAACAGGATTCCGCCGCCATTTTCCATCGCGTCTTCAACTGCGAGGATCGATTTTTCCCGCCCGATATCGAAATGGAATACCATTCCCGGAAATACCGGAAGTCCGCGCAGCGGGACCAGCGGAAGCCTTCCGGGCTCCGTGACCTTCAGACGCGGTCTTTCTGTTTGTTCTGTATTCAAGACAGGTGTCATATTTCCTCTCGAAAATCTTTCTAAAAAGAAAAAGCAATCCGGAGATTGCTTTTTCAGGCTTATGCCGGTTCTTCTCCGGCTTCTTTTTTAATGTAGACCGGTTCGGCACCGTCGATCACGGTCTCTGGTGTGATGACAATCCGTTCGATATCCGAACGGGACGGTACTTCGTACATGATGTCCGTCATAAAATTTTCCATGATGCTGCGCAGTCCGCGGGCGCCGGTCTTGCTTTTGAGCGCCTGGTCTGCGATCGCGCCGAGCGCCGCGTCTTCAAATTCGAGGACGACGCCTTCGGCTCTGAGCATCTTCTGATACTGCTTGACGATCGCGTTTTTCGGGTCGGTCAGGATGTGCATCAGCGCGTCCCTGTCCAGAGCGGACAGCGTCGTGATGATCGGTATCCGGCCGATGAATTCGGGGATCAGGCCGTAGGAGAGCAGGTCGTGAGCTTCGATCTTGGTCAGGATCTCTTCCTTTTCAAGCTGCTTCTTGCTTTTGACCGTCGCGTTGAAACCGATGGATCCCTTTTCGAGACGCTTCGCGATAACCTGTTCCATTCCGTCGAAGGCTCCGCCGAGAATGAACAGGATATTCGTCGTATCGATCTGGATGAATTCCTGATGGGGGTGCTTGCGTCCGCCTGACGGCGGTACGTTGGCGACCGTGCCTTCGAGAATCTTGAGCAGCGCCTGCTGGACGCCTTCTCCCGATACATCGCGGGTGATCGACGGATTGTCTCCCTTCCGGGAGATCTTGTCGATTTCGTCAATGTAGATGATGCCGCGTTCCGCCTGGGCGATGTCCATATCCGCAGCCTGAAGCAGCTTCAGCAGGATATTTTCCACGTCCTCGCCGACGTAGCCGGCTTCAGTCAGCGACGTTGCGTCCGCGATTGCGAACGGAACGTTCAGCGCGCGGGCCAGCGTCTGGGCCAGCAGCGTCTTCCCGGAGCCCGTAGGTCCGATCAGCATCATGTTGCTCTTCTGGATTTCGACGCCGTCGTCCTCCATATTCGTGCGCAGCCGCATGTAGTGATTGTAAACCGCCACCGCCAGCGCACGTTTGGCGTTTTCCTGCCCGATGATGTACTCGTCGAGCATCGCCTTGATCTCCGCCGGTACCGGAAAATCTTCGTTTTCCGGGATCGAGGAAGATTTGTCATGTATGATCTCGTTGCAGGCTTCGACGCATTCGTTGCAGATGAATACGTTAGGGCCTACGATGATCTTGTCTACTTCCGACTGAGTCCTTCCGCAGAATGAACAGCGGAATTCCTGAGGACCGGTTCTGTTATTATCCATATTTCTACCGCTTCTAGTTAATTATCTTGCGTTTTCGCGGTGCGTCAGGATCTTGTCGATGAGACCGTAGGAAAGGGCTTCGTCCGCGTACATAAAATTGTCGCGGTCCGTGTCTCTGGCTATGGTTTCGATCGGCTGTCCCGTCATATCCGCGAGCATTCCGTTAATCCGTTCGCGGGTCCTTACAAGATGGTTTGCGTAAATTTCGACGTCGGAGCTCTGGCCCTGACGTCCTCCGAGCGGCTGATGGATCATGATCTCGCTGTTGGGCAGCGCGTAGCGCTTGCCCTTTTCGCCTGCCGCAAGCAGCAGCGCGCCCATCGAGGCGGCCATTCCGACGCAGAGCGTCGAAACGTCGCAGCTTACGTAGTTCATCGTATCCAGGATCGCCATGCCCGCCGTTACGGAGCCGCCCGGACTGTTGATGTACAGGGCGATGTCCGCTTCGGGATCTTCCGATTCGAGGAACATGAGCTGAGCGCAGACCAGACTTGCCGTCTGATCCGTCACTTCGCCGTCGAGAAAAACAATTCGTTCTTTCAGGAGCCTCGAATAGATATCGTACGAGCGTTCTCCGCGTCCCGTCTGTTCGACGACGTAGGGAACGAGACTGCTGTTTTTAATCATCGCTTACGCTTCAGGTTCCGCTTCGGTGTCCGCAGCGACAACGGCTGCGTCAACGAGGCTTTCGACCGCTTTTCTGCGGGCGATCATCGCCTTCAGATAGCGTTCCATATTATCGTCGATGATGTCCTTCTTGTATTCTTCGACCGACTTGTCGAACTGTTCCGCATATTTCGCGATTTCAGCGTCCAGCTCTTCTTCGGAAGCTTCGAGTTCTTCGACTTCCGTGATCTTTTCGAGGATCATTTCAAGCTTCAGGTTGCGTTCCGCATCCTTCTTGACGTTCGCGATAAATTCGTCCTGATCGGTTCCAGTGAACTGGAAATACTGCTGAAGCGAAAGTCCCTGCTGCTGCATCTGCTGCTGCATGTCCTGGATCGTGCGGTCCGCTTCTTCGTCGACCATCAGGTCGGATACGACGACGTCCGCATTGTCGATGGCGTATTCGAGAACGGCAGTTTCCGCCGCCTGACGCAGGATCTTGGCTTCCTGATCCAGCAGTCTCTGACGGATATCGTCTCTGAGCTCGTCAACTGTGTCGAATTCTGAAACGTCCTTGACGAATTCATCGTCAAGTTCGGGAAGCTCCTTATTCAGAACTTCGTTGACCTTGATCTTAAAGACTGCTTCCTTCCCTGCCAGCTCCGGTGCGCCGTATTCTTCCGGGAATGTGATCGTAATGTCGAGTTCGTCACCGGTCTTCACACCGACCAGCTGATCTTCAAAGCCGTCGATAAACGAATGGGAGCCGAGTTCCAGCAGATGGCCTTCAGCCTTGCCGCCGTCGAAGGGCACGTCGTCTACGAAGCCTTCAAAGTCGATATTGACGGAATCACCGTCTGCCGCAGCCGTATCTTCGACGGAAATCATCCGGGCGTTCTGATCGAGCATCTTGTCGATTTCACCCTGGATTTCCGCGTCGCTGACTTCCGGTTCGAGGCTTTTGATTTCCGCGCCCTTGTAATCGCCCAGTGTAACTTCAGGCTTTACCGCAACCTTGACGATGAATGTCGCGCCGTCGTCTCCGACATCGGTCACTTCTTCAAGCGTCGGGCGTGAAGCCGCTTCGATGCCGGTTGCTTCCAGCGCGTCTTCGTAGGCTTTCGGGAACGCAAATTCGATGGCATCTTCATAGAAGACGCCCTTGCCGTAATGCGCTTCGATTACCTTGATCGGGGCTTTGCCTTTTCTGAAGCCCTGAACCGGGAATCTGCCTTTATTCTTATTATAAGACTGGTTTACAGCTTTTTGAAAATCGTCCTTGTCAATCTTGATTTCCAGTGTGACTGTGTTGTCTTCGGTGTTCTTGATAACTGCGCTCATGCAATCCTCCGTAATTTTCGATTCTGTTTATTATAACAAATGCGACAATAGTCTACAACTTTATGCAGCTTCCGAAGCATGAATACCCTTCCATACAGGCTCAATACCCTGAAAGTGAGAGGAATCGCCGCTTTTTAACGACGGTCTTCGAAAAGCTGCGGGCAGTAACAGCAGACTGGTGTCAGCCGCCCGCATAAAAGCCCTCCGGCTCCCGGGGAGCCGAAGGGCGGAATATCCGATATTCTGTCAGCCGCCGAGGTATGCGGATCTGACTTCGTCGTTCGCGAGCAGATCGGATGCTTTACCCGAAAGCTTTACTGTACCCGTTTCGAGTACGTAGGCGCGGTCGGCGATCTGAAGCGCCTTGTTCGCATTCTGTTCGACGAGAAGAACCGTCGTCCCGTTGTCGTTGATGGTCCGGATCATCGAGAAGATTTCGTCTACGAGGATCGGGGCCAGGCCCATCGACGGTTCGTCGAGGAGCATCAGCTTCGGACGAGTCATCATCGCGCGGCCCATCGCGAGCATCTGCTGCTCGCCGCCGGAAAGCGTTCCCGCGCTCTGTCTGATACGCTCCTTCAGACGCGGGAAGTAGTCGAAGATCTGATTCAGATCCGATTCGATCCCGTCCTTGTCGTTTCTGATATAGGCGCCCATCGTCAGATTCTCGAGCACCGACATTTCCGCGAAGACCTGCCGTCCTTCCGGAACCTGAGCGATTCCGAGTCCCGGTATGCTGCTGGGCCTGACCTTTGTCAGGTCCTGATCGTCGAAGACGATCGTGCCTTCGGTGGGACGCAGCAGTCCGGAAAGGGTTTTCAGCGTCGTTGACTTTCCTGCGCCGTTCGCGCCGATCAGCGTGACGATCTCTCCATCGTTGACTTCGAAGTCGATCCCCTTGATCGCATGGATCTTTCCGTAATGTACGTTTAAGTTTTCTACTTTAAGCATATTGATCCTGTCTATTCGCCGAGATAAGCCTTGATAACGTCCGGATTATGGCTGATCTCGTCGGGAAGACCCTCAGCGATCGTTCTGCCGTAGTCGAGAACGACGATCCGTTCACAGATCCCCATGACGAGGGACATATCGTGCTCGATGAGCAGGATCGTAATATTGAACTTGTCACGGATAAATTCGATGGTCTTCATCAGCTCGTCGGTTTCCGCCGGATTCATGCCGGCAGCCGGTTCGTCGAGCATCAGCACCTGGGGATTCGTCGCCAGCGCACGGGCGATTTCAAGCTTTCGCTGCTGTCCGTAGGGCATGTTCTTCGCCTTGCCGTCCGCATACTGCTCGAGATCGAAAATCTTCAGCAGATCCATGCATTTTTCTCTGGCTGTCTTTTCTTCGTCCCAGAATTTTTTCGTCCTGAACATCCCCTGACCGAGATTATAATCGATAAATTCGTCATAGGCGATCAGCACGTTTTCCAGCGTCGTCAGATCCTTGAACAGACGGATATTCTGGAACGTCCGTGCGGCACCGATCTTGACCACTTCGCTGGCCTTTTTATCGTTGATGACCGTACCGTTGATCGTAACGGTCCCTTCGGTCGGAACGTAAACGCCGGTCAGGGCGTTGAAGATGGTCGTCTTGCCGGCGCCGTTGGGCCCGATGAGCCCGACCAGCTCGCCGGGACGAAGCTCCAGATTAAAGTTGTCGACGGCTGTCAGACCGCCGAAACGCATTGTGACGCCCTCTGCGGACAGAACAGGTTTTCCCGTATGCACGGCTGGTTTATTAGTCGTTTCGGTCATGCGGCACTTCCCTTCTGTTTGTCTTTCTTTTTATCCTTCATCTCATCCATAAACTTCGACAGTGAGAATTCGTAGCGTCCGAAGATGCCCTGCGGTCTGAAAATCATCATCACAATGAGAGCGAGGGAGTACACCAGCAGTCTGTAGGTCGAAAACTGACGCAGAAGCTCCGGCAGCACCGTCAGAACGATCGCCGAAATGATCGAGCCGGTTACGGAACCGAGACCGCCGAGAACGACGATCGTGAACATTTCGATCGAGTAGTTGAACTGAAACTTATTCGGATCCAGGTAGCCCTGATAGTGAGCATACAGAGAACCGCCGATACCCGCGAAGAACGAGGACAGCGCGAAGGCGAGAACCTTGTACTTCGTCGTCGGGATTCCCGATGCTTCCGATGCGATTTCATCTTCGCGGATCGACATGATCGCACGGCCGTAGCGGCTCTTTCCGATCGTGAAGATCAGGGCGACGATGATGGCCATGATCCAGAACGAATTGCTCATCGTCGTCAGACGCTTGATGCCGGTCATCCCGTTCGCAGCCCCTGTGGGCTCAAAGTTGATGAAGAAGATCCGGATAATTTCCGCGAAGCCGATGGTGACGATCCCGAGGTAGTCCCCGCGAAGACGCATCGACGGAAGCGAGATCAGCGCGCCGATTCCCGCAGCCAGAAGTCCGCCCGCCAGAGAAGCGAGTACGAGCACGACAATATGCGGAAGCGAGACTGCGTCGAGGAGCCATCCGGATACGACGGCGCCCGTATAAGCGCCGATCGCCATAAGCCCTGCATGGCCCAGGGCCATTTCTCCGAGAAAGCCCGCGACGATGTTCAGCGAGGTCGCCATAATAATCATGATGCAGGAATTGATGATAATCCCGATCAGATAATTCGAGATGAAGCCGAACTGCTGACCGCAGTAAAAGAGCAGCCACAGCAGGAAAACGGCTGAAAAATTGATAATATAGGATTTTTTAATCGCTTTATCCATTTTCACACCTTTTCCTTTACGTTCTTGCCGAGGATGCCCGTAGGCTTGACCACGAGAACGATGATAAGCAGCGCAAACACGATCGCATCCGCCCAGGTTGTCGAAATGTAGGCTTTAATGAGCGTTTCAAACATCCCGATAATGAAGCCTCCGAGCATCGCGCCCGGAATGCTTCCGATTCCGCCGAGAACGGCGGCGATGAAGGCCTTCAGGCCGGGCATCGTTCCCATCGTCGGAGAAATCGTGATATACGCGGTACTGTACAGAATACCGCCGAGAGCCCCGAGAGCGGAGCCGATGATAAACGTCAGCGAAATCGTCTTGTTTACGTCGATTCCCATCAGAACGGCAGCGTCCTGATTCTCAGAAACCGCGCGCATGGCCCGCCCCTGTTTCGTATTCTTGATAAACAGCTGCAGAAGAATCATCATCGCGACTGACAGGCCGATTGTAATAAGCGTAACGGACGACACATCGATCCCGCCGATATTAAAAATGGCAGACGGAAAGATCTTCGGCATGACGATGGGGTCAGCGCCGAAAATAAGGCGTGCCAGATTCTGCAGGAACATGCTCATGCCGATGGCTGTGATGAGCATCGAGAGTCTGGGCGCGTTTCTTAGCGGGCGATAGGCGATGAATTCGACAAGAAAGCCGAGAAAAGCCGTTACACAGCCCGAGAAAAGAATGACCACATAGAACGGCCATCCGAAAAACACCGCGGCGATGTACGCGAAGTAGGCACCGAACATCATAATTTCGCCGTGGGCGAAGTTGATGAGCTTCAGGATGCCGTACACCATCGTGTAGCCGATGGCGACCAGCGCGTATATGCTCCCCGCGTTCAGGCCGTTAATGACCTGCTGCAAAAAGATATTCAAAATAAATCCTCCGGGCTGTCCGGACCGGACAGTTTTCGTTAAGGGTATCGCAGTATCCTGTAACTTAAATCAAAAAAGGCAGAAAGGCCGAAGCCCTTCTGCTCTGAGTAAGACTACTGGATAACTTCGTTGTCCGTCTTGTCGCCGTTTTCGCTGGTGACGTACTTCAGTTCTCCATTGCTGACCTGAATGATCGAGATTTCCTTGCCCTTCGGGTCGCCGTTTTCATCAAACGTGAAGGAACCGGTGACACCGTTGACTTCGATCTTCGCAAGCTGATCGATGATATCCTGCTTTTCAGTGCTGCTGCCGTTCTTGATCGCATCCATCATCGTCATCGCGGCATCGTAGCCGAGTGCGGCGAATGAATTCGGAGTTTCGTTATAAGCGTCTTTATAAGCGCTCAGGAAGCTCTGAACGACTTCGTCCTGATTATCGGCAGCATAGTGGTTTGTGAAATAGTCGCCTTCAGCTGCTTCCGCGTAATCCTTCTGAATGGAATCCCAGCCGTCGCCGCCGATGAACTTGGCGGTGATGCCCATTTCCTTGGCTTTCTGGAGGATCGGGCCGGCAGTGTTGTAGTAGTCCGGAACGTAGATGACTTCCGCGCCGGAGCTCTTGATTTTCGTAAGCTGCGCGCTGTAATCCGTATCGGTCGACGCGTAGTTTTCAGTATCGACAATCGTTCCGCCGAGAGACTCGAACGTCGTCTTGAAGGCTTCCGCCAGACCTTCGGAGTAAGCGTTGCCCTTGGAGACGATCATCGCCGCATTGGTCGCGTTGAGACCTTCCGCAGATTTTGCATACTTCGCGGCGGCATTGCCCTGATATTCGTCCAGGAAGCAGACTCTGAAGCTGTTGGGTGCGTCGAGTGTTACTTCGGCAGCTGTCGCGGTCGGTGTGACCATCGGGATATTGTCTTCAGTCGCCGCATCCTTGATCGCGAGCGCTTCGCCTGAAAGGACAGGTCCGACAATACCGACAACCGAGTCTTCGTTGACAAGACGCTTGTAAGCGGAAACCGCTTCGGTGGTATCACCCTTCGTATCGTAGGATACGAGTTCTACCTGCTTGCCGTTGATGCCGCCGTCGTTGTTTACCTGATCTACAGCCAGCTGGATACCGTTTTTAGCGGCTTCGCCGTACATCGCGGTATCTCCCGAGTAGGGGCCCAGGGTCCCGATCTTGATCGTGTCGCCGGATGAGCTTCCGCAGCCGGTAAACGTGAAGAGCGATGCAATAAGAATTGCAGAAATGAGTATAGACGTAATTCGTTTCTTCATTCTTTCCTCCGTCATATAATTTTAGTTAATTATATTGTAGAAGAGTCCCGATTACAAGAAATTAGGTTAAAAATTGTATACAAACGCCTATATTGTATACAACTTGATGAATCTGCTTTATATGTCAAAAAAGAACTCCCGAAGGAGTCCTCCTGTTTCAGATGCTGCCAGATTCAGTTTATTCGCTTTCAGCTTCCGCCTGTTCCCGTGCATATCGACAGTACGGAGCCGCGGGACAGCCGGCGCAGTCCGGCTTTCTTGCTTTGCATATCTGCCGTCCGTGCCAGATGAGCCAGTGATGGGCTTTGGCCCAGTTTTCTCTCGGAATGCGCTGCATCAGCTCCTGCTCCACCTTCTGGACATTGGAGCCGTCCGCCAGGCCCAGCCGTTTCGCAACTCTGTTGACGTGGGTATCCACCGCGATCGCAGGAATTCCGAACGCCTGTGACAAAACGACGTTGGCCGTCTTGCGTCCGACTCCCGGAAGCTTAACGAGCTCTTCCAGCTCGTCTGGAACCTCTCCGTCATAATCGGAAAGGATCAGCCTTGAAGCTGCGATAATGTTCTTCGCCTTGCTCGGCGCCAGCCCGCAGCTTTTGATCTCTTCGAGCAGTCCGTCCTCTCCCAGTTCAATAACTGCTTCGGGCGTATCCGCCTTCCCGAACAGTTCTGCTGTCACCTTATTGACTCTGACGTCCGTACACTGTGCCGAAAGGATCGTCGCGACAAGCAGCTGATACGGCGTACTGAATTCAAGTCCGCTTTTATCTTCTATATCGCGATAAAGCTCCCGGAGTTCTCCGAGAGCTTTATCGCATTGTTCCTGAGGCCAGTTCATCATTGACTTTCCGGTGCCGTATAGGAAGGCGTCACATCCTGCGTAACCGGAACGTTGTCCGGCGCGAACTGTGCGACTTCATTGTTGTTCAGCAGGGTCTGCATGTACGTTCCGTAGATGCCGGCCGGTATATACGAACCCGCGCCGACAACCTCGTATTCAAGGTTCCCGACCCAGATCGATGTGGTCAGATTGCCTGTCATCCCTGTGAACCACAGATTTTCTTCATTATCCGTCGTACCGGTCTTGCCTGCGGTTGCCTGAGTCGTCGCAGCCGATGAGCCGGTCCCGCTCGTAACAACCTGTCTCATCAGATCCCACATCGTACTGGCAGTGCTCGCCGACATGATCTGCTTCGATTCGAGTCCGAAGCTGCTCTTGTCCGCCAGCAGGTCGCCAGACGTATTCGTGACCTTCTGGATCATATAGGGCTGATTATAGACGCCCGAGTTGTTGAAGGTATTGAACGCAGCCGCCATTTCATACGGTTCGACACCGTAGGTCAGGCCGCCGAGAGCGGACGCCAGGTTATAGTCGTCATCTCCGATAGTCGTGAAGCCGAAGCTCTTGATCCATTCCATCGCGGCGTCTACGCCCAGCGTATTGAAGATCTGAACGGATGTAACGTTCTTTGACTGGATCAGCGACTGAGCGAAGGTAATGTTCCCGCTGTAGGTTCCGCCGTAGTTCTGCGGCGAGTACCCGTTGATATTGATCGGTTCGTCACTGAGGATCGAGCTTGTCGTATAGGTTCCGTTTTCGATACCCAGGCTGTAGTACAGCGGTTTGATATTAGACCCAGGCTGCCTGGCCGTACTGGCCATATCGATGCTGGAATACGTCTCGTTCCCGCCGTAGTAGGCGCGGACGGCGCCGTCCAGATCGACGGTGACAAGCGCCGCCGTATCGCCGGAGCTCTGGTCATAGCCGTAGGCCGCCAGTCTGTTCTCAATCGTACTAATCGCATCTTCCTGATAGGTCGAATAGATCGTCGTATAGAAGATATAGCCGCCTGACGCGACGTTTTCACGTGTATAGGAGATCGCTTCGTCTTCCGACAGACCGCGTTCCTTCATGACTGTCGGCGCGGCAGCTTCCGCATATTCCTGAATCACCGCATCGACATAATCCGCATAGCCCGCGGTAATCTGATTGTTCAGCTCTGCCGGCGACCACGGTACGATCGTCAGCTCTTCCGCGTACGCGGCATCCGACTGTTCCTGCGTGATATAGCCCGCCGAGACCATTCTGGCAAGAACTTCGCTCTGTCGTTTCTTCGCAGCTTCAAAATCGCTGTTCGGCGCGTAAACGCTCGGCGCCTGGGGCAGGCCTGCGAGCATCGCGCACTGGGCGAGATCAAGCTGGCTTACCGGCACTCCGAAATAGGTTTCGGATGCCGCTTCGATTCCGTAAGCGCCCGAACCGAAATAATATTCGTTCAGATACATTTCGAGTATCTGATCCTTCGTATATTTCTCTTCGAGCTGATAGGCGATGGATATTTCACGGAATTTTCGATTGACCGAATCCATAAACGTCTGTTCTGTGGAGATATCCGGCAGATACAGCAGCCGGGCAAGCTGCTGAGTAATCGTAGACGCCCCCTGTCCGGTACTTCCGCCGACCAGATTTGAGAGCAGCGCGCGGACAACGCCGATATAGTCGACGCCGTTATGGCTGTAAAAACGCGAGTCTTCAGTCGCAACCAGCGCGTTTTTCAGATCCTGAGGTACCTGATCGATCGAAACGTATTCGCGGTTTTCACTATAGAGCTCCGCGATCTGGACATTGTCCGCCGACATGATCTTCGTTTTTTCCTTCGGCGAATAAGTCATCCCGGAAATATCCATACGATTTGTATTGTATAGAACATAAATAGAGATTCCGGCCGCCGCGACCAGGACCAGCAGGACGATCAGGATATTTCTCCAGATCTTCTTCGCACTTTTTTTCTTTTTATTTCTCGAAGGAAGGCCTTTTCCGTCTTTTTTCCCGGGTTCGGCCGTCCCGATCGTACCGGGTTCTTCCGGCGGCGGGGTTCCCCCGTCTCCGGCATCCGCAGTCCCGACGGTTGCCGGAACTTTTTCCGGAGCTGCTGCTGCAGCTGCATTTACCGCAGATTCAGACTCTTTCTCATCCTTCGCTGCAGCCGTAACCGCAGCGCTGTCCGCTTTCTCCGTCTGCGGAGGTTCGGATGCTTCTTTTTTCTTGTCCGGATCGCTGAATTCGAGATCCAGTATTTCGCTGATCTGTGTTAAATCCTGTGTAGTCAGCTGATCGTTCGAATCCGGAACTGTCGGTCGGTTATCCGAACTGCCGTTGTCTTTACTCAAATCTTACCTCTCAGTCTGTTTTCCAGCTGAATGAAATCGTCCGGAAGCTCCGCCTGAAGTTCCAGGATACCCGCTTTGGGAAGCGGCAGTTTTAACCTGGATGCGTGGAGAGCCTGCCTGTTCAGTCCGAAGCGTTCACACGAATCGGGATTGTAAAGCGGATCACCGATAATCGGATGCTCCGCAGCCGCGAGATGGACGCGGATCTGATGGGTCCTGCCGGTCTCGAGAACGATCTCGAGCCTAACGGCGCCGGGTACGCGTTCGAGCACCTTATAATGGGTGACCGCCCGCTGTCCGTCTTCCATCACACAGCGTCTGATCGACACGGGATCGGGTCTTCCGATCGGCAGATCGATGGTGCCGCTGTCCGGAAAAAGCCGGTCCGGGGCTTCTTCGGCCCAGACCGTATACGTTTTTTCCACATCAGGTCCCTGCATTCTGGACTGAATATAATGGTGGACAAATTTGTTTTTTGCAATAATTATGACGCCGCTCGTATCCATGTCGAGTCGATTGACGAAGCGCAGCTTGTACGAGTCTCCGCGCAGAGCGGCGTAAGCCGCCGCATAATTGGCCAGCGTGTCCAGCTGATGACGTTTCGTCGGATGAGAAACGACACCGGGGCTTTTGTTGACCGCGAGAATCTCGCTGTCTTCGTAAATAATATCGAAAGGGCTGTCAACCGGGTCCGCATCCAGCTTCTCCCGGGGGAGAACGATCCTGACCTTGTCCCCCGCTACAGCGGATGAAATCACCCTGGCGGGTGCGCCGTTGACCTCAAGGATACCGCCGCGCTTGATATTCCTGAGAATACGCGTAGAGAACCCGTATCTGCGGGAAAGTATGTCGCTGAGCTTTCCGGTCTCATTCGATTCAAGTATATAGTTGTATTCCGTGGGTTTGTCAGACGGAATAATCATACAGACCTCTTCCATTGTCATAATATATTCATTCTAATGGAATTAAAAGAAGTTCGCAACTGATGCCGGTTTCTGACTAAGCTGTAATCGAAAGCAAATTCAGAAAAACCGCAGTTCTTTCATACTGATATATCTTCCCCGACCGACGACAATATGATCGAGCACCGGAATCTGCAGGAGCTCGCCCGCTTTATCCAGTTCCCGTGTGACAGCCTTGTCTTCTCCGCTCGGACTCGGATCGCCGCTCGGATGATTGTGCGCAAGGATAATCTTCGCGGCATGAGCCCGAATCGCCGGTGCGAAAACTTCCCTCGGATGAACAAGCGAAGATGTCAGCGTTCCAGTCGTCACGACGACAAAATCGATAACCTCATTCTTCGCCGTAAGCAGCAGGACACAGAAATTTTCCTGGCTGTCATAGCTGAGCTTATTTGTCAGGTAGGCGCCGGCATCATCTGCCGACGAAATGATCTCCCTGCGGGGACGGCTGCGTTCTTCAAAAATACGCTTGCCAAGCTCGAGCGCGGCCATGATCTGACACGCCTTCGCTTCCCCGATACCGGCAAGCGACCGGTTTCGGCACAGCTCGGGAATCCTTGCCTTATAAAACAGGCGAAGATCACCCTGATAAACATCGAGCACCTTGCGCCCGAGATCCACCGCGCTGCTGGTTCTGCTGCCGCTGCGGATAATAAGCCCGATGAGCTCGGCGTCTGAGAGAGCCTCGGGACCTGAAGCGATCATACGCTCCTGCGGACGTTCCTCCGGAGCCAGCTCCATAATACAGTTCCTTTTAACCGGTCTTAAGCTTTCCTGTTCCCGCGTGACTGAAAAATTTTTCATAACTTCTCCCATTCATGAATTTACGGGATTATAACAAATAATTTTAGGCAGGCAAACTGTACAGGGTATATATCTATAACAGACCATTAAAATAGATTATAAATCGGGAGAAAAAGCATGGAAGATCAAAAAAAGAATCCGCAGAACGAAGCTGCGACCGAACAGACATCCGATGATAAAGGCCGCAGCCGGATTAATTCTCTGTATTCTGGCGAATTTCAGATGAAACTGTTCGGCCTGGATTCGAAAACGACGATGGAGCCCGTTCTTGACGTAAGCTGCGGACCGGATCCTCAGCTTGTACTCGCGCTGCGCATGCAGGGACTTCAGGCCTACGGCGCCGATATCGACGTGCCGGACTATCCGTTCATTAAAAATGCAAGCTGGACCGTTTCCAACTTCGGTCAGAATCAGTGGGGCACGATACTTTCGAATATCGGCGTTGCAGAAACGATCAACACTGCGATCAGCGAAAAATCCGATGCGCTCGAGGGCCTGACGCTCGCATATTACAACCTTCTCGGCTGTCTGAAAACCGGCGGACGCTTCATCTATGCGCCTTCGATTCCCGGACTTGAGGAAACGATCCCGTCCGAACTGTTCAATGTCGAGCATGAAGAGGTTCGACCGGGACTTGAGAAAACGACCGTAACAAAAATCAGCGAGATCTGACAGCTGTTTTAACGACAGTTTTAACATATATCGTCCGGAACAGTCAGCTCCGGACGGCTGGCTGAAGCATCAGCGCAGATTCAGCTGCTCCGCCGTTTCTTCAGGATGTTCCGTCCGTCTTCAGTCGTCCGCTGTGTCTGTCCTGCTGTGATTCCGGATGCGGAGCGAGTCTGCTTCCCATACGAATCCGCTGTATTCAGACTGCGGGTATCTAATCCGGTCCGGGTACGGACGGAAGTCGTATCGACCGTCTGACTGTTTCGGGACGCACCGGCGTTCGTACGGTCTGAGATCGTCCGGTTTGAGGGTATCCTGTTTGACGACCCTCGATTCGAAGAAGCTCTGTTTGACGACGTACGATTTGCAGACACCCTGTTTGAGGACGGACAGCCCGACGAGGACCGGCTTGAAGGTCTCCTGTTTCCGTCGGCACCGGACGTAACCGTCCGGTTATTTCCGGCGGATGATGCTCTATGTTCCCGGTGATTATTCATCCGGCCGTCCGGATTCTGATCCGGCGCCCTGCGGGAGTCCGAACCGGCCCGCTGACCGGCACGATGCGTACTGATGATCTTTGTTCTCGACATCCGTTCGCTTGTGAGCCTTGCTTCGCCGGTAAACAGCGAAATCAGGATCTGAAACGCGAACAGAATAAAGAAAACCAGGAAACATCCCGAGATGATCACGAGAAAAATGTCGAGCAGCCCGTTTGTATATTCTGTGTACTGAAAAACTTTAACCGCCAGCACCGGAGCCGGAAGCGCGACGAGATATTCGAGGCCGTAGCGAATCAGATACTGTTTAAAAGACGGCGTTCTGCCGTCCTCGGTAACTACCCGCAGGCCCACGAGCATTTTCCCTGGTGTTCTGCCGCGTGTAATCCACGGAAGAACGATAAAATACAGGAAAGCTCCGATGTAAAAGGCAAAAAAGCTTGCCGTAAAGCCTTCCCCGTTCAGAATATCGAAGGCTTCAAAACCGGGCAGATTGCTTATCAGATTCATGAAGGCCATCAGAATAAAGCCGTCTACGAGAAACGCCGCGCCTCTTCTGATAACCGAGACCTTCGAACCGCGCTCATAGCTGATCTGATCGAGCTTTTCCCGGCTCGGGAGCATCCATGTGAACAGCGGCGCCAGAATCCATCCGATTGCCGCGCCGGACGTATTGAGCAGCAGATCGTCGAGCTGAAACAGACGGTATGGCCGCGGATACAGGCCGAACAGCGCGGACAGCTGCAGCATTTCAAACGAGAGACTCAGCAGGAAGCCGAAGAAAATCGTCTTGAACCATCCGCAGTTGAAATAGTATTTCAGATAGATCCCGAAGGGGATCGTCATCAGAATATTGTAAAAGGGTTCGTAAACATAAACGCTCTGGAAGCCTTCCGCCCAGGTCGAGGGATCTGTCAGAACAAAATTTGTGTATTCGCGTATATTGTCAATAAAACCGAACAGCCGGAAGTCTGTCACCGGTCCCGTCATCTGACTGACTTCCTCAATCGTCGGAAGCGGCATCACGACAAGGATATAACAGCATGTCAGATACAGAATAAACGAGAAGAAGAGGAAGCTTCGGATAGGCGGAATGCCGCCGAACTTATGATATTCATAAAGCAGATAAGGAACGGTGAGGACCGCGGCAATGATCGGAAAGATATAGAAGGACGCTTCGAGCGTACTCAGATAACTTGAATCCATCATACTCCTTTCCTGTTTCCAAGCAGGAAACGCAGTTTTTAATTATATAGACTTATATCCAAAGAAACCTGAAATTCGATCTGGAAAACAAAGGAGGAAAAAATGTTAGTCGGTGCTTTTATTGTTCCGCATCCGCCGCTGATCATCCCCGCAGTGGGGCGCGGCCAGGAAGACGGCATTCCGAAAACAGTCGAAAGCTACGAGCAGATCGCAGCGAAGATCAGGGAGCTGAAGCCTGAAACGGTCGTGATCACGACGCCTCATTCGATCATGTATCGGGATTATATTCATATTTCACCAGGAAGCGAAGCGTCGGGCAGCTTCGCGCAGTTCGGGGCGCCCCAGGTCAACTTTCATATCGCCTACGATCAGGAGCTTGCCGAACAGATCGCAGATTTCAGTGAAGAGGATCGGATCTCCGCGGGATTTCTCGGAGAGCAGGATCCGGAGCTGGACCACGCGTTTATGATTCCGCTGTATTTTATCCGCGACCTGATCGGATCGACAAAATTTGTCAGAATCGGCCTGTCAGGCATGTCGGCGGAAACGCATTACCGTTTCGGAGAAGAAATTACGAAAGCCTCCGATCAGCTCGGACGACGGATCGTGCTGATCGCATCCGGCGACCTGTCTCATGTGCTCAAAAAGGACGGCCCTTACGGCTATCGTCCGGAAGGCCCCGAATTTGACAGCGAGCTCGTCTCGATCATCAAACGCGACAAACTGCCCGAGCTGCTCGATTTTGACGAAGGCTTCTGCGACCGCGCAGCCGAATGCGGGCTCCGCTCGTTCATTATCATGGCCGGCGCGCTGAACGGACTGAAATACAAGACCCGGTTCCTGTCCTACGAGGGACCCTACGGAGTCGGATACGCCTGCGCCGAATTCATTCCCGATCAGAGCTGAACTGCCGTCGGGCGCTGAAATCACTGTTCTGCTGCAACGAAGAAAATGAACGGAGAAAAAAATGGGTGACGCATATACAGATCTTGCAAGAAAAACGCTTGAAAGCTATGTGACGACAGGGCATATGCCCGATGTGGACCGCACCGCACTTCCGAACGAGATGACGAAGGACCGTGCCGGCGCCTTCGTGTCGCTGAAAAAGCACGGTCAGCTCAGAGGCTGCATCGGAACGATCGGCCCCGTTCAGCCGTGTCTGGCTGACGAAATAATGAACAACGCGGTATCGGCCGGAACCGGCGATCCCCGCTTCAGACCGGTCCGTCAGGACGAGCTCGCGGATCTGGTCTATTCTGTGGATGTACTCGGAGAACCGGAGCAGATCTATTCGCTTGACGATCTGGACGTTCACCGTTACGGTGTGATCGTCTCAAACGGCAGGCGCAGAGGTCTTCTGCTGCCGGATCTCGAAGGGGTGGATACGCCGGAAGAACAGGTCGGAATCGCGATGCAGAAGGGCGGAATTGCTCCGGAAGAACCGATTATGCTCGAACGTTTCGAAGTGGTGCGTCACAAATGAACGCAGAAGACGAAACGAAGACCGTCTGTACGGCCTGTCCGAGACACTGCCGGATTCCGGAGGGAGGTCTCGGCTTCTGCAGAGCCCGGCGCTGTGTCTCCGGAACGGTCATCGACGATAATTACGGCAAGATAACCGCTGCGGCCCTCGATCCGATCGAAAAGAAGCCCCTGGCGCGCTTCTTCCCCGGATCAAGGATCCTGTCCGTCGGATCCTGGGGATGCAACCTGCGCTGTCCATTCTGTCAGAACTACGAGATCTCGATGACGGACGGCTCGGATATCCGGTTTGACGACATCACGCCGGAGGAGCTCTGCCGGCGCGCACAGCAGCTTGCCCCTCAGGGGAATATCGGCGTCGCCTATACCTATAACGAGCCTCTTGTCGGATGGGAATTCGTCCGTGACACCGCGAAGCTCGTACACGGCGCCGGCATGAAGAACGTGATTGTGACAAACGGCTGGACCGAAACGGCGACACTCGACGCGGTGCTGCCCTATACGAACGCGTTCAATATCGACCTGAAGAGCTACTCCGAAGCCTTTTATAAAAAAGTAGGCGGTACGCTCCAGGTTGTCAAGGACAATATCAGAAGAGCGGCGGCGTCTTCTCATGTGGAAGTCGCGACCCTCGTGATCCCGGGCGAAAATGACAGTACGGAAGAAATGGACGAGCTGTCGTCGTTTCTCGCATCGGTAAGCCCCGATATCGTCCTTCATGTCACCCGGTTTTTCCCGTGCTATCATATGACCGACCGCGGTCCGACGCCTGTTCAGAAGGTCCTCGACCTCGCAGATACGGCCAGAAAGCATCTGAAGTACGTATACGAAGGCAATATCTGACTGTGTTATAATGCAGAAGTTCGTAAAATTATGAGTTTAAAACAGGGAAAGGAAGCGCGATGAGAGATTATACGATCGGTCCGGACGCGTCCGGCCAGCGCCTGGACCGTTATCTGATCAAGCTCCTGCCTGAAGCCGGAAAGAGCTTCCTGCAGAAAATGATCAGAAAGAAACGGATCAAGCTGAACGGAGGACGTGCGGAAGCGTCGGCGATGCTTCATGACGGCGACATCGTCCGCCTGTATTTTTCAGATGAGACCATCACCGCTTTCAGCGGCGGTCCGAAGCAGACCGTTTCACCTGAATCGCTGCCGTCCGGGCTGCGGAGCTCGTTTAACAATCCTGTTTTCGAGGACGAGGACTATCTGGTAATCAGCAAGCCGGCCGGAGTTCTCTCCCAGCCGGATCATACCGGGGAGCTCAGCGCGGCGGAAGCTGCGCGCGCCTTTATTCACGGGACAGAAACCTTTTCGCCGGCTCCGCTGACGAGACTTGACCGCAATACCAGCGGCGTTCTGCTCTTCCCGAAAAACTACGAAGCGCAGAAACGGGCGCTGGCCTCTATCCGGGACCGCGATACCGACAAGGAATATCTGACGGTCGTCTCCGGAACGATCACCTCTCCGGGTGAGCTGCGAAGCCGGCTGTCAAGAGACGGGACGGATATGAAAACTCGCTCCGGCGGAGACGATTCAAAGGAAGCCGTTCTCGAATACCGGCCCCTGGCCTCGGCAGACGGTTATACGCTCCTTCTGGTTCGCCTGCTTACGGGTCGGACCCATCAGATCCGGGCCCAGTTCGAACAAAACGGGACGCCGGTCGCCGGAGATACCAAATACGGCTCCCGTGAGGTGAACCGGGATCTGCGGGAACGCTTCGGAGTACGCAGCCAGCTGCTTCACGCATACCGATACGCGCTGCGTGACGATGACGGGACCTATCTCGACGTTTCCGCTCCCCTTCCCGACGATTTCGCGGCTGTGATACGCGGAATTTTCAGCGGGCAGACACTGGGTTCACTTCAAGCCGGAGCGAGCGGAAGCGGCAGCTTATCTGATAAAAGGAACAGCTGATGGGCGCCTGGAATTCCCGGGGCCTGAGAGGCTCTTACCTTGAAGAAACGCTGGACAGCGTAAACCAGATCTATATGGATCAGGGGCTCGCCGTCGTACAGAAGGTTCCGACGCCGATTACCCCCGTGGAATACGACAAGCCGCGGGGAACGATCCGGCTGGCTTATTTCGACAAAAAATCGACGGTCGACTATATCGGCAATATCCAGGGCTTTCCGGTCTGCTTCGACGCGAAGGAAACGGCCATCGCAAACCTGCCCCTCTACAATATTCACGAGCATCAGATCGAATTCATGAAGGCCTTTGCCGCTCAGAACGGACTCGCCTTCCTGATCGTCCTGTTTCGCAGCGAGGACGCCGCGTTTCTGCTGCCCTGTGAAAAGCTGTTCGAATTCTGGGACGGCGCGGCGAACGGCGGACGCAAGTCGATCCCGAGGAGCGCCTTTGAAGAGCGATACCGGATCGGAACTCACGGCAATATCCAGCTGCATTATCTGGAAGCCGTATCAACATACCTGAATCAGAAAGAGAATCAAGGAGAAAAAGAGGCATAATGGAAAAAATACCGAGTTTTGAAGTTAATCATCTGGAGCTGCTTCGAGGAATCTACGTATCGAGAAAAGACAAGGTCGGCGACGAAACGGTTACGACCTTCGATATTCGTATGAAGGAACCGAACCGCGAACCGGTTATGAACACGGCGGAGCTTCACACGCTGGAACATCTCGGCGCGACGTGGCTTCGAAACGATCCGCAGGTCTCGGATCAGGTGATCTATTTCGGACCGATGGGCTGCCGCACCGGCTGCTACCTCGTACTCAAGGGCGATCTGGAGTCAGAGGATATCGTTCCGATGGTCACCGACATGTTTAGATTCGTATCGGAATTTGACGGTGAAATTCCGGGAGCCGCCGCCAGAGACTGCGGGAACTACCTGGATCAGAATCTCGATATGTGCAGATGGGAAGCGAAGAAATATCTGACTGAGGTTCTCGAGGATATCCAGCCGGAAAATCTGCATTATCCGGCCTGAGTCTGAAACATAAAAAGAACGGGCATTCCGCAGCAGTGCGGAACGCCCGTTCTTTTTATCTGTACCGGTTCGATATAAGTCGAATATGAATGATCAGGACTGCTGATCCTCTTCGGCCGTTTTCCCTTCAGGACGGAAGGGTTCGACTTCATTTCCGGCCATACGCTTGAACATTCTCGTCATCCAGTCGCCGTTGCGCTTAAGCCACGCTTCCCGTTCCTTCGAGTAGTTGTTGATCGCCCGAACGACCCGCTGGGCTTCCTCGATCGTTTCCTGGCTCTGATCCGGCAGCAGCGCGGACCATTCATAATTCATCTTTCCGCCCAGACTCATCACTTCATAATCGATGCTCAGCGCGAGGCCCTGAATCTGGAAATCTGCAGGAAACTTCCTGATCGCGGCTGAAGCCTTTTTCCAGTTATGATACCTGCCGAGAATCAGCGCCTGATGGACGTCGACTACCGAAACGAAGGGCTTCTTATGTGCGTTGGCAAGGAAATATTTCGGAGAAATAAACATAAAGACGCACGAGATCATCAGCAGGATCAGCGCGATCGGGATGATAAGCCAGCGGCTCCCTTCCGGCGAAGCGAAAGCCATAAGCCCGGCGATCACAACGATGCTGCCGAGAACGAGGACGGCCTGGAGCGTAGTCGGACGCGTGACAAGCTTGTCCATATCTTTGACATAGAGCTCGTAAACGGAATCCGGGTATTTCCATACGATCCGGTGGTGCTCCTGTGCCATATAGCTCTTGAAACGATTCGATCTCTTCCGGAAAACAAACAGATAGATCAGACTTGTGGCAGCGGTGCCGAGACCGAGCCATCCCATGATGTAGACGTCCTGAAGTTCCGGCATGAACAGCGGAATCAGCGCGACGAGAGCTCCGGCGACAATCCCGCAGATGCAGTACAGGAAATTCGCCTTAAACGGATTCGGAACCTCTGCAAGAAGCTTTTTCGCCTCTTCTGTCCCTTCGATATTGGCATCGCTTCTGACGACTGCCGATTTTTTCTGGACCTTCTTCTGAATCTGAACGACTTTATTCTTCTGAGCGGTTTTTTTCTTTTTAGCCATTGGTCTCCTGTTTCTTTACTTCTGCATATTCTTTACGGACATCTTCAATCTTTCCGCAGGTCATTCGTCCTTCAGGACATGGTCCCGAAACACAGTTCGGACCGGCATTCTTGAAGAGAATGGGCGCGACCTCGTAGCACTGACGCAGCATTTCCTTCGCCAGGGCGCGGATTTCCCACTGGGCTCTGTTGCAGCAGCGGACATTGAAGAAATGCAGCAGCTCGCGGACGTTCATCGTCAGGACGATCATCGTTTCGCAGGCGTTGGGAAGCACGTAGCGCGCGTCTTCGATTCCCTGCTTTTCCGCCGCGGAAGCAGCCTTCTTCTCGCTCATGCCCGATTCGATATTTTCCCGGGTATGCTTCGCGATGAGCAGGTCCGCGATCTTATCGTAGGATTCCTGGGCGTTTTCCATCGCGCGGATATACTCCTGCTCCGCTTCGGGAATTTTCTTGATTTCCGGCGGAACGATATAGTCGAAATGACCTTCCGTTACATAACGCTGGGATTTCTGACTGTACGACGCGTGACGGTGTCTGACCAGCTGATGTGTCAGCGAACGGGAGACGCCTTCGACTGCAAATGTAAAATTCGCATGTTCGATGGGTGACGCGTGTCCCATGTTCATCAGTACGTTCAGGAATTTGTCGACCTGTTCGTCTGTCAGGTTGTCCATGATTTCAGACGCAGGTGTCTGCGAATAACAGAGCTTGGCTGCTGCCGAAATCAGTTTTTCAGGCTCCGGCGTATGCGAGATCAGATTGACTTTCAGTTGGGTTTCCTGTTGATTCATGTTTGAATTCGATCCTTTCTTTGTCACATCCCGCCGTCAGCTCAGGCGAATGTGTTTTATGTTTTTTCTGCCCATACGGCATCCCGTGTATTATATCTATTATTGTTACTCGATGAAAGTGAAATGGCGTTTGATACAAGACTAACGGAACAGCTTCATTTGATCTTTAAGTACGATATTTAGGTAAAACACATGTATACATGCCGTTTACTTGAAAGAAGACCGGGAACAGGGTACATTAAAGACAGACGGAGGGAAACATGGCAGACAATAATTTAGACAGCAAGACCACTGCCGGCGAGCTTCTGGCCGCAATATTCGATACGAGCGAATTCAAGCAGTTTTCGCACGACGCCAGAGAAGAAGTCGCGGACCTGCTTGCCGGACAGGATTTCGACCGGATCCTCGATCTCGACTGCGGAACCGGACTGCTCCTCGAGCAGCTGTTCGAAAAATGTCCGAATATCGAAGCCCGCGGTTTCGATTACCGGCTGGAGGATCTGAGCAAGGCGAAGGAACGACTTCGCGGGAAAAATGTGTCGTTTGATTTCGGTCAGGCGATCAATCTCCCCTATCCGGACAACTCCTTCGATATCGTCGTCAGCACGACAACGTTCCATCACTACAAGCAGCCGCACAAGGTAATGTCTGAGGTCCGCCGGGTTCTGAAGCCCAACGGCATGTTCATCATCTGCGACACGTACCTGAGCTCCATGCTCAGATATCTGAACATGATTTCGAAGCCCGTCAACGACGTGACGGACATGGCGCTGTACTCGAAAAAGAAGATCTGGCAGATGCTCAACGCGGCGGGCTTCACGGGGATTCAGTGGCGTCTGCTGAACAAATACGCGTATCTCGTCAGAGCCCACGCGGCGGAAATGCCGCTCATCGAAGAATTTTAAATAACATCCAGGAAATAATAAAAGCGGAGCCTTGCGGCTCCGCTTTTATTATTTCCTGCTTTTATCAGCTCCTCAGAATTCCCTGCGTTTTTCGAAAACCTCAAGATCCATTTCTAGACAGGTGGTCACCTGACGAAGCGTTTCGAGCAGCGCCTCCAGATACAGTGCGTGCCGGACGTTCATGTCCGGATTACGCGTCTCCTCGTCGTCCGCCCGTTTGACCTCCATCATCGTATCCATCGCCTGATCGTACAGCTCTTTTTTCTCGGTCTCGAGTTTTTTCGCCTGTCTGCGCTTGAGCAGGCTCATACCCGCCAGCGCCGCAGCGGCTACCGGCGCAGTGATCAGCAAGCCCGGAAACAGCCCTCCGTCCCCGGCGCCCGTCACGTCTTCGATATCGACTGTATCGGAGGAGTCGTTTTCTTCCGCGACCTTTTTGAGCGTCGCGCGGAACGGACTGTCTTCGATCGTACGTTTTTTATTCTGCACCCCCAGCTTCGCTTCGTCGATGAGCCTTCTGACCGGAATCAGCGAATCGAGGTCCGGGAAGGTAATCCCCGCGCGTTTTCTCGTATATCTGCTCATCGGTCATCTCCCGCGACCGGTCTGAGTTCGCCTGTTACGATATCGATGACATAGCCGTCGATTTCGACACTTTCGGGAATAAGCGGATGTGAGCGCAGCAGATCGACCGTTTCGCAGACGGCGTCTTCAACGTGATCGAAGCCGCCCAGCCAGCCTTTAAGATCGATTCCCTGTGAGGCGGCTGCGGCGATGTTTTCTTCGGATACGCCTTTTTCTTCCAGGGCTTCGATCAGCTCGTCCGCGTCCAGTCCCGCGACGCCGCACTGGGTATGTCCGACAATCATGATCTCTTCGACGCCGAGCTCTCCGATCGCGATCAGAAGACTCCTGACGGTGCTGTCGTAGGGATCGGTGATCATCCCGCCCGCGTTTTTGATCATCTTGACGTCACCGTTGCGGATGCCCAGAGCGGCGGGGAGCAGCTGTACGAGTCTTGTGTCCATGCACGTGACCACCGCGATCTTTTTGTCCGGCAGCCCGCTCGTTCTGAACTGCTCGTATTCTTTATTTTCGACAAAGCGCCGGTTGTTCTCCAGCATCTGCCTGACTTCGTCTGTCATGTTATCACCTTCCAGTAAACCTTATCGGCTAGAGACAGTATAGCATTAATGAAAAGCAGCGAAACAAACGAATGGATTCGTTTTTCATAAGCTGTCTTAGTAATCTACCCGAATAATACCCCTGTTTCATGGTCTGCCAGTTAGAATTTCAGTAATAAAAAAGACCCTTTCGGGTCTTGAAACCGGGCGGCGGGGGAAAACCGCCCATTTTTGATTATCTGCTTTATTCAGCCTTTGCCGCGTCAACCTTCTTATCTTTGCTGTTGAGCATTGCCATCAGCATGAACGCTCCGACACAGGTGCCGACCGCGATGCAGACGAGGAACATCAGCACGTTGTTGGTCGCGCCGAGAAGACCGACGATCGGTCCGCCGTGGGGAACGACATCCGTGATCTTGAAGACCGATGCGAGAGCGCCCGCAACAGCAGAGCCTGTGATCATCGACGGCAGGACACGCTTCGGGTCTGCCGTGGCAAACGGGATTGCCCCTTCCGTGATGCCGATAAGGCCCATCAGGAACGCCGAGAGACCGGAGCCCTGTTCTTCTTCAGTAAAGTGCTTCTTCGAGAGGAAAGTCGCGAGACCGCAGGCCAGCGGCGGAACCGGAATGGCTGCTGCGACGATGCCCATGATCTGCGGATTGCCTTCGGCGATGCTTGCGACACCGAACAGGAAAGCCACCTTGTTGACCGGGCCGCCCATATCGACGCCGATCATCGCGCCGAGGACGAGTCCGAGAGGAATTGCGGTCGCGGTATTCGCAGCCAGCGACTTAAGCATGCTGTTCAGAACTTCCATAAGCCAGGAGATCGGTCCGCCGAGGAACATGATGAAGGCTGCCGAGATAAGTCCCGTGCCCAGCAGCGGAATGACGAAGATGGGCATGATGGGCTTGAGTCCCTTCGGGACCTTCCACGTGTTGACCCATTTGACGAAATAGCCTGCCGCATAGCCGCAGACGATACATCCGAGGAAGCCGGTACCCGCGGTCGTTCCGAGGACGTCCGGAGAAACCGAGACCATCGCGGAGATCATCGCCGGCGCCAGCGCCGCACGTCCTGCAATCGAGAAGGCGATGAAGCCTGCGAGAATCGGATACATCAGGTTAAAGCCGAGACTGCCTATCGCGTTCATCTTTTCCCAGAACACGCCGCTTACGACCATTCCGTCTGCCGTTGCCGTTCCGCCGAAAGAGATGGACAGCGCGATAAACAGACCGCCTACGACGACAAACGGGATCATGTGGGAGGCGCCGTTCATCAGGGCTTTCACCGCCGCGCTGCCTGTCGGCTTCTGCAGCTCCTTGTCTGTGACGAATTCACCGCCGACCTGCTTCGCGTTTTCCGGAAGCTCGGTCAGGACCTTCTTCGCGTCCTTGATAACGGGCTTGATCGGCATCTCCTGAACCTTTTTGCCGTTGAAGCGGTCCTTGTCGTCGATGGCCACGTCAGCCGCGATGATAACATAGTCCGCGTTTCTGACGTCCTCAGGCGTCAGTACGTTTTCTGTTCCCTGAGATCCCTGGGTTTCGATCTTGACGTCGAATCCCAGCTCCTTGCCGGCTCTGGCGAGCTTTTCAGCCGCCATATACGTATGGGCGATGCCCGTCGGGCACTTTGTTACGCCGATTATTTTCATGGTTTTCTCCTGTCTGTAATTATCCCGGTAACTGATATCCGGTTCTTTAAAATAATGTCAGTCTGCTGCCCGGCTTATCCGAGCTGATCGGTCAGGAAGCCGTAAAGATCTTCGGGAGTATTCTGCTTCTCAAGCGCCGCTACGAAATCTTCGTCGACGAGCTTTCTCGCAAGCCGGCTGATGACCTGCAGGTGCAGATTGTCCTTGTCGCCGTCGGGCATGACGAGGGCGATGGCCAGCGTAACCGGCTTATCGTCGATGGCATCCCAGTCCAGCGGCTGAGCGAACTTGAACACTTCGACCTTGGGCTCTTCGAGACCTTTGATCTTTGCGTGAGGAATCGCGACTCCTTCTCCGCAGCCGGTCGAGTCCATTTCTTCACGGGCAAAGAACGTATCACGGAGCATCTTCTCTTCCTCCGCATTTCCCGCCGCACACATCGACGCGATCTTTCTGATGGCCGTGTCCTTGTCATGGGGTTCGACGGCAACGTCCGTATAAACGTATTCGGGTTTTAACATATCTTTTAATGTGGCAGTCATATTGTTTCCTTTCTTAACACAGCTTCATTTCGGGGTTATCCCTCGGCGATAGCTTTGATCAGTTTTTTCTTGAATTCTTCTCCGCTCAGATCACGGAGTTCGTAAATTTCTTCTTCAACCTCAGGTGATGCGAGCTTTCTGAACAAGGCGGTATAAACGTCTTCAGTCTTACAGACGACATGAGGCGTAAAGGCGTACATAAAGACACATGTGATTGTTTCGCCGTCCCATTCGATACCGTCCCTGCTCAGGCCGATCAGAAGCTTTGTCTCGGTGACCAGCTTCGGATTGCCGTGGGGTACCGCGATACGATGGATAGCCGTACTGGAGATCTTTTCCCTGTCCAGCAGACTCTTCAGATATTCCGGTTTGACATTTTCCGAATCGATCAGGTTCTGAGCCATCCGGCAGATCGCTTCCTCGGAGGTGCTGCAGTCGTTCAGATCCACGAGATCCGCCTCGTGGAGAACCATCAGAAGTATATCGTCCACCTGGCGCCTGTCGACAAAAATCCGCACGCTGTTCAGCTCGTTTTCGGTGAGCCCTGCCGACACGTAGATCAGCGGGATATCCGTTTCAGGAATTTTCTCCGTCGTCAGGATCAGATCCGCGTCTCCCGGGCCTGCCTTCAGATATTCCTGAAGGGCGTAGGCATGAATGAAGTCGAGACTCGGATTCTGACGCTCCAGCTTCGTCTTGATCAGCTCCGAAGCGGCGAATCCGAGATGGCAGACCAGAACTGTCCGGATCTTGCGGATATTTTTCTTTCTCCGCTCCAGAGCCGCCTGAAAGTGCAGCCCCAGGTAGACCGTTTCGTTGTCTTTCAGATTACAGTCGTAATCCTCGTTCATCATCTCCGCCGTCACAACCGCCATATCGAAGGCGAGCGGATACTGCTTTTTAATCTCCGTGCACTGTTTCTCATCCGCGTAGATCTCGATCGTGCTGCGTCTTACGGCCGTCGTGTAGATATGAAGGGCAAGCCCTTCCCTGAGCTGTTCGTCCTCGTCCAGGCTCAGATCGAAGGTATCCTCGATTCGTGCGAACAGCGTCTCGATAAAACCCTGCATCTCATCCCGGATCTCCGTGTTGTTGAGCATCCGGGTCTTCCGGAGACTCATCAGAAGTCCCGCAAGATAGGCGCTGTCGTTCTCGGAAAGCCTGAGATCCGCGCTGTCGTTCAGATTTCCGACCAGCTTTACGTAGGTATGATTGCGGTCGTATTCGGAAATCAGTCCGGAATAGATCGGATCGGGCCGTTTATCTTTTTCGCCCTCATTGAGCATGAACAGCAGATGCAGAAAGAAAACACAGTAGGAATCGTCAGTCAGGTGAATCGTCGTGTCGCTGCGCAGCGTATCCGCCGCATCGGAAGCCTTCGCGATGCTCTCGGGACTCAGGTATTCAAGCAGCGGAAAATGCTGCTCGTCAAACTGCGAGAGCTCGAGGATAAAGTTAATCCCGTACATATAGGGCATCAGCAGTTCGGCGAACAGCTCCCTGCGCTGCTGTCTGCTGCCTGTGTACCGGATTCCGTAATGTCTGAGTCCCTCGATATCGTCCCGGGCATCGATGACCTTCGTCAGAGCCTTTTCCGTAAAGGATTTGCTCATATAGAGTCTGTCAGCGATGTCCTGAATCGTCAGAAACGAATCCGCAAGGACCAGAATCAGCAGAATCTGTTCCGGGTTCGTCAGTTCGCGCCAGGATTCTGTCTGCTTGATCATCTCCGGAAGTCTTCTGGTTCCTCTGACAGCGATCCGGCTTCCGGGAAGCCACTTGACGGATACGCCGTATTTTCTCAGCGGAGGTCCGAGAGCCTTCAGTTCCGTTTTCAGTGTCTGTACCGAGACCCCGAGCAGCTGGCTCAGTTTCGCAGCTTCCGCGACATCCGTGTCGTTGAGAAGATTCAGCAGTAAGATCTGTCGTTTTGTGAGCTGCATTTGTTCTCCTTTCGCTGATTACAGTCTATACCGGAGTCATATTCAGTAAAACTCAGGCTTTTTTTCGTTTTCACAGGATAATAAGACTTACTTTTTTAAAAATTTCGATAATAAAATACGGTTTACTCTGAACGTTCCCCGCCGTTCCGGCAGATAATCAGACCGGAGTACCCGCGTCCTGGATCACCGCCGGAAGGGAGGATCTGAAGATACAGGCGATCTCGTCGACGAGGACGTCGCGCTGCTGCTGCTCTCCCTCTTCAAACAGCGTGATCAGCGAGCCCGCGACCGCTTCCGTATAGAATGAACACAGGAAATCGCGGAAGGAATCGTCTAGTCTGTACTCCAGCACCTCTTCGATATGAACGACGATATCGTGCATAATCCCGATAAAATCGTTGTAGAAAAACTGCTTGAGCTGGTGGCGCCCCACCGTATCCAGCGCACAGTTCAAAATATGGCTGTTGCGGTCCACGTAATCGATGACGAACCGGATCGCTTCCTCGTATTCGGTGAACAGATCGAAGTTTCTGACGACCTCCACAGCTTCCTGATCGAGCATCCATTTGAGCAGATCGTAAATATCTTCAAAATGGTAGTAAAACGTCTTTCTGTTTAATCCGCAGTCCTGAACAATCTCGCTGACCGTGATCTTTGAGAGCGGTTTTTTCTCCATAAATTTCTTCAGCGAGGCTGCAAGCGTTCTTTTCGTATTATTCGACGTCACCTTGTATTCCATCATTACTCCTCTATTTGTTACTAAAACGTTTGAAAACGTTGATAATTTGACTCAATGTTGCCTAATTTGACCGCCAATCTTACCCTATTTGTCCGGATTTCACCCATGTGGGCAGTTTATGTCCGTTTCATAATATCAGTTAATTCAGTAAAATACACAAGGATAAAACGCGGCCTGTCTTTATGCGAATTCCGCCTGCCGGAATCGTGCCGCTCTAATATAACAAAAGGAGATCTATGAAGAAGAAAAAAAAGAAATTTTTCCAGCAGGTGGTCGATCATCGCAAGCTGCTGATGGTCATCTTTATCGCAGCCGCCCTGATCTGCGCCGTACTGCAGAACTTCGTCGCTGTCGACTACGATGTTACGGACTACCTGCCCGAGGACAGCAGCTCGACCGTTTCGCTTAATAAAATGGATGAGGAGTTCGACGGTTCGATCCCAAACGCCCGGGTCATGATCAAAAACGTCTCGATCGCAGATGCGTTGACGTACAAGTCCGAGCTTGAAGCGATAGACGGCGTGACCGACGTGACCTGGCTTGACGATGCGTCGTCGACGACGGTACCGATCGAAACCCTCGATACCGATACGGTAGAAACCTACTATAAAGACGGAAACGCATTGTTTTCCGTATCAATTTCAGAGGACAAGCGTCTCGAAGCTGTCGAGGATATCCGCGAGCTGATCGGAGACGACAACGCGATGTCAGGATCAGCCGTATCGACTGCAGTGGCGACAACGAGCACTGTCAGCGAAGTCGCAAAGATCTCCGTCTACGCGGTCCTGTTCGTTCTGCTGGTTCTGACCGTCACGACGACTTCGTGGCTCGAACCTGTCGTAATCCTGCTGGGTCTCGGAACGGCCGTAATTATTAATATGGGGACGAATATTATTTTCGGCGAGATCTCGTTCGTCACGAACGCCGCGGGAAGTATCCTGCAGCTTGCGGTCTCTCTCGACTATTCGGTCTTCCTGTTCCATCGTTTTCTCGAAACGACAAAAACCATCAAAGATCCGAAGGAAGCGATGGTGGACGCGTTGACGAAATCCTCATCCTCCATCCTGGCCAGCGGCATGACGACGGTAATCGGATTTCTCGCGCTGGTTCTGATGCGTTTCCGGATCGGACCCGATCTCGGCCTGGCTCTGGCTAAAGGCGTCGGCATCAGCCTGCTCACGGTATTCTTCTTTATGCCCGGTCTGATCCTCGCCTCCTACCCGCTTATTCAGAAAACGCGCCACCGCCGGTTCGTGCCGAGCTTCAGGAAATTCGGAGAGCTGATCATCAAAATCATGGTTCCCGTTTCCGTAATCTTCCTGTTCCTGATCGTTCCGGCTTATCTGGCTTCGAATTCGAACTCGTTTTACTACGGGGCGAGTCATCTCTTCGGTCCGGAGACGCAGCTTGGACAGGATATTGAGGAGATAGAGGACGTGTTCGGCAAAGGCGACACCTACGTGATGATGGTTCCGCGGGGCGATACGGCGAAGGAAAAGGAGCTCTCGGATAAACTCCAGGAGCTGCCTCAGGTTAAGAGCGTGATCTCCTATGTGGATCTTGCAGGGCCTGAGGTTCCGGATACCTATCTGGAAGCGGATCAGCTCTCTCAGCTCGAATCCGACAATTACAGCCGGATGGTCATCTCGGTCGAAGCGGATCTGGAAGGCGACGAAACCTTCGATCTGGTCCGTGAAATCAGAGCCGACGCTCAGGAATACTATCCGGATACCTGGTATCTCGCAGGCGAAGGCGTCAGCGCCTATGACCTGATGGATACGATCACTGCGGATACCGCCAAGGTCAACCTCGTTGCGATCGCAGCCGTATTCCTGGTCCTGCTGCTGACGATGAAGTCAGTTACCCTGCCTGTAATCCTGGTTCTCGGGATCGAAACCGCGATCTGGATAAACCTGTCTGTCCCGTACTTTACCGGACAGCACGTCTTCTATATCGCCTACCTGATCATCAGCTCGATACAGCTCGGGGCGACGGTCGACTACGCGATCCTGTTCTCGGACCGCTACAGCGAATACCGCGAGCAGTACGGAAGACGCCGTTCGATCGTCGAGACAGTCACATCCTGCTCCGTATCGATCCTGACCTCCGCCTCTGTCCTGACCGTCGTCGGCTTCCTGCTCGGAATGCTGTCGACTCACGGTCTGATCTCTCAGCTCGGCTACTTCCTCGGAATCGGCACGCTGTGTTCGCTGTGCGTCGTCATGTTCGTCCTGCCGGGTCTTCTGTACCTGACGGACGGTCTTCAGGAAAAGACACGGATCGGCAAGAACAGACGCAAAGAGCGTATCCATGAAAATCACCAGAAGCTCAAACGTCATCTCAAGGCGAGAGTTCAGGAAATCAGATCATCAGAAGAATCCTGATCTGCCCGCCGGATCATTCGGATATATAACAGCCTGAAATTCAGATAGAAAGAACATACATGAAAGTTAAAAACAACGCAGCGCGGATGACTGCCTGCCTCCTGACAGTCCTAATGGTATTCGGAATCTGCCTGCCGGTCTCGGCGGCGGATTCGGACAGTACGACATCGAAAGAAGAAGTCATCTACGCGATGACAAATGCGGCCGGCATGATCAAAAATGTCAACGCGGTCAATATCTTCGGCAGCGGTTCGCATACCGATTACGGCAGTTATACGGACGTCAAGATGCTGACGACGGACGACGCCCTCGACAAAAACGGCGACACGATCACCTTCTCGACGGATGCTGAAAAAGTCTATTACCAGGGAACGATGGTCAACGCTCAGATCCCGTGGAATATCTCGATCCGCTATTATCTTGACGGACAGGAATACAATTCCGCGACGATTGCCGGACAGACCGGAAAGGTGACGATCAAATTTGTCGTAACGAAAAACCAGTACTGCACAAACGACTATTACGACAATTACGCGCTTGAGGCGACCTTCAAGCTCGATGCGGAAAAGACTCAGAATCTTACGGCTTCCGGAGGAACGGTCGCCAACAGCGGCAGCGACAAGCAGATCAGCTACATCATCCTGCCTGGCCAGGGCATCGATACGGAAATCACAGCCGATGTGACAGATTTTGAAATGGGCGCGGTGACCATCGCGGGCGTCAAGCTCAACCTGGATCTCGGGGTCGACACGGATGAAATCAAGGATCAGGCCGACGCTCTCGTAGACGGAATCGACGAACTCAACGAGGGCGCCCAGAGCCTCGACAGCGCGGCAGCTTCAGCAGCCTCGGGCGCTTCTTCCCTGAGCAGCGGAACGCGTTCCGTCGCAGACGGCGCCTCTTCCCTGAGTACGGGGGCAGACAGCGCGGCATCGGGAGCACAGTCGGTAAGCAGCGGCGCAGCTTCCGTCAGCAGCGGAGCGGCCTCGCTCAGTACGGGCGCTATTTCTGCCGCAGCAGGCGCACAGCAGCTGTATGGCGGCGCTTCCGGGCTTGAAGCGGGGATTGCGCAGGCGCAGGCCGGAATCGACGAGCTTGATTCCCAGTCTCAGAACCTGACAGACGGTTCTGCCCAGGTCAAAGCGGCTCTTGCAGCAATGCGTGCGCAGCTCGACGAAGCCGCTCAGGAAGGCGGCTCCGTTCAGACCCTGACCGACTCCTCGAATCAGATCGCGGCCGGCATCTCGACGCTCAGCGGCAGCGCTTCTCAGCTCAACGCCGCATTTACCGGCGATCAATATACAGGCTTAAGAAATAATATGACGACCCTCGCAGCGGCCGACCGGAATGCGGGAGACTCTCTCCAGGATTCGATCGATACGCTGCAGGCTCAGTATGATGTGCTGACTGCAGCGGGACAGACGGAACAGGCTGCCCAGGTTCAGTCTCAGATCGATTCGCTGCAGAGCACCCGGGATCTGCTGAACAAGAATGCGGACGCTCTCGACGGTTCGGGCCAGTATCTGGATACGGCTGCCTCCGGCATCGCCGGCCTGTCCGGCGGACTGAGTCAGCTGGACACAAGCTACACACAGTTCAACGCGGGCGTAACGGCTCTTGCGGATCAGGTCGCCACGCTGGCCGCCGGAGTCGATCAGCTGGCGGACCAGTACGGAACGCTCGACGCGGGCATCGGTTCATATACCCAGGGCGTTGCCGATCTGAAGGATGGAGCCGCTAAGCTTGTACAGGGCGCGGACGATGTGAAGACAGGCGCTCAGACTCTCGCCCTCGGTACGGGAACCCTGTCATCCGGCGCGCAGACCCTGTATGCGGGAACCGCCTCGCTGGCAGACGGCGCATCATCACTGTCATCCGGAACCGGCACTCTGGCTTCAGGCGCCAAGACGCTGGCTGCAGGCAGCGCTTCCGCAGCAGACGGGGCTGACGAGCTGTCGGACGGACTGTCGGAGCTGAACAGCGGTACGACAGAGCTCTCCGACGGCACCCAGACGCTGCAGACCGAAACGGATCAGGCGATGACAACCGTCACCGATAAGCTGTCCGGACTGCTGGGATCCTCCGACTCCGATGAAGGTACGCCTTCGTTCACATCTTCGAAGAACGGAAACGTTGATTCCGTCCAGTTCGTAATCAAGACGGAAGAAATCAAGGTACCGGAAACGAAGACAGTATCAACCGAACAGACTGCAGAACTCAACGTATGGCAGAAGCTTCTGAAGCTCTTCGGCGTCAATGTCTGAGACTTCGGAATTTAATCGAATTTAATCATGGCAATAAAAAAAGACGGAAGCTCCGTCTTTTTTTATTGCCCGGTTTTCTGCTTTACACGCTGTACTTTCCGGCTCACAGGAATACCGCGGGATCGTACCGGTTTCAGTTCAGAGAAACAGCTCGTTGGGCTTGCGTCCTGAACAGGCTTTCTTCAGCCCCGTCTCGGCCACGAATTTTTCAAGTCTGCTGAGCCCTCTGGCCTGAACAGGACAGATCGAAACGCAGCGCATACAGGTGATGCAGGCCTTTCGGTCGGTCTGCGACGGATCATCCTCCGGTATCGCCCCGACAGGGCAGCTCCGGGCGCACAGACCGCATTTCGTACACTCCTTGCCTGCGGCAGGATGGAACGAGAGACCCTTAAATTCTTTATACGGATATGTTCCCGGAACCTTCAGAAAATGCGGAATTCCGATGATTCTGGCCGCCTGGATCTTCTCGCAGAAATCCAGCAGCTCCTTCCGGTCTTCGGCATCGGGTCTCCCCTCGCCGAATTTTGGAACGATCGAATGCTGAGCGACTGCCGCGACCGCTGCCAGCGGCATGAAGCCGGCTTTTTCCGCAGTCGTTTTCAGCTCCAGCAGCGTATCTTCGTAAGCTCTGTTGCCGTATACCGTGATCAGAACCGTAGGCGTCTTATCCGCCTGAATCTGACTCAGGCGTTCCATCGCGCATTCCGGCGCCCGTCCTCCGAACGACGGAACGGCGATCATCACCGAGTCCTCAGGACCCGGTTTTACTGAGGAGAAATCGAAATTCGGATCGCACAGATCGATTTCAACAACATCGTCGTTCCAGTAATCGGTCATAATATCCAGTACTTTTTTTGTTCCGCCCGTCGGGCTGAACATGATTTTATATTTTGTCATCGACTCACCATATCGCGGGCCATACTGCCCCAGAGTATATTTAATCTGATTCTATTTTATAACAGACAGCAGGTAAACTGATACCCTCTGAAGATATTTCCGAATCTTTTTCAACAGAAAAGGGAGCTAAGATTCTGACTGACCGATTCAGCGGCAGCTGATTTGGTCCCGACAGGGTATATTCTAAGCGTTATAATGGATTGAGAAAGGATAATAGAATGAAACAGACAGCCTTGATAACCGGAGCTTCCGGCGGAATCGGAAGAGCCTGTGCAGTCGTGTTCGCGGAGCACGGCTATAACCTTGTTCTCGTCGCCAGGACAGAACGAAAGCTCGACGAAATCAAACGTGAGCTTGAAAATAAATACGGTGTGACCGTTACCACAGTACCGGCGGACCTGACGCTTCCCGACGAAGCGGTCAGGCTTGCGGATGAGCTGAAAAAGCGCAGGATCCCCATAGACGTGCTGATCAACAACGCCGGATTCGGGGACCGGGCGGCCTTCCTCGACTCCGACTGGGACAAGCAGCGAAGGATGATCGAGCTGAACATCGTCGCGCTGATGCAGATGAGCTACGTCTTCGGCAGAGAAATGACGGCAGCGCGTTCGGGAAGCATCCTGAACATCGCTTCGATCGCCGGCATCATGTATTCGGGTCCCTATATGTCGGTGTATTACGCGACGAAGGCTTTCGTTCTCTCGTTTTCTCAGTCCCTTAACGAAGAGCTTAAAGGAACGGGCGTGAGCGTATCCGCTCTGTGTCCGGGACCTGTTTCGACCGGATTCAACGAAGCGGCTTCTCTGACGGAGGGTTTTCACGGAATGAAACCCGCAGCGCCGGAATCCGTCGCGGCAGACGCCTTCTGGACCATCCGCCACAAACGGCCGGTCAGAATCCACGGGGCCGCGGCAAAGCTTGCCGCGTTCGGCATCCGTTTTCTGCCGAGATCTCTCGTCGCAAGGATCGCGGCCGATGCCAACGGAAGAAAAACGCTGGCAGCCGAAAAAAACGGAGCTGCGAAGAAAGCAGAAGAACAGCAGGAACTGAGTACGGATACCGCTCAATAAAAAACTGACGGAGGCGCAGGATGTCGTCTCCGTCAGTTTTTATTTTTTTACGGTTTCGGATCGTTTCAATACTCCCGCCCCGGAATCTGGCAGAAGCATTCGGATTTTGCGGCAAGTCCCGCATGATCGTACTCCCCGAACATCGCACGTACGACCTTCTGATAATACGGTTCGTCAAAGGCCGCATTCTCCTGGCGCACCAGGGCGTCATAAATGCGATTGGACATTTCCGTGCTCAGCTCGAACTGTCTGACGACATGCACCGTTTCCTTCTCGGGATCCGTCAGAACCGTATACAGCGGCAGTCCCTCCCCTTCTTCAAAGCGGTTCAGGATGTCGCTGCCGAAGGGAGACAGATGGACAGACATCGGCACGTCGATATAGGTCTCGCTGGCAAAATCGAACGTCAGGAAGATTGCGTTCTTTACCTCCTGAAAACCGACCCGGACGGGACCGCTGCGGATCGCCTGCTCCTCGCTGCGGCTTGAATCCGAAATTTTCATGCGCAGCTCCAGACCGTAGGGTACGAGCTGGATCCTGTCACTGTCATCCATCGGAAGAATCCGGTGTTCGACGGGTTCCTCTTCCAGATACCCCGCTTCTCTGAGCGCTTCCATGAAGGTTTCGAAGGGCGGTTCGTCAGCTCCGTCGGTAAAATCCAGGCGCACGACGATCTGATCCGGCGAATAGTCCGTTTCCAGTTCGATCTCGCCCAGAGCCGTATCATACGTCTCGCGGATCGTTCCGCTCGTTCCTGCGCCGATATTTTCCATAATCTCCGGAGAATGACGTTCATCATAATCGCTGACCGCCTCCTCGACTTCCCGTGCAAATTCGTTATCCTCGGCCATGCACATAATCAGACGCGCAGAGCATTTGAGGTTTTTATCCATATCGTTGAAATCAGGCATGATTCCCTCTATTCTTTCGTTTTCAGGCAGCCCTGAGCAGCAGCCGTTGTCTGCTTTTATTCTATCAGTTTTCACTGCGTCAGATATCCGTTCCTGCGATCTTTAACTGAAACAGGCAGAACATATTATGCAGGAGCCTTTAAATCCGCCCGAAAAAAAGAACAGACCATCTTTCTTTCGGATGATCCGTTCATTTTTATGTACCTGAAACGCTTCAGCCTGCGGTAAAGCCGGGAAAATCCTTTCCCGCTCCCTGTTCGAACTGATACTTGACGATTCCGAGATCCATCTTCGAATAAAAACCGCCTGTCGAAACGATCCGGACTCTGCCGTCGTCAGTCAGACTGACTTTAAAATGCTGCTGATTCACAGCGGTCGGCGCAAGCATCGCAGCCTTCATCCCCTCCAGAAACCATTCCGGTCTCGGCTGGGCCGCATCAGTCAGATCGTCGATCTTCCGGCTTTTGTGTCTGATGCCCTGGGTGCTTCCGTAGCCGAGGGCGAGAACGCAGTAAAGCTTCTCATTTTTCGGGATCCGGAGCTTCAGCTTTCTTCTCGAATAGCTCAAGCCTACCCAGCAGGTATTTAACCCCATCTGCTGGGCCTTCAGAACGAGACGTTCGCCGAGAAAGCCTACCTTCTCCTCGCAGTTCGGGCTTTTCGGAGCGATCAGTCCGACATAATTGCTAACGCCCTGAAATTTCCCGTATCTGGGCAGAAATCCGGAAAATGCACCCGGTTCGTCCAGAATCAGCTGAAAGTCCACCCCTGTTGTCCGGTTTATCTGATCGATCTCGGCCTTAAGCAGTCCCAGGACCTCTCCGTCAATCTTCTTATCCGTATATTGTCGGACCGAATGCCGCGCTTCCATGATCTGCATGACATTATCCATAAAATTCTCCTTCTCTGCCTGCCGTCAAACGCCGGAGCGTGAACGGTCTCTAAGCAGAGAATAGCACCGGAAATAACAGAAAACTTTAAACCGCGGGAATCAGGATTAAAAACTACAGAACCATGTCCAGCTGCTTCTCGGCCTGTCCGTATTTTCTGACCTTCGGATGACTGATCAGACGTCCGCGAACGACGACCATATCGATATTTCTGAGCGCTCTCAGATCATACAGCGGATTCTGCTCTGTTACGATCATATCTGCGCTTTTCCCGGCCTCGAGCGTTCCCGTTACGTCTCCGATCCCCGCCAGCTCCGCGTTTTTCTGCGTAGCGGTATGGAGGGCAAACTGATTGGTCACGCCGCAGAATTTGTGGAAATAATACAGCTCGCGCCACATATCGTAATGGGTAACATACGGAACCCCCGTATCTGTACCGAGCCCCACCGATATTCCCTGTTCAAGACACGCTTTCGCGCAGGCGATAATTCCGGTGAAGACAACCGTCCCGTTATACTGTTCGAGCTCCGTCACATGGCTGATCTGCGGATCAAACAGCGAATACGGCATGGCAGGCGAGAGTGTCGTGACGAGAATCGCGTCGTTCTTTTTAAACAGCTCGATAATCTCCGCATCCGGCACGGCGCCGTGTTCGATGGAATCGACGCCGTTCTTCAGGGCCGCCTTGATTCCTTCGGGACTTTCGACATGGGCCGCAACCTTCATGCCCAGACGATGGGCTTCGTCGCAGGCGGCTCTGATCATTTCCGGCGGCATCTTCAGTTCACCGGGTTCTCCTCTGACTGTCGCATCCATCACGCCCCCGGTGATCATCAGTTTGATCAGATCGGGTTTCTGTGCTGCGATCTTTCTGACATATCCGACGGCCTCTTCCGGCGTATGGGCGATATACCCCAGCGATCCCGCCATATGGCCTCCCGGTACCGAAACAGCCTGGTTGCAGGCGATGATCCGGGGACCGACAGTATTTCCGGCTGCAATCCGGTCCCTGAGCATCGAGTCGGTGTCTTCGATCCCGCCTACCGTGCGAATCGTCGTGACGCCGCTCATCAGTTCGGTTTTCGCAGTTTCTTCACATATCCTGTGAATGATTCCCTCCAGCACCGGATTGGACGTCATCAGCTTTACCAGCTTCACATTGTCCGGCTGCTTCTTCTTCGGCTTCCCTGTGGCAGGGAGATGGACGTGCAGGTTGATCAGACCCGGCATCAGGTATTTTCCGTCAAGATCGACGATCCGGTAACCGCTCAGATCGACGTTATCCCTGAATTCGATGTCTTCGATCGTATCGTCGTCGGTCAGGACGACGAGATCTTCCTGAGGTGTCATATCGGCGGTCCCGTCCAGCAGGATCCCGTTTATATATGCCGTTTTCATTTTAATTCCTCCGTATAGACTTATCATACCAGCACTTCTTTAAATTGACACTGCGAATTATTTGCGACACAAAGATGAACTTTCGATTAACAGCCTGTCTGCGACTTCTGATTTCATTCAAAAAAAAACGGACCTTTGCCCGTTTCTTTTTCTGCATTTAAACTGCAGTATGTTTATTTCTGTTTCAGTTCGTCCATTGCCTGGTTCACCAGCGCGTCCGCACGGTTGTTCCATTTGTCATTCGCATGACCCTTGACCTTGACGAAGGTGACATCATGCTCCGCCAGCAGGCGGTCCATCTCCTGCCAGAGCTCCTTGTTCTTGAGCTCTCCGGCTTTTCCTCTGGTCCAGCCCTTCGCTTTCCAGCCTTTGAGCCAGCCCTTCTCCACCGCGTTTACGACATAGGCGGAGTCGGAATGAACTTTTACGATACAGGGCTCCTTGAGCATCTTAAGACCCGTCAGAACCGCGAGGATCTCCATCTTGTTGTTCGTCGTGTTCCGAAAGCCCTCGTTGTATTCTTTGACCGCTCCGGTTTTCGGAAACATCAGAATTCCGCCGATGGCCCCGATATTGTTCGTATCCTGATTGCCGCGGCAGCCGCCGTCGGTGTACAGGATAATTTCCTTCTTCTCTGCCATCGTCAGCTACTTGACGACGATATTGAAGATACGACCCGGACGGTAGATCGTCTTGACGATTTTTTTACCTTCGGTGCAGCGCTGGATTTTTTCGTCCGCAAGGGCGATGGCGGAAGCTTCCCCTTCGTCGGCATCCTTCGGCAGCGTGATCGTCGAACGGACCTTGCCGTTGACCTGAACGGCCATTTCGACAACGTCTTCGACTGTCTTGGCTTCGTCGTATTCCGGCCAGCTGCTTTCGCCGCACAGCCCTTCGAAGCCGGCTTCCTGCCAGAGCTCTTCGCAGATATGGGGAGCCACCGGGCTCAGAAGCTTCAGATAATCTCTGAATTCCGCGCGGGTCACGCTCTTTTCCTTATAGAATTCGTTAAGCATCGTCATCATCTGAGCGATGGCCGTATTGAACTTCATTTCCTCGTAGTCCGAGCTGACCTTCTTGATCGTCTTATGCATTTCGGATTCAAGCGCTTTGGAATAGCCGTCTTCGTCGGTGAGCATATCCGTCATACGATACACACGGTCCAGGAATCGGCGTGCGCCCTTGACCCCGTTTTCGGACCACGGCGCCGGCTTCTCGTAATCGCCGATAAACATGACGTAGGTTCTTAGCGTATCCGCCCCGTACTGATCGATGATATCGTCAGGATTGACGACGTTGCCCTTCGACTTTGACATCTTATCCCCGTCTTCGCCGAGGATAAGCCCCTGGGCCGTACGCTTCATGTACGGTTCCTTCGTCGGAACGACGCCCTGATCGTACAGGAAACGGTGCCAGAATCTAGAGTACAGCAGATGGCGCGTAACATGTTCCATACCGCCGTTGTACCAGTCAACAGGCAGCCAGTATTTGAGCTTTTCGTCAGATGCGATCGCATCCTTGTTGTGGGCGTCGAAATAACGCAGATAGTACCAGGAGGAGCCTGCCCACTGAGGCATCGTATCCGTTTCGCGGCGGGCCGGTCTTCCGCAGACCGGGCAGACCGTTTCGGTGAATTCCGGGATATTAGCCAGAGGAGATTCTCCCGTATCCGTCGGTTCGTAGCTCTGAACCTTCGGCAGCAGAACCGGAAGATCTTCTTCCGGAACCGGGACGATTCCGCAGTGATCGCAGTAGATGATCGGGAAGGGTTCTCCCCAGTAGCGCTGACGGTTGAAAGCCCAGTCCTTCATCTTGTAGTTGACGGTCTTCTTGCCGAGACTCTTTTCTCCGAGCCATTCAATCATCGCCGGAATTGCTTCTTTGACCTGCATTCCGTTCATGAATCCGGAATTGACCATTTCGCCTGCGGACGTGTCCGTATAGGCTTCCTGTTCGATATCTCCGCCCTTGATGACTTCGACGATGGGGCAGCCGAATTTCTTTGCGAAATCGTAGTCCCGGGTATCGTGAGCCGGAACGGCCATGATCGCGCCGGTTCCGTAGCCCATCATGACATAGTCCGCGATAAAGATCGGGATTTCCTGTCCGGTTGCGGGATTCACGGCGCTGATGCCTTCGAGGCGTACGCCGGTCTTGTCCTTAGCCAGCTGAACGCGTTCGAATTCGGTCTTTTTCTGCGCGTCTTCCTGATACTGCCTGACCGCAGCCATATTCGTGATCCGGTCCTTGTTTTCGTCGAGCAGCGGATGTTCGGGGGCGATAACCATAAAGGTCGCGCCGAAGAGCGTATCCGGACGCGTCGTGAAGACGGTCAGCTTCTGATCGGAATCCGAAATCTGAAAGTCGACCTCCGCCCCGATGGACTTGCCGATCCAGTTTTCCTGTTCGAGGCGGATCCTCGGCAGATAGTTGACTTCGTCCAGACCCTGAAGCAGTTTTTCCGCGTATTCGCGGATCTTCAGGAACCAGACGTCCTTTTCGAGCTGAATGACGTCAGAGCCGCAGCGGTCGCATTTGCCTTCGCGGAAGTCTTCGTTGGCGAGAACAACCTTGCAGCCCGTGCAGAAGTTGACGTAGGTCCGGTCTCTGTAGGCCAGACCCGCCTTGTAAAGCTGCAGGAAGATCCACTGCGTCCACTTATAATAGTCGGGATCCGTCGTATCGATTTCGCAGTCCCAGTCGAAGGAATAGCCGATGCGCTTGAGCTGATGGGTAAAGGTCCTGATGTTCTGATCGGTAACGGTTCTCGGATGTTTTCCCGTCTGGATCGCGTAGTTTTCAGTCGGCAGTCCGAAGGCGTCCCAGCCGATCGGGAACAGAACGTTGTAGCCTTCCATTCTGCGCTTTCTCGAAATGACTTCCAGCGAGGTGTATGCGCGGACATGTCCGACATGCAGACCCACTCCCGACGGGTACGGAAATTCGACGAGTCCGTAAAACTTTTCTTTTCCGCACGAAGGATCTTCGATACGGAACGTATCGTTGTCCTCCCAGTATTTCTGCCATTTTTCTTCGATCCGCTGAGGATCGTATCTGTGTTCTCTGTTCGTTTTCAAAAGAGCTCCAATCTTGCCGTTCTATTTCTCCGGACTCTCCGGGTATTGTTTTAAACAGTAACTTTAATTTTATAGTTCAGCTTCCGGACTGTCAATAATCCGGCTTAGTCTTGCGTCTTTTATGGTAAACTGTACCGAATGTGTAATTAACGAATTAAATGAAATGAGAGGGATCATGTACCCGAATTTAACGATCAATCTTGAAAAAATACAGGATAATACGGAAAAGGTTACAGGAATCTGCCGCGAGCACGGAATCTACGTGACGGCGGTGACGAAATGCGCCGGCGGAAATCCCGACGTCGCCCGGGCCTTTCTTGCCGGCGGTGCGAAATCACTGGGGGATTCGAGAATCAGAAACCTTCAGGATCTCGACGATATCGGCGGTGAAAAATGGCTTATCAGAATCCCGATGATTTCCGAGGCCGAAGATACCGTCCGCTATGCGGATCTGTCGCTGAACTCCGAATACGAGGTTCTCAAAGAGCTCAACCGCGAAGCTCTGAAGCAGAAAAAACGCCACGACGTGATCCTGATGGCCGACCACGGCGACCTGCGTGAAGGCTGGTTTGATGAAGAGGGCTTTTATCGGGATCTGAAGAAAATCTCCGGACTCGACGCGCTTCGTGTCCGTGGTGTCGGTACGAACTCAAACTGTGCGGGTGCGATCATTCCGGAACCGTCGAGCTTTGACAAGCTCGAACGGATGTACATCAGAACCCGCGAGATCTTCGGTGATGACTGCAGCATCTTTTCAGGAGGCAACTCCGGCGCCTATTATATGGTGGAAAACGGAACGATTCCGAAATTCGTCAATAATCTGCGTTTCGGCGAACTGCTGCTGTTCGGAAACGAAACGTCTTACGGTAAAAAATATCCGTTTCTGCACAGCGACGTTTTTCGCCTCGACGCGGAAATTGTCGAGCTTAAGGAAAAGCCTTCCCTGCCCATCGGGAAGCACGGAAAAGACGCCTTCGGCAAGGAACCGGTCTTCGAGGACAGGGGTATCCGGCGCCGGGCGATCTGCGCGCTGGGAAAACAGGACATCACGCCGGAGGATATTGTCCCCCTTGAACCGGGAGCCAGAATCGTAACCGCCAGCTCCGATCATCTGATCGTCGATGTATCCGACTGTCAGAGACCGCTCAAAGTCGGCGATATTATGGGGTTCCGATGCAACTACGTCAGTGCGCTTCGCGCAAGCACCAGTGATTACGTCAACAAAACGACAGTCTGACCGGGTCGGACTGTCGGATACAATTCAGCAGACAGACGGAGGCTTTGTTGAAAACCGTCAGAAGAATTCTTATGACACTATTTATACTGCTCCTGATTGTCGGAGGACTGTATGTCTACGCCCGGATCATCGAACCGGGAGAGCTCAATACAGATTCGACGAATGTCATCGTGCCTGAGGACGTTTCGGAAGGGACTGTCGTCTTCTTCTCGGATACGCATTTCGGCAGATATTACGACGAAGACAGACTGAACCGGATCGTCACTCAGATCAACGACCAG
>ERZ1645187.309-NODE-309-length-46931-cov-19.331641_pt1 | contig 46931 bp, 37 predicted proteins | sample MGYA00575352_ERZ1645187 | MGnify/ENA primary metagenome ERZ1645187 (study PRJEB40837, sample SAMN11349314) | freshwater sediment metagenome | isolation source: river sediment | host: Sediment | place: India: Wazaribad , New Delhi | collected 2017-02-21 ... | reverse complement strand
AGGCGGCCGACCAGGTGTACAACGTGGCCTTCGGCGAACGCACGAGCCTGAACGAGTTGTTCGCGCTCATCCGCGAGCGGGTGGCCGACCGCGTGCCCGCGGCCCGCGACGCCGAACCCGTGTACCGCGACTTCCGCGCCGGCGACGTGCGCCACTCGCTCGCCGACATCACCAAGGCGGCCCGGCTTTTAGGCTACCAGCCGGAATACTCGGTGCGTGCGGGGCTCGACCAGGCGGCGGCGTGGTATGTGGAGAGGTTTTTAGCTGTTTAGCGGTTTAGGCTGTTAGCCATTGAGCTTTTCAGTCTGTTGGCTGTTTCGGGGGGTGACGGATTCCTGGCTGCGTCAGCCGGCACAGGGAGGCGTCCCGGGCTGTCGCCTTTTACGGGCCTGTCTGGAGATAACTAAGGTATCCCGGCAGACAACAGGGCCCTGCGACCAGTTGTTTTTTCGATAAGAATCGTGAAGGGGAGGGGAGGATGAAACCGAAAAAAGAGAACCAGGTCGTCTACGGCCCGCAGCCGCCGCCGAAATTCCTGACCACCAGGGGGTTGATCATTCGCGGGATCATCTTCTTCGCCTCCATTGCCGGGGCCATCTATCTGATCTGGCAGGAATTCAGCGGCAAGTGAGCGGCGCGGCCACAAGCCGCCATCGCGGTGGCGAACGACTGAAAAAGGCGTAAAAAAGCCACAAAGCTTCTTGCCTTCCCACCAACCCCGCCACACAATCGCTAAACAGCTAAACAGCTAAACAGCTAAACAGCTAAACAGCTAAACAGCTAAACTCCAAAGGAGTCCCCCAATGTCCAGCACCCTCGGCACCCTCTACACGGTCACGACCTTCGGCGAATCGCACTGCAAAGGGGTCGGCGCGGTCGTCGACGGCTGCCCGCCCGGCCTGGAACTCACCGAGGCGGACATCCAGCCGCAGCTCACCCGGCGGCGGCCGGGGCAGAGCGACCTCTCCACCCCGCGCCAGGAGGCCGACCAGGTGACCATCTACTCGGGCACCGAGTTCGGCCGCACCCTGGGCACGCCGATCATGCTGCTGGTCAACAACCGCGACCAGCGGCCCCAGGACTACGGCGAGATGAGCCGCATCCCCCGGCCCTCGCACGCCGACTACACCTACCAGATGAAGTACGGCGTGCGCGCCTCGAGCGGCGGCGGCCGCTCCAGCGCCCGCGAGACCATCGGCCGGGTGGCGGCCGGGGCCATTGCCGAGAAGTGGCTGCGCGAGCAGTACGGCACCGAGATCGTCGCCTGGGTGAGCGCGGTGGGCGACATCGAGGCCCCGCCGGCGGACCTGGAGCGCATCACCCGGGCAGATGTCGATCAGAACATCATCCGCTGCCCGGACGCGGCCACGGCCCTGCGCATGCAGGACCGGGTGCGCGAGGTGCTGGAGGCGAAAGACTCCACCGGCGGCATCCTCACCTGCGTCTGCCGCAACGTGCCGGTGGGCCTGGGCGAGCCGCTGTTCGACAAACTGGAGGCGCGCCTTGCCCAGGCCATGCTCAGCCTGCCGGCCACCAAGGGGTTCGACATCGGCTCGGGCTTCGCCGGCACCCGTTTGCGCGGCAGCACCCACAACGATCCGTTCGTGCGCCGGGGCAGCGGACTCGGCACCCGCACCAACCACAGCGGCGGCGTGCAGGGCGGGATCAGCAACGGCGAGCCCATCGTCTTCCGGGTGGCCTTCAAGCCGGTGGCCACCATCGGCCTGGCGCAGGAGACCGTGGACTTCGACGGCGAGCCGGTCACCCTGGAGGCCAAGGGCCGTCACGACCCCTGCGTGGTGCCGCGGGCGGTGCCCATCGTCGAGGCCATGGCCGCGCTCGTGCTCATCGACCTGGCCCTGATGCAGCGGGCCCGGCGGGGCGCCTGAGGGGGGCGGCTTGTGGCACGGATGCTGTTCCGGGTGGACCCTGCCGGTCCGGCCCCTGACCGGGAGCGGGTATGGTGAAGCCGCGCTGGCAGATCGCCGATCTCCTTGACCTGCACTGGTTTTTTCGGGCGGACGAGGCCCTGCGCGACCGGGGCGACGAGGAGACCGCGGCCCGGCGCGACCGGGTTCTCTACCTGACCAAGATCGAGCCCGAGTTGGCCGGCGCGACCGAGGTGCCGCCGCGGGTGCTGGCGCGACGCTGGCTGACCGTGCGCCGGCTGCAGCACTCCCGCGAGCAGGGCGAGGCGGAGACGGTGCTGCCCGGAGCGGTCTGGCGGGAGCTGTTCGCCCTCGGCACGGTACTGGCGCTCGTCTTCGGCCTGCTCTCCGGCGTTGGCCTGGTCGCGCCCTTTCTCCTCTACGCCGGCACCCGGCCGATCAACGTGTCCGGCTTCATCGGCGTGTTCGTGCTCGCCCAGATGGGGCTTCTCGTCCTGCAGCTGCTCCTGTTCTCGTACCGCTGGCTGCGCGGCCGGCGGCTGGAGCAGTCGGTGCTCTACGGCCTCGCCGGCCGGCTGCTCATGCGCGCCATCGACGGGTTGCGCACCCTTGCCTTCCGGCGGCTGAGCGGCCGCCAGCGGCTCGACTTCGCGGCGCTCCTGGGCGGACTCCGGCAGCACCGCGAGACCGCGCCGCTGCTCGTCTGGCCGGCCTTTCTGCTCGTCCAGCTGGCCGGGGTCGGCTTCAACCTGGGCGTGCTCGGCGCAACGCTCTCCCGGGTGGTGTTCGCGGATGTGGCCTTTGGCTGGCAGTCCACCCTGCAGCTGTCCGCCGAGACCGTGGCCGGGCTGGTGCGCTGGATGGCCCTGCCCTGGTCCTGGGCCCTGCCCGATGGGGTGGCCTACCCGGGACTGGCCCAGGTGGAGGGCAGCCAGATGATCCTCAAGGAGGGCATCCGCCACCTGGCCACGGGCGACCTGGTCAGTTGGTGGCCTTTCCTCTGCCTGTGCGTGTTCTTCTACGGGTTGCTGCCCCGCCTGCTGCTGTTCGCCGCCGGGCTGGTGCAGCAGCGGCGTGCCCTGGATCGCCTCAGTTTTGCCGGCCGGGAGACGGCCCGGCTGGTGCGGCGCATGCTCACCCCGCGGGTGGACACGGTGGGGCGGCGCGAGCCGGGCGAGGTGGCGCCATCGGCCTGGCCGCTGCCGGCCGCAAGCGAAGAGATGGCATCGGTTTCGGTGGCGCCCGCTCCGCAGGCCGGCGGCGCCGAGGCGGTGGTGCTGGTGCCGGACGAGATCTACGACGACTGCCCTCTGGAGGAGTTGCGTGCGCTGGTCAGCCGGCGCACCGGGCTCGGCCGCCTGCGGCCGCACCGCTTCGGCGTGCCCGGCGACCCGGACGCGGAAGGGCTGGCAACGCTGGCCGAGGTGGTCGATGGTCCAGGCCTGAGCGCCATCCTCCTGCTCCAGGAGGCCTGGCAGCCGCCGCTGCAGGAGACCGCGGCGCTGCTCGAACGCCTGCGCCGGGCCGCGGGCGAAACCGCGCCGATGTTCATCCTGCTCATCGGCCGACCCACCGGGGACACCATCTTCACCCCGGTGGTCCCGGAGCAGCTGACCGTCTGGCGCAAAAAAATGGAGGCCGTGGGCGACTCCGGCCTCGAGGTGCTTCCCCTGGTGCAGCCATGAACCCGCAGACCATCCCCGAATTCGCCATCATCGGCCATCCCAACGAGGGCAAGTCCTCGGTGCTGTCCACGCTCGCCGAGGACGATTCCGTGCGCGTCAGCCCCATCCCGGGGGAGACCGTGCTCTGCCAGCCCTTTCCGGTGCGCATCGACGGCCGCGAGATCATCCGCTTCATCGACACCCCGGGTTTCCAGAACCCGCGCCAGACCCTGCAGTGGCTGCAGGAGTACCAGGGGCCGGAGGACCGGCTGCTCACCGCGTTCATCGAGGCCCACCGGGACGACCCCGCCTTCCGGGACGACTGCGAACTGCTCCGGCCGGTGGCCGCCGGCGCCGGGGTGATCTTCGTGGTCGACGGCTCGCGGCCGCTGCGCCACGTGGACCGGGCCGAGATGGAGATCCTCCGCCTGACCGGCGCGCCGCGCATGGCGGTGATCAACTGCAAGGAGGAGGAGTTCGCCGCCCTGCCGCAGTGGCAGAGCGAATTCCGCAAGCATTTCAATGCGGTCCGCCTGTTCAACTCCTGCCGGGCCAACTACCGCCAGCGGATCGAACTGCTCGAAAGCCTGAAAGCCATCGACCAGCGGCTGGAGCCGGTGCTGCGCAGCGTGATCGAGGCCTTCCAGGCCGACTGGGAAGGTCGCAACATCGAGACCGCGGCGATCCTCACCCGGATGCTGCGCGACACCCTCGCCTACCGGCGCACGGTGAGCTGCCCCCCGGGCGAGGAGGAGGTGCGCAGGCAGGCCCTGCGCCGGGAGTACGAGGCGTACGTGGTGGGCGAGGAGGGACGGGCCCGGGAGGCGATCCGGCGGCTGTACAAGCACAACATCTTCGACCTGGAGCTGCCGCCGCATTCGGTGCTTGCCGAGGACCTGTTCAGCCGGCGCACCTGGGAGTTCCTCGGTCTTTCCGACCGGCAGCTGATCGTAGCCGGAGCGCTGGGCGGGGCGGCGCTGGCGGCCGGCATCGACGCCGCCACCCTGGGCGCCTCGTTCGGCCTGTTCTCGGCCATCGGCGGGCTGATCGGCGCCGGCGCCACCGCGCTCAAGGGGCGCGAACTGCTCTCCGGGGTGCGGCTGCTGGGCATGCGCATGGGCGGCGAGCAGCTGCAGGTCGGGCCCGCGGCCAACATCCAGCTGCTCTACATCCTGCTCGACCGGGCCCTGCTCTTCTACGCCCACGTGATCAACTGGGCCCACGGCCGGCGCGACTACGAGCGACTGGCCGGGACGAAACCGGCCGACAGCGGCCGGGGCGGGTTCGCCAGCCGCTGGCCGGCGGAGCGGCGGCGGGTGTGCGAGCAGTTCTTCCGGGCCGTGCAGAAGGGGCAGGAGGCGGAGACCGAGGAGAGTGCGGCCGCCCTGCAGGCGCTCCTGCGCGACCAGTTCCAGGAAATCGCCGAGGATCGCGCCGCCGCCGGCGAGCTGGCGGCAGGCGGCTGCGCGCCCACGGGCGCGGCCGGATGAGCGGCTGCGGCCGGCCGCGGCTGGTCATCGTCAACTGCGCCAGCCCCTGGTTTTTCGCCATCCCCATGGGGGCCTTCGGCCTGGCCGATTACCTGGAGCAGCGGGGCGTGGCCGTGTGCCTCGTCAACCCGGCGCTCTACCGCGAGGACGAGGCCGGCGAACGGCTGACCGCGGCGCTGGAGGCGTTCCGGCCGACCCACGCGGCCTTTGCCTTCCACTGGCAGGAAACCGCCCACGGCCTGCTGGCGGCGCTGGCCGCGGTGCGCGCCTGGAACCCGGAGATCCCCACCCTGGCCGGCGGCTTCACCGCCGCCTATTTTGCCGAGGACCTGCTTGCCACCGTGGCCGCACTCGACTGCGTGGTCACCGGCGACCCGGAGGAACCGGTGCTCGGATGGCTGAGCGGAGAGCCGGCCGGAATGATCGCCAACCTGGTCCGGCGGGACACGGACGGCGCGGTGCGGCGCAATGACCGCGCCTGGCTGATGGCGCAGCCGCTCCTGGACACGCTTTCCTTCGCCCGCCTCGACCTGCTTGTCGATGCGGATCGCTACCTGGAGAAACTGGCCGGCCGGCTCGGCTTTCCGCTCTTTCTCGGCCGCGGTTGCGTGTTCGACTGTGACTACTGCGGCGGCAGCCGGCACGCCTTCCGGCGTCATTCGGGCCGGCACCGGCCGGTGGTGCGCTCGCTCGCGGCAGTGCTCGCCGACCTGCACCGGCTCGCCGGCCGGGTGACCACCCTTTACCTCTGCTACGAGAACGACCCGTCCGAGGTGATCCGCCTGTTCCGTGCCATCGCCGCCGACCCGGAGCTGCGCCACCGGTTCGTGCTCAACTACGGGGCCTGGCACCTGCTCGACGAGGAATTTGTCGACGCCTACCGGGCGGCCTTCCGCGGCGACGCCGGGGCGCCGGTGTTCGAGTTCTCGCCCGAGGTGGTCAGTGATGCGGCCCGGCAGCGGATCAAGCGGACCACCACCTACACCCTGGAGGGGCTGGTCGCCAATGTCCGCGAGGTCGCCGCCATGTTCCATGGCCGGGTGCGGATCGAGGTCTTCTTCAGCCGCTACCACCCGGATACCGATGCCGCCTCGCTGCTCGACGAGATCAGGGAAATCGTCCTGCTCAAGCACCGGTGGTTCGCCGACGGAACAACGGCCGCGCATGTCTGTTACGACCACCTGTCCACCGATGTGGGCAGCCGCTACTGGGAGCGGTTCATCACCCGGCCGGACTCGTTCGCCGCCTTTCTCGAACAGAAGGAGCGGATCGACCTGGGAGGCGGCCATCCTTTTCCGGTGGACAACCTCTGCCTGTATGTGCCGCCGGAGCTGGAGCCCGAATTTCTCATGCGGTTCGAGGCCCTGGTGCTGGTGCTCGAACGGCTGGAACAGCAGGCCCACGAACTCTTCCACATCCTCTGCGCCTGCCTGGGTGGGGGCTGGCTGGACGAGCTGTGTGCGCTCCTGCCCGGGTTTCTCGGCGAGGCGTCCTTGCCCGCGTTCTGGGACCGGCCGCCCCTGGAAGCGCTCCTGGTCGGGTTGGAGCAGCGGCTGGAGGCAGGCGGGGCACGGACGGCCATGCCGTTTCTGCACGACCTGTTCGCCTTCAGCCGGGCCAAGCTGGGCCGGGCCGCACTGCCCGCGACCACCGGGCCGGGAGCAAGTGCCGGGGACGGTCCCCGGGTGCTCGACCGCGAGCGGGTGAGTGTCCACGAACACGATTATCCCGACCTGCACCGATTTCTCGGCCGGCTGGCGGAGAGTCGCGGCAACCCGGCCTACGAGCGCACCGTGTTCCTGCTGCTCGGCGGGGATATCCTCGCCGTGCCGCATGCATTCTACCGGGCCACGCTCAGGAGGTTCGAGACGCCCACGACCCTGTCCGACTACCTGGACAGCCTGCCCGAGCGGGCCGGGTTCGACCGCCGGGCCCATGGCCGCCTGGTGGAACGACTGGTTCGCGAGGGGGTGCTGATACCGTCCGCGGCGGGTTGAGCGGCCGCGGCCGGGAAGAGGGCGGGAGCGAGGGCGATCCGGGCCGGAAGAGGCGGGGCGAAGATTGGAAAAAACCGGCGGGCAGGGCCAGGGCGGCCCTGCCCGCCGATGGTTCAGTGTGTTGGTGCGAAGGGGTTCAGAAGCGGTAGCCGATGCCGACGCCGATGAGCCACGGGTCAACGTCCACATTGGTGGTGACCACCGTGCCGAGCGCGCCGACGGCCACGTCCACATCCACCCAGACCTTCTTCAGGTCCACGTTCAGGGACCAGTTGTCGGTGAAGAAATAGTCGAACCCGACCTGCAGGGCGTAGCCGATCTCGTTGTCGTCATAGTCGACCCAGTCGGCATCGCCCGGATCCTCGTCGGGGATGAGGACGTAACTGATGCCGGCGCCGACGTAGGGCCGGAAGGTCTTGTTCGGCATGAAGTGGTACTGCGCAGTCAGGGTCGGCGGCAGCAGGTCGAGGGAACCGAGATCGACGTTGCCCACCGCCGTTTTCTCGGCCGACACGTCGTGCTCGGCATAGGTGAGGGTCAGCTCGGCGGCGATGTTGTCGGTGAAGAAGTAGGTGAAGTTCAGATCCGGGGCGATGGCGCTGTCCACCTCGGCCTCACCCCCGATGACGCTGATCCGACTGCTGCTGTCGTCCGGGATGATGCCGAGCGCCCGCACCCGCACCATCCACGGACTGTCACCGGCCGCGAGGCCCGCTCCGGCCGTGGCGTGCAGCAGCAGGCAGCAGCCCGCAACCAGTCCCGCATGTTTCAACTCCCTGAACAGTTGCATAGTCCCTCCTCAATCCTGATGATTGATGTTCCGGGAGTTCGCGTCCGGACGATCCGGGCGCCTCCCGGCCTGTCCACAGCCGGATGGTCCACGGGGGAGCGATCCGTCACTGCTCGGTGGGGTGCGTGTCGGCCCGGGCGGACAGACACGGTTGGGTCTTGGTTAGCGCGCCCGGGCAGGGAAGTCAATGCCAATTTTTCCACTCTTCCGGGGAGTTGGACACCGGGCGGGCAGCGCCTCGGCCGAGCCGGCGGCGGGCAACAAAAAACCCGCAATCCTGTGCGGATCGCGGGTTCGTTGAACGGCTTGGCGGGCCGTTGGCCTGACTTTTGGTGGAGCTAACCGGGATCGAACCGGTGACCTCTTGAATGCCATTCAAGCGCTCTCCCAGCTGAGCTATAGCCCCTGAATTTTTCAGGGAGTCAGATACCATGCCCGTCCGGTCGCTGTCAAGGGTTTCTCAAATCTTTTTCCCGGAACAACCATAGACGTTGCCAAGCAGGGGCGTGCTTGGTAAGGTAGCCCGCTGGCTCTACGAACGTTTTGTTTCTTTCCGCGCCGTCGCCGCTTTCCGGACGGATCCCGTCCGCCGCTCACGGCCGCGAATACCATATTGACAGGTGATCCCGGCATGTTTTCTCCGTTGAATTTTCTCTTTGGCTGGATGTCCAACGACCTGGCGATCGATCTCGGCACCGCCAACACGGTCCTCTATGTGAAAGGCAAGGGTATTGTCCTGCGCGAGCCCTCGGTGGTGGCGGTGCGCAAGGACAGCCGCGGCAGCCGGGTGTTGGCCGTGGGCAAGGAGGCCAAGGAGATGCTGGGGCGGACCCCCGGCAACATCGTCGCCATCCGGCCCATGAAGGACGGCGTGATCGCCGATTTCGAGGTGACCGAGGCCATGCTGCGCTATTTCATCAACAAGGTGCACAACCGCCGCACCCTGGTGCATCCCCGGATCATCATCTCGGTACCGTCCGGCATCACCCAGGTGGAGAAGCGGGCCGTGCGCGAGACGGCCGAATCCGCCGGCGCCCGCGAGGTCTACCTGATCGAGGAGCCCATGGCCGCGGCCATCGGCGCCGACCTGCCGATCACCGAACCCACCGCCAACATGATCGTCGACATCGGCGGCGGCACCACCGAGGTGGCGGTCATCTCCCTGGCAGGCATCGTCTACGCCAAGTCGGTGCGGGTGGCGGGCGACAAGATGGACGACAGCATCCTCCAGTACATCAAGCGCAAGCACAACCTGGCCATCGGCGAGCGGACCGCGGAGGAGATCAAAACCACCCTCGGCAACGTCCTGCCGGAAGAGCCCTACCAGACCATGGACATCAAGGGGCGTGACCTGGTGTCCGGCATCCCCAAGACCCTGACCATCACCTCCAAGGAAATCCAGTCGGCCATCTCCGAGCAGGTGGACGTGATCGTCGACGCCGTCCGGGTGGCGCTGGAGCAGACCCCGCCGGAGTTGTCGGCGGACATCGTCGACCAGGGTATCGTCCTCACCGGCGGCGGCGCCCTGCTGAAGAATCTCGACACGCTCCTGAAACGGGAGACCGGCATGCCGATCATCGTCGCCGACGATCCCCTCTCTTCGGTGGTGCTCGGCTCCGGCCGGGCCCTCGACAATCTCGAGATCCTGCGGGAGATCGCCATCGATTAACCGCCGCCGTCCCGGACCGGCGGCGTGTGCCCGCGCCGATTCCCGCCCCGGACGGACCCAGCGGGTGCTCTTCCCGTCGTTTCCATGAGAAAAAAACTCACCAGAAAAAAAAGCGACCGCTACCGGTTGTTCCGCTTTGTCTTCCTCGCCGGCCTGGTGCTGACCCTGACCCTCATTTTTCTTGTCTCCACCCTCGGCAGTCAGCGGTTTGGCGCCCTGCACCGGATGGTGATCGAGACGGTGGGACCGGTACAGAAGCTGTTCGCCACCGGTGGCGCCGCCATCGGCACGTTCAAGAGCGAATACCTCAATATCCTCCAGGACGTGATCAAGGTCCGCGAGGAGAACAAGCGGCTGCTCACGCAGTTGCAGGAAACCGAGGCCACCCTCAACCGGGCCCGCGAGGCCATGGCCACCAACGCCAGTCTGCGTCGCCTGCTGGAGTTCAAGAACAACCTCGCCCGACCGATGGTGGGGGCCATGGTCATCGGCAAGGATCCGTCCACCTGGTTCCACTCGGTGATCATCGACCAGGGCGCCAACCGCGGCATCGTCAAGGGCAACGCCGTGGTCAACAGCGACGGCGTGGTCGGTCAGATCTTCACCACCTCGCCCAACTACTCCAAGGTGCTGCTCGCCATCGCGCCGTCCAGCGCCATCGACGTGATGCTGCAGAAGTCGCGGGTGCGCGGCATGCTCAAGGGCAACGGCACCCTGACCTACCGGCTCGAGTACATTCTCAAGACCGTGGAGGTGGCGGAAGGCGAACATGTGGTCACCGCCGGCTACGGCGGGGTGTTTCCCACCGGCGTGCCGGTCGGGGTGGTGTCCAGGATCGTCCACAAACCGCGGGGCATGTTCCACGAGATCGAAGTGACCCCGGCGGTGGATTACCAGACCCTCGAACACCTGATGGTCATCGAGCGGCAGGATGTGTCCGAACTCAAGCAGGTGGAGCAGCCATGAGCCGGGCCGAGGCGGCTCACGGCCGTTGCGGCGATCCGGTCAGGGCGCGGAGGCGGTCGGCCGGGTGGCGGCCGGGGAGTGCGAGGGATGGTGGTCGTTAGCTTCATCCTGCTCGGCGTGCTGCTGGTGATCGTGCAGACCACCCTGTGCATGCCCTCCCCGGTGTGGTGGCTGGCACCCGACTTCTCCTACGTGCTGGTCGGCTACCTGGCCTATCGGCTCGACCTGGTGCGCAGCGTGATCATCCTTTTCCCGCTGGGCTGCACCCTGGATGTCCTGTCCGGCACGGTGCTCGGCCTGCACTCGCTGCTCTGCTACGGCGGCTATTTTCTGCTCAGGTTCGTCTCCGGCAAGTTGCCGGTGCTCGAGTCGCTCTACCAGATCCCACTGGTTGCCACCAGCTTCCTGGCGGTCAACTGGTGCGCCCATGTCGTCATTACCGCGGTTGACGAGGAACTGCTGCTGCCCTGGTCCTGGTGGCGGATGCTGGTCCGCGCGCTGCTGGTGGCCCTGTTCGCCCTGCCGCTGTTCCGCCTGTTCGATGCGGTCCGCAAAATCACTCAGCGCAGCATCCTTCCCTGGAACCGGCTGCACCTGCGCACCGACAACCGTCGCCGGCGGCAGGATTGACGCCGCTGGAACAACGGGAAAGGTTGTGGGTTTCTTCAAGCTGTTCGCCACGAGCATGAAAAACATACCGAAACAGAACCGGCGCCGGCCGGAGCCGCTGCTCGATGCCGAGCGAAAAAAGGATCCGGGCGTCACCAAGCTGACGCAGCGGGACGAAAGCGACCTCAACGGGTACCGCAAGAAGGCCCTGTCCTCGCTGTTTCTGCTCATTCTCTTTTTTGCGGTGATCGTCACCCGCCTCTGGTTTCTGCAGATCAACAAGGGCGAGTATTACCGCGAACTGGCCGATTCGAACCGGGTCCGCTACCAGGAGATCGCCGCCCCGCGCGGCAACATCTACGACCGCCGCGGCCGCGAGATCGTCACCAACCGCCCCAGCTTCAACGTGGTCTGGCTGCGCGAGAGCAACCGGGTCGACCAGGACTGGCTGAAAAGCCTGAACAAAATCATCGACCAGGATCCCTCGGAACTGCTCGAGAAGATCAGGAAGATGGCCGGTGAGCCCGGCCACATCCCGGTCCGCCTGGCCGAGGACGTGAGCTGGGACCTGGTCGCCCGGATCGAGAACAACCGCATGTACCTGCCCGAGATCAAGATCGAGGTGGTACCGCTGCGGGTCTATCACCACGGCAACCTGGCCTCGCACCTCATCGGCTACCTCGGGGAGATCAGCAAGACCGAACTGGACGCGGCCGACAAGGAGCTGTACCGGGGCGGCGACATGATCGGCAAGATGGGCATCGAGCGGTTGCGCGAGAGCGACCTGCGCGGCGAAAAGGGTCGTGACTACATGGAGGTCAACGCGCTCGGCTTCGAGCAGAAGAACCTCAAGGGGGTGGAACCGCTGCCCGGCAGGGATCTGCACCTGACCCTGGACGTGGAGCTGCAGAAGATCGCCGAGGAGGCCATGGCCACCGAGAACTTCGCCGGCGCGGTGGTGGCCATGGAGGCCCAGACCGGCCGCCTGCTGGTGCTGGCGAGCGCGCCCACCCTGCACCTGGAGGAGTTTGTCGGCGGCATCTCCCAGAAGGCCTGGCAGGGCATGCTCGACAACCCGCTGCATCCCCTGGTCAACAAACTGGTGCAGGGCCAGTACCCGCCGGGCTCCACCTACAAGCCGGTCACCGCCTTTGCCGGCCTGGCCGAGGGGGTGATCACCGCGGACACTTCGTTTTTCTGTCCCGGTTCCTACCGCTTCGGCAACCGCACCTACCGCTGCTGGAAGCGCGGCGGGCACGGCACGGTGAGCCTGCGGCGAGCCGTGGCCGAATCCTGCGACGTGTATTTCTACCAGGTGGGGCAGCGGCTCGGGGTGGATCGGCTGGCCCGCTACGCCAGGATGTTCGGGCTGGGCGAAAAATCCGGGGTGGAGATGGAGCACGAGAAGCCGGGCCTCATCCCCACCGCGGCCTGGAAAAAGAGCAAACGCGGCCAGGCCTGGCAGGAGGGCGAGACCTTGTCCATCGCCATCGGCCAGGGGTACGATCTTGCCACGCCCCTGCAGATCGCCGAGATGACGGCGGTGATCGCCAACGGCGGCACCCTCTACAAACCGTCGGTCATCGAAAAGGTCGTGGACCCGGACGGCCGGGTGACCCACTCGTTCACCCCGGAGGTGCTCAACCGGATCACCGGCCAGGGCCGGAGCCTCAAACTGGTGCGCGAGGGCATGGTCGACGCGGTCAACAGCCGCCGGGGTACCGGTCGGGAGGCGCAGATCGACGCCCACGGGATCATCGTCGGCGGCAAGACCGGCACCGCCCAGGTGGTGCGCCTGGCGGTGTACAAGCATTTGAAGGAAAAGGACATCCCCTACGAGTACCGGGACCACGCCTGGTTCACCTGCTTCGCCCCGGCGGTGAACCCGGAGATCGTGGTCACCGTCCTGGTCGAGCACGGCCTGCACGGCGGCTCGGCCTCCGCGCCCATTGCCGCCAAGATTCTCAACCGGTATTTCGAGGACAAGACGAGCCGGCAGCAGGGGAAAACGGACGGGGAGCAGCCCGGCGCGCAGCTCCCGGCCGGCAGGGTGGTGCTCGACGGACAGATGATCGAGGAAGCCGACGCGCCCCAGGATGATGAGGACGCGGACAACGGCGAGGCCGGTGCGCCCCCCGCACCGCAACCGGACGAATCCGTGAACGGACCGCTATGATGCAATTCGACCGACGACTGCTGCAGCATTTCGACTGGGTGATGCTGCTCATGCTGCTCCTGGTGAGCGGCATGGCGCTCCTGAACCTGTACAGTTCCACCTACAGCGCCGACAACGGGGCCTCGACCATCTTCTACAAGCAGCTGACATTCTTCCTCGCCGGCATGGCCATGATCCTGCTGCTCATGACCCAGGAGTACCACCGGGCGGTCAAGGCCGGCTACGTGCTCTACGTGGTCATCCTGCTCCTGCTGCTCTACACCCTCTTCTTCGTCAAATCCATCGCCGGCGCCCAGCGCTGGATCAACCTCGGCTTTTTCAACCTGCAGCCCTCGGAGCCGGCCAAGCTGGTCCTCATCCTGGTGCTGGCCCACACCTATGCCGCCACCGAGGTTCCGGGCGGCTACCGGCTGCGCGATCTGATCCGTCCCATCGCCCTCACGACGATTCCTTTTGTCCTCATCCTGGTCCAGCCCGACCTGGGCACGGCGCTCATCTGTGCGATTATCTTCGTGTCCATGACCCTGTTCGTGCGGCTGCGCTGGGCCACGCTGGGCATCCTCACCGGCGCCGGCCTCGCCTGCGCGTTCATTGGCTGGAAATTTCTGCTCAAGGAGTATCAGCGCAAACGGATCGAAACCTTCCTCAATCCGGAGGGCGATCCCATGAACCACGGCTACCAGATCATGCAGTCCAAGATCGCGGTGGGCAGCGGTGAGATTTTCGGCAAGGGATTCATGGAGGGGACGCAGGGGCACCTGCATTTTCTGCCGGAACGGCACACCGACTTCGCCTTTTCGGTGTGGGCGGAGGAGTGGGGGTTCGCCGGGGCGCTGTTCTTCCTGAGCTGCTACTTCTTCCTGCTCGTCTGGGGCATCAACATCGCCATGTCGGCCCGGGACAAGCTGGGCTCGATCCTTGCCTTCGGCTGCACCATGCTGATCTTCTGGCAGGCGGTGATCAACCTGTTCATGATCATGGGCTTTCTGCCCGTGGTCGGCGTGCCGCTGCCGCTGTTCAGCTACGGCGGATCCTCGCTGCTGACCAACATGCTGGCCATCGGCCTGCTCATGAACGTGCGCATGCGCAGTTTCCCGCCGACCACCGCCGCGCCGTGAACCCCGGCTTCAGCCGGCGCAGGCGTCCAGCACCAGCCGGCGCAGGGCGGCGATGAACTGCGGATCGTCGTTCAGGGCGCGGGTGGCGGCAAAGCGCAGGCCCAACTCTTCGGCCATCTGCCGGTACTCGATGTCGATCTCGTACAGGGTCTCGACATGGTCGGACACGAACGACAGCGGTACCACCAGCAGGTTTTTCCCGCCGCGGGCCGCGGTCTCCCTGATCACCTCCGGGGTCGACGGCCCCAGCCACTCCACCGGGCCGCTGCGGCTCTGGTAGCAGAGCCGGCCCTGTTTCCCGGTCACCGCTTCCACCGCCCGGATCGTCTGCTGCAGATGCAGGGCGTAGGGGTCACCTTCGGTGATGAACTGCACCGGCAGGCTGTGGGCGCTGTAGAGGAGATCGACCGGTTCCCCGTCAAACCCCGCCAAACCCTCCTCGATGCGCGCCGCCAGGCAGGCGATGTAGTCCGGCGCGGCCGGCCAGTCACGGATTTCCCGCACCGGCAGGTCGAGCCGCAGGCGCGCCATGGTCCGCTGCAGGTCAGCGAAGGAGGAGCCGGTGGTGGCGATGGAATAGTGCGGGTAGAGCGGCAGGGCGACGAGTTCGCGCACCCCGGCGGCGACCATCTCGCCGAGCACCCGGTCGGCGAACGGGTGCCAGTAGCGCATGCACGGACGGGCCACGAAATCGCCGTCCCCGGCCAGGGCCACTTCGAGCGCCCGGGCCTGTTCCCGGGTCTTTTCCAGGATCGGTGAGCCGCCGCCGATACGGCGGTAGTTGGCCATGCTCTTGGGCGCCCGTCGCCAGGCGATGATGCGGGCGATGATCGGCTGCAGCAAGGCCGGCCCGAGGCGGATGATCTGCCGGTCGGAGAACAGGTTGACGAGGAAGGGGCGAACGTCTTCGAGCCGTTGCGGGCCACCCAGATTGAGCAGCAGGATACCGGTTTTCTTCTGTGTTTTCATGGTGCCATTCTACCGGCGGGGTCGACGGGGCGTCAATAAATTGTGCGCCTTGGCCCTTGATTTCCGTTCGCAATCATGTCTATATTGAAACCATGAGTACACGGTATTCCATCGATTCCGGTCACTTTCCGCGCATGGCGCGCATCCCTGCAACGCACCCACGACACCGTTTCCTGTCATCCCCCGGCCCTGTCCGCTTGTCGCCGCCCTGGCAGGAGTGGCGTGTGGTGGCCCTCAACCAGCGGCGTGGGGCCGCTGGCGTTTTCAACAGTGGAGGACTTCTATGGAGTTGAAAATCGAAGCCAAGAATCTCGACATCCGCAAGAGCTGGCAGGAGAAAATAGAGGAGGAACGCAATAAACTGACCCGTCATTACGCCAGCCTGGTGCTGCACCTGCGCGTGACCATCGAAGCCACCCCCGGCTACAAGGAAGGGGGGCACGAAGTGCGCGTGGTGGCCACGGTGCCCAACGACACCGTGGTGGTCAAGCGGTGGGGCGAGAGCGTGCGGCCGCTCCTGGTCGAGGCCTTCGATGTGCTTGGCCTCCAGCTCAAGGAGATTGTCAAGAAGAAGCAGAACCACAAGACCGCCAAGGTTCAGGTCGGGGCGGCTGACGGTCGGCTCAGCGGCATCGTCCGCAAGATCTTCCCGGAAGAGGCCTACGGGTTCATCGTCACCGACGACAAACTCGACGTGTTTTTCCATGCCAATGCCCTGCGCGACGTGGAGATGAACGATATCGCCGAGGGCGACGAGGTCCTGTTCGCCATGGAAGAGGGCGACAAGGGGCCCCAGGCCACCTGGGTCCGGGTGGGTCACGCCTGAGCCGCCGGCCGGCGACCGGATGCCGGCCTGATCCCCATCGCTGCTGTTGTCCTGTCAACCCTGCCTGCGGGCAGGGTTTTTTGTGTGCGCTTCCCGGATGGTGCTGTTTTCGACGCCGGGACGGCTCCTGCGGTCGTCCCGGCGATGGTCGGGTGAAGCGGCAAGAAAACCCTTGGACCGGCTGTCCGGCCGGTGTACTTATGGTCCGCACGCGTGCACCCGGACTACGGCGCCGCCTTACCGCTTGCCATCGTGCGCGTCCGCAGGCCGCTCCCGCCGCCCCCGAGCAAACCCCGCCTCAGCTCCCGAGGAGACCCCATGCCCAGCCCCGAACTGTACCTGATCGACGGCAGCGCCTACATCTACCGCGCCTACCACGCCATCAGGCCGCTGTCCACCTCGCGCGGGCTGCCGACCCACGCGGTCTTCGGCTTTCTCAGCATCCTGCGGCGCCTGCTGCGCGAGCGCAGCCCCGAGTACCTGGCCGTGGCCTTCGACACCCGGGGACCGGTATTCCGTCACCGGCTCTACGACCGGTACAAGGCCAACCGGCCGCCCATGCCCGAGGACCTGGCCGTGCAGATCCCGTACATCCGCGAGAGCGTGGCCGCCCACCGGATCCTTGTGCTCGAGCACGACGACCAGGAGGCGGACGACCTGATCGCCTCGGTGACGGCCCGCATGACCGGCCAGGGGCGCCGGGTGGTGGTCGTGTCCGGCGACAAGGACCTGCTCCAGCTGGTCTCCGCCGACGTGACCCTGTGGGATCCGATGAACGACCGGGTGATGGACGAGGCGGCGGTGGCGGAGAAGTACGGCCTGCCGCCCGGCCAGCTGCTCGACTATTTCGCCCTCACCGGCGACAGCTCGGACAACATTCCCGGCGTGCCCGGTATCGGCCCGAAGTCGGCGCAGAAGCTCATCGGCGCCTACCATACCCTGGAAAACCTCTACCAGGCGGCCCCGGAGATGAAACCGGGCAAGGCGGTCCGCCAACTGCTCGACCACCGCGAGCAGGCCTTCCTGTCCCGAGACCTGGTGCGTCTCAACCACAGTGCCGAGGTGCCCGCCGAGATCGAACGCTACCGGGTGCAGGAACCGGACATCGACCGGCTGCGCACCCTGTACGCCGAGCTCGAGTTTCACTCGCTGCTCAAGGAGGATCTGCCCGCGCCGCGCATCGACACCAGCCGCTTTCACCTGGTGGGCGATGCGGCCGGGCTGGCCCGCCTGGCCAAGCGGCTCGAAGGCATCGACCTCGTGGCCGTGGACACCGAGACCGACTCGCTCGACACCCTGAGCGCGCACCTGGTCGGGGTGAGCCTGTGTGTCGGTGACGGCGAGGCCTGGTACCTGCCCTGCGGTCACCGGGACGCGCAGGGTGCGCTGCAGCCCGGTCAGCTGCGGCTCGACGACCTGGTGCGCACCTTGCGGCCGGTGCTCACCGACGGCCGCAGCACCAAGATCGGCCACAACCTCAAATTCGACCTGGCGGTGCTGGCCGCCCCGCACAACGGCGGGCTCGAACTGGCCGGGCCGCTCTACGACACCATGGTCGGCGCCTGGCTGATCGACCCGGACCGCCGTTCCTACAAGCTCGACGACCTGTGCAAGGAACTCGGCCTGCGCATGACCGGATTTGCCGAGGTCACCGCCGGCGACAAGGCTGCCGACGCCTTTGCCCGGGTCGGCCTGGAGGCGGCCGGGGACTACAGCTGCGAGGACGTGTACGGCGCCCTGCAGCTCTACCGCCAGCAGGTGGAGCAACTCGCGGCCACCGGCCTGGACCGGCTGCTCGCCGAGGTGGAGGGGCCGCTCATCCCGGTGCTGGCGGCCATGGAGACGGCCGGCATCCTTGTCGACAGCGACCAGCTCGCCCGCCTCTCCATCGAGTTCGGCCAGCGCCTGCAGACGTTCGAGGAAGAAATCTTCCGGGTCGCGGGCGAGCCGTTCAACATCAATTCGCCCCGCCAGCTCGGCGAGATCCTGTTCGAGAAGCTGCAGCTGCCGCGCGGCCGCAAGACCAAGACCGGCTGGTCCACGGACGTCCAGGTGCTGGAGAGCCTGAGCCTGACCCACGAACTGCCGGCCCTGGTGCTCCAGTACCGCAACCTGGCCAAGCTCAAATCGACCTACGTGGACCGCCTGGCCAGCCTGCGCAACCCGCACACCGGCCGGGTGCACACCTCGTTCAACCAGTGCGGCACGGCCACCGGCCGGCTCAGCTCGAGCAACCCCAACCTGCAGAACATCCCCATCCGCACCGAGGAGGGACGGCGCATCCGCTCCACCTTCATCGCCGCCGAGGGCTGCACCCTGCTGGCGGCCGACTATTCGCAGATCGACCTGCGCGTGCTCGCCCACTACTCCGAGGACCGCGAACTGACCGCCGCCTTCCATGCCGGCCAGGACATCCACCGGCGCACCGCGGCCGAGATTTTTTTCGTGAGCCCGGAGTTGGTCACCGCGGAGATGCGCCGGGTGGCCAAGACGATCAACTTCGGCATCATCTACGGCATGTCCAGTTTCGGCCTGTCCACCCAGCTGCACATCAGCCGCAAGGAGGCGCAGACCTTCATCGACCGCTACCTCGCCCATTTTTCCGGAATCAAGGAATTCATGGAATCCGTTGTCGGACAGGCGCGGACGGACGGTTTCGTGACCACCCTGCTGGGACGCCGTCGCTACCTGGCCGACATCAACAGCACCAACCGGGTCCGCCGGGAGATGGCCGAGCGCACCGCCATCAACACCCCCATCCAGGGCACCGCGGCGGACATCATCAAACTGGCCATGCTGCGCGTTCACCGCGAGCTGCGCGCCCGGGGACTGCAGGCCCGCATGCTCCTGCAGATCCACGACGAGCTGGTGTTCGAGGTGCCGCTGGCCGAACTGGAGACCGTGTCCGGGCTGGTGCGCATGCACATGGAGGCAGCCATGGCGTTGCGCGTTCCCCTGGTGGCCAACCTGCAACATGGTCAAAGTCTTGACAAGGACTGAGGGCCGATCATTGACCCTGCCCGGGACCGTTCCTGAAAAGCGGAAAAACCGGTCGGATTCTTCCGCCAAAGCGGAAGAGGACCACTGGCTCTCCGCTGGCGAACCACCGGTTTTCGACCTTTTTCCGGGCCTGGGCAATGGGAACGCCCCTCTGAAAGAGGCCTGATTTTTGCAATGAATTGGGCAAAGGACAGAGGAGGTACGACCATGAGCCCACGCGAAGCGATCCGTATCCTGATGCTGAGTCCCATTTATTTCCGCCTGCGCCCGGTCGAGCGCTGGCAACTGGTGCGCGAGTACTGCCAGCGGTTCAACCCCGGCCGGCATGACCGCTGAGCACACCCCTGCCGCCGCCGGGGCGATGGCCGGCCTGCCGGCCTCGGGCGACCGCCGCCGCCATCCGCGCTGTCCGGTCGGCGGCAGGGCGGTGGCCTTCTACGGCGGGTGCACCTGCGCGGTCCACGATGTCAGTGTCACCGGCCTTGCGATTCACTGCATGATCCTCGATCCGGAGCAGCGGGCGGCCGCCGTGGTCGATCTCTTTCTTGCCGACAGCGCCCTCTACCTGCCGCGCCTGCCCATCCGCCTTGTCGACGAGGCCTGCATCGTTCCGCTCTGCATGTTCAGCAGCCTGCGCGTCCGGCGGGTGGGGCTGCAGTTCGGCCCCCTTGCCGACGACCAGCGGCACGGCCTCGACCGGTTCATCGCCGTCTGCCGCACCCTCAGCCCCTGAACGGTTGCCCGGGCAGGCGGCGTCGACCCGTTCTGCCGCCTCCCCTGAACCCAGCCACGGAGACCACCATGCGCCCGACCCTTGCCCTCACCCTGGTGCTCGCCCTTGCCGGTCCGGCCCTGGCCGACGGGGAACGCACCATCCCGGCCGGCGACCGCACGGCGATCGGCCTCACCATCTACAACCACGATCTGGCCCTGGTCAAGGACCGTCGCGCCTTCGACCTGGACCGGGGGACGCACACCCTCGCCTTCCGCGAGGTGAGTGCCCGCATCCGTCCGGAAACCGTGCTGGTTCGGGCCGACGGTCTGCGGGTCCATGAACAGAATTTCGAGTACGACCTGCTCAGCCCCCAGGCCCTGCTGCGCAAGTACGTGGGCCGGGAGGTGACCCTCATCGACCGGCATCCGACCACCGGCGAGGAAAAGGCCCGGCAGGTGAGGGTGCTCAGCGCCGGTGACGGCGTGGTGCTGCAGGCCGGCGACCGCATCGAGACCGAGATCAGCGGCCGACTGGTCTACCCGGATGTGCCGGCCAACCTTCGTGACCGGCCCACCCTGACCATGGCGGTGGACAACGAACGTGCCGGCCGCCAGCAGGTGGAGGTCTCCTACCTGACCGGGGGCCTCTCCTGGCGGGCCGACTACGTGGCGGAACTGAACGGTGACGACAGCCGCCTGGACGTAAACGGCTGGGTGACCCTGACCAACGAGAGCGGCGTCAGCTATCCGGATGCCCGCCTGCAGTTGGTGGCCGGAGACGTGCACGTGGTCGAGGAGGCGGGGCGCAGGTTTCGCACCCTGGGAGAGGACGCGGTGGAGATGGCCGCGGCCGCGCCCGAGATGCGCGAGGAGTCCCTGTTCGAGTACCACCTGTACACCCTGGAGCGGCCGACGACCATCGCCGACAACCAGAAGAAGCAGGTGGCCCTGCTGCAGGCCGCGGACGTGACCTGTCGCAAGGAGTACCTGCTCCAGGGGAACGTGGGCGAGTACCGGCCGCGACCCTTTGATACGAACCTCCGGGTGCCGGTGGGCGTCTGGGTGGAGGCGCGCAACGACCGGGCCTCCGGCCTCGGCCTGCCCGTACCCGCGGGCACCGTGCGGGTGTACAAGAAGGACGGCGGCGGCCTGCTGCAGTTCGTCGGCGAGGACCGGCTGGCGCACACCCCGGAGAACGAAGTGATCCGCCTGCACCTGGGCAACGCCTTCGACGTCACCGCAGAGAGGCGGCAGACCGATTACCGCCGGCTGAACGAGGGCAAGGACGAGCCGGAGCGGAGCGAGAGCGCCTGGGCCATCACCGTGAAGAACGCCCGCGAGGAAGCGGTGACCGTGCGCGTGCGCGAGACCCTGCCCGGCGACTGGCAGATCCTCGAGGAGTCGGCCGCGCACACCAGGGAATCGGCCCACGCCGCCGTCTGGCAGGTTCCGGTACCGGCCAGGGGGTCGGCGGAGTTGACCTACCGGGTGCGGGTGCGGCCCTGAGACGGGGCAGTCCGCACCACCGGCCGGAACAGCGAACGGCCCGCGCCAGGTTGGGCGCGGGCCGTTTTTTCATGCGTGGCAGGGATGGTCTCAGGTCCGTTCGCCGAGCGGCACGAACTTGCGCGGCGGCGAGCCGATGTAGATCTGCCGCGGGCGGTAGATCTTGGTTTCCGGGTCCTCGCGCATCTCCCGCCACTGGGCGATCCAACCGGGCAGCCGACCGAGGGCGAACATCACGGTGAACATGTTGGTGGGGATGCCCAGGGCGCGGTAGATGATGCCCGAGTAGAAGTCGATGTTCGGGTAGAGGTTGCGGTCCACGAAGAAGGGGTCGTTGAGCACGATCTCCTCCAGGTTGAGGGCGATCTCGAGCAGCGGGTCCCTGACGTTGAGCAGGGACAGGATCTCGTCGCAGGCCTCCTTGATGATCGTGCCGCGCGGGTCGAAGGTCTTGTAGACGCGGTGGCCGAACCCGGACAGGCGGAAGGGGTCGTTCCGGTCCTTGGCCTTGGCGATGTATTTTTTGTAATCGTTGTTGTCCGCGTGGATGGCCTCGAGCATCTGGATGACCGCCTCGTTGGCGCCGCCGTGCAGCGGCCCCCACAGGGCGTTGATGCCGGCGGAGATGGAGGAGTAGAGGTTGCCGCCGGCGCTGCCCACCAGCCGGACCGCCGAGGTCGAGCAGTTCTGCTCGTGGTCGGCGTGGAGGATGAGCAGCTTGTTGAGCACCGCCACCACCTCGGGCAGGACGATGTAGGGCCGCACCGGCGTGTCGAACATCATGTTGAGGAAGTTGCCGCAGTAGGACAGGTCGTTGCGCGGGTAGACGAGCGGCTGGCCGATGGACTTCTTGTAGGAGAAGGCGGCGATGGTGCGAATCTTGGAGATGAGCCGGCTGGCGGTCATGTCGATGTTTTTCAGCGGGTCGTCGCTCATCTCCGGGTAGAAGTTGTGCAGGCTGTTGACCATCACCGACAGGATGGACATGGGCGAGGCGTTGGGCGGGAACTTGTCGAAGAAATGGATCATGTCCTCGTGGATGAGGGCATGTTGTTCGAGCAGGGTACGGAAGCTCTCCAGTTCCTCGCGGTTGGGCAGCTTGTTGTGCAGGAGCAGGTAGGCGACCTCGATGAACAGGCAGCGCGCGGCCAGATCCTCGATGGCGTAGCCCCGGTAGAGGAGCAGCCCCTTGTTGCCGTCCAGGTAGGTGATGGTGCTGCTGCAGGAGGCGGAATTCTTGTAGCCGGTGTCGAACACGGTGTAGCCGGTGTCCTTCAGGAGGCCGCGGATGTCGATGGCCCGGTCGCCCTCCACGCCCTCGAGGATGGGCAACTGGTACCTGCGCCCGTCGATGATCAGTTCCGCTGTCCCGGATTGGTTGGTGTCAGGCATACTGTGGTCCTTTCGCGTTGGAGAATAAGTGCAGGCGCTGCCGCCCGGGGCGATGGTCCCGGGGGTCTGCCGGCGCGTTTCGGGGTGGAGGAATTGGGGTGCGCGGCACCGGCTCTTCAGGTAGACTGGCCGGCACTGGCGGGTGCATACCGGCCCGCGCAGAGCGGCGGAAGGTGTCGGGATGGCCCGGTGGCCGGCCCCGGGGGGCAGCCATGCGATTCATCACTTACCGTATTTGACCGTTAAATTCAACCGCCTGTGTGCGCCGCCCCGGCCCCGCGACCGGGTCGCCGACCGGCCTGCGCCGGATGCAACCCGCGGTCATCAAACAACAATCAGCCGGGAGGAAAACGAACAGCCATGTTCGAGGATCTGGACGAGAAAAGGCGGGAAATTCTTGCGGCCATGGACTACGCCGTGGCCGAGGCCGACCGGGCGGCGGCCGAGGACCTGCTTGAGATCTATCGGGAGGACCGGCTCGGCCTGACCCTGCTGCACGCCTTCTACACCTGTCTGCCCGAGGCGCGCGAGGCCTGGGTGCGGGAGATCCGCCTGGTCAACCGGCACCGCGGCATCTTCCTGCTGCTGGCCGAAACCGCAGTGGAAAGCTACTTCTACCTGGTGTCCAGCGAGGGAGTCGAATTCCAGGGCAGCCTGCACGACCGTTACCTCGCCGCCGAACTGCTCGATTTCTTCGGCTACGAGAGCGAGGAGGCCTTTGTCCAGGTCTGTGCCGGGGCTGCGGACCTGCCGGTCTACGAACCGCTTCGGCTCGATGCCGACATCTGCCCGGCCTGCCACGCGGTGGCCGGCGAGGTCCACGAACTGGGCTGCCCGGTGGAGATCTGTCCCTGGTGCGGCGGTCAGCTCATCCATTGCGACTGCCGTTTCGAACGCCTCGGCCTGGATGCGATCACCTCCGAGGAGGAACTGCTCCAGTTCGAGGCCATGCTCGAGGAGCAGGGGCGGATTCCCTATTCCCGCGAACAGCGGCCCGCCTTTGCCGACGACGGTCCGCCGGTGCTCTTCGACTGATCCTCACCCGGACGAGACAACGCAAAAGGGCGCGCCATGGGCGCGCCCTTCCTGTTTGCGGGTCTTGCGCCCGTTATTTCCTGACCTTCTGGTTTTCCAGGTAGTGGAACAGGTCCGAGTCCGCCGAGAGGATCAGCGAGGTGTTGTTGGTGATGATGTTGCGGTAGCTCTCCAGGCTTTTCTGGAAAGCGAAGAACTCGGCGTGGCCGGAATAGGCCTGGCCATAGATCCTGGTCGCCTCGGCATCGGCCGCGCCGCGGATCTCGGTCGCCTCCCGCTTGGCCTTGGAGGTGATCTCCGCCAGTTCCCGGTCCACCCGGCCGAGGATTTCGGCCTTGAGCCCCTCGCCGGTGGAGCGCTTCTCCGCCGCGATCCGCTTGCGCTCGGAAATCATCCGGTCGTACACCTTGAGCCGGACCGACTCGATGTAATTGACCCGCTTGAACATCACGTCCATCAGTTCGATGCCGTACTGGGGGGTGATCTTGGAGGCGGCCTCGAGCACCATGTGGCTGATCCGGTCGCGGCCGACCTTGGGCGGCGCCACCAGGTCGCGCGACTGGATGGTGGAGGCCATGAAGTCGGGGGACCAGTCGGAGCTGCGGATGATCTCGATCAGGTCGTTCTTGTTGACCAGGTCGCGCACCGTGCCGTCGAGGATGTCGCCCAGCAGGGTCATGGCCCGCCGTTCGTTGCCCACCGCCTGGAGGAAGCGCAGCGGGTCGACGATGCGCCAGCGCGCGGTGTTGTCCATGTAGATGAAGGTCTTGTCGTTGGTCGGGATCTGGTTGGGATCGCCGTCCCAGATAAGGATGCGCTTGTCGAAATACTGCACCTTCTGGATCACGGGCAGCTTGAACTTGAGCCCGGCGGCCATGATCGGCTGGCCCACCGGCCTGCCGAACTGGGTGATGACCGCCTGCTGGCCCTCGCGCAGCACGTAGAAACCGTCCCAGACGGCGACAGCGGCAACGGCGATGAGGCCGATGAGAAGAAAGCGGAGGATGTTGTTCATGCGTTCCTGTCGGTAAAATGAGGGGAAAAATCCGGCCGGCCGCGGTGGCTACTGCGCCGGGGTTTCCGCCGGCGCCGCGATCGGCACCCTGCGGGCCTTGCGGGAGAGGTCGAGCAGGGGCAGGATGCTCTGCTGGCCGGCGTCGACCACGTACACCTGGTCCACCTGGGGCAGGATCTCCTGCATCGCCTCCAGGTAGAGCCGCTGCCTGGTCACCTCTTCCGCGCCCTCGTACTCCTTGACGATGGCCTGGAAACGGTTGGTCTCGCCGTTGGCCCGGTTGATGCGTTCGACCGCGTAGCCGCGGGCCTCCTCGACGATCTGCTTGGCGCTGCCGCGCGCCTTGGGGATCACCCGGTTGTAGGTTTCCTCGGCCTCGTTGACCAGCCGCTTCATGTCCTGATCGGCAATGTTGACCTCGTTGAAGGCCGGCTTCACCTGTTCGGGCGGGTTGATGTCGAGCAGCTGCAGGGTGAGCACGTTGACACCGCTCTCCAGCCGGTCGAGCTGTCCCTGCAGTTCCTTGCGGGCGTTGGCCGCGAGGATCTCGCGGTTGCTGAGCACGTAGTCGAAATCCATGTTGCCGACGATCCGCCGGGTGACCGTCTCCGAGGCGTCGCGGACGATCTGGGCGACGTCGCGCACCTTGTAGAGGAACAGGACCGGATCGCTGACCTTGTACTGGACGATCCAGGCCACCTCGATCACGTCCTTGTCACCGGTGAGCATGAGCGCCTCCATGTCGAAGCCCTTGCGGTCGTAGGCGGCGCCGGCGGTCGCGGTCCGGGTGCGGAAGCCGAACTCCTCCTTGCGCACGCTTTCCACGTCCACCTTGGTCATCTCCTCGACGTAGGGAATCTTGAAGTGCAGGCCGGGCGTGGTGGTGCGGTGAAACTGGCCGAAGCGCAGGACAATGCCCACCTCGCCGGGTTTGATGGTGTAGAAGGCGCCGGCCGCCGCCTGCAGGACGATGAAGGCGGCCACGATGGCCACCACCTTGCCCGGGCCGCTGAACGGTCCGGTCGCGCGTTCCGGGGGCGGTTCGCCCGCGGGGCCCTGGGGCGGTTCTTTTTCCCGACCGGCGAAGGCATCGCGGATTTTCTGGATGAGCGCGGCGAGCAGGTCTTCCGGCCCGCCGGGCTGTTTTTTCTTGCCCCAGGGAGGCTGTTCGTTCATGGGCATGCAGGGAACTCCGGGAGGTGAACGGATGGACGGGTCGGCGGGTTCCGGTGTCATCGCACGGGAAGGGCGCCGGGCCGTGGGTCAATTGCGCATTAAAGTAGGCACTCTGGCCGGCCGCGTCAAACAAGATCGGACAGCAGCGGTCCGTTTCCGGCCGGGCGGGAACCTGTTTCGGGACAGGCGAACAGGGCGCCCGCACCCGGCCGGCGGGGGGTTCCGCTCATGGCCGGGTGCGGGCGGGAGGGACGGGGTGGCGGTCCTGAGCGCGTGGACGGTTCAGCGGTCGACCTGCAACCCCCAGATCTCCGTGGCGTACTGGCGAATGGTCCGGTCGCTGGAGAACTTGCCCATGCGGGCCACGTTGAGGATGGAGCGCTGCAGCCAGGCGGCCCGGTTGGCGTAGGTCTCGCCGACCAGTCGCTGGCAGTCGAGGTAGGACTCGAGGTCGAGCAGCAGCAGGTAGGGGTCGTTCTCGCTGAGCAGGTCGTCGACGATCGGCCGGAACAGGTCCGGGTCGCCGTTGCTGAAGGCGCCGTGGGCGATGGCGTCGATGATGCCGTGCACCTCGGCGTTGTTCTCATAGACCTGCCAGGGTTTGCGCGACTTGCACTTCTTCTCGTAGGCCGCCTCCTCGGCGGTCATGCCGAAGATGAAGATGTTCTCGGCCCCCACCTCCTCGCGGATCTCGATGTTGGCGCCGTCCAGGGTGCCGATGGTCAGGGCGCCGTTCAGGGCGAACTTCATGTTGCCGGTGCCCGAGGCCTCGGTGCCGGCGGTGGAGATCTGCTCGGACAGGTCGGCGGCCGGAATGATCCGTTCGGCCAGGGACACGCTGTAGTTGGGGATGAACACCACCTTGAGGCGGTCGCCGATGCGCGGGTCGTTGTTGACCACCGCGGCCACGGAGTTGATCAGCTTGATGATCAGCTTGGCGCGCACGTAGGACGGGGCCGCCTTGCCGGCGAAGATGATGGTACGCGGCACGAACGGCTCGTCCGGCCGGGTGAGCAGTCGCTGGTAGAAATGGATCACATGGAGCACGTTGAGCAGCTGCCGCTTGTACTCGTGGATGCGTTTCACCTGGATGTCGAACAGGGTGTCCGGGTTCACGGTGATATCGCAGGTTTCGCTGATGATCTCGGCCAGCCGCTGTTTGTTACGCCGCTTCACCTCCTGCCAGCGCTGGTGGAAGACCGGGTCGTCGGCGAAGGGTTCGAGGGCGCGGAGCCGGTCCAGGTCCACCACCCAGTCGTAGCCGATCTTTTCGCCGATCAGCTGGGCGAGATCGTCGTTGCACAACAGCAGCCAGCGCCGGGGGGTGATGCCGTTGGTCTTGGAGTTGATCCGGTCCGGATACATCTCGTGAAAATTGCGGAACAGGTAGGTCTTGAGCAGTTCGGAGTGGAGCGCGGCGACCCCGTTGACCGAATGGCTGCCGACAATGGCCAGGTTGGCCATGCGCACCCGTCGCACCGGCCCCTCCTCGATCAGCGACATCTCCTGCAGCATGCGGATGTTGCCCGGGTAACGGTTGGCCACCTCCTCGAGGAAGCGCCGGTTGATCTCGAAGATGATCTCCAGGTGCCGGGGCAGCACCCGGCCGAGCATGTCCACCGGCCAGGTCTCCAGGGCCTCGGGCATGAGGGTGTGGTTGGTGTAGCCGAAGGTGCGCACGCACAGATCCCAGGATTGCTCCCAGCCCAACCCCTCGACATCGAGGAAGATGCGCATCAGCTCCGGGATGGCGATGGCCGGGTGGGTGTCGTTGAGCTGCACCGCCACCTGGTTGGGGAAGTCGTCGAAGGTGGTGTTCTCCTTGCGGTAGCGGCGGAGGATGTCCTGGAAGGTGGCGCAGACGAAGAAATACTGCTGCTTGAGGCGCAGTTCCTGGCCCTCGCTGATGTCGTCGCTCGGGTAGAGGACCTTGGAGATGGTCTCGCTCTTGACCTTGCCCTCCACCGCGTTGATGTAGTTGCCGGCGTTGAAGCTGTGCAGGTCGAGTTCGCGCGAGGCCTTGGCCCGCCACAGGCGCATGTTGATCACGTGGTCGTTGTTGAACCCCGGCACGAGCAGGTCGCAGGCCATGGCCATGACGATCTGGGTGTCGGTCCAGCGCGCCCGGTAGCGGCCGTTCTCGTCGGTGGTGGCGGTGACGTGGCCGTAGAACTGCACCGGGTACATGAACGAGGTGCGTTCGTACATCCACGGTGAGCCGAGGCGCAGCCAGCTGTCCGGGGTCTCGACCTGGTAGCCGTCGACGATCTTCTGGTTGAACAGGCCGAAATCGTAAAGGATGCCGTAGCCGTAGGCCGGGATCTTCATGGTGGCGATGGAGTCCATGAAACAGGAGGCCAGCCGGCCGAGGCCGCCGTTGCCCAGGGCCGCGTCCTCCTCGCATTCCTGCAGGATTTCCAGGTCGTAGCCGAGCTGCTGCAGGGCCTGGGTGATCTCGTGCATGAGCCCCATGTTGACGATGGTGTTGCCCAGCGAGCGGCCGACCAGAAATTCCATGGACAGGTAATAGACCCGCTTCATCTTCTCGGCGTAGAAGGTCTTCTGGGTCTTGATCCATTTTTCCATGAGCACGTCGCGCAGGGCATAGGAGAGCGCCCGGTAGACATCCTGTTCGCTGGCCCGGTCCGGGTCGCGGCCCTGGAAGCTGACCAGGTGGTGCTGGATGCACTGCTTGAACTCCTCGACCCCCATGTCCCGGAAGATGGAATAGTAGGCGTGGTTGCTGGTCGGGGCGGCTGTCTGCGTGCTCATGGGCGAATCTCCTGAGAGGTTGGCGTCGGTATGGGTGTTCGCGTCAACCGGTACTGTATCGTATAAACTGCTCTTGGGCAAATCAGGTTTGCTTGTACAGGCGGCGCGGGAGGGGCGGGGCGGGGAGGGGCAGGGCGGGTTTCGGCCGGCGGCCCGGCGGGCGCACCAGGACGGGGGCGGAAAAAAGAAAGCCCGCAGTCCGTGAGGACTGCGGGCACTTTCTTATAGTGGTGCCGAAGAGAAGACTCGAACTTCCACTGGGGAACCCCAACTAGACCCTGAACCTAGCGCGTCTACCAATTCCGCCACTTCGGCACTGCGGGGCGGAATATGCTCGCCAGAGAGTCCTTTGTCAAGTATTTCTTTTGCACTCTGACGAGAAACCGTCGCCGGCCCCTGGTTGTGCCCCGGCACGACCGGGCGTGGCCGCGCCGGCGGCGGTCATGAACTGTTTGCGTGTTCGCCCCAATTGGAGTACATATCCGCTCTTCACACTGGCGGCGGCACGGCCGGTCGGGGACAAGACCCTGCCGGCGGCACAGCGGCCTCGCAGCAAGCGGGCATCATGGACCTTTATACCGACCTCGCAGACATCCCGGCGCCCTTTCCCGGCGCGCACGTGACCATCGGCAACTTCGACGGCATGCACCTGGGCCACCGGAAGCTGTTCGACCAGGTGGTCGCCCGCGCCCGCCAGCACGGCGGCACCAGCGTGGCCGTGACCTTCGATCCCCACCCGCTCAAGGTACTCAGCCCCCAGGGCATCCGGCTCATCTCGACCACCCCCCAGAAGATCGAGCTGATCGAACGGGCCGGGGTCGATGTACTGGTGGTTGTCCCGTTCACCCTGGAAACCGCCGCCACCCCGGCCGCCGAGTTCGTCGACCGGGTGCTCGTCGGCCGCATCGGCATGCAGGACCTGGTGGTCGGCTACGATTACGCCATGGGCAAGGGGCGGCACGGCGACACGGCCTTCCTGTCCCGGCTGGGCGAGGAAAAGGGGTTCACCGTGTTGGTGATGCCCGCCCACTACGAGCAGGGACAGCTGGTGTCGAGCACCCGCATCCGCGAACTCGTCGCCGCCGGCAAGATGGGCGACGTCCGTCGCCTGCTCGGTCGGCCCTACCAGATCCGCGGCATCGTCCAGACCGGCCGGCAGCGGGGCGGCAAGCTGCTCGGCTTTCCCACCGCCAACCTGAGCCTGTCGGAAGAGGATCTCTGTCCCAAGACCGGGGTCTATGTCACCCAGGTGACCTACGACGGCAAGCAGTACGGCGGTGTCTCCAACATCGGCTACAACCCCACCTTCGGCGATACCGGCCTGGTGGCGGAAACCCATATCTTCGACTTCAGCGCCGATATCTACGGACGGCCGCTCAAGATCAACCTGCTGCGCCACCTGCGCGGCGAGATCGCCTTTGCCGGGCCCGACCAGCTGATCGAGCAGATCCGCCGGGACATCGAGGTGGCGCACAAGGTGCTGGCCAAGGAGCGGCGGCGGCGCCTGATCGCCTACCAGGACAACCGGACCGGTCAGTGAATGGTGCGGCCGCCGGTTTTTCTCCCGGGCGGCTTGCGTCACAGGTGAACGTGGCTATAGTTAAGCCACTTTTTTCCCGGTCCGCGGGCAGCTTTTCACGAACTTCACCCTTCAGAAAGGATTTACGCATATGGCAGAAGCGCAGAAAACCACCGACCTGGCAACCGTCATCAACGAACTGGAAAAGGTGGTGCAGGAAAAACCGAGCAACGTCATGGCGCGCCACCATCTCGGTCTGATATACCGCCAGGCGGGCCGCATCGACGAGGCCATCGCCCAGTTGGAGAAGGCCATCGAGTTGGACAACCAGTCCATGGAGAGCATGATCAACCTCGGCGCGATCTTCTTCGACCGCGGCGACACCGACCGCGCCCTGGCGCTCAACAAGCAGGCCCTGGCCGTGTCCCCGACCATGGCCGAGGCCCACGTGAACATCGGTCTCATCCACCAGCACCGCAACGAGGTGGACGAGGCCATCGACTGCTACAACAGGGCCGTGCAGCTCGATCCCAAGCTGATCACCGCCTGGATCAACCTGACCAGCGCCTACACCATGGCCGAGCAGGACGACAAGGCCGTGGACGCCGCCCGCCAGGCCGTCACCCTGGAGCCCGATTCGGCCATGGCGCGCAACAACCTGGCCGTGGCCCTGTACTTCCAGGGAACCTTCGCGGAGGCCCAGCGGCACATGGAAAAGGCCAGGGAGCTGGGCTACAGCGTCGATCCACGCTTTGCCGACGCGCTCAGGGCCAAGCTGGCGGACGCATGAGCGTCAAGGCCGAGGCGCAACTCACGCCCTGGTGTCCCTTCTGCGGCATGAACGTGGGCCGGCCGACCGAGGGGACGCAGCGAAAGATGCGCGAGTTTCCCGTGGGGCGGTGTGAATGTGGCGCGGTGTATGTGAGCGAGGCCACCGGGCACAACATCGGCGCGGCCATGGTCGAATGCCTGGTCAGTGCCTGCGGCGACAACTGGGATATGGCCTGGGAACTCGTGCCCGAAGACGATTACCTGACCGGCACCATCGAGAACTACGACGAGGTCACCCACCAGGTGGTGGCCAAACGCAATCTCGACGGCCGGGCTGTGCGCGGCGTGCTCTTTTTCGTCCGTCTGCACAAGGAGATGGCCGAGGTGGCGGAGCGCTTGGCGACCAGGCAGGCCACCACCCTGGAAGGGGAGACGCCGGTCGCGGCCGGCGCTGAAGGCGGCGTGCCGCTGGAGCCGGCGCCTGATCCCAAGCGGGTGCGGCGGCGGGCGGACAAGCGGGCCGTGGCGCAGATGGCGCAGGAAGGGGATATCGACGGCCTGGTCCGCCTCTGCCTGGATGACCACAAGGTGCTGCGATTCCTGCAGCGGTTGCTGTACGACCCGGATACGGCCGCCCGCTACCGGATCGCCTGGCTGCTCGGCCAGGTCAGCGGGCGGGTCGCCGGGCGCGAACCCGGCCCGGTGGCGGACCTGCTGCACCGGTTGTTCGAGGCCTGCGCCGACTCGGCCGCCACCTCCTGGGGCATGGTCGAGGCCATCGGCGCGATCATAGCAGCCCGACCCGACATCTACGGGGCCTTTACCCGTCACCTGTTCAATTACATGGGGGATCCGGGAACCCGCGAGGCCGTGCTCTGGGGACTGGGCGAGATCGCCGCGGTCCGGCCGCAACTGGTCCGCCAGACCCCCTTTTATTCCCTGTTCCCGGTGCTTGGGCACAGCGACCCGGTGCTGCGCGGGCTGACCCTGCGCCTGCTCGGCCGGATAGGGGCCCGGGAGGCGGGGCTGCAGATGCTGCCCCTGCAGCACGATAGCAGCCCGATCACCATCTACGAACAGGGGCGCCCGGTCGACACCACCGTGGCCGAACTCTATGCGGAGGCGACCCGCATCATGCACAAGGAAAAGACCAATGGCGAGTGAGAACATTCAACCCCTGAGCAGTCTGCAACCCGTGACCGGGGAACCGGCCGGCGAAGACCTGGACCCGGCCCGCAAGGATTACCTCGAGGGCCGGAAACTCTACAGCCAGGGCGACTACGCCCAGGCCGCCCAGGCCTTCCACAACGCCCTCAGGGGCTTCGAGGAGCAGGGCGACGAGCAGGGCGTCGCCAATGCCGCCGACCGGCTGGGCGACGCCTGTCTTGCCCGGGAGGAGTACGCCATGGCCATCGCCAACTACCGGCGGGCCTTTGCCGTCTGCGAAAAAGAGGACGACAGCTTTTCCCAGCTCTCCCTCAACAAGAAGATGGCCGCCGCCTATCGGAAGCTCGGCGACCACGAGAAGGCGCTCGAACTCCTTTTCGACATGCTCGAGCACTACCGGCTCACCAACAATCCGAAGGGGGCGGTGGAGATCCTCGTCAGTATCGCCGAAACCTACGCCGAGCAGGGCGACCGGGCGCGGGCGGCGGACGCCTACCGCTCGGTGGCCTCCATTCACGCCCGGTTCAAACATTCCCGCCAGGCCGCGGAGTTCAACCAGCGGGCCGAGGCCCTGGAGCGGGAGGCGTAGGTGTTCACCGGGATCATTCAGGGACTGGGGACGCTGGTCGACAAGCGTACCGCCGGCGGGGGAATGATCTTTGTGCTCGAGGCGGACTTCGCTCTCACCGACCCGGAGGAGGGCGAGTCCATCGCGGTGAACGGCGCCTGTCTGACCGCACGCGACATCCGCGGCAACCGGTTTTGCGTCGATGTCTCGCCGGAGTCCCTGAGTCGGACCGGGCTCGGCCGTCTGCAGGTCGGCAGCCGGGTGAATCTCGAACGGGCCCTGCGCCTGTCCGACCGTCTCGGCGGCCACCTGGTCAGCGGCCATGTCGACGCCCAGGGACGGGTGGAGGAGCGCCGCAGTACCGGCGACTTCACCCTGTTCACCTTCTCCCTGGACCCGGGACTGACCAGGTACATCATCGAAAAGGGCTCGATCGCCATCGACGGCGTCAGTCTGACGGTGAACAGCTGCGAGCGCGGCCGCTTCGCCGTGTCGATCATCCCCCACACCCTGCAGGTGACCATGCTCGGCCGCCTTAAACCGGGCGACCTGGTGAACATCGAAGTGGACATGATCGGCAAGTATGTGGAAAAGATGCTGGCGGAGAAGCCGGCCGGGATTCCGGCCGCCGGGCGGATCAACCCGGGATTCCTCGCCGAGCACGGATTTTTGTGAGCCGGCGACCGGGTGGTTGCCGGGTTACGACGTTCTGCGACATTGACCGGGGCGACACGCCCTGAAAAGAGGCATGGTATGGCAGTCAGTTCGATCGAGGCGGTGGTAGAGGACATCAAGGCCGGGAAGATGGTCATCCTCGTGGACGACGAGGACCGGGAAAACGAGGGCGACCTGTGCATGGCCGCGGAGATGGTGACCCCGGAGGCCATCAACTTCATGGCCACCCACGGTCGCGGCCTGATCTGCCTGGCCCTGAGCCCGGACATCGTCGAACAGCTGGGGCTGCCGATGATGGTGAGCAACAACCAGTCGCCCTTCGGCACCGGCTTCACGGTGAGCATCGAGGCGCGCACCGGGGTGAGCACCGGCATCTCGGCCGCGGACCGGGCGCGGACCATCGAGGCGGCGGTCCATCCCAAGGCCACCCCGCGGGACATCATCAGCCCCGGCCACATCTTCCCGCTGCGCGCCCGCGGTGGCGGCGTACTCGTGCGCACCGGCCAGACCGAGGGCTCGGTGGACCTGGCCCGCATCGCCGGGTTGCGCACCGCCGGCATCATCTGCGAGATCATGAAAGCCGACGGCACCATGGCGCGCATGCCCGACCTCGAGGTGTTCGCCGAGGAACACGGCCTCAAGATCGCCACCATCGCCGACCTGGTGGCCTATCGGCTGCGCAAGGACGTGCTCGTCCGCCGCGCGGCCGAGGCCCGGCTGCCCACCTACCATGCCGGCGAGTTCCGCATGATCGCCTACCAGAACGATGTCGACCGCCAGGAACACGTGGCCCTGGTCAAGGGCGAGATCCGTGCCGACGAGCCGGTGATGGTGCGCGTCCATTCCGAGTGCCTGACCGGTGACGTGTTCGGCTCGGCCCGCTGCGATTGCGGCTCGCAGCTGCACGCGGCCATGCGCATGGTCGAGCAGGAGGGCAGGGGCGTGGTCCTGTACATGCGCCAGGAAGGGCGGGGCATCGGCCTGATCAACAAGCTCAGGGCCTATGAACTGCAGGACGTGGACGGCCTCGACACGGTGGAGGCCAATACCCGCCTCGGCTTCAAGCCGGACCTGCGCGACTACGGCATCGGCGCCCAGATCCTGCGCGATCTCGGTGTCCGCAAGATGCGCCTGTTGACCAACAACCCGAAAAAGATCATCGGGTTGGAGGGGTACGGGCTGGAGGTGGTCGATCGCTTGCCGATCGAGATCCCCGGCGAAGAGGAAAACCGCAAATATCTACGAACTAAACGGGACAAGATGGGGCACATCCTCGAGTTGTACGGCGAAATGCCGATGGGCTGCGTCACCAGGGACCCGTGAACCGAACAGGAATCGACATGGTGACATATCTGGAAGGGCATCTGCAGGGCAAGGGGCGGAAGATCGGCATCGTGGTCGCCCGCTTCAACTCCTTTATTTCGGAAAGACTGCTGGAAGGGGCGATCGACAGCCTGGTCCGCTCCGGGGTGGCCACCGAGGACATCGTCGTCGCCCGCGTGCCCGGGGCCTATGAAATTCCCCTGGTCGCCCAGAGAATGGCCAGGTCGGGCCGGCACGAGGCGATCATCTGCCTGGGCGCGGTGATTCGCGGGGCCACGCCCCATTTCGACTACGTGGCCGGCGAGGTGGCCAAGGGCACGGCCCAGGTGATGCTCGACACCTCCATCCCGGTGCTGTTCGGGGTGCTCACCACCGAAACCATCGAGCAGGCCATCGAGCGGGCCGGCACCAAGGCCGGCAACAAGGGCTCGGATGTGGCCATCGCCGCCCTGGAAATGATCAACCTGCTGGACGCGGTCGCCTGAGGGCGCTGCCAGCGAAGCAGCCCGGGCGAGCGGCGCTGGAGGCCGTCCACGCCTCCGGCTGGTTTTCCGGGCGATGAATCACTATGGGATTACGACGCAAATCACGCGAACTGGCCTTGCAGTTCCTTTTCAGCCACGATTTCCAGGAGCACCCCGGCCTGCCCGCGGCCGTCGAGGCAGAACTGGAACTGTTCTGCCACACCTTCGATGTCAGCAAAAAGGCGCTGCCTTACGGGCGCCAGCTGGTTCTCGGCATCGCCGAGCACGTGGCCGAGATCGATGCGCTCCTGGCCGAACATTCCCACAACTGGCGGGTGGAGCGCATGTCCCAGGTGGACCGCACTATTTTGCGCATCGCCGTCTACGAGATGCTGCACGTCGACGATGCCCCGGTGCAGGTGGTCATCAACGAGGCCCTCGAGGTGGCCAAACGCTACTCCATCGATGAGTCGGTGCCGTTCATCAACGGCATCCTCGACGCTGTCCAGTCCAGGACCGCCGGTTAGCCGCCGACCGGTCCTGTTCCCGCCGATCCGCTCGCCGGCCCGCGGTGCCTGCCCAAGGGCCGGCGACTCCCGCCGAACCGTTCCCGCCGGTGGTGCCCCCCGGCGCCTCCTGTCCCGCCCGGGGACGTACTTTTGAAATTTGCCCCAAAATGGTGTAGAGGTAACCGCTCGTATCCGTTGCCCCCCCGTTGCGATCCGTCCGCGCCGCCAACCCGGACGACGCTGTGCTTGCGGGTGCGGGCATCGTTTTTCCGTCCTTTCCGGCCGCTGGTCCCAATCCGAACAAGGTTTTTCATGACGTCTGCCGAACCCAGACCCACCGGACGGTGGCGGCAGGAGGTGCTCGCCCTGCTCCTGCTGTTTGTCGCCCTTTTTGTGCTGCTCAGTCTGTGCAGCTACCTTCTGCCGCTGGTTCAGGCCGAACCCGGCCTGCAGCGGCCCGAAGCCAACTGGTGCGGTGCCCTGGGGTATTACACTGCCCATTACCTCCTCTCTTTTCTCGGCCTGATGGCCTTCCTGCCGGTCGGCATCCTCCTGTACGCCATGGTCAGCGCCCTGGTCCGCCGGCCGGAGGACCACCGTCTGCCCTTTCTGGTCGCCGGTCTCAGCGGGATCGCCATCAGTTCCGCCGGGCTGTTCGGCGCCTTGGACGAACTGTTGCTGCCTTCCGCCTATGTCCTGCCCGGCGGGCACCTGGGGGTACTCGTCCACGGCCTGCTGAACAGTGTGCTCGGCCGTGCCGGTTCGGCCATGGTCATGGCCCTGCTGCTCATCTTCTCCCTGATGGCGGCGGTGCGTTTCTCGCCGCTCGGCTGGTTGGTCCGTAGGGGCAGGCGGAGCGACGAACGACTGCAGACCGTGCCGGCCGTCGACACGGCTATGGAGGCGACTGCGGCGCCACGGAAGGCGCGCGCCCCCCGCACCACCCGACCGGCGGCCGAACCCCGGGAACCGGCCGTGGTGGAACCGGTCGCGGTGCCGGCGGTGCACGAACCGCTGAAAAGCGTGGCGAGCCAGGAATCCGGCCGGCGCAAGTCGGCCCGCAAGAGCGCCAACCGCTCCGCCTTTCAGTTGCCGCCCCTGACCCTGCTGGACGAGAATGACGAGGGCGAAATCGAACTGAGCCGCGAGCATTATTACGAGGTGAGCGAGATCCTCACCAGCAAACTGCAGGACTTCGGGGTCCAGGGCACGGTGGCGGGCATCTCGCCGGGTCCGGTGGTCACGACTTACGAGTTTTCCCCCGCGCCGGGGGTGAAAATCAACAAGATCGTCACCCTGGCCGATGACCTCGCCATGGTCCTGAAGGTCGACCGGGTGCGCATCGTCGGCTCCATCCCCGGCAAGGCGGCCATCGGCATCGAGATCCCCAACCCGGTGCGGAAGACGGTTTTCCTGCGCGACATTCTCAGCAGCGCCGAGTACCAGGATGCCCCGTCCATGCTCAGCCTGGCGCTCGGCTTTGACGTCATCGGCAGGCCGGTGGTGGCCAATCTGGCCCGCATGCCCCACCTGCTCATCGCCGGCGCCACCGGAGCCGGCAAGTCTGTGGCCATCAACGCCTTCATTGCCTCCATCCTGTTCAAGGCGGCGCCCGAGGATGTTCGCCTGCTGATGATCGACCCCAAACGGATCGAACTCTCCGTCTACGACGACATCCCCCATCTCCTCCATCCCGTGGTGGTCGAGGCCAAGATGGCCTCGCGGGCACTGCTGTGGGCCGTGCGCGAGATGGAGCGGCGCTACCGCCTGCTCGAGGAGCGTCGGGTCAAGTCTTTTGCCTCCTACAACGAGGTGGCGGAGGAGAAGATTCCCTACATTGTCATCATCGTCGATGAGTTGGCCGACCTGATGATGGTCGCCTCCAAGGATGTGGAGACCTCCATCGCCAGGCTCGCCCAGATGGCCCGGGCCGCCGGCATGCACATCGTCCTGGCCACCCAGCGACCCTCCGTGGACGTGCTCACCGGCCTGATCAAGGCCAACTTCCCCACGCGCATCTCGTTCAAGGTCTCCTCCAAGGTGGATTCGCGCACCATTCTCGACGGGTCCGGCGCCGAACACCTGCTCGGCATGGGCGACATGCTCTTTCTTCCGCCCGGGGCCGCCAAACTGCAGCGGATCCACGGCGCCTTCATCTCCGAACAGGAAACCGAACGGATCGTCACCTTCCTGAAACAACAGGGCACCGCCGAGTACGATGACAGCGTGCTCCAGGTGGTGGAGGAGGAGACCGAGGCGGTGGACGAGGGTGGCGAGGCCTACGATGAAAAATACGACGAGGCCGTGGCCCTGGTCACGGAAACCGGCCAGGCCTCCATCTCCATGGTCCAGCGTCGCCTGCGCATCGGCTACAACCGGGCCGCGCGGATGATCGAGATCATGGAAAAGGAGGGCATTGTCGGCCCGTCGGATGGGGCGCGACCGCGGGAAGTCCTCGTACGCTCCGGGTACGAGTGAGGCCTTTGCCCCGGCTCTCCGATTTTTCAATGGAAAGTCAGCATGTTGGTTTTTTCGGAAGCTGGCGGCAGGGGCTCGGGTGATGAACAGCGGGTGGTATATATCCATAATTCTGATGCTTTCGTTAAGTTTTCCTGTTTAGCCTTGTTTTGACGATTTTTCTTGACAGCGAACCGGTAAACAAATTAAAAGGATCAGGCGACCGGAAATGAGTGGCGGTTCATTTTTTGCCGATTGGTGAATCGCCACGAAAAATGTGTAAAACAAGCACGTTGCAGTTGATGGGCGCAGTGAAAAACGGATGGCTGCAGGTTGTTGTGCATCCTTGTTTTTCCTGAATCAAGAAGCAAGTGGCTCTTGGCCGTCCAGGTCGGGCGGTCAAAAAGGAAAATCCAAGTGAGGAGGTAGTTTAATGCCAAGTTACGTAGATCCTTCAAAGTGTGATGGTTGCAAGGGCGGCGACAAAACCGCCTGCATGTACATCTGCCCCAACGACCTGATGGTCCTCAACGTTGAGGCTATGAAGGCGTACAACCAGGAGCCCGATGCGTGCTGGGAATGCTACTCCTGCGTCAAGATCTGCCCGCAGGGTGCTATTTTCGTTCGTGGTTACGATGACTTCGTACCGCTGGGAGGCCAGGTGCATCCGATGCGCTCCTCCGACTCCATCATGTGGACCGTCAAGTTCCGCAACGGCAACATCAAGCGCTTCAAATTCCCGATCCGCACCACCGCTGAGGGCGCAGCCAACGAGTATCCGGGCCAGAAGGGCGGCAGTCTGGACGACGAGTGCCTGCTGCTCGAGGGCAACCTGCCGGCGCCGACCAAATTGGCCTGAGCGGCAGTGGCAAACAGCCAGTTATTGAATGTTTCATTCTGAACAACCACTGAGGAGATAATAATATGGCATTACCGAATAAGCCGAAAGGCGAGCTTGCTGCCGTTGTCGATCCGGAAATCGTAGAGCATGAGTGCGATGTGCTGATCGTTGGCGGCGGTATGGCTGCATGCGGCGCGGCGTTCGAGATCAACAAGTGGGCCCCCGAGGGCATGAAAGTCATCCTGGTGGACAAGGCCTCCCTCGAGCGCTCCGGCGCCGTTGCCCAGGGTCTTTCCGCCATCAACACCTACATCGGTGAGAACGCCATCGAAGACTATGTCAAGATGGTCCGCAACGACCTGATGGGCGTTGTTCGCGAAGACCTCATTTATGACCTCGGTCGTCACGTTGACGAGTCGGTCAAGCTGTTCGAGGAGTGGGGTCTGCCGATCTGGAAGCGTGCCGACGACGGCAGCAACCTGGACGGTGCCAAGCCTGCCAAGACCCTGCGTGAAGGCGGTGTGCCGGTTCGTACCGGTAAGTGGCAGATCATGATCAACGGTGAGTCCTACAAGTGCATCGTTGCCGAGCCCGCCAAGAAGGCCCTGGGCGAGGCCAACGTGCATGAGCGCGTGTTCATCGTCAAGATGCTGCTTGACAAGAACAAAGAGAACACCATCGCCGGTGCCGTCGGTTTCTCCACCCGCGAGAACAAGGTGCATGTCTACAAGTGCAAGACTGCCCTGGTCGCCTGCGGCGGCGCGGTCAACATCTTCCGTCCCCGGTCCACCGGTGAGGGCAAGGGTCGCGCTTGGTACCCGGTATGGAACGCCGGTTCCACCTACACCATGTGTGCCCAGGTCGGTGCAACCCTGACCATGATGGAAAACCGCTTCACCCCCTCCCGCTTCAAGGATGGGTACGGTCCGGTCGGCGCCTGGTTCCTGCTGTTCAAGGCCAAGGTGCAGAACGGCCTGGGCGAGTTCTACGCCAACAGCCCGGATGCAAAGGGCGAGCTCGAGAAGTTCATGCCGTACGGCGCCTCCCCGGTCACCCCGACCTGTCTGCGTAACCACCTGATGCTCAACGAGTTGAAGGCTGGCCGCGGCCCGATCTACATGGCCACCGAGGTCGCTCTCAATGCCTTCCTGGATGCACAGCGTGCCGCCGGCAAGGACGAGAAGGAAGTCAAGAAGTTCTGGAAGCACCTCGAGTCCGAGGCCTGGGAAGACTTCCTCGACATGTCCGTTGGCCAGGCCGGCCTGTGGGCAGGTATGGACATCGAGCCGGAGAAGGTTGGTTCCGAGATCATGCCGACCGAACCCTACATGCTGGGCTCCCATTCCGGTTGCTGCGGCATCTGGACCTCCGGCCCGAACGAGGATTGGGTACCCACCGTTGATGGCCCGCGTTCGCATCAGTACAAGTGGGGCTACAACCGCATGACCACGGTCAACGGTCTGTTCACCGCCGGTGACGGTGTTGGCGCCTCCGGTCACAAGTTCTCCTCCGGTTCGCATGCCGAGGGTCGTATCTGCGCCAAGCAGATGGTCAAGTACTGCCGTGACAATGCCGGCTTCAAGCCCGAGCTGGCCCAGACCGCCAAGGAACTGGCTGACGAAGTGTACGCACCGGTTCGTCTGTTCCATCAGTTCAAGGATGCCTCCACCGCGGTGGATGTCAACCCGAACTACGTCAAGCCTGCCGGCCTGATGATGCGTCTGATGAAGGCCACCGACGAGTACGGCGGTGGTGTTGCGACCTACTACATGACCTCCGGCAAGCTGCTCAATATCTGCCTCGACCTGCTCCGCCTCATGCGTGAGGATGCCGAGAAGATGGCTGCCGGCGACCTGCACGAACTGCTGCGCGCCTGGGAGAACTACCACCGCATCTGGTGTGTGGAGACCCACATTCGCCACATCGAGTTCCGGAAAGAGTCCCGTTACCCGGGCTTCTATTACCGGTCTGACTACCCGACCTGTGATGACGAGAACTGGAAGGTGTTTGTCAACTCCACCTTTGATCCCAAGAGCAAAGAGTGGAAGTGCGAGAAGGTCAACTGCATCAACATCATCGAGACCACTCCTTGGCTCTGATACCGCTGCGGCATTGACCGTCTGAAAAGAAATCTCCAGGCTCCTTTCGGGAGCCTGGAGATTTTTTGTATGCGGCTTTGATTTTGTTTGAGTTGATGCGAAAGATGAAGTAGTTTTTCTCATTTCGTTTCAATTGAACCAGAAATCACCTTTCATCAATACCAGCAGTTACGGAGGTTTGGCATGAGTGACACTGCAGGCAATGGTGCGGTACTGGTCGTGGGCGGCGGTATCAGCGGTCTCACCGCTGCTCTCGAGGCTGCGGAAGTCGGCAATGACGTTTTTCTCGTCGAGAAAAACGCCTATTTCGGCGGCCGGGTAGCCCAGCTCAATCAGTATTTCCCCAAACTTTGTCCCCCGACATGCGGCCTTGAGATTAACTTCAAGCGCATCAAAGACAACCGCAAGATCAGAACCTACACCCTCACCACGGTCAAATCGGTTTCCGGCGGACCCGGTAATTACGACGTTACGCTCGAAACCGCGCCCCGGTACATCAATTCGAACTGCACCGCCTGCGGAGACTGCGCCCAGGCCTGCACCGACGAGATCGACGACGCCTTCAACTTCGGCATGCGCAAGATCAAGGCGGCCTATCTGCCCCACGAGATGGCCTTTCCGCGTCGCTACGTGCTTGCCAAGGAGGCCTGTTCAGCCGAATGTCTCAGCGCTGTCAAGGCGGCCTGCAAGTACAATGCGGTGGATCTGGACATGCAGCCCAAGACCTTCACGCTGAAGGTCAGTTCGATCGTCTGGTCGACCGGCTGGAACCCCTACGATGCCAACAACATCACCAACCTCAACTTTGCCTCCTCGCCGGCGATCATCACCAACATGATGATGGAGCGCTTGGCCGCGGACAACGGCCCGACCCAGGGCAAGATCCTCAGGCCCGGGGACAACAAGGAGCCCGCCTCGTTTGCCTTTGTCCAGTGCGCCGGTTCCCGTGACGAGAACCACCTCGAGCACTGCTCGTACATCTGCTGCATGGCGACCTTCAAGCATATCTCCTACATCCGTTCGCAGTATCCGGATGCCAAGATTTACGTCTTTTACATCGATCTGCGTACCCCCGGCAAATACGAGCATTTCCGCGAGAAATACATGGCCGACGCCAACACCGTCTTCATTAAAGGCAAGGTGGCGGACATTGTCGCCGAGCGGGACGGCGGGGTGACCCTGACCGCCGAGGATGCGGTTTCCGGCCGCAAGGTGCACCAGAAGGTGGATCTCTGTGTTCTTGCCACCGGTATGGAACCTGCCCTCGGTGACCAGGGACGGGCGCTGGGGGTCAAGCTCGATGGCAATGGTTTCGCCGTCTCCGAGCCGGAGAAAGGCATGTTTGCAGCGGGCTGCGCCAAGTCGGCCGTTGATGTGTACACCAGTGGACAGTCCTCCACTGCAGCTGCTCTCAAAGCAATCCAGATCGGTCGGTAGGAGGAAAGTCAATGAAGAAAGTATATGGTGCATATCTCTGTACTGGTTGTGGCATTGGCGACGTCCTCGATGTGGATGGCCTGAAGGATGCGGCTTCCGATGCCGGCATCGACATGAAGGAGCACGCCTGTCTCTGCGGTGCCGACGGACGGGCCTTCATCCAAAAGGACATTGCCGACAATGGCGTCAACACTGTCGTTGTCTGCGCCTGTTCGCCCCGGGTCATGCAGAAGGAATTCGATTTTGGCGAGCAGACCATCACCGTGCGCGGCAACCTGCGCGAGCATGTCGCCTGGACCGGCAGCCTGAAGGAAGATGGCAGTGTCGACGATTTTCTCCAGGAGATGGGCACTGACTATGTGCGCATGGCCGTCACCCGGGCTCAGAAGACGGAACTGCCGGTACCGTACAAGCTGGAAACCATCTGCAAGAAGATCCTGGTCATGGGCGGCGGTATCGCCGGACTCACCGCGGCCAAGGAAGCGGCCGCAGCCGGCTACGAGGTGACCATCGTCGAGAAAGACGCCCAACTGGGCGGCAAGGCGCTGGGGTGGCGGAAAATGTTCCCCACGGCCTACCCGTACACCGAGTTGGAGGCTCCCAACATCCAGCAGATGATTGCCGAGGTGCAGGCGAACAGCAAAATCACCGTCAAAACCGGCTGTGAAGTGGCCCGTATCGGCGGGAGCCCCGGCCAGTTCAACGTGACCCTCAAACCGGCTGGAACCAGCACGGAATGGGACGCTCCGGCCAAGGTCACCGCTGACCAGCAGGATCTGATCAACAAGGGTGAGCTGGAAGACCCGAACAAGGGCATGCAGAAGTACACCGTGCTCAACCCTGAAGGTGAAATCTTCGGCGCAGTCGTGCTTGCCACCGGCTGGAAGCCTGCCGATGTCTCGGAATACGAACACCTTGGCTACGGCAAACTGACCAACGTGGTCACCAACGCTGAATTTGAGAAACTGGCCAAGAGCGGTAAGGTGCCCGCACGGGTTGCCTTTGTCCAGAGCCCCGGCGGAAAGGACAATGACAAGGACTTCCCCTACTGCAACTCGGTCACCTCGATGGTCGCCCTCAAACAGGCGAATTACGTGATTGAGGACAACCCGGTCGACGGGCAGGCCTACGTGCTCTACCAGCACATGCGCACCCCGGGCAATGCCGAATTCTTTTACAAGGGCATGCAGGCCAAGGACGGCGTGTTCATGACCAAGGGCGCGGTGACCAAGGTGTCTGCGGCCGGTTCCAACCTGGTGGTCGATGTCGAAAACACCCTGATCGGCGAAGACCTGCAACTCCAAGTCGACATGGTCGTGCTGGCAGCCGGCATGGTGCCGACCACCGTGGCCGATCCGGTCATCAACCTGGCCTACCGCCAGGGCCCTGCCTTCCTGGATCTCGACCTGTTCGACGGGTACGCCGACTCGCATTTCATCTGCTTCCCCTACGAGACCCGGCGGACCGGTATCTACACCTGCGGTGGTGTGCGCAAGGCCGAGACCATGGAGGAAACCATCGATGACGCCACCGGTGCGGCCCTGAAGGCAATCCAGTGCATCGAGTCCGCCAATCGCGGTGTGGCCGTACACCCGCGGTCCGGTGATCAGACCTATCCGGACTTCTTCTTTTCCCGCTGCACCCAGTGCAAGCGGTGTACGGAAGAGTGTCCGTTCGGTGCGCTCGACGACGACGAGAAGGGTACGCCGCTGCCCAACCCGACCCGCTGCCGCCGCTGCGGTACCTGCATGGGCGCCTGTCCCGAGCGGATCATCAACTTCGCCGACTACAGCATCGACATGATCGGTTCGATGGTCAAGGCCATCGAGGTGCCGGACGATGACGAGGAGAAGTTGCGCGTCGCCGTGTTTGTCTGCGAAAACGATGCCTACCCGGCCATCGACATGTCCGGCATGCACCGGAACAAGATCAATCGGCTGGTCCGTTTCATCCCGGTCCGGTGCCTGGGCTCGGTCAACATGGTCTGGATCAAGGACGCCATGTCGTCCGGTATGGACGGAGCCCTGTTGTTGGGCTGCAAATACGGCGACGATTACCAGTGCCACTTTGTCAAGGGGTCGGAAATCGCTTCGCGGAGAATGGAGAACATCGGCGAGACTCTCGGGTCGCTTGGTCTTGAACCGGAACGGTGCGCTGTGCGCGAGATCGCCATTTCCGATTACGACAAGATCCCTGCGATCATCGATGAATTCGTCGAAGAAATCGTGGCCATGGGCCCCAACCCGTTCAAGGGCTTCTGATCGCAGCTGTTCGGAGCTGTGCCCGTCCGTCCCCCGGACGCACGGGCACAGGCTTCGCTGTCGCGGTCAGCACGGCCGGCGCGACATGGAGTTCATCATCATTCATGACAGGAGAAAACAATGTCTATGAACGTGCAACCCGATCTTGATTTTATCAAGGCGATGAAAGAGGCGGGCGGTGACACGCTGAAGCAGTGTTACCAGTGTGCAACCTGTTCCGTCGCCTGCCCCCTCTCCACCGATGACAAGCCCTTCCCCCGCAGGGAGATGATCCTGGCCCAGTGGGGACTGAAGGACAAACTGCTTGCAGACCCGAATATTTTCCTGTGTCATCACTGCGGCGATTGTACCACCCTGTGTCCGCGCGGGGCAAAACCCGGCGATGTGCTCGGCGCCATTCGTGCCTATGCCTACCGCTCGCTCGGTTGGCCCAAGGGGCTGGCTGAATTGTGCAGTTCTGTCAAGAACCTGCCTGTTCTCATCGGTATCCCGGCCGTGGCCATTTTCGTTCTCTGGCTGATCTCCGGTGGCATGCATATCCCGGAGGGTGAGAAATTTGCCCGCGTCGGGTATACGCATTTCTTCGGTCACTGGGATTTCCGCCTGCTGTCCAAGAACGTTCTCTTCATCGACATCATCATGCTCACCGCGGTGGGTATCGCCATCACCTCGGTGTACAAGGGTATCTCCAAGCTGTGGCAGGGGATGCAGGCGTCCGTGGGTGCGACCGAGGTGCCGTACCGCCCCTCCGTGCCGCAGTTCGTCAAGATGTTTCTCTGGCCGGCACTCAAAGAGATCCTTGAGCACCGGAGGTTCCGTGAGTGCACCGAGAACCAGGATCGGATCAAGGGGCATAAACCCTTGATGTTCGCCTTCATCGGTCTGTTCATCGTGACCCTGTATTCCATGTTCACCCAGGACGTGATCGGTATCTTTATTCCCTCCATGCATGGTCCCATCTCCATGTGGAACCCGATCAAGGTACTGGCCAACGTCTCGGCCGTGGCCATGATCGTCGGCATCGGCATCCTCTGGATGAACCGGACCAAGATGGAGGCATCCGGGAAGGCCATGAACACCTTCTACGATTGGTTTATCATCTGGATCATCATGGGAGTGGGTGTGACCGGCCTGGCGGCCGAGCTGCTGCGGCTTGTCGGTATCCCGTCGCTCGGCTACGTGGTCTATTACCTGCACCTCATTTCTGTGGCCATGCTCTTCCTGTACATGCCGTACACCAAATTCGCGCACCTGGTGTATCGGACCTTTGCCATGGCGTTCGAGCGGTACCGTGATTCGGCCTTCATCAAAAATCCGCTGAATCAGTAAGATCTCTTATCTGACAGGTTTGGAAAAACCGGAAGCACCTTGCTTCCGGTTTTTTTTCGATTTGGCGGTTAGGTGTGCAAGAAAAACATTGATTTTTGAAAACCAGCAGCTATAATTGCAAAGTTCATGCTGGCGTAGCTCAACTGGCAGAGCACCTGATTTGTAATCAGGGGGTTGCGGGTTCAAGTCCCATCGCCAGCTCCAGGATGAGCAGAGGCCAAAAGCCAGAAAAAAGAAAGCATAGCCATGCAGGCTCCTTTCTGTCTTTTGTCTTCAGCAAATATATGTGGAGGGGTTCCCGAGCGGCCAAAGGGAACAGACTGTAAATCTGTCGGCGGAGCCTTCGGAGGTTCGAATCCTCCCCCCTCCACCATTTTTTCGGCCCGGTGCAGCCTTGGTGCTGCACTGAAATGCGAAGCGGGAATAGCTCAATGGTAGAGCATCAGCCTTCCAAGCTGAGGGTTGCGGGTTCGAGTCTCGTTTCCCGCTCCAATTCCGTTTTGAGCAGGCAGGTCGCGCCGGCCTGTGCAGTCGGTCATTATCGCCCACGTAACTCAGTGGTAGAGTACCTCCTTGGTAAGGAGGAAGCCATCGGTTCAAGTCCGATCGTGGGCTCCAGTATTTCAGTCGGTGCGCAGGTTGCCGGTTGAGTCAAGTTGAACACTTTGTCCAAGGAGACATGAGATGGCGAAGGAAAAATTCACGCGGACGAAGCCGCATGTCAATGTCGGAACGATC
>ERZ1645187.308-NODE-308-length-46964-cov-94.510947_pt1 | contig 46964 bp, 50 predicted proteins | sample MGYA00575352_ERZ1645187 | MGnify/ENA primary metagenome ERZ1645187 (study PRJEB40837, sample SAMN11349314) | freshwater sediment metagenome | isolation source: river sediment | host: Sediment | place: India: Wazaribad , New Delhi | collected 2017-02-21 ... | reverse complement strand
ACGCCGTGGTCGCCTCCTACGGCCAGCCGGAAGGTTCGGCCAACGCCGTGGTCGCCTCCTACGGCCAGCCGGAAGGTTCGGCCAACGCCGTGGTCGCAAGCTACGCCAAGCCGGAAGGCTCGCAGGCGACGGGATACGCCTCCTATCGCGCGCCGGAGGGCTCGAGCGTTCCCGTGACGGCGTGACCGGGCAAAGCCGATCATCCCTGAAAGTGGCCAGACGCCCTCAAATCGACGATTTCGACAAGTATCCAATTCTGTTCGACCCGAAAGGGCCGATCCATCGGAGGTCAGCGCCATGAAAGCTTTCGGATTTGCTTTCGCCGCCGCGCTCATCGTCAGCACAGCCTGTCTGATGGACACGACCGCCGCGCCGCCGCCGGATGGCGAAACCGCTTCGTTCGTCATGCCGGAAGGTTCGCAATCGAGCGTGCTGGCCGGCTACCAGAAGCCGGAGGGACTCGACATTCTCGTGACCGCCTCCTACCGGCAGCCCGAGAGCGAAACCGCCATCGTGCAGGCGTAGCCGGGCTCCCCAACACCCCGGCCAGCAATATGGCGAAGAGCGGCGCCTTCGGGCGCCGCTCTTTGTTTTCGTGTGCGTCATATGGCGGCGTCGAACGCGTTGTCGTCACCCGCGCCTTCGAGCAGGCCGCGCAGATTCTCGCGCATGAATTCCAGAAACACGCGTGTCTTGGAATCCATCGTCGCGTGCCGACGATAGATGATCGACAGTTCCATCTTCGCGTCGATTCGCCAGTCGGGCAGCACGATCTGCAGTTCCCCGGAACCGATCATCCGTTGCGCCACCGTCTCCAGCACGATGGCGAAGCCCTCGCCGTGGCGCGCAAAATCCAGAAGCACGATCGGGTCGGTCGCCGCCAGCGCGTATTGAAACGCAAATTCCTCCCGCCTGTCGCCCTTGACGAAGGCCCACACGTTCGGCGCGGGCGCGAGCGTGGCGACGGAGCCCGCGGACGTCAGGAAGCCCGCCATCGGCGCGCCGAGGAGATCGCCCGGCCGGCGCGGCGCCTTGCGCGCGCGCAGGAACGCCGGCGCGGCGACCACGCGATACTCGGCCTGGAACAGCGGGCGGATCATGTAGGTCGAATCGCTCTGCGCGCCGACACGCACGCCGATGTCGCAATTGAACTCGACGAGATCGATCGGCTGGTTGGTGACGAGAAACTCCAGCCGCACCTCGGGATAGCGGGCGCGAAACAACGGCAGGATCGGCATGAGCGCCAGGTGCAACAGGGCATAAGGCGCCACAATCCGCAACACGCCCGACGGCTTCTCGTGCCGGCGTTTGGCGATGCGCTCGGCGTCCTCGATCGCGGCGAACCCGCGCGCGGCCTGTTCGTAGACTTCGCGCCCGACATCGGTGATCGACAGGCGCCGGGTGGTGCGATTGATCAGCGTGATGTCGAGCCGCGCCTCCAGCTCCTGGATCTTGCGGCTGACGGCGGCGGGCGAAAGGCCGAGCTGGCGCGCGGCGCCGACGAAACTCTGGCGCTCCACCACGCTCACGAAAACCAGAAGTCCGTCGAATCTTTTCATGGCGCGGCTTGCGCTCCGGCTCGCGCGCAGGGTTGCGAGGGGCGCGCCGAACCCCGACAATGCCAGCATAACGGAACGGGGAAGGAAACCGAATGGGGCCGATGGCGGGCGTGCGCGTGGTGGACATGAGTCAGGTGATCTCGGGGCCGCTGGCGGCCGCATGGCTCGCCGACCAGGGCGCGGACGTCATCAAGATTGAGGATGCGGGCGGCGATCCCGCGCGGACCATCGGGCCGCGCAAGGACGACATGAGCGCGCTCTATTTCGCCGTCAACCGCGGCAAGAGTGGTCGTGTGGTCGATCTCAAGAGCGAGGCCGGCAAGCGCGAGGTCTGCGAACTGATCAAGACCGCCGACGTGCTGCTGCAAAACTTCCGGCCGGGCGTGGCCGAGCGGCTCGGGTTCGGCTACGAGGCGGTCGCCGCGCTCAAGCCCGACATCGTCTATTGCTCCATTTCAGGCTTCGGCGACGAAGGCCCGCGCGCAAAAGGCCGCGCCTACGACGGCGTGGTGCAGGCCGTGGCGGGCGTGGCCGCCTGCCAGGCCGGTCCGAACGGCGAGCCCGATCTCGTGCGCTCCTATATCTGCGACAAGACCACTTCGCTGATCGCCGCGCAGGCCATCGCCGCCGCGCTGTTCGCGCGCGCGCGCACCGGCAAGGGCCAGCGCGTGGACATCAACATGCTCGACGCGGCGATCGCCTTCATCTGGCCGGAAGGCATGTGGAACCATGCGTTCATGGACGAGGCGCCCGCCCCCCAGCCGGAGGTTTCGGCCGGCTATCGGCTGTGGCGCACGAAAGACGGGCATATCGCGCTGTCATCGTTGCAGCAGGTGGAGTTCGAGGCCACCACGCGCGCGCTCGGCATTCCGGAAGTCGCCCGCGATCCGCGATTTTCCTCGATCGTCGAGCGCATGAAGAACCGCGAGGCCTATCAGGCGATCGCCGAAAAGGCGCTCGCGCAATGGCCGACGCTGGAGTTGGAAAAACGACTGGCGGCGGAGGACGCGCCGGGCGGGCGCGTCAACTCGCGCGCCTCGCTGATCGAGGAGCCGCAAGCCCTCGCCAACGGCACATTCGTGGAAGTCGACGCCGGCGAACTCGGCCGGGTGCGTGCGCCGCGCCATCCCGTGCGGTTTTCGGCGACGCCCGTCGCCCCGCCGCGCCCTGCCCCGCGCCTCAGGAAATAGTCTACCGCAGCGTCTTCGGCAGGCGGCGTTTCCAGCGCTGCCCACGCGGCAGCGCCGCCACCTCGCGCGCGCGCCGCACGGCGCGGTCGGAACGCGAAACCGCCGAGGCCATGGCAACCGGCGCGGCGGGCGACGGGACCGCCTCCTGCGCCGGCGTCTTGCGCGGCCGGCCGCGTTTGCGGGGCGCGGCGGCCGTTTCGTCGGCCATCTTGCGCGGCCGTCCCACGGGCCGTTTTCCGGCGACGGGCGGTTTGCGCGATGCGGCGCGGCGCTCGCCGGCGCGCGCGAGATTCTGCTCGGCGATCGCCTCCCCCGCCGCTTCGCTGACCAGGCACTGCAAGATGCGGCCGGCGGGTTTGTGCGCGGAGGCTGGCGCAGGGGCAAGTGGAGTCGGGGCAAGCGGCGCGGGGGAAACCGGCGCGGGCGCGGCGACGGACGGCGCGAGCGGTTTTTCCGGCGGCGCGACCGCGCGCGCGCTCCGGCGTTTGACCTCGACCGAAAACGGCTTGATCGGCTTTCGCATATGCTGCGACCCTTGGGCCCGGCCCCAACGAACAAATGAATGGTTAAACGCGCGACTGAAATGCCTTGCACGCTCTCAAGCGGAAGGTCAAATCCGGCCGCCGCCCCTCAGGCGACGTCGCCGGCGCGCGCGGCGCGCAGCCGGGCGACCAGGCAATCGGTTTCCAGATCACCGCGCGCCCGCTCCTCGTTGGAGCTCGCCCAGGCATAAGCGGCGCACAGCTTGAAATAACGACCGTCCGTCAGCAGTCGATCGAGATAGGGCTGATCCTTGAACATGCTTTCGAGCCGGTCGCGGCGCGCCACGGCGCGCGCCCACGCGGCCTGACGGCTCCCGGCGTCCGGCCGCTCGACGATCCTGGCGACGGCTTCGTTCATAGGCTGCTCCCTGCCTCCAGAATGGCAGAGGGTTCTGAATCGTTCGTTAGCTCAAACCGTGTGCGATCCTTCGCCCACTTGAGCAAGAACATGGCGGAGTTTGCGCTTTGATCTATTCGTAAAAAGCCGATAACGCGTAAGTGAGCGCACTATTGCGGCGGAACTCCGTTCGAAATGAATCACGCGGCTACAATTTCGAATTTCAACCAGCGATTTGCGCTTTTCCTTCGGCGGATCGCCATTCGCAGGGCGGTCTCTCCCGAGGATCGGGAGGAGATTTTCAGGCTGCGGTATCGCGGCTATCTGCGCGACGGCGGCATTCAGCCGAACGCCCGCCAGTCCTTCAGCGATTCCTGGGACGAGGCCGACAACGCCCACATATTCGGGCTCTATGTCGACGGAACGCTGGCGAGTTCGGTGCGCATCCATGTGGCCGGGCCACGCGGCGGCTCGATGCCGGCGCTCGAAACGTTCGCCGACGTGCTCGCCCCCTATGTCGCGGCCGGCAGGACGATGCTCGATCCCACCCGCTTCGTGATCGACGAGCGATTCGCGTCCATCGGGCCGGAAGTGCCGTTCGCCACGCTGCGGCTGGTGGCGATGGCGGCCGAGCACTACAACGTCGACGTGTTTCTGGCGACGGTGCGCGCCGAACACGCGATCATGTACAAACGCCTGTGCGGCCATCGCGCGATCAGCGAGCCCCGCACCTATCCGCTGCTGGCCAAGCCCATCGTGTGCATGGCGGTCGAGATGGAGCACATGCGCGAGAAAATGTACGCGCGCCACCTGTTCTTCGATTCGACCGAAGAAGAGCGCAGGCGGGTGTTCGGCGCCTCGACCGATTATTTCGCCGTATACCCGCCATCGATGACGAGTTCGGCGCCGGTGACGAAGCTCGATTCGTCGGACGCCAGATAGACGACGCCGGCCGCGATGTCCTCCGGGCGGCCGAGTCTGCCGAGCGGATGGGCCGCCAGAAGCGCGCTCTTGCGCGCCGCGCGCGCGGCCTCGTCCGGCAGCGCGGCGATATTGTCGAGCACCATCGGCGTTTCGATATAGCCCGGATGCACGGAATTGACGCGCACGCGCCAGCCGTTGGCGGCGCATTCGAGCGCCGCCGACTTGCTCAGAAGCCGCACCGCGCCCTTGCTTGCGCTGTAGGCCGCCACGCCGGGCGAGCCGACGAGCCCGAGTATGGAAGAAATGTTGATGACGGAGCCGAGCGTTTCGTCGCGGCCCGTCTGCATGGCGCGCACCGCCTCGCGCAGGCCCAGGAACACGCCGTCCAGATTGACGGCGAGCTGACGGCGCCATTCCTCGAGCGAGAAATCCAGAAGCGAAACGCGCCCGGCGACGCCGGCGTTGTTGACGAGCACGTCGAGCCTGCCGAACGCGCGCGTGGTGGCCGCGACCGCCTCGCGCCAGGCATCCTCGCGCGTCACGTCGTGGGCGAGCGCGATCGCCGCGCCGCCATGCTCCTGCACCCGGCGCGCCGTCTCCAGGGCGCGCGCCGCGTCGACGTCGGTGGCGCAGATCTTCGCGCCCTCGCGCGCCAGCGCCAGCGCGCTCGCGCGGCCGATGCCGCCGCCCGCGCCGGTGACCAGCGCGACCTTGCCGTCGACGCGCCCGCTCACCGGATCGCACCCGACGTGCGCAACGCTTCGAGCCTGCCCGCGTCCAGCCCGAGCAGTTCGGACAGCACCTCGTCCGTATGCTGCGCGAAAACCGGCGGGAGCGACGGCGCGCGCACCGGCGTGTCCGACATGCGGATGGGCGAGGCGAAGAAGGAAATGTCGCCGGCCTCCGGATGGGCGCGACGCACCACCATGTCGCGCGCCTGCGCCTCGGCCGAATGGAGCGCGTCCAGCACGCCGCGCACCTGCCCGCCCGGCACGCCCGCCTTCAACATGCCGTCGGCGATCTCCGCGCGCGTCATCTTCCGCAACGCCACGTCCATCTCCTGCATCAGCGCGTCGCGGTTGGCGGCGCGGTCGCGATTGGTGAGGAAGCGCGGGTCGGTCGCCATATCCGGCCGGCCCAGCACGTCCGCGCAGAGTTTGCGATATTGCGCGTCGTTGCCGACCGCGATGATGACGGAGCCGTCGCCGCATTCGAACAGGCCGTAGGGCACGACATCCGGATGTCCGTTGCCGTAGCGCACGGGATTGCGATTGAGGAACATGGCGGCCGTGCCCAGATAGGCGAGGAATTGCAGGCCGCAATCGAACAACGCCATATCGATGTGCTGGCCCCTGCCCGTCGTCGCGCGCGCGACGAGGGCCGCCAGAATGGCCTGCGCGGAAATCATGCCCGTGACGAGATCGACCGCCGCGACGCCGACCTTCACGGGTTCGGAATGCGCCTCGCCGTTGATGGCCATGAGGCCGGCTTCGGCCTGCACCACCATGTCGTAGCCAAGCCGCGCCTTGAACGGGCTCTGGCGCCCGTAGCCGGAAATGGAGCAATAGACGAGGCGCGGATTGCGCTTCGACAACGTCTCGTAATCGAGGCCGAAGCGCTCGACGCCGCCGAGCTTGAAATTCTCGATGACGACGTCGCTCCTGTCGGCGAGCGCCGCGACGAGCTCCTGCCCCTCCTTCGTCGAAAGGTCCACGCAGACGCCGCGTTTGGACCGGTTGGCGCTCAGATAATAGCTCGACTCGCGCGCGCCGATCTGCGCACCCCATTTTCGCGTATCGTCGCCGTCGGGCCCTTCGACCTTGATGACGTCGGCGCCAAGATCGGCGAGCGTCTGGCCGGCAGTGGGGCCGGCGAGCACGCGCGACAGATCGAGCACCCGAATTCCGTGCAGAGCATGCATGAGCGTTTCGTTCCCGTATGCGCCGTCCCGTATGCGCCGTCCCGTATGCGCCGTTTGCAAAAACAATGCATGAAGCGGCGGGCGGCGCAAGCGCCGCCGGCTCAGCCCGCGCGGAACGACAGCGGCGCGGGCGCGGAGAAATCGGCGAGCGGCGTTTCGCCGGCGATGGCGCGCGTTCCCTGCCCCACCAGCACATGCGCGCCATCCGGCATGTAGACGTCGACGCGCGATCCGAAGCGGATGAGACCGAACCGTTCGCCGGCCGCCAGCTCGTCGCCTTCCTTGCGGAAGGACACGATGCGACGCGCAATGAGCCCCGCGATCTGCACCACGCCGAACGTTCCCTGCGCGGTCTCCAGCACCAGCCCGTTGCGCTCGTTGTCCTCGCTCGCCTTGTCGAGATCGGCGTTGACGAACAGGCCCGGCTTGTAGGCGATGCGCGCGATGCGCCCGGCGACCGGCGCCCGGTTCACGTGGCAGTCGAACACCGACATGAAGATCGACACGCGCTGCATGGGCGCAGGCCCCAGACCCAGTTCCGGCGGCGGCGAAAAGCGGCCGACCGAACAGACAACGCCATCGGCCGGCGACACCACCAGCCCTTCGCGCAGCGGCGTCACGCGCGGCGGATCGCGAAAGAAATAGGCGCACCAGACGGTGAGCACCGCGCCGATCCAGCCGAGCGGCGGCCAGAACCAGTGCAGGATGACCGAGCCGATCGCGAAGGCGGCGATGAACACATATCCTTCGGGATGAATGGGCGCGATCTGGCGCCGGACGGAATCATAGAGCGACATGTTCTGGTCTCGCGTTTGCTGTTCTTCTCATTCCCGCGCCGCGGTGTCACGCGCGGGCCATTCGCCGACGGGTTCGACGGCGACGCGCACGCTCTCGCCTTCCTCGGCCGCCGCACGGCGCAATTTCTCCTGCGCGTCGTCCACCTCGCGCTGGCGGTTCCACATGCCGGCGTAGACGCCGCCGCGCGCCAGCAGCGCCTCGTGGCGGCCGCGTTCGACGATGGCGCCCTTGTCGAGCACGATGATCTCGTCGGCGTTGACGACGGTGGACAGGCGGTGGGCGATGACGAGCGTGGTGCGTCCGCGCGACACACGGTCGAGCGCGTCCTGGATCTCGCGTTCGGTGAAGGAATCCAGCGCGGACGTCGCCTCGTCCAGAATGAGGATGGGCGGGCCTTTGAGAATGGTGCGCGCGAGCGCGACGCGCTGCTTTTCGCCGCCCGACAGTTTCAGTCCGCGCTCGCCCACCTGCGCGTCGTAGCCGCCGGGCACGATCTCGATGAAGCGGTCGATCTGGGCGAGCCGCGCGGCCTCCGCGATCTCGTCGGGCGCGGCGTCCCACCGGCCGTAGCGGATGTTGTAGCCGATCGAATCGTTGAACAGCACCGTGTCCTGCGGGACCATGCCGATCGCCTTGCGCAGCGACTCCTGCGAAACGCTCGAAATGTCCTGCCCATCGATCGTGATGCGGCCGCGCTGCGGCTCGTAGAAGCGGAACATGAGCCGCGAGATGGTCGACTTGCCGGCGCCCGATGGGCCGACGATGGCGAGCGTCTTGCCGGCCGGCGCCTCGAAATCGACGCCGCGCAGGATTTCGCGCGCGGGATCGTAGTGGAAGAACACGTTCTCGAACCGCACCACGCCCTCGCGGACGATCAGCGGTCTGGCGTCCGGGCGGTCGACGATTTCCGGCGACTGGCCGAGAATGTCGAACATCTTCTCGATGTCGACGATCGCCTGTTTCACCTCGCGGTAGAACATGCCCATGAAGTTCAGCGGCTGGTAGAGCTGGATCATCATGGCGTTGACCATCACGAAATCGCCCAGCGTATGCGTGCCCGTGCGGATGCCCTGGACGCACATGATCATCACCGCCGTCAGGCCCGCGGTGAAGATCGCCGCCTGACCCGCGTTGAGGACGGCGAGCGATGTATAGCTTTTCACGCTGTTGCGCTCGTAGCGCGCCATCGATCTGTCGTAGCGTTCGGCCTCGCGCCGTTCGGCGTTGAAATATTTCACCGTCTCGTAGTTGAGCAGCGAGTCGATCGCCTTGGTGTTGGCGTCGTTGTCGCTGTCGTTCATCGCGCGGCGGATGGCGATGCGCCAGTTGGTGGCGATGGTGGTGAACGCCATATAGGCGGCGATCATGAGCGTGGTGACGACGGCGTAGCGCCAGTCGAACTGAACGAGAAACACCACGAGGATGAGCGCGAATTCGATGATGGTCGGCACGCCGGTCAGCGTGACCATGCGCACCATCGTCTCGATGGCGTTTCGGCCGCGCTCGAGCACGCGGGTGAGCGCGCCGGTCTTGCGCTCCAGATGGAAGCGCAGCGACAGCTGGTGCATGTGCACGAACACGTCGTTGGCGAGCCGCCGCACGGCGTTCATCGCCACTGCGGCGAACAGCCCGTCGCGCGCCTGGGTGAGGCCCGCCATCGCTATGCGCAACACGCCGTAGAGCGCCGTGAGCGCGATGGGCCCGGCGACTAGGCCCGGCAGACTTGCGTCGGCGGCGGCGCCCTGCGTCAAGGCGTCGGTCGCCCATTTGAACGAATAGGGCACGGCGATGGTGACGAGCTTGGCGAGCACAAGCGCGACGAACGCGATGAAAATACGGAACTTCAGGTCCGCGCGGTCGCGCGGCCAGATGTAGGGCGACAGCCGGCGAGCCGTGGAAAGCAGGGAGGCGCCTTCGGCAGCGGCCGGCGACGTGACTGGATGTGTGGGCGTCATCTTTTTCGAAGAACCGAAGGGCGAACTGCCCCCCATATAGTCAATTGCCGGACTAAATGACATGGGCGGCGTGGGCCGCGCATTGACGCGGCGCCTCATCCGCGCCAAAACCGCCCGCTCGCGGCGCGCGCCGCCGTTCCAGATCCCGGTCGAGACCCCGCATGTACCGTCTCCTTCTTTCCGGCGCGGCGCTCGCGCTTCTCAGCGCGCCGGCAGCGGCGGCCGACATCTACGGCGTGTGGCGCCGCGCGGAGGACGGCACGACCTTTTCCTTCTTCCGGTGCGGGGCGGGCCTGTGCGTGAAGGTGAAGGGCGTGCGCGACCCGGCCGATCGCAAATACATCGGCGCCATGGTGTTCAGCGGCGCGGAGAAGACCGCGCCCAATGCGTGGTCCGGGCGGGTGAAGAACCTGGAAGACGGGCAGGTCTACATGGGCAAGATCACGTGGACCGGCGCCAATTCCATCACGCTGGACGGATGCGTGCTGGGCGGCGCCATCTGCAAGGGCGAGACCTGGACGCGCGCGCGATGAACGTTCGCGCGGCGGGCCGGCCGCTCAACATCTGCGTCTACTGCGGCTCCTCGCTCGGTCGCGACGCGCGGTTTCTCGCCGCCGCCGAAAAGCTCGGGCGGCTGATCGCCGAAAAAGGCATGGGACTGGTTTATGGCGGCGGCGATAACGGACTGATGGGGCGCATTGCGCGCGCGGCGCTGGAGGCGGGCGCGCATGTGACGGGAATCATCCCGCAGTTTCTCGAAAAGCGCGAGCACATGCTGGTGGAGGCGCAGGACCTCGTCGTGGTGCCGGACATGCATTCGCGCAAGCGGCTGATGTTCGAGCGCGCGGATGCGTTCGTCGCGCTGCCGGGCGGCGTGGGCACGCTGGAGGAACTGGTCGAGCAACTGACGTGGGTGCAGCTCGGCCGCCACACCAAGCCCGTCGTCATCGCCGACATCGGCGGGTTCTGGCGCCCGCTTCTGTCGCTGATGGAACATATGCGCGAAAACGGCTTCATCCGCGCGGAATACGAGCTGCGCTATCTGGTGGCCGAACGCGTGGAGGACGTGCTGCCGATGATCGAAGCCACGCTCGATCTGCAGGCCCGCGCCGGCGAAACGACCGTCACGCTCGATCCGCGACTGTAATCGCGCGCCCGGCGATAGCGCGTCACGCGCCGGCTTTCAGCAGCTTGTAGTTCAGCGAATCCACGAGCGCCTGAAACGACGCGTCGATGACGTTGGCCGAAACGCCGACCGTCGACCAGCGATCGCCCTCGGCGTCCGCGCATTCGATCAGCACGCGCGTGACCGCATCCGTGCCGCCCTGGAACACGCGCACGCGATAGTCGACCAGCTCCACGTCCTCGATGAACTGCTGATAGCGGCCGAGATCCTTGCGCAAGGCCAGATCGAGCGCATTGACGGGGCCATTGCCCTCGGCGGCGGATATGTTCGTCTGGCCGTCGATGCGCACTTTCACGATCGCCTCCGACACCGCCACCACCACGCCTTTGGCGTTGAAGCGGCGCTCGACATTCACGCTGAAACGATCCACGTCGAAATAATGCGGCAGCTCGCCGAGCACGCGCTTGGCGAGCAGAAGGAACGAGGCGTCGGCGCCTTCGTAGGCATAGCCGACGGCCTCCTTCTCCTTCACCTCGTCGAGCAGACGCGACAGGCGCGGGTCGTCCTTTTCGAGCCGCACGCCCAGACGTTCCAGCTCCGACAGAATGTTCGACTTGCCTGCCTGATCGGACACCAGAACCTTGCGTGCGTTGCCGACGCTTTCGGGCGGCACGTGTTCGTAGGTGCGCGGGTCCTTCAGCACGGCGGAGGCGTGAATGCCGGCCTTGGTGGCGAAGGCGCTCGCGCCGACATAGGGCGCATGGCGGTCGGGATTGCGATTGAGCAGTTCGTCGAGCGCATGGCTCACGCGCGTGAGGCTCTTGAGCTTCTCGGCGCCGACGCCGATCTCGAATTCCTGCGCGAACTCGTCCTTCAGGAGCAGCGTCGGGATGATCGACACGAGATTGGCGTTGCCGCAACGCTCGCCGAGCCCGTTGAGCGTGCCCTGAATCTGGCGCGCGCCGGCGCGCACGGCCGCGAGCGAGTTGGCGACCGCGTTCTCCGTGTCGTTGTGCGCATGAATGCCGACATGGTCGCCGGGAACGCGCTTGACCACTTCGGACACGATGCGCTCGACCTCGTGCGGCAGCGTGCCGCCGTTGGTGTCGCACAAGACGATCCAGCGGGCGCCGGCTTCGTACGCGGCGCACGCACAGGCGAGCGCGTATTCGGGATTGTCCTTGTAGCCGTCGAAGAAATGCTCGCAATCCAGCATCACTTCCTTGCCCTTCCCGCGCGCGTAGGAAATGGAATCGCGAATGCCGTCGAGGTTGTCCTCGAGCGAACATTCGAGCGCGACGCGCACTTGATAGTCCCAGCTCTTCGCCACGTAGACGATCGTGTCGCTGTTGGCGGCGACGAGAGCGGCGACGCCCGGATCGTTCGAGGCCGAGCGGCCGGCCCGCTTGGTCATGCCGAAGGCGGCGAATTTCGCGCGCGTCTTCGGGCGCTTGGCGAAGAATTCGGTATCCATCGGATTGGCGCCGGGATAGCCGCCCTCGATGTAGTCGACCCCGAGCTCGTCGAGCATCCGCGCGATGGCGCGCTTGTCGTCGATGGAGAAATCGACGCCCGTCGTCTGCGCGCCGTCGCGCAACGTGGTGTCGAACAGGGTGATGCGCTCGCGGGACATTATCGGGTCGCTCCGGCGGGTGTCAGTTGTTTCTTCATCGTGGTGTTGGCGAGCCATTCGCCATGCAGGCTCACGCTGTTGCGCTGCATGGCGACATAGCCGCGCGCGGCGAAGAAATCGCGCGCCGTGTCGCTCGCATCCGTCGTCAGCGCGGGCAGGTTGCGCGCGCTCGCAAGCCGTTCCAGCGCGTCGACCAGCGCGGTCGCCACGCCCTGTCCGGCATGTTCGGGATGCACATAGAGCATGTCGATCCTGTCGCCGGCGAGCGAGGCGAAACCGGCCATGGCGCCGTCGCGCGCGGCCACCAGCGTGAGGCTTTGCGCCAGCCGCTCGATGAAGCGCGGCAGATCGTCGGCGGCGGACGACCACGCGACGCGCTGCGCCTCGCTGTAATCATCCTCGGCGAGAATCTCGACGCTCTCGCGGAACAGCCGCGCGAGCGGCGGCCCGTCGGCCGGCAGGAAGGGGCGGAGCGAGACGCTCACCGCTTCACCTCCCATGTCGTCGTGCCGTCCTTGTTGTCCTTCAGCGCGACGCCCATGCTCGCGAGTTCGTCGCGGATGCGGTCGGATTCCGCCCAGTTTTTAGCGGCGCGGGCGGCGAGGCGGGCGTCGATCCAGTTCTCGATTTTTACCCTGCTCTCAGGCGTGAGATCGCTTGCAGGGTCGAACGACCGCACCGAAAGGCAGAGCGTCGCATCGTAAAGCCCGAGCAGCGACAGTCCGCTCTTGAGCGCGCTCATCTGGCCTGTTTTGCGCAAGGCGTGGAGCACGCTGATCGCTTCGGCGACATTGAGATCGTCCGAGAGCGCGTGAAGCAGTTGTTCCGGCGGCGTGAGCGACGGCGCGACTTCATCGAAATGGTCTGCGTCGTGCCATGCCAGGAGCGCCCTCTCCGCCTCCTCCAGCGCCTTCACGGTCCAGTCGATCGGCTGGCGGTAATGCGTGCGCAGCATCGCGAGGCGCAGCACTTCGCCCGGCCATTTGCGCCCGCCGAACTTCTCCGTGTGCAGCAGATCGTGGATGGTGATGAAATTGCCCAGGCTCTTGGACATTTTCTCGCCTTCCACCTGCAGGAAGCCGTTGTGCATCCAATAGCGCGCCATCACGCCGTGGCCGAAGGCGCAGCGCGACTGGGCGATTTCGTTTTCGTGATGGGGAAACACCAGGTCGATGCCGCCGCCGTGGATGTCGAACGTTTCGCCGAGATGTTTCCAGCTCATGGCGCTGCATTCGATGTGCCAGCCGGGCCGGCCCCTGCCCCACGGACTATGCCAGCCGGGCTCGTCGTCCTTCGAGGGTTTCCAGAGGACGAAATCCATCTCGTCCTTCTTGTAGGAGGCCACGTCCACGCGCGCGCCGGCGATCATCTCGTCGAGCGGGCGGCGCGACAGGCGGCCGTAGTCCGCCATCGACGGCACCGAGAACAGCACGTGCCCGTCGGCGGCATAGGCATGGCCGTTGGCGATCAACCGCTCGATCATCTCGATCATCGGGACGATGTGTTCGGTCGCGCGCGGCTGCACGGTCGGCGGCAGGCAGCCGAGCGCCGCCACGTCCGCCTGGAAGACGCGGTTCGTCTCCTCGGTCAGGTCGCGGATGGATACGCCCCGCTCGGCCGCGCGCGCGTTGATCTTGTCGTCCACGTCCGTGATGTTGCGGACATATTTCACATGCGCCTCGCCGTAGATGTGGCGCAGCAGGCGAAACAGCACGTCGAACACGATGACGGGGCGCGCGTTGCCGATATGGGCGTGGTCGTAAACCGTCGGCCCGCACACATACATGCGCACGTTTGTCTCGTCGGCCGGATGGAACGGCTCTTTCGTGCGCGTGAGCGTGTTGTAGAGTTTCAGGCTCGACATAACGGTCCTTGTGGCCTGCCGGCCGGGACCATCGAACTTCAGGAAAGCATGACGGCTCCAGCCAGCGGGTGAGCTAGCGGACAATAATGCTCGTGCGGATGCAGCGGCGGCGCGTCATGAGGCGAACCATGCGCCGGACCGGCCCCTCGCGTCAAGGCGGAAAGCCTCGCGCAATGGCCCGCCGTTAAAGGTTTTTTCACCGCGTTGACGGCAGATTGACGGCCATCGCACGCGTTTTGCCCAGCGGATCGTTCATGACGTTCATCGAATTCGAGCACGGCCTCGCGCCCCGCATCGTCCTGCCGTTGCTGGCCGGTCTACTCGTCGCGGTGGCCGCCCATTCCACCGCCTCGGCCGCCAGCCGCAACACGTTCGTCATCGATGAAACGGAAGGCTACGGCATCACCGATTGCCTCACGAGCGGCAAGTCCTGCGGCCGTGTGGTGGCCGACGCCTGGTGCGAGGCGCATGGGCTGGGCGCGGCGATCGCCTACGGCAAGGCCGACGACGTCACCGCCACCATTCTGGCCGCCAGGACCGGCGAAACGCCGACCGGCGTGCGCGCCGGCGCCGTCATCGTCAGCTGCGCGGACTGAGCCTCACCCTTTCGTGAATTCCCCGCACCTGGGCGGTTCGCCGGACGCTCCCCACGGCTGGATCGGCACGGCCGAGGTCGAGTTCTTGGGCGAGCCGTCTATCAGCTTGTCCGAATAGACCATGTAGACCAGCACGTTCCGCTTGGCGTCGCAGCCGCGCACGATCTGCATGCGCTTGAACAGCAGCGACCGCCGCTCCGTGAACACCACGTCGCCCTGGTCGAATTTCTCCTTGAAGCGGATCGGCCCGTATTGCCGGCAGGCGATGGATACGTCGGATGTCTGTTCGGCCACGCCCACGAGGCCCGAAAGCCCGCCTTTCTCGGCGGCCGTGTAATGGCAGACGACGTTCTCGACCACCGGATCGTCGATGGCGTAGGTGGCGAGCTTGTCGTTCGGCGTCAGCAATTTGAACGTGATCGACTTGCGGAAGATGAGATCGGGCCCGTCGTCGGCCAGCGCGGGGGCCGCCAGCGCCAGCCCGGCGAAAGCGGCCAGTCCGATCCTGCTGAGTTGATACATCGTCGATCTCCGTTGCGGGTCGCGCCCGGATATGGGAACGATTCCCGCACGCAAAAAGGGGAATCGCCGGCGCGCCGCCCCGCGGTCGCCGGCGCGCCACAATCGCCCCGCACAAGAGATTCGTCGAGCAGGACCGGGTAGTTGAAGGCGGAAAATGCAACCCGCAGATCAGGAGTTGTCGCGCGCGCGAGGCGTGGGCTGGCGCGCGCCGTCGCGAACTTGCGCGCGCGCGTCGCTCTCTTGGGCGCAACCGTCGCGAACTTGCGCGTGCGCGTCGCTCTCTTGGGCGCAACCGTCGCGATCTTGGGCGCGAGCGTGGGCGACGCCGCCGCCCAGACGATCGACTGCAACCGTCTGGCTCTCCAGATCACCTCCGCCGGGCGCGATCCGAGCGTCGCGCGCTTTTCCGCGGCCGCCCAGAAACAGGCCGCCGAACTCAACCGCACCGCCGCCTACGCCCGCTCTATCGGCTGCGACCGCGTGCAGTTTCTGTTCTTCGGCTCCCCGCGCCCGCCGCAATGCGACGGGCTGAATGCGCAGATCGCGCGGATGCAGGCCAATCTCGGGCAATTGCAACAGGCGGCGGCCGGCGGCGGTTCGCTGCGCGCGCGGTTGCAGCAGCAATACGACATGCACTGCCGGGCGCGCCGCGGCATTCTGGAGGAATTGTTCGGCTCCGACCGGCGGGAATATCCGCCCGCCGACGTTCCCGACGACGAGCCGCAGGAGGCGATCGAAGATCGCGGCCCGCGCCGGGGCGGGTCCTACGCGGTCTGCGTGCGCACCTGCGACGGCGGCTATTTCCCCGTCTCCTATTCGGCCTCGCGCGGCTCGCTCGCCGATTTGCAGGAACAATGCACGGCGCTCTGCCCCAATGCGGAGGCGAAAATCTACACGCGCTCGCTGGGCGGCGACATGAAATCGGCCGTCTCGGCGGACGGCGAGGCCTATACGGACCTCGCCAACGCCTTCAAGTTCGAACGCGGCTACGACGCCAGTTGCACCTGCAAGCCGAAGGACAGGAGCTGGGCGCAGGCGCTGGCGGGCGCGGAGCAGTTGATCGAGGGCCGCAAGGGCGACATTTCGGTCACGCCGGCGATGGCCGAGGAAATGTCGCGGCCCGGCGCCAGGTTCAAGCCGGTGGCGACGAAATTCGACGCCAGGGCGGCCCAGAAACTGCTCGAACAGAAACGGGCGGAGGAAGCCGCCGCGCAGAAGCGGGCGACCGACGACGGGCTCGACGAGCCGCCGCCGGCGGCCCTTCCGGAGGACGAGGCGGGCTTGCGCGAGAGCGTCGCTCCGGGCTCCGTCAAACCGTCGCGCGGCCGAGGCGCTCCAAGGCTCTGAGGCGGCCGATCAGCGGCAGCAGTTTCGCCAGTTCCGGCCCCTGCTCCTGCCCCGTGAGCGCAAGCCGCAACGGATGAAACAGCGCCCGGCCCTTCGCGCCCGTGGCGGCCTTCACCGCGCCGGTCCAGGCGGCCCAGGTCGTCTCGTCCCACGGCTCGGGCGGCAGCAGGCCGGCGGCGCGGCGGCAGAAATCCGCGTCCTCGATCACGGGCGCGATGTCGCCCGCAACCACCGCGCGCCACAGCGCCACATCCGCGAACGTCGTGAGATTGCCGCGCACCGCGTTCCAGAAGGCTTCCGTGTCGCCCGGCGCAAGCCGCGCCTCGACCGCCGCGAACGTCAGGAGATGCAGCGTTTTCGCCGTCAGCGATTTCAGCTCGGCCGGATCGAACCGCGCTGCGTTGCGCGAGACGTGAGCGAGGTCGAAGGCCTGCGCCAGCTCGTCGAGCGAAGCGACGGCGCGCACCTCATCGGAGGAGCCGGTGAGCACCGCGACGGCGGCGACAGCCAGCGCCTCCACCCCGCTCTCGCGCAACGAGGAGATGGACAGCGCGCCGGTGCGTTTGGACAGCCCGCCGCCGGAGGCGTCCACAAGCAGGTTGTGATGGGCGAAGGCCGGCGCGCCGCCGGCCAGCGCCTCGAAAATCTGGATCTGAACCGCCGTGTTGGTGACGTGGTCCTCGCCTCGGATGACATGCGTGACGCCCATCTCGATGTCGTCGACGACCGAGGGCAGCGTGTAGAGAAACGTGCCGTCCTCGCGCACCAGCACCGGGTCCGACAGCGAGGCGCAGTCGATGTGGCTGTCGCCGCGCACCAGATCGGTCCAGCGCACGACCCTGTGATCGAGGCGCAAGCGCCAGTGCGGCCGGCGGCCTTCGGCCTCCAGCCGCGCGCGGTCTTCGTGCGTCAGCTTGAGCGCGGCGCGGTCGTAGATCGGCGGCAGCCCGCGCGCCTGCTGCAACTTGCGGCGCCGGTCGAGCTCGCCCTGCGTCTCATAGGCCGGGTATAACAGCTTCGCAGATTTCAGCTTTTCGACCGCAGCCTCATACAGGGCGATGCGCTGCGACTGGCGGGCGACGACGTCCGGCCACACGCCGAGCCAGGCGAGATCGGTCTCGATGCCGGCGGCGTATTCCCCGGTCGAGCGGGCCAGATCCGTGTCGTCGAACCGCAGCACGAACCGGCCGCCATGCCTGCGCGCGATGAGGTAGTTGAACAGCGCCGTCCGCGCATTGCCGATGTGAATGCGCCCGGTGGGCGACGGCGCGAAGCGGACGACAGGCGGGGTCATGGATATTCCGGCGAACGAGAACCGGCGCCCTTGTGGCAGAAGGCGGCGGGAAAGTTAAGCGCGGCGGTTTCTCATTTAAGCCCGATTGGCCGGCCACAAGGGCTGAGGAGGACGCCATGTCCGATCTCGCCGAACGCGAGCTCATCCTCACCCGCCTGATCGCCGCGCCGCGCGCGAGGCTGTATCGCGCCTGGACCGAAGCCGAGCTTCTGAAACAATGGTTCGCGCCGGAACCCTGGAGCGTGACGCGCGCGGAGCTGGATGTGCGGTCCGGCGGCTCCAACCTCATCGTCATGCGCAGCCCGCAGGGCCAGGAATTTTCGAACCGCGGCGTTTATCTCGACATCGTTCCCGACGCGCGGATCGTCTTCACCGACGCCTACGTGCGCGCGTGGGAGCCGTCCGAGAAGCCGTTCATGACGGGCGTAGTGACATTCGCGGACGAGGATGGAGGAACCCGCTACACCGCGCGCGCGCTGCACTGGAGCGCGGCCGACCGGGCGACCCACGAGCAGATGGGATTTCACGAAGGCTGGGGCCGCTGCGCCGATCAACTCGCCGCGCTCTGCGCCAGAATGTGAGGGATCCATCCATGACCGACGGACCCGCCATTTCGCCCTGCCTGTGGTTCGACGCCAATGCGGAGGAAGCCGTCGGCTTCTACATGTCGGTGTTCGACGACTCGCGCATTCTGCGGGTGGCGCGCTACGGCGAGGGCGGTCCGGGGCCGGTCGGCGCTGTGATGACGATCGAATTCGATCTCGACGGGCGGCGCTTCATCGCGCTCAACGGCGGCCCGGCCTTCCACTTCACGGAGGCGGTGTCCCTTGTCGTTTCGTGCGGAACGCAGGAGGAGATCGACCGCTATTGGGAGCGGCTGAGCGAGGGCGGCGAGAAACGGGCCTGCGGTTGGCTGAAAGACAGGTTCGGCCTGTCGTGGCAGATCGTCCCGCGCGCGCTCGCCACGATGATGGAGGATGTCGACGCCGCCCGCTCGGGCCGCGTGATGCAGGCCATGCTCTCGATGACGAAGCTCGATCTGGCGACGCTGATCGAGGCCTATAACGCGGCGCGCGCATAGGGTGTTTTCGCTTCCGACGGAATCGGAAGCGATGCGCCGGCCGTCGGCCCGCCTCAGTCGAAGCGGTAGGCGTCGAGCATGAGCACGCCGTTCTCGCGGCCGGCGTGAATGCGCTGGCCTCGGGCGCCCGGCCCCGCCGCGCCCATGGCGAACGGCAGCGGCAGGAAATGTTCGTCGCTGGGATGGTTGTCGCGCGCGTGCGGGGCGGCGGTCATGTAATCGGCGATGGCGTCCGCATCGCCGGCTTCCGCCTTTTCGCGGATCCAGTCTCCGAAAGCCTCCACCCAGTCCGGCGCCGGCGCGTCCTTCGCGTAGCCGCCGCGGAAATAGGCCTGAAGATTGTGGGTGAGCGCTCCCGAGCCGACGATCAGCACGTTGCGATGGCGCAACGGTTCGAGCGCGCGTCCGAGCGCGGCATGGTGGCGGCCGTCCGCGCCGCGCGCGATGGCGATCTGCGCGACCGGAATGTCGGCCGCCGGATAGGCGAGTTTCAACGGAACCCACACGCCATGATCGTAGCCGCGCCCCGTGGCCGGAGCGGATTTGAACCCGGCCCTGCGCGCGAGTTCCGCCGCCTCGACCGCCAGCGTCATGGCGCCCGGCGCGTCGTAGCGCATGGAATAGAGTTCCTTCTCGAACCCGCTGAAATCGTAGATGACGCCGGGCGTCTCGTTGGCGACCACGAAATGTTCGTGCGCCTCGAAATGCGCGCTCATGACGAGGATCGCGTCCGGGCGCGGCAGCGTCGCCGCCAGGCCTTCGAGAAAGGTCCGCGTCGAGCTGGCGTGAATCGCCAGATTGGGCGCGCCGTGTGACACGAAAAGCGTGGGAAATGTCGTCATGCGCCCTTTATAGGCGCGCGCAGCGAAAGACGCCCGTGCGGGAGCGCAAGCGGGCGTTTGCGCGCCGCGTCTTGCCCCTCGCGCCCGGTCCGCGCCGCCTCTCTCTCCCAGCAGGCGGGAGAGGGAGAGGCGGGATCACTCCGCCGCTTCGACCGTCCTGACGCCGCGCTCCTGGCGCTCGGCCTTGAGCAGTTCGGCGACCAGGAAAGCGACCTCGATGGACTGCTCGGCGTTGAGGCGCGGATCGCACGAGGTGTCGTAGGAAAACGACAGGTCGCTTTCGGAAATCGCCCGCGCGCCGCCCATGCATTCGGTGACGTTCTTGCCCGTCATCTCCAGATGCACGCCGCCGGCGTAGGTTCCCTCCGCGCGGTGGATGGCGAAGAAGGAACGGATTTCGCTCATGATGCGGTCGAACGGCCGCGTCTTGTAGCCGCCCGCCGTGATCGTGTTGCCGTGCATGGGATCGACCGACCAGACGACGGAGCGGCCCTCGCGCTGCACGGCGCGCACCAGCGCCGGCAGATGGTCGCCCACCTTGTCCGAGCCGTAGCGGCAGATGAGCGTGATGCGACCGGCCTCGTTCTGCGGGTTGAGAATGTCGAGAAGCTCGATCAAGCCCTCGGGCTTGAGCGAGGGGCCGCACTTGAAGCCGATGGGATTCTTCACGCCGCGCGCGAATTCCACATGGGCGTGGTCGGGCTGGCGCGTGCGGTCGCCGATCCACAGCATATGGCCGGAGGTGGCGTAGTGATCGCCGGTCGTGGAATCGATGCGGGTGAGCGCCTGTTCGTAGCCGAGCAGCAGCGCCTCGTGCGAGGTGTAGATGTCGGTCTGGCGCAGTTCGACGTGGTTCTCCGGATCGAGCCCGATGGCGCGCATGAAGCCGAGCGTCTCGGTGATGCGGTCGGCGAGTTCCTGATAGCGATCCGACTGCGGGCTGTCCTTCACGAAACCGAGCATCCAGCGATGGGCGTTTTCCAGATTGGCGTAGCCGCCGGTGGCGAAGGCGCGCAACAGGTTGAGCGTCGCCGCCGACTGGCGATAGGCCTTCAGCTGCCGGCGCGGGTCGGGCTCGCGGGCGGCCGCGTCGAAGGCGATGTCGTTGATGATGTCGCCGCGGTAGGACGGCAGCTGCACGCCGTTCTGCGTCTCGAAATCCGACGAGCGGGGCTTGGCGAACTGGCCGGCGATGCGGCCGACCTTCACCACCGGCGAGGCCGCGGCGAACGTCATCACCACCGCCATCTGAAGGAAGACGCGGAAGAAGTCGCGGATGTTGTCGGCGGAATGTTCGTTGAAGCTCTCGGCGCAATCGCCGCCCTGCAGCAGGAAGGCCTCGCCCGCCGCCACCTTGCCCAGCGCGCGCTTGAGCTTGCGCGCCTCGCCGGCGAAAACCAGCGGCGGAAAGCCCGCAAGCTCCCGCTCCACCCCGTCCAGCGCCGCGGCGTCGGAATAGGCCGGAACCTGGACGATCGGACGTTGTCTCCAGCTCTCGGGCGACCAGCGTTCGACGGCCATCGTGCGAAACTCCCAACAAGGCCGCGCGCGCGGCCGAATATGCTCGAAGGGGCGGCTTATACACGAGGCCGCCCGGCTTTGCGACCCCTGGCGACTGGCGGGGCCGCCGGCGCGACCCTATAAGGGACCGAAGAGAAACAGGGTCTTCATGTCTCCGGCCGCCTCGAAATTCCTCGACCTTGCGCGGTGGATCGCCACGTTGCTCGTGGCGCTGCACCACACGCACAACGTGTTCGTCAATCACGCGGACATCATGACCGCCCCGCATGCGTGGCCGGCCTATGTCTGGTGGTTCGTGACCGCCTTCCCGATCGGCCATGCCGGGCTGGTGATGTTCTTTGTCATTTCCGGCTTTCTGGTCGGCGGCCTTCTGGTGGAAAAGGTGCGGGCCGGCCAGCCGTTCCTGCGCTCCTATTTCATCGACCGCGCCATCCGCATCAATGTGGTGCTCTATCCCGCGCTCGTGCTCACGCTTCTGATGGATTCCATCGGCGCGCGCATCTTCCCCGGCCCGGACCTGCTCGAGATCGTGCGCCAGGGCGACGGCGCGACCGCGACCACGTTCGTCGCCAACCTTTTCAACCTCCAGGGCATCTGGTTCAGCCCGTTCGGCTCCAACGGCCCGCTGTGGTCGCTGGGCGTCGAATTCTGGTACTACATGATCGCGCCGCTGCTGCTGCTGCCGCTGTCGGCCGCCTATGCGAAGGGCTGGCGGATCGCGGCCTTCGCGCTGGGCCTGACGCTGTTCGTCGTGATGACGGCTTCGGGCTCCTATTTCCTGTTCGGTTTCTGGCTGTGGGCGCTCGGCGCGCTGGTGCGGATCGCGCCGCGCCCGGTCATGCGCTCGCGCTGGCTGGCCCTGGCCCTGTGGATCGGCGCGGTCTGCGTGCTGCGGCTGATCGTGCGCCTGCCGGCGGCCGACGCCTTTCCGCACAAATACATCGTCGACTTCATCACCTCGCTCATGTTCGCCAATCTTCTGCTGACGCTTCAGTTCGATCCCGTCGGCTTTCGGTGGGCGCGACCGGAGTTTCACAAGAAGTTCGCCGACTTCACCTATTCGATCTACGCGATGCATCTGCCGGTGGCCGTGTGGATGGCCGGGTTCGCCGCGCTCGCCTACGGCGTGGGATGGCGGCGCGAACTGGCGACCCCGCTGCATTACGCATGGACGATCGGCTCGGTCGCCGTCATGGTGCTGGCGGGCTTCCTGCTGTCGCGCGTGACCGAGCAGAAGACGGGCGCGTTGCGACAATGGGCGCGGCGCGTGCTGCCCGGCGGCGCACCCGGCAAGATGGGGGCGAAACGCATATGACCGAGATGAACGCGCCATCCCGCAACCGCCTGCGCGATGCGCTGATCGCCGCCATTGCGGTGTTCGCCGCCGGCGCCATCGGTTCGCTCGCGACCATGCCGAACATTCCCGCCTGGTATGCGGGCCTGACCAAACCCGCGTTCACGCCGCCCGACTGGGTGTTCGGCCCGGCGTGGACGACGCTCTACATTCTGATGGCGATCGCCTTCTGGCGCGTCCTGCAGGCGCCGCCCGCGCCGCTGCGCCGCGTGGCCATCGTCGTGTTCGTGGAGCAGCTCGTGCTCAACGCGCTCTGGTCGGTCGCCTTTTTCGGCTTCCGATCGCCGCTCGCGGGACTGGTGGTCATCGCGATGCTGTGGGGCTCGATCGCGCTGACGATCGCGCTGTTTTCGCGCATCGACCGCGCGGCCGCACTGTTGCTTGCGCCCTATCTCGCATGGGTGACGTTCGCCGGCGCGCTCAACGCAGGCGTCCTTGTCCTGAACTGACCGCTCAGCCGGTCGGAATCGACTGCGCCGAAACCTTCTCATGCCGCACGCTGCGCGCGCGCATGGTGACAAGCTCCTCGGCGGCCGTCGGATGCAACGCCATGGTCGCGTCGAAATCGGCCTTGGTCGCGCCCATGCGCAGCGGGATCGCCAGAAGCTGCGCCATTTCGCCGGCCTCGTGACCGAGAATGTGCACGCCCAGCACCTTGTCGGTCGCTCCGTCGACCAGGATTTTCATGAAGGTCTTTTCCACGCGGCCGGACAGCGTGGCCTTCATCGGCCGGAATGTCGTCGCGTAAACGTCGACGACGTCGAACATCGAACGCGCTTCCTCCTCCGTCAGCCCGACCGTGCCGATCTCCGGCGTGATGAAGACGGCGGTGGGAATGCGCGTGTGGTCGACATCGACGTGCCTGTCCCCGAACACGCGGTCGGCGAACGTGTGGCCCTCGCGGATCGCCACCGGCGTGAGATTGACGCGGTTGGTGACATCGCCGACGGCATAGATCGAGGGCACGTTGGTGCGGGCGTGGGAATCCACCCTGACGGCGCCGGCTGCGTCGTGCGCGACGCCGGCCGCCTCCAGCCCCAGCCCCTGCGTCGCCGGCGCGCGGCCGGTCGCGAACAGAATCTGGTCGACCTCGCGCATCGAGCCGTCCGACAGCGCGACATGCAGCGCGCCGCCGCGTTTCTCGATCGCCTTCGGCAGGACGCCGGGCATGAGCCGGACGCCCGCATGTCGCATCGCCTCGGTCGCGTGCAGGCGGATGTCGCCATCGAACCCGCGCAGGATCCGGTCCGCGCGGAAGACCTGCGTCACCTGCGCGCCGAGCCGGGCGAAGACGCTCGCGAATTCCACCGCGATATAGCCCGCGCCGACGACCATCAGCCGTCCGGGGAATTCGGGAAGGTCGAAAATCTCGTTGGAGGTGATCGCGTGCTCGACGCCCGGAATGGCGGGCTGAATCGTCGGCGCGCCGCCGGTGGCGATCAGGATCACGCGCGCCGTCGCCGTCCGGCCGTCGGACAGGCGCACCGCGTTCGCGCCGGCGAGCGTGGCGCGCGCGTTGACCATCTCCACGCCCGCCTTTTCGAGATTGGCGGCATAGATCGCCGACAGGCGCGCGATTTCCTTGTCCTTGGCGGCGACGAGTTTCCTCCAGTCGAACGCGACGGGCCCGACGGTCCAGCCGAAACCTTCCGCATCCTCGAAGTCGTCGCGGAAACGGCTGGCGTAGACGTAGAGCTTCTTCGGCACGCAGCCGCGAATGACGCATGTGCCGCCGACGCGGAACTCCTCCGCGACGGCCACGCGCGCGCCGTAGCCGGCCGCGATCCGCGCGGCGCGCACTCCGCCGGAGCCGGCGCCGATGACGAAGAGATCGTAGTCGAACGTCATCGCATCAGAACTCGCGGTCAGAGTTCGTGGCCCTTCTTCTTCATCTCCTCGCGCACGCGCGCCATCATGTCGGTGGAAAGTTTCTGCGACCACGACTGCAGCGCCACGAACAGATCGTTCAGCACCAGCGGCTGGGTGTCGACGTAACGGATGCCGGCCGGGCTCTTGAAAAAGCCCGAGATGGTCTTCAGCTCGTCTTCCGACATGCGCTGCGCGTAGAGCCTGGCGCCGCGGTCGATCATTTCGTCGGCGCGCTTGTCGAACTCGGGCTTCAACTGCTCCATCACCACGTTGAGATCGCGGATGAGGTCGGGCCGGGTCTGGGTGAGGTTGGTGCCGATCTGGTCGAGATACTGCGGAATGACCACCGCGAACGAACGCGAAATGCCGGAGCCCACGATCACCTCGCGCGCCAGCGCGACCTGCGCGGCGGTCGGCTCGCCGACGGGCGCGGCCGCCGGGGCGGGGGTCGCAGGCTTGGGCGCGGGCGTCTGGGCGAAGGCGCCGCCCGCGGCAAGGCCAAGGCAGACGCCAAGCGAAATCTGTTTCAGCACGTGTGATCTCCTGTTGTCAGCTCGCGCCGAGCGTTTCGATTTCGGTCGGCCCCGCGACGACGACGCTCGTCGCCAGACCGATGAAAAGTCCATGTTCCACCACGCCGGGGATCGCGCACAAGCGGGCGGCGAGCGCTTCCGGCCGCGGGATGGCGCCGAGCGCGCAATCGAAAATGGCATGACCGCCATCGGTGACGAAAACGTGACCATCCCTGCCCGCGCGCAGCGCAGGGGCGGCCGGCAGGCCGAGTTCGCCCAGCGCGCGCGCGATCTGGCGGCGGGTGCTTTCGAGCCCGAACCGGTCGACCTCCACCGGCAGCGGAAACCGCCCGAGCATCGCCACCTGCTTCGACCGATCGGCGATCACCACCATGCGGGCGGAGGCCGTCGCCACGATCTTCTCGCGCAGCAGCGCGCCGCCGCCGCCCTTGATCAGCCGCAGCGCGGAATCGAATTCATCCGCCCCGTCGATGGTCAGGTCGAGTTCGGGCGTCTCGTCGAGCGTGGAGAGGGGAATGTTCAGGCGCGCGGCCTGGGCGCGGGTCGCCTCCGACGTCGGCACGCCGACCATCTTCAGCCCCTCGCGCACGCGCGCGCCGAGAATCTCCACCAGAAACGCCGCCGTCGAGCCTGTGCCGAGGCCGACCCGCATGCCGTCGACGACGTATTCGGCGGCGCGGGCGGCCGCGCGGCGCTTGGCTTCGTCTTGTGGGGACAGCGACATCCGGTCTCCCGCGCGGGTTCCGGCGCGGGATTAAAGACTCGGACGAAAAAAGGCAAACCTTCCGATATCAGCGCGCCGGCGGGGTGCAGACGACCGAATCGTTGAGCACGTAGCAGATCGACATCTGGCCGGTGCGCAGATCCAGCCGGAACACGCCGCCCTCGCGTTCGTGGCGCGAGGCCAGAAGCGCGTATTCGCTGGGGGCGCCGGCCCGCGCGCCTTCGCCCGGCGGGTAGCAGATGGTGACGCCGACCGTCCCCTCCTTCAGCCCGTACTGGCAGGCGCCCATTTCGCCCGTCGCCCGGTCCACGCGGTAGACGCGGTTGAGGTCGATCTCGGGCGCGGCGAGGAAATCGTAGGTGGCGGCGGCCGCAAGCGCCGCGCCCGCGCCGCAGGCGAGCGCGAGAGCGGCCGCCGTGAATGCGAAGGCCTTCCGGATTGTCGAAATATGGCGGTGTTGCATGGCGCGCCCGATGGTTTTGCCCCGCCCGATCGAGCACGAACATGGTTAATGTTTTGTTGACGGACGGGGGTCGGCCGCGCCAAACGGGGGCGATGAACCGCCCGCCCCTCCTCGTTTTCGATCTCGACGGCACGCTGGCCGAAACCGCCGGCGACCTGATCGGCACGCTCAACCTCATTCTGGCGCGCGAGGGCGTGGCGCCGCTGCCGCTGTCGGAGGCCCGGTTCATGCTGGGCGCGGGCGCGCGGGCGCTGATCCAGCGCGGGTTCGCCGCGCACGACGCGCCGCTCGAAGCGGACCGGCTGCAACGCCTGTTCGAGGATTTTCTCGCCCATTACGAAGCCCATATCGCCGACGAGAGCTTTCTGTTTCCGGGCGTGGCGGCCGCGCTCGACCGGTTCGAGACCGCCGGCTGGGCCTTCGCCGTCTGCACCAACAAGATCGAGCGACCGGCGCGCAAACTCCTGTCCGCGCTCGGCGTGGCGGACCGGTTTCGCGCCATCGTCGGGCAGGACACGTTCGGCGCGCCCAAACCCGATCCGCGCGTGCTGGCGCAGACCGTCGCGCTTGCCGGCGGCGATCCGGCGCGCACGATCATGGTGGGGGATTCGCGCACCGACATCGACACCGCGCGCGCGTTCGGCGCGCCGGTGGTGGCGGTGGATTTCGGCTATACCGACACGCCGGTCGGCGAACTCGGTCCCGACCGGGTGATTTCGCATTTCGACGCGTTATGGGACGCGGTCGCCGCGATCGAAGCGTCGCAGGGCGCCTTAACGGGTCGCAGGGCGCCTTGACGGGCGGCGGCGCAAGCGCCTAAACGGTGGCGATCGCGCGCCGGCAAGGCGCTGCGGGCGCGTAGCTCAGCGGGAGAGCACTCCCTTCACACGGGAGGGGTCACAGGTTCAATCCCTGTCGCGCCCACCATCGTCCTTCCTTCGTCCCGCAGCCAGAACCGGCGACCGCGCCCGCGCACATCGACGCCGCGAATCGATCGGCGCGAACGGGCCGGAGACCGAGATCAGAACATGCGCCCGCCCGCCGGCACCGCGCGGTCCGGCGCCAGCAACGCCACCTCGCCGTCCGCATCGGGCACGCCGAGCGTCAGCACTTCCGACATGAAGGGGCCGATCTGGCGTCGCGGAAAATTGACGACCGCCATGACCTGCCGGCCGACGAGATCTTCCGGCGCGTAATGTCTGGCGATCTGCGCGGCCGACTTCCTGCGACCGAGCCTGCCGCCGAAATCGATGACAAGCTTGAGCGAGGGCTTGCGCGCCTCGCGGAACGGTTCGGCCTCCACGACGACGCCGACGCGAATGTCGACCTTCAGAAAATCGTCGTAGGTCGCCGGCGGCGCGAAGTCTTCGGTCGAATCCCTGTGCATGGGCCTATCCCCTCTTCGGACGCCAGACGGGCTGGCCGGTCCATGCGGTCAGCCCGCCGTCGACCGCGAGCGCGACGCCGTTGACGTAGGATGCGTCCGGCGAGGCCAGAAATGCTATGGCAGCGGCGATCTCGTCGGCGCCGCCCGGGCGGGCGAGCGGAATGCGGTCGAGATAGGTTCCCAGCACCGTCTCGTTGTCGCGCATCCGCTGCGTCATCGGCGTGATCGTCAGGCCGGGGCACACGGCGTTCACGCGCACGCCGTCGGGCCCCGCGTCGATCGCCATGCCACGCGTCATGTTCACGATGGCGCCCTTGGCGGCGTTGTAGGCGATCGTGCCGCCGTCGCCGCGAAGACCGGAGATGGAGGCGACATTGACGATGGCGCCGCGCGTGGCGACCAGATGCGGCATGGCCGCCCGGCTGGCGTAGAAGACCGAATCGAGGCTGGTCTCCATCACCAGCCGCCAGTCCTCGTCCGTCATGTCCTGCACGCGGCCGCGCCGGCCCAGGCCCGCATTGTTGACCAGCACGTCGATGCGGCCGAATTTCGCGACCGCCTGCGCCACGAATGCGTCCACCTCTTCGCGCACGCGCATGTCGACCGCGACCGCCAGAAGGCCCGGACCTTCGATCTCGCCCGCACGCGCCTGCAATTCGTCGTGACGAATGTCGCAGAGGGCGATGCGCGCGCCCTCGCGCGCAAGGCGCCGCGCCGTCGCAAGGCCGATGCCCGACGCCGCCGCCGTCACGAGCGCCACGCGCCCCTGAAACCGCCCCATGTCTCCTCCCGCTGCTTGTCGCGCCGGCCACGCCGCCGCTTTGGGCGCGCATGTTAGGGGCGCCCGCGCGCCCGGTCGAGGCGGCTCGCGCCATTTGACGCGCCGACGCGGCGAACCCTATCGTCTCGAAAAACAGGCCGAGGGCCGACGGAGGAAACGATGAAGGGTCTGATGATGGATGCGCCGCTGCTGATCAGCGGCCTGTTGCAATTCGCGGCCGACTATCACGGCGACACGGAAGTGGTCGCGCGCGAAATCGAAGGCGACATCCACCGCTACACCTATCGCGACGCCAACGCGCGCGCCAAGCGCATGGCGCAGGCGCTGCGCAAGCTAGGCATGAAGGAAGGCGACCGCATCGGCACGCTGGCCTGGAACACGTTCCGGCATTTCGAAATGTTCTATGCCGCGCCCGGCGCGGGCATGGTGCTGCACACGGTCAATCCGCGCCTGTTTCCCGACCAGCTCGTCTACATCATCAACCACGCCGAGGACCGGCTGCTGTTCATCGACGCGCTGACCGCGCCGATCGTGGAGGCGATCGCGCCGCGGCTGACGACGGTCGAAGGCTATGTGATGCTCTGCGCGCGCGACCGGATGCCGGCGACCAAACTCGCCAACGTGCGCTGCTACGAAGACCTGATCGCGCCGGAGACGGACGCGGGCTTCGCGTGGCCGTCGTTCGACGAACGCTCGGCCTCCACCATCTGCTACACGTCGGGCACGACGGGCGACCCGAAGGGCGTCGTCTACACCCATCGCGCGGCCGTGCTGCAGACGATGGTCGCCTCCAGTTTCGATTTCCTGCCCGGCCATATGGAAGGCGTGCGCGAGGTGATGCTGCCGATGGCGCCGATGTTCCACGGCAACGCCTGGAACATGCCGTTCTCGGGCCCCTACACCGGCTCCAAGCTGGTGTTTCCGGGCCGCAACTACGAGCCCGACAAGCTCTACGAACTGTTCGAGAGCGAGAAGGTGACGATCACCGCCGGCGTGCCGAGCTTTTGGCTGATCCTGCTCGACTGGCTCGGCCGCGAGGGCAAGAAATTCTCCACGCTGCGCACGTCGCTGTCGTCCGGCTCAGCGCCGCCGCGCGCGATGGTGGAGAAGCTCAAGCACGAATACGGCGTCGACTATGTGCAGGCCTGGGGCATGACCGAGGCGCTCGCCTGCTCGATGCCCTCGCTGCGGCCGGGCTCGACCGAACTTTCGGAAAAGGAGAAATTCGACCGCCGCATGGTGTCGGGCCGCGCCTGTTTCGGCACGGCGCTGCGCATCGTCGACGACGAGGAGAAGGAGCTGCCGCACGACGGCAGGACGGCCGGACATCTGCGCGTGAAAGGTCCGTGGGTGGCGGCCGGATATTTCAAGCGCGACGACGGGCTCGACGCGCAGGGCTGGCTCATCACGGGCGACATGGCGACCATCGATCCGATGGGCCATATTTCGCTGACCGACCGCTCCAAGGACGTGATCAAATCCGGCGGCGAGTGGATTTCCTCGATCCAGCTCGAAGACGCAGCCCTCGCCCATCCGGACGTGTTGCAGGCCGCCGTCGTGGCCATTCCGCACGAGAAATGGCAGGAGCGCCCGCTGCTGCTGATCGTGCGCAAAAAGGGCGCGAGCGTGGACGCCAAGACGCTGCTCGATTTCATGCGGCCGAAGATCGCAAGCTGGTGGATGCCGGACGCCGTCGAGTTTCTCGACGAGTTTCCGATGACCGGCACGGGCAAGGTGCAGAAGAACGCGCTGCGCGCGCGCTACAAGGACTTCAAGGTCGAATCGTAAGGAGGCGCGCCATGTTTCGGGACGGCGTTCTCAGCGGCAAGAAAATACTGGTCACCGGCGGCGGCACGGGTCTGGGCCGCGCGATGACCGAGCGGTTCATGCAGCTTGGCGCCGAGGCCGTCATCTGCGGGCGGCGCAAGGCGCTGCTCGACGAGACGGCCGAGGAATTGCGCCGGGCGACGGGCGGCGCAATCTCGACCTACGCCGTCGACATCCGCGATTCCGCGGCGGTGGACCATATGGTGGAGGAGATTTTCGCCAGCGGCCCGCTGACCGGTCTCGTCAACAACGCGGCCGGCAATTTCATCTCGCGCACGCAGGATCTGTCGCCGCGCGGGTTCGACGCCATCGCCAACATCGTCATGCACGGCACGTTCTACGTGACGCATGCCGTCGGCCGCCGCTGGATCGCCGCCGGACTGCCCGGCAGCGTCGTCTCGATCACCGTGACATGGGTGCGCAACGGTTCGCCGTTCGTCGTCCCCTCGGCCATGAGCAAGTCGGCGATCAACGCCATGACGATGTCGCTGGCGGCCGAATGGGGCCGCTACGGCATCCGTCTCAACAGCATCGCGCCGGGCGTCATCCCGACCGAAGGCGCCTCCAAACGGCTCGCGCCCGGCCAGGAGCCGGGCGAGCGCACGCTCAAGGACAACCCGCAGGGCCGCGTGGGGCGGATGCACGAATTGCAGAACCTCGCCACGTTCCTCATGGCCGACGGCTGCGAGTGGCTGTCGGGCGAGACGATTGCGCTCGACGGCGCGCAGGCGCTGGCGATGGGCGGCAATTTCTACGAGCTGCGCGCCTGGGGCGACGCGGAATGGGAGCGGGCGCGCGCCTCGATCCAGAGCCAGAACGCCAGGGACCGGGCGCAGCGCGCCTGAGGCGCACGGGTGTGGCGCGCGCGCCACGTCCGGCGACGGAAACGCCCGCGCGCGGGGGCGCCGTCTTGCGCGCGGTCAAGCGCTTGGCCAGTATGCCGGCGAAGCGCGCGATTCATTTCGGGCGCGGATTTGTATCGCCCTTCAGTCTTTTTTTGAGGAATCCGAATGCGCCGACAGATTTTCGCGGCCGCCTGCGCGCTCGCAGCCATGGCGGCCGGCTCCGCGCTCGCGGCGCCGGGAGTCGAGGTCGACCCGCTGACCCGCCAGCCGCTGGTGCAGCGCCCCGGCGCCGTGGGCGCGGACGGACGGCCGCTCGCCACCGCCATCCCGCGCGAGGTCGTCTATTTCAGCGGCAAATACGCGCCGGGCACCATCGTCATCTCCACCGCCGAACGGCGCCTCTACTATGTGCTGCCCGACGGGCAGGCGATCAAATACGGCGTCGGCGTCGGCCGCCCGGGTTTCGAATGGGGCGGCGTGAAACACATTTCGCAGAAGCGCGAGTGGCCGGACTGGACTCCGCCGGCGCAGATGCTCAAGCGTCGCCCGGACCTGCCGCGCCACATGAAGGGCGGCGAAAACAACCCGCTCGGCGCGCGCGCGATGTATCTCGGGACGTCGCTCTATCGCATCCATGGCTCCAACGAGCCGGAGACGATCGGCCAGGCCGTCTCCTCCGGCTGCATCCGCATGACCAACGAGGACGTGATCGACCTCTACAGCCGCGTGCGCGTGGGGACCAAGGTCGTCGTGATGCGCTGAGCGCCGACGCCTAACAGATGCGAAAGGCCGGGGCGACCCGGCCTTTTCTTTTGCGCGCGCGTCTTTTTTGCGCGCGCGTCCCGTTCACGCGCTGCGGGGAAGCGCCGGGTCGGCGCGGCCGCCGGCGAAGCGCACCAGCGCATCGATCCGGCTTTGCATCGAGGGGTGGGTTGCGAGCCATTCGTCGCGGCGTGGCTGCGCCGGGTTCTCGATGAAGAAACCCGCCATGCGCGAGGGCATGGCCGGCATTTTCGCGGCGCCCTCGATCTTGCGCAGCGCGGAGATGAGCGCGTCCGGATTCTTCGTCAGTTCGACCGCGCCGGCGTCGGCCAGATATTCGCGCGAGCGCGACAGGGCCAGCCGCGCCAGCGTCGACAGGCCCCACGACAGCGCGATGATGGCGAGCGCGAGGATCACCACGATCACGACGCCGCCGCCCTTCGATTTCGAGGACGAGCGGCGCGGCCCGCGGCCCATCGGAAAATCCCAGTTGCGAAACGTGAGGTCCGCGACGAACGAAAACAGGCCGGCGAAAATCACCGCGATCACCATCGTCTGCACGTCGCGGTTGCGGATGTGGGTCAGTTCGTGCGCGAGCACGGCTTCGATTTCTTCCGGGGCCAGCGTGTCTATCAGCCCGCGCGTGAGGCCGATGGAGGCGTCGTCGACGCTCAGGCCCGAGGCGAACGCGTTGAGCGCGGGATCCTCGATGATGGTCAGGCGCGGCGTGGGCAGGCCGCGCGAGATGCACAGGTTCTCCAGAATGCGATGCACATCGGGCGCGGCCGCGCGCGTGAGTTCGCGCGCGCCGGTCGCCGCCGCGATCATCTGTCGATGGCCAAACAGGGCGATCACGAACCAGACGGCGGCGACGCCAAGGCCGATCGGGGCGGCATGACGCATGTCGGCGGCCGCGCGCGCGACAATGGCGGTCGCCGTTCCGCCACGCCCCCAGGCCTCGAACAACAGCGCGAATGCGAAGCTCAACGCCTGCAGCAGAACGACGAAACTCGCCAGCAGCAGCGCCGAGACCAGACGATTGCGCTGGATGTGGCTGTAAAGGCCGTAGGCGCGAAACATGGCGCGCGTCAGAATTTCACGGCCGGCGGCTCCAGCGCGCGCGTGCGCTCTTCGGCGCCCAGATCGAAGAATTCCTGCGGGCCGAAGCCGAGCGAGGCGGCGAACAGCGCGGCCGGGAAACTCTCGCGCGCGGAATTGTATTCGGCCGCCGCATTGTTGAAGAAGCGGCGCGCGGCCGCGATCTTGTCTTCCAGCCCACCGAGTTCGTTCTGCAATTGCAGGAAGTTCTGGTTGGCTTTCAGATCGGGATAGGCCTCCGCCAGCGCGACGAGGCGGCCGAGCGCGCCGGTGAGCGCGCCTTCGGCGGCCGATTTGTCGGCCAAGCCCTGCGCGGATTGCGCGCGGTTGCGCGCCTCGATCACCGCGTCGAGCGTCGCGCGCTCGTGGCCGGCGTAGCCCTTCACCGTTTCGATGAGATTGGGCACGAGATCGCGCCGCTGTTTCAGCTGCACATCGATGTCGGCGAAGGCCTGACGCGTGCGCTGGCGCAGCGCGACCAGCGAATTGTAGACGAATACGGCGGTCGCGGCCGCCGCCACGAGCAGTCCGAGAAGAATCCAGCCCATGCCCACCCCCTTGAAGCCCAGGCGGGACTATAGACTGAAAATGCCGGATTGCGGCGCCTTCGGGCGCGCGCCAGGCTTCAATGGCAGCCGCAGCCCCCGCCGCCGCAGCCATGGTCGGCGGTCGCCAGCGCCTCGCCCGCCCGTTCGCGCGTGAGGCCCTTTGCGGCAAGCTCCTCGAGATAGGCGGCCCATTTCGCATCCCGGTCGCGGCCGAGTTCGGCGAGGTAGTCCCAGGTGTAGATGCCGGTCTGGTGGCCATCGTCGAACGCAAGCTTCACCGCGTAGTTGCCGACCGCCTGCGCGGCGACGATCGCCACCTCGCGCTTGCCGCCGACGGTGCGTCGCTCGGCCGGGCTGTGGCCCTGCACTTCCGCGCTCGGGCTCATCACCCGCAGCATTTCGGCCGACAGTTCGTAGGAGGTCCCGTCGTCGAACGCGATAGCCAGATCGCGGCCCGCGTTCTTCACCCGCAATTCGGTCGGCCAGACATCCGCCATCACATGGCTCCCTGCCGCGGCCCGTGGCCGCAAGTTTCGATCACGATCTTATAATCGCCCGGGAAGGCGATTATAAGTAGCCAATGACCTCGCACGCGCCCGTCCCCCCTGCCCCGCTGGTCGACCCGTTCGGCCGGTCCGTGACCTACTTGCGCGTGTCCGTGACCGACCGTTGCGATTTCCGCTGCGTGTATTGCATGGCCGAGGACATGACGTTCCTGCCGCGCCGCGATCTGCTGTCTCTGGAGGAACTGGACCGGCTGTGCTCGGCGTTCGTGGACCGGGGCGCGCGCAAGCTGCGGCTGACCGGCGGCGAGCCGCTGGTGCGGCGCGACATCATGAAACTGTTCCGCTCGCTGTCGCGCCATCTGGCCAGCGGCGCGCTGAAGGAGCTGACGCTCACCACGAACGGCTCGCAGCTTGCGCGCCACGCGGCCGAACTGGCGGATTGCGGGGTGAAGCGCGTCAACGTCTCGCTCGACACGCTCGACGCCGACAGGTTCCGCGCGCTCACCCGGCGCGGCGACCTGCGACAGGTGCTCGACGGCGTCGCCGCCGCGCAGCAGGCAGGCCTGGCGGTCAAGCTGAACGCAGTCGCGCTGAAAGGCGTGAACGAAGACGAAGTGTTCTCGCTGACCGAGTTCGCGCACGGCCAGGGGATGGATCTGACGTTCATCGAGGTGATGCCGCTCGGCGAGATCGACGGGCAGCGGCTCGACCAGTACTGGCCGCTCTCGCAGGTGCGCGCGCGGCTCGCCGAACGGCTGACGCTGGAGCCGATCGACTATACGACCGGCGGTCCGGCCCGCTACGTGCGCGTGAAGGAGACCGGCGGGCGCATCGGCTTCATCACGCCGCTCACGCACAATTTCTGCGAAAGCTGCAACCGCGTGCGCGTGACCTGCACGGGCGTGCTCTACATGTGCCTCGGCCAGGAGGACGCCGCCGACCTGCGCGCGCCGCTGCGCGCTTCGCCGACCGACGAATTGCTGCACCGCGCCATCGGCGAGGCGATCGCGCGCAAGCCGAGGGGCCACGATTTCGTCATCGACCGCGAAACCCGCGCGCCCGCGGTCGGTCGGCACATGTCGACAACCGGCGGCTGACGCCCTTCCCTTCCACAAGTCCGCTGGCGACCCGCATTGGGCGATGCTATGCACGGGGGGTGCGACGAACGGCCGCCCGACAGAACGGCCGAATCGCTTTCCAGGGAATGGCGATCGGCCCATGCGGTTTCTTCTCGGTCTCTCCCGGCGCATCGACGCGGCCGACGCCATGCTGGGGCGCGCGCTCGGCTGGCTCATTCTCGTCGCGGTCGTCGTGTCGTCGGTCAACGCCGTCGTCCGTTATGCGTTCAACGCCAGTTCGAACGCCTGGCTCGAAACGCAGTGGTATCTGTTCGGCGCGGTGTTCCTGCTCGGCGCCGGCTACACGCTGCTGCAGAACGAACACATCAAGATCGACATCGTGAACGCGCGATTGCCCAAACGCGCGCGCGACTGGATCGAACTCATCGGCCACTTGTTCTTCCTCGCGCCGTTCTGCCTGGTGCTGATTTACGGCGGGACCAGCTTCTTCTGGCAGTCGTTCGTCTCGAAGGAATATTCGTCGAGCGCCGGCGGACTCATTCTGTGGCCGGCCAAACTGCTCGTTCCGCTCGGCTTCGCCATCCTGCTCGTGCAGGCGATGTCCGAGATCATCAAACGCATCGCCATCATGCGCGGCGCGATCGAAGAGCCGCACGCCCAGGGCGGCGGCCACGGCATCATCGAATAGGGCGCCCCCCATGGCTCACTTCATCGCCCAGAACATGGCGCCGATCATGTTCGCCTCGCTGGTGATCGTGCTGCTGCTCGGCTATCCGGTCGCCTTCTCGCTGGCCGCCGTCGGCCTGTTCTTCTTCTTCGTCGGCGTGGAGCTCGCGCCGCTGTCGGGCGGGTCCATCAGCCTCGACTGGGCGCTGCTCGGCGCAATGCCCGAACGCATTTTCGGCGTGATGAGCAACGACACGCTCCTGGCCATTCCATTCTTCACGTTCATGGGGCTGATCCTCGAACGCTCCGGCATGGCCGAAGATCTGCTGGACACGATCGGCCAATTGTTCGGCCCGGTGCGCGGCGGGCTGGCCTATGCCGTGATCTTCGTCGGCGCGCTGCTGGCCGCCACGACCGGCGTGGTCGCGGCGTCGGTGATTTCGATGGGGCTGATCTCGCTGCCGATCATGCTGCGCTACGGCTACGATCGGCGGTTGGCCTCCGGCGTCATCGCGGCGTCCGGCACGCTCGCGCAGATCATTCCGCCCTCGCTGGTGCTGATCGTGATGGCCGACCAGCTCGGCCGTTCGGTGGGCGACATGTACAAGGGCGCGCTGATCCCCGGCCTGGTGCTGTCGGCGCTCTATGCCGGCTACGTCTTCCTCGTGACGATGGCCAGGCCCGACAGCGCGCCCGCGCTGCCGAAGGAGGCGCGCACGCTCGGCGGCGGCATCTGGTCGCTGATCGCCGTTCTCGCCGCCGCGATCGGCGTGTTCTATGCGTTCAATCTCTGGCTGAAAGGACGCCATCCCGGCATGCCGGCCGACAATGCGGCGATCTGGTCGGCGTCCGTCGCCATCCTGTTCGCTTACGGCCTGGCGCTCATCAACGACAAGCTGAAACTCGGACTGCTGTCGCGGCTCGCCTCGCAGGTCGTCATCGTGCTGGTGCCGCCGCTGGCGCTGATCTTCCTCGTGCTCGGCACGATCTTCGTCGGCATCGCCACGCCAACCGAAGGCGGCGGGATGGGCGCGATGGGCGCGCTGTTGCTGGCGCTCGCCAAGGGGCGCCTGTCGCTCGACCTGTTGAAACAGGCGATGGACAAGACCGCGAAACTCTCGTCGTTCGTCGTGTTCATCCTGCTCGGCGCGCGCGTGTTCTCGCTCACCTTCTATGGCGTGAACGGCCATGTGTGGGTGGAGCATCTCCTCACCTCGCTGCCGGGCGGGGCGATCGGCTTCCTCATCTTCGTCAACGTGTTCGTCTTCGTCCTCGCCTTCTTCCTGGACTTTTTCGAACTCGCCTTCATCGTCGTGCCGCTGCTCGGCCCGGTCGCCGAAAAACTCGGCATCGATCTCATCTGGTTCGGCGTGATGCTGGGCGTGAACATGCAGACCAGCTTCATGCATCCGCCGTTCGGCTTCGCGCTGTTCTTCCTGCGGTCCGTCGCGCCCAATTCGAAATATGTCGACCGTCTCACCGGCAAGACGATGGAGCCGGTGACGACGGGCCAGATTTACATGGGCGCCATTCCGTTCGTGGTGTTGCAGGTCATCATGATCGGGCTGGTGATCGCCTTCCCGTCCATGGTGATGCACTACAAGGCGGGCGCCGTGAAACTGGACGAGAAACAGATCGAGCGGCAGTTCGAGCAGATCGCGCCGCCGTCGTCCTCCACGTCGGACGAGCCGCCGCAATTGAAGTTCGACTAGCGCGTTTGCGATTTTCGAAGCTGCAACGAAAAAGGCCCGGATCGCTCCGGGCCTTTCTTTCGTCGCCGCTCAGAGTTTGGAGCGGTTGCGCACCATGAAATTGTCGAAGCCGAACTCGGCGACCTGCCACCACAGATATTCGTCGTTGCGGAACGACATCATCGAATCGTGGATCTTCTTGAAGTTGGCGTTCTTGGCGGACAGGTCCGCGTAGATCTCGTTCGAGGCCTTCAGCGCCGCTTCGAGAATCTCATTCGAATAGGGCCGCAGCTTCGTGCCGGCCTGAACGAGGCGCTTGATCGCCTGCGGGTTCTGCACGTCGTAGCGCGCCTGCGTATGGGTGTAGGCCATGACGGAGGCGTTGCGCAGCACGGCCTGATAGGTCTTGGGCAGTTCGTTCAGCTTGTTGAGGTTGAACACGTAGTTCAACACCGTGCCGCCTTCCCAGAAGCCGGGATAGTAGTAGAACGGCGCGACCTTGTTGAAGCCGAGCTTCTCGTCGTCGTAGGGGCCGACCCATTCGGCGGCGTCGATCGTGCCCTTTTCGAGCGCGGGATAGATATCGCCGCCGGGAATCTGCTGCGGCACGACGCCAAGTTTCTGCATGACCGCGCCGGCGATGCCGGCGATGCGGAACTTGAGGCCCTTCAGATCGTCGACGGTCTTGATCTCCTTGCGGAACCAGCCGCCCATCTGGCAACCGGTGTTGCCGGCCGGCAGTGTGGAGACGTTGTAGCTCTTGAGGAACTCGTCGAAGAGTTTGGTGCCCTCGCCTTCATAGAACCATGCCGACTGCTGGCGCGAGTTGAGACCGAAGGGAACGGCCGAGCCGAACGCGAATGTCGGATCCTTGCCCCAGAAATAATAGAGCGCCGTGTGGCCGATCTCGACCGTGCCGTTCTGGGCGGCGTCGAGCGCGCCGGGGCCGGGCACGATTTCGCCGGCGGCGAAACATTGAATCTGGAACTTGCCGTCCGTCATGTCCGACACGGCTTTGGCGAAAAGTTCCGCGCCGCCGAACAACGTGTCGAGCGATTTCGGGAAGCTCGACGTCAGGCGCCATTTCACTTCGGGCGCGGATTGGGCGATGGCGGGCGAAGCAATGCCCGCGCCGGCGCCGGCGAGCGCCGCGCCCTTCAGAAACTTGCGTCTTTCAACAGTCATTCATTCATCTCCCTGAACCGCGCGCGGGCAGCCCATGGCCGCCCTGCAAGCCGGGAGATAAGCATAAAACATTGAAAGCGCGAAGTGTGCAGCGCGGCAAGAACCATGCGCGGCCGCGCGCTCTGCCCGGTTGCGCGCGCGTCAGGCCGCGCGCTCTGCCCGGTTGCGCGCGCGCGTCAGGCCGCGCGCTCTGCCTGGTTGCGCGCGCGTCAGGCCGCGCGCTCTGCCCGGTTGCGCGCGCGTCAGGCCGCGCGCGGGGGACTCCCCTGGCGCCGGCCGAAGCTCGGCGGCGCGCCTTGCTGCGAATCGATCAGCTTTCGCAGCTCCGGCGACAGTTCGCGCGCCTCGCGCGCGACGAAGGCGAGCAAGGCGGCCTCCGGCCCCGTCACGAGCCCGTTGCGGCGGACGCGATCGACGAGCCAATCGGCTTTCTCGCCCACGAAACGCTCGGCTTCGGCGCGGGCCTTCGCGCGGGCCGCCTCGTCGGCCGCGATCGCCTTCTCCACTTCATCGCCGAGCGCGCCCTCGCGCAGCACGGACGAGGCCCAGCCGGACTGGAACAGTTTCGCCGCGCCGTTGAGGAAGCGCGTCAGGGTCTCCACCACGTCCGCCTCGTAGTCCTGGTTCCAGGCCTGCAGGGCGGCCTCGCGCGAGATGGCCGGACGGGCGGTGGCGCCGATGAGATAATTGCCGACGGCGCGCGCGAACATGTCGTTCCATGCGGCGTCGTTTGTCGCGCCGGCGGTGGCGTCGGCGATGTCGAACAGCGCCTCGGCCTCCTCGCGGCTGATGGCGAGATGGCCGCCGGCTTCCGCGCCCCACAGCACGCGCTGCATGAGCCTGAGTTCGGGGGCCCGCACGGCGCCGGGCGTCAAAGGGCGCCCAAGCGCGTCGAGGCCGTCGGCGTGGACGACCGCGCTCTTGATCTGACGCAGCACATAGGCGGAGAACGACCGCGGAACCTCACGCGCCTTCTCCACGATGGAGGCGAGCGCCTCCAGTTCGGTGTCGGTGCGCGCATCCTTGCGCTCGCCGATCTGGGCGATGAGCCAGACGGCGTTTTCCTCGCTCAGATAGCCCGAGGGCGGCGTGCGGTAGATCGCCAGATCCGTCACCGCTTCGCAAAACAGCTCCGACCACGCGGCATTGTGCGCCGTGCGCACGCGCTCGATGTCGAACAGACGGCGGACCGCATCGGGATCCACCGGGCCGCTGTCGAACACGAACCGGCGCATGGCCATGACGTCGACGTCCTCGATACGACCGCTCGCCTGAACGCGCTCGAAGACCTTCCCGGCGATTTCGTCCGCCATGCGTCGCTCCTTTACGTAGGGTCATCGATCAGTTGACGCCAATTCATAAGAAATCATTAGACACGACCAATTCTTGCTTCGATCGTGCAAATAATTCGCCAAGACGGCCGTTCATATTTAAGGAATCCTTTCCGCGGCCGGCCCGTAGCTGGCGGGCGGTCGAACTGGTACAAGGCCCGCCATGGTTGGCGCGCGCGCGGTTCTTGTTTCGGCTTCTCTGGGATTGCTGCTTGCGGGCTGCGGCGGCCGGCCGACCGGCGTTCTCGTGCCGCAGCCGACGGTCGAGGGCGCCCATACGGTGGAGATGCTGGTCGCCACCACCCGCGCGCCGGAGCCGAGCGCGCCGGGCGTGCTGTTTTCGGGCGAGCGCGGCCGCGGCATGCGCTTCGCCGACATCGCCGTCTCCATTCCGCCGGACGGGGCGCGGCGGATCGGCGAGGTGCAATGGCCGCAACGCACGCCGGCCGATCCGGCTCGCGAATTCGCCACCGTGCGCGCCGACGTTCTGGAGCCGAGGGTCACGATGGCGCGGTTCGACGCGCGCATCAGGCGCACGACCGACCGGCGCGTTCTGGTGTTCGTGCACGGGTACAACACGCGGTTCGAGGAGGCCGTCTACCGGTTCGCGCAGATCATCCACGATTCGCGGGCGCCCGCGCTTCCCGTGCTGTTCACCTGGCCGTCGCGCGGACGGCTCATCGCCTACGGCTACGACCGCGAAAGCGCGGGCTATTCGCGCGATGCGCTCGAGAGCGTGCTGCAAACGCTCGTGGACGACAGGGATGTGCGCGAAATCGCGGTGCTGGCGCATTCCATGGGCAACTGGACGGCGCTGGAGGCGCTGCGCCAGATGGCGATCCGCAAGGGGAAGCTGTCGCCGAAGATCAAGGATGTGATGCTGGCGGCGCCCGATGTGGACGTGGACGTGTTCCGCCGGCAGATCGCGGAAATCGGCGACAGTCGCCCGCCGTTCACGCTGTTCGTTTCGCGCGACGACGAGGCGCTCGCGGTCTCGCGCCGGGTGTGGGGCGACCGCACGCGGCTCGGCGCCATCGACCCCGATGTCGAGCCGCATCGCACCGAACTGGAACGCGAGAAGATCATCGCCGTGGACCTCACCGACCAGCGCTCGAGCGACACGCTCAATCATTCGAAATTCGCCGCCTCGCCCGCCGTCGTGCAAGCGATCGGCCGGCGCCTCGCCTCCGGCCAGACGCTGACGGACGGCCGGGCCAGTCTTGGCGAAAAGGTGGGACAGGTGGCGGTCGGCGCAGCCTCCACCGTCGGGTCGGCGGCGGGGCTCGCGGTATCGGCGCCGTTCGCGGTCATCGACGGACGCACGCGCGAGAGCCTCGCCGACCAGTTCGACGCCGTAGGCGACAATCTGGGCGCGACGATGCGGTCGGCCGGCGACGTGGCGCGGTAGCCTTTCGCCGTCCGCGCCGTCGCCCGATCATTCGATGACGATGTTCGGCGCCGCGCGCTGGCTGGCGCCTTCGAGCGCGGCTTTCACCGCGCGGGCGACGGCCCGGTAGGTTTGCGCGTGCTCGGAGTCCGGCGCCGTGGCGACGATCGGCCGGCCCGCATCCGAGGTCTCGCGCAGCGCGAGCGCCAGCGGCACTTCGCCCAGGAAGGGCACGCCGAGCGTGCGCGCTTCCTCGCGCGCGCCGCCGTGGCCGAAAATGTCCGACCGGCCGCCGCAATGCGGGCACAGGAAGTAGCTCATGTTCTCGATGATTCCGAGAATGGGCACGGCCACCTGTTCGAACATCGAAATGCCGCGGCGCGCGTCGATCAGCGCGAGATCCTGCGGCGTGGACACGATGATGGCGCCCGACAGCGGGACCGATTGCGCCATGGTCAGTTGCGCATCGCCGGTGCCGGGCGGCATGTCGACCACCAGGCAATCGAGATCGCCCCACGCGACCTCGCGCAGCATCTTGTTGAGCGCCGACACCACCATCGGCCCGCGCCAGATCATGGCCGTGCGCTCCTCGACGAGGAACCCCATCGACATGACCTTCACGCCGTAGCCGTCGAGCGGCACAAGTTTCTCGCCGATCGCCATCGGACGGTCCGTCACGCCGAACAGGCGCGGCGCGGAGGGCCCGAAAATATCGGCGTCGAGCAGGCCGACCTTCCAGCCTTCCGCCTGCAACGCCAGCGCCAGATTGACCGAGGTGGTGGACTTGCCGACGCCGCCCTTGCCGGAGGCGACCGCGACGATGCGTTTGACGCCGGGAATTTCGAGCTGCGGGCGCGGACGCTGGGCGGCGGGCGCGGGCTGGCCCGGCGCGCGTTCGGAGGTGAGCGTGACCACCGCGCCCTCGATGCCCGGCATCGCCAGCACGGCATTTTCGGCGGCCGCGCGCATCGGCTCCAGCACACGCGCGCGGGACGCCTCGACATTGATCGCGACATAGACCTTGCCGTTGCGCAGGCTCACGCCCGCCAGCGCGCCCGAATCCGGCAAGGGCGTCCGCCCGTCCGGCCCCGGCACGGCGCGCAGGGCCGCGATCACGTCTTTTTCGCTCGGCACTTTTCGTCTCCAGAATCTCATGGCGACCGACCTAGCCCCGTCGCACGCCAAAGGCAATGTGACCGGCCGCCACAGCGTAGCCCGGCGGCCGCTCTTGCGCTGGCGGCGGCCAACGTGCAGCTTCCGGCCGGCTTGACCTCGAAAGCGCGCGCCGCGCGATCCGGGCCGAACGGGAGCGACCTTGAACACGGGCTTTTTTCCACGTCTGGCGGCGGCGCTGGCGGATCTGAGCCTGTGGGCGGCGCTTGCGGCGGCGCCGACCGCCGCGCTGGCGCAGGCGGCCGAGCCGCGCCGCCTGACCATCGCCAGCGAAGGCGCGCGCCCGCCGTTCAATTTCGTCGAGGCGGGAGAACTCGCCGGATTCGAAATCGACCTCGCGCGCGAAATCTGCCGGCGGCTGAATGCGCAATGCGCGTTCGTCGCGCAGGAGTGGGACAATCTCGTCGAGGGGCTCGCCCGGCGGCAGTACGACGTGGCGATGGCGGCGATCGAAATAACGCCGGAGCGGCGGCGCGAAATGGATTTCTCCGTCGCCTACGTTCGTCCGACCGCCGCTTTCCTGGTGCGCGCGGACGCCGTGTTCAAGGATGCGACGGCGGCGTCCTTCGCCGGCAGGACGATCGGGGTGGAGGAAGGGTCTTCCGCCCAGACCTTCGCCGAGGCGCGCTACCAGACCGCGCAGATGAAAACCTACGGCGGGCTGGTGGAAGCGGTGCTCGATCTTGCGGAGGACAAGATCGACCTGGTGATCGCCGACGAAGCCGCGCTCGCCGATTTTCTCAAGAACAGGAAGGAGGCGCAGTGCTGCCGGTTGCTCGCGACATCGCCGCGCGACCCGTCGATCTTCGGCGAGGGCGTGGGCGCGGCCTTCCGCAAGGACGACGTCGCCTTGCGCGCGGAGTTCGACCGCGCGCTCGTGTCGATGTTCGACGATGGCGCGTTCCAAACGATCGCGCGCAAGTATTTCTCGCACGCTGTGCGATGATGAGGGCCGGCCGCGGTCAGCCCCGCACGCCGCTGGCGGCGCTCGCCCGCGCACGGAGCTTCGCATGAACCCCAGTCCAATCGAAATCGTCGCGGCGATCCTGTTCGCCGTCGCCGTCGTGCATACGTTTTCGACCCGCTTCTTCGAGCGTCTGGCGCATCGCTATCCCAACCACGCCGGCCTCTGGCATCTGCTGGCGGAAGTGGAGGTCGTCTTCGGCTTCTGGGCGGCGATCCTGCTGCTGGCGATCGCGATCAGCGCCGGCAAGACCGAGGCGCTGACCTACCTGGAAAGCCGCAATTTCACCGAGCCGGCCTTCGTGTTCGTCATCATGGTGATCGCGGCGAGCCGCCCGATCATCGATCTGGCGGGCGCGGCTCTCAGTTTCGCCGCGCGCATGCTGCCGGTCGAGCGTGCGACGGGCTATTATTTCGTCGTGCTTTCGATCGGCCCGCTGCTCGGATCGTTCATCACGGAGCCGGCGGCGATGACGCTGTCGGCGCTGCTGCTGCGCGAGCGGTTCTACCGGCGCGGCGCGCCCGCCGCCTTTCTCTATGGCACGCTCGGCGTGCTGTTCGTCAATGTGTCGATCGGCGGCACCCTCACGCCCTACGCCGCGCCGCCTGTGTTGATGGTGGCGGAAAAATGGGGCTTCGACATGGCCTTCATGCTGAAGACGTTCGGCTGGAAAGCCGCGCTCGCCGTCGTCGTCAACGCGCTCGCCGTCACCGCGTTGTTTCGCGCCCATCTGGCCAAGAAGAGCGACACGATGTCGGACGCGCTGTCGCGAATCGAAGTTCCGAAATTCATCGTCGTCGTCCACCTCCTGTTTCTCGTCGGCGTGGTGGTCGCCAACCATCACCCGCTGGTGTTCGGCGCGCTGTTCCTGCTGTTTCTCGGCTTCGCGGACGCCTACAAGAAGCACCAGAAGCGCCTGATCCTGCGCGAAGGGCTGATGGTGGCGTTTTTCCTCGCGGGCCTGGTCGTGCTCGGCGGCATGCAGAAATGGTGGCTGCAATCCGTGCTCGCGGGCATGTCGCCGACCGCGCTCTACTATGGCGCGACCGCGCTGACGGCGATCACCGACAATGCGGCGTTGACATATCTCGGCTCGCTGGTGGACGGCGTTTCCGACGCGTTCAAATACGCACTGGTGGCCGGCGCGGTGACCGGCGGCGGACTGACGGTCATCGCCAATGCGCCGAACCCGGCGGGGTTCGCGCTGTTGCGCGACACCTTCGAGGACGGCGCCATCAGCGCGCTCTGGCTGTTCGCCGCCGCCCTGCCGCCCACGCTCGTCGCGATCGCGGCGTTTCAGTTGCTGCCGTGAAAAACGAAAAGCCGGCGTCCTGCGACGCCGGCTCTCGATCGGCGCACCATGGCTGTTCAGCAGGCCACGCGCACGCGGCGATAGCCGAGGAAGCGACCCCACGCGTCGTGCACGGGCGCGCGCGCGATGCAGGCGGCGCCGTAGCCATAGGCCGGGTAGCCGTAGCCGTAACCATAGGCCGGGTAGCCATATCCGTAGCCGTAGGAATTGGCCGCGCCGGCCGCGATGGCGCCGAGCGCGAGGCCGCCGATGGCGCCCGCGATCGCCGGACCCGCGCCGGGGCCGCGCCAGCCGCCGCCCCATCCGCCATGCCAGCCGTGGCCGCGCCAGCCGCCACGCCAGCCGCCCGCATCCGCGGTGGATGCGCTTGTGGCGAGGACGCCCGCGCCGAGCGTGAGCGCGGCCAGGGAAACGGCGAGCTTCTTGCCGAGTGTGTTGCGAAGCGCAGTCATTGCGCCCTCCTCTCTCAGTCTCGCCCGCGCGAGCGCAGGGCGCCCGAACGGTTCCGTGACATGATCCTGACATGCGGCGCATGAACCGCAGTTGAACGTAACCATTGGCGTCGACGAGGGTTCCGACGCCGGAGACGCTTGCGCGCCGTCCGATCGCGTGGCATCGGAGACGATCCAACCGGAGCGCAACACATGGCGAAAGTCGCTTTTCTCGGCCTTGGCGTGATGGGCTTTCCGATGGCGGGCCATCTGAAGACAAAGGGCGGCCACGACACGACGGTCTACAATCGCACCGCCGCGAAAGCGCAGGCGTGGGTCGAGAAATTCGGCGGCGCGCACGAGGCCAGCCCGCGCGCGGCCGTGCGCGATTGCGATTTCGTGTTCGCCTGCGTCGGCAACGACGACGATCTGCGCGCGGTGACGCTCGGCGCGGACGGCGCGTTCGCCGGCATGAAGCGCGGCGCCATCTTCGTCGACCATACGACCGCATCGGCGGAAGTCGCGCGCGAATTGGCGGGCGAAGCCGCGAACGCAGGCCTGCATTTCGTCGACGCGCCGGTGTCGGGCGGTCAGGCGGGCGCGGAAAACGGCGCGCTGACGGTGATGTGCGGCGGCGAGGCCGAGCCATATGCGAAAGCCGAACCGGTGATCGCCGCATTCGCGCGCGCGTGCCGGTTGATGGGACCGGCAGGCGCCGGGCAACTCACCAAGATGGTCAATCAGATCTGCATCGCCGGCGTGGTGCAGGGACTGGCGGAGGGGCTGCACTTTGCGCGCAAGGCGGGGCTCGACGGCGCGGCGGTGATCGACGTGATCTCGAAAGGCGCCGCGCAATCGTGGCAGATGGAAAATCGCTTCAAGACCATGCTGGCGGACAAGTTCGATTTCGGATTCGCAGTCGACTGGATGCGAAAGGATCTCGCCATCTGCCTCGCGGAGGCGCGGCGCAACGGCGCGAGCGTTCCGCTCACCGCGCTCGTCGACCAGTTTTACGCCGACGTGCAGAAAATGGGCGGCGCGCGCTGGGATACGTCGAGCCTGATCGCGCGACTGAAATAGCCGCCGAACGGCCCCGGCGACAGCGCGCCGGAGCCTTCTTCCTGCTCAGCAGCGGGCGCCCGGCGGATAGCCGGGCGGGCAGCGCCGCGCGCCGCCCGTAGGCGCCGCGCGTTGCTGCATCTGCTGCTGGATCGCGCGTTGCTGCATCTGCTGCTGGATCGCGCGCTGCTGCATCTGCTGCTGCTGGATCGCGCGTTGCTGCATCTGCTGCTGCTGGATGGCCCGTTGCTGCATCTGCTGCTGCTGGATCGCGCGCTGCTGCTGTTGCTGCTGGATGGCCCGTTGCTGTTGCTGCTGGATCATTCGCTGCTGTTGCTGCTGTTGCTGCATGATCCGTTGTTGCTGCTGTTGCTGCTGGATCGTGCGCTGCTGCTGCAACTGCTGCTGCTGGAGCGCGCGCTGCTGTTGCTGCTGTTGCTGCTGGATCGCGCGCTGCTGTTGCAACTGCTGCTGCGCGCCTAGCGGCGCTGTCGGGCGCGCAGCGTTCGGAGCGGCGATCGGCGGTTGACCGACGACCGGCGGTCCCAGGGGACGCACGCCGGTCGCAGGCGGCGCAACCACGGCCGGCCCGACAGGGCGCACGCCGGGGGCGGCGGGCAGGCCGCCGACGCCGGGCGCCGGCAACGGGCCCCGCGCCCCGGTCGGGGGCTGGACGCCGGGCGGCTGGCCCACGACGCCGGGGCCGACAGGACGCATGCCGGGGCCGACAGGACGCACGCCGGGAGCGGCCGGCAGGCCGCCGACGCCGGGCGCCGGCAACGGGCCCCGCGCCCCGGTCGGAGGCTGGACGCCGGGCGGCTGGCCCACGACGCCGGGGCCGACAGGACGCACGCCCGGCCCGACAGGACGCACGCCGGGGGTGGCCGGCAGGCCGCCGACGCCGGGCGCCGGCAACGGGCCCCGCGCCCCGGTCGGA
>ERZ1645187.307-NODE-307-length-47034-cov-137.959088_pt1 | contig 47034 bp, 39 predicted proteins | sample MGYA00575352_ERZ1645187 | MGnify/ENA primary metagenome ERZ1645187 (study PRJEB40837, sample SAMN11349314) | freshwater sediment metagenome | isolation source: river sediment | host: Sediment | place: India: Wazaribad , New Delhi | collected 2017-02-21 ... | reverse complement strand
CCGAAGAGCGGCCACAGGGCCTTTTCGGGCGCGCTCTCGCCGAAGCGGTCGATGCCGATCACCGCGCCGGTGCGGCCGGCGAGCTTCCACCAGCCGCGAGTGACGCCGGCTTCGACGACGACGGTCGGCAGATCGCCGAGCACCGCCGCCTGCTCCGCCGCCGGGCGACGCTCGAAGGCCTCGACGCAGGGCATGGAGACGACGCGCACCGCGACACCCTCGTCGGCCAGCGCCTTCGCCGCGCCGACCGCCAGCGCCACCTCCGAGCCGGTGGCGACGATCACCGCCTTCGGCGCCGCCGCATCGACGAGGACATAGCCGCCGCGCGCGATGTCGGCGAGCTGGCCGGCGTCGCGCGGCTGGTGGGGGAGGTTCTGGCGGGAGAGCAGCAGCGCCGAGGGGCCGTCGCTGCGGGCGACCGACGAGGCCCAGGCGGCGAAAGTCTCGACCGCGTCGCAGGGCCGCCAGACGTCGAGGTTCGGGATGACGCGCAGCGCCTCGGCGTGCTCGACCGGCTGGTGGGTCGGGCCGTCCTCGCCGAGGCCGATCGAGTCGTGGGTGTAGACGTGCACCACCTTCTGCTTCATCAGCGCCGACATGCGCACCGCGTTGCGGGCGTAGTCGGAGAAGACCAGGAAGGTCGCGACATAGGGCAGGAAGCCGCCGTGCAGCGCCGCGCCGTTGGCGATGGCGGTCATGCCGAACTCGCGCACACCGTAGAGCACGGCGTCGCCGGCCGGATTGCGGGTGATCGGGGTCTGGCCCTTGTAGTTGGTCAGGTTCGAGTGCGTCAGATCCGCCGAGCCGCCGAGGAACTCGGGGAGCTTCGGGGCGAGCAGGTTCAGCGCATTCTGGCTGGCCTTGCGGGTGGCGATGGTCTCGGCCTGAGCGGCGACCGCCTCGAGCGTCGCCTGAGCGAAGGTCTCGAAATCGCCCGGCAGGCCGTGGGCCATGCGGCGGGTGAACTCGGCGGCGAGATCCGGGTGGGCCGCGGCATAGGCCTCGAAGCGGGTCTCCCAGTTGCCGGAGAGTTCGCCGCCGCGGGTGGTGCGATCCCAGGCGGCGTAGACGTCGTCGGGGATCTCGAAGGGCGCATGCGCCCAGCCCATGGCGGCGCGGACGCCTTCGATCTCCTCGGCTCCGAGCGGAGCGCCGTGGCAGCCCTCGGTGCCCTGCTTCTTGGGCGCGCCCTTGCCGATGACGGTCTTCGCCTGGATCAGGACGGGCTTGGTCGTGACGGCGGCGGCGGCGGTCATCGCCGCGTCGAGGGCGGCCGGGTCGTGGCCGTCGACGCCGCGGATCACGTGCCAGCCGTAGGCCTCGTAGCGGGCGCAGACGTCCTCGGCGAACCACTCGCCGACCTTGCCGTCGATCGAGATGCCGTTGTCGTCCCAGATCACCTTGAGCTTGCCGAGGCCCAGGGTGCCGGCGAGCGAGGAGACCTCGTGGGAGACGCCCTCCATCAGGCAGCCGTCGCCGACGAAGACCCAGGTGCGGTGATCGACGATGTCGTGGCCGGGGCGGTTGAACTGGGCGGCGAGCGTGCGCTCGGCGATGGCCATGCCGACGGCGTTGGCGATGCCCTGACCGAGCGGACCGGTGGTGGTCTCGATGCCGGGGGTGTAGCCGAACTCCGGGTGACCCGGGGTCTTGGAATGGAGCTGACGGAAGTTCTTCAGGTCGTCGATCGAGACGTCGAAGCCGGTCAGATGCAGGAGCGCGTAGTTCAGCATCGAGCCGTGGCCGTTCGACAGGACGAAGCGGTCGCGATCGGCCCAAGTCGGCTTCTTCGGGTCGAAGCGGAGATGGTTCAGCCAAAGGACGGCGGCGATGTCGGCCATGCCCATCGGGGCGCCCGGGTGGCCGGACTTGGCCTTCTCCACCGCATCCATGGCGAGGGCGCGGATCGCAGCGGAGACCTTCCAGGTCAGGCCGTCGGTCGGGGTCACGGTCATCACTACTCTCCTCGTCCCGCGGCCCTCCCCTCGAGGGCCGCCGGGTCAGCCAAGTCCACGGCGGAGACCGCGGAAATCCGCGGCCGGAACCGGTCAAGCGCCAGACCGGCAGCGGAATGTCAACGGCAAAGACGAAAAAACGCGCGGCCGTCCCCGGCCGCGCGTCGATTGGTCCCGCATCGAGCGCTGCATCTTGCCGGGGTGAAACCCCTTGCAGACGCAGTGCCTCTTCGGCTCATTCCGCCGCCTGTTCGACCTCGTCCTCGTCGAGGATGTGGTGGCTCTCGATGCGTTCGACTTCGAGCTTCGAGCCGAAGACCAGCGGGATGCGCTGGTGCAGGACGCGGGGCTCGAGATCGAGGAGGTTCTCGTTGCCGGTCGACACCGCGCCGCCGGCCTGTTCGACCACCCAACCGATCGGGTTCGATTCGTAGATCAGCCGCAGGCGGCCTTCCTGATAGCCCTTGCGTTTGTCGGCCGGGTAGAGATAGACGCCGCCGCGCACCAGGATGCGATGGCCGTCGGCGACCAGGCTGCCGACCCAACGCATGTTCATGTCCTCGCCGCGCTCGCCCTCGGCACCGTGCAGACACTCTTCGATGTAGCGCTTGGTCGGCTCGTTCCAGTGGCGGTGGTTCGACGAGTTGATGGCGAACTCCTTGGTCTTCGCCGGGATCTTCACCTCACGGGTGGTGAGGATGAAGGAGCCGCGGCGACGGTCCAGGGTGAACATCTGGGTGCCTTCGCCGAGCGTCATCACCAGCGTCGTCTGCGGCCCGTAGAGGATGTAGCCGGCGGCGAGCTGGTCGCGGCCCTTCTGCAGGAAGGCGTCGTGGGTGGTGGCGTCGACGTGGTCGGGGGCCGGCAGGATCGAGAAGATGGTGCCGATCGAGACGTTGGTGTCGATGTTCGACGAACCGTCGAGCGGGTCGACCGCGACGAGCAGGGTGCCGTCGTCGTAGATGGCGACCGGATGATCGAGTTCCTCGGAGGCGATCGCCGCGACGGGCGCGTGCTTGCAGGCCTCGATCAGCATCTCGTTGGAATGGAGATCGAGGAACTTCTGAACCTCGCCCTGGATGTTCTCGGTGGTGGCGGCGCCGAGCTCGCCGGCGAGCGGGCCGTCGGAAACCAGCGCGGAGATGTCCCGCCCGGCGTCGGCGAGGGCATGGACGGTCGCGGCGATGTCGCGCTTCAGGCGATCACGTCCGGCCCACTTCTCGAGAAAGGACCACAGGCTCTCGTTCTTCATCGGGATCGTCCTCGCTTGAAATCGGCCACACCGAAGGGCACCGGGACCGGGGGCGTCGCAACGTCCCGCGCCGGTCCAGGCGGCGGCGCACACGCCTGAGATGCCTCGAAAGCGCCGGGACCGCAACCGCTCGGTCTCGACAATTCGTCGGTATTCGCCGATGTAGACGACGAACTCGTGAACATACGGAACGTACGACTCCGTAGGCGGGCAGACATCGTTTTCAGCAATCGCGCAAGAAATGCCGTGGTGGTCATGAATTCCAGAGACGCATCCATCCCCGATGCCGCCCACGGCGAGGCGAAACTGCCGTCACACCTGCGCAAGAAGCGGCTCGGTGCCAAACCTCTGGTCCACGAGACTTCGGTGGTGCGCGACAGCCGCTTCGGCAAGTTCTGCAAGGTGGGGGCGCGCACCACCGTCATCGAGAGCGTCTTCGGCGACTACTCCTACGCGGTGAACGACTGCGAGATCGTCTATTGCGAGATCGGCAAGTTCGTCTCGATCGGGGCGCTCGTGGGCCTCAATCCGGCCAACCATCCGATGGAACGCGCCGCCCAGGCGCACTTCACCTACCGGTCGTGGCAGTATTTCGAGGACATCGCCGACGAGACGGAAGAATTCGACAAGCGGCGGGCGCAGCGCGTCACCATCGGTCACGACGTGTGGATCGGCCGCGGCGCGATCGTGCTGCCGGGGCGGTCGATCGGCAACGGCGCCATCGTCGGGGCGGGCGCGGTCGTCACCAAGGACGTCGCGCCCTACACGATCGTCGCCGGCAATCCGGCGCGGGTGATCCGCCGTCGGTTCGACGAGGCGACCGCCGAACGGCTCGATCGGCTGGGGTGGTGGAACTGGAGCCACGCGCAACTGCGCAAGGCGGTGCCGGACTTCCGAGCTCTGTCGGTCGAGGCCTTCCTCGACCGCTGGGAGGGTTGCGACGAGCGCATGGCCGCCCCGCACACCTGACGAAAGACGCACACGTCTCCTTCATCGATTGACTCGGATCATGGCGGCGACACATTGCCAGCCTAGTTTCGCGCTGAAATGCGAGCTGACATTCTGCCGCAGCGGCGAGTCGGCTCACCCGGCCGCCGCAGTGTGCGGGGGTCGACGAGGGGAGACATGATGAATACCGTCGCGAAAATCCGGACTACCGATGTCACCGAAGCGCCATCGACCACCGTACGCGCCCCGATCACACCGCCGTCGCGCAAGGTTCGGCTGGAGCCGCGTCCGATCGAGACCTCGCCCCGGCTCGAGGCCGCCGAGATCGTCGACCGTGCCACCCATGCGGCGATCGCCCGCCTCACCCAGGGCTCCTCGCCGATCGCGGCGATGATCGCGCAGATGGATTGGGCACTGAACCTCGCAGCTTCGCCCGGCAAGCTCGGCTCGCTCGCCGACAGCGCCATGCACAAGTGGATCGAGATGGGCCGCCGGACCACCGAGGCGATGGTCTCGGGTGGCGAGGCGACGAGCGCGCCGTCGCGTGATCCGCGCTTCCGCGGCGATGCTTGGCGCAAGGCGCCGTTCAGCCTGTGGGCCGACGCCTTCCAGATGGGCGAGGCTTGGTGGAAGGAAGCGACGACCGGTATCCGCGGCGCCGACGATCACCATCTGCGCATGGTCGAGTTCGGCGCCCGTCAGATGCTCGACATCTTCTCGCCGTCGAACTGGCCGACGACCAATCCGGAAGTGATCGGCCAGACGATCACCGAAGGCGGCGCCAATCTGGCGCGCGGCCTGACCAACATGATCGACGACGCCGAGCGGACCTTCGCCGAGCTGCCGCCGGACGGCGTCGAGGCGTTCCGGCCCGGCGAGACGGTGGCGATCACCCCCGGCAAGGTGGTCTATCGCAACCGGCTGATCGAACTCATCCAGTATTCGCCGACGACCGAGACCGTCCGCCCCGAGCCGGTGCTGATCGTCCCGGCCTGGATCATGAAGTACTACATCCTCGATCTGTCGCCCCAGAACTCCTACATCCGCCATCTGGTGGCGGCCGGGCACACGGTCTTCACCATCTCGTGGAAGAACCCGGGCACCGAGGATCGTGATCTCGGGCTCGAGGACTATCGCAAGCTGGGCCCGGTGGCGGCGCTCGACGCGATCGCCGAGATCTGTGGACCGGCGAAGGTCCACGGCGTCGGCTATTGCCTCGGCGGTACGCTCCTGTCGATGGAAGCGGCGCGGCAGGCCCGCGACGGCGACGAGCGCTTCGGCTCGATCACGCTTCTCGCCGCCCAGACCGACTTCACCCAGGCGGGCGAACTGCTTCTGTTCATCGACGAGAACCAGCTCACCCAGCTCGAAGACATGATGTGGGAGCGCGGCTATCTCGACACCAAGCAGATGGCCGGCGCCTTCCAGATGCTGAGGTCGCGCGATCTCGTTTGGTCGCGGATCGTCCACGACTACCTGCTCGGCAAGCGGGTGAAGCTCAACGACCTGATGTCGTGGAACGCCGACGCCACCCGCATGCCCTATCGCATGCATGCCGAGTATCTGCGCCACCTCTTCCTCGACAACGATCTCGCCGAGGGCCGTTACGTCATCGACGGCCGGGCCATCGCCATCGAGGACATCCGCGTGCCGATCTTCGCCGTCGGCACCGAGACCGACCACGTGGCGCCGTGGACCTCGGTCCACAAGATCACCCTGCTCTCCGACGCCGAGGTGACCTTCGTGCTCACCTCCGGCGGTCACAACGCCGGCATCGTCTCGGAGCCCGGCCACAAGCATCGCAGCTTCCGCATCGCGGTGAAGCCCGAAGACGGCAAGTACGTCGACGCGGCCCACTGGCGCGAGGCGGCGGGCTACGAGGAGGGCTCGTGGTGGACGGCTTGGTGGTCGTGGCTCGACGCCCGCTCGGGCGAGCCGGTCGCGCCGCCGAAGATGGGCGAGGCGGTCGCCGACGCACCCGGCGCCTACGTCAACATGGCCTGAGGTTGTAGATCAATTTCATAAGTATCATCGGTAGAAACTCTCACCGATCCGCGCTACCGTCGTCCGGTCCCACCCATCGAGGAGGAACCGGACGATGGCGTTTTCCATTCGCAGTCACAAGCTTCACCGCGACGGCCGCGCCGTCGAGACCATCAAGTCGCGCTACACCGGCGGGGCGTTTCCGGCGCCGCCGCGCTTCTTGGTCGTTCACTTCACCTTCGGCGATTCCGCCCGGTCGTCGGCGGAATGGTTCGACGATCCGGACAACCCGGGGTCGTCGGCCCATCTGGTGATCGAACGTGAAGGGTCGGTGATCCAGTGCGTCCCCTTCGACACCGTCGCTTGGCACGCGGGCAAGTCGACGTGGAAGGGGATCTCGGGGCTCAATCGTCATTCCATCGGGATCGAGCTGGCGAACTGGGGTTATCTCAAGCGCCATGACGGCGGGTGGACGAGCTACACCGGCAAGCTCATTCCGAACCCGGTGCTCGCCGTCCACAAGAACGGCAATCCGGACGCCTCGACCCAGCCGATCGGTTGGGAGCCCTTCCCGGAGGCCCAATTCACGAGCTTGGTCGAGATCGTGCGGGTCTTGGTCCAGACCTACGGCATCACCGAGATCGTCGGCCACGACGACATCGCCCCGACCCGCAAGTGGGATCCCGGTCCGGCCTTCGACATGGCGCGGCTGCGCGCTCTGGTCTTCGGCGGGCGCGGCGACGACGGCGACGACGTCCTCGTGGTCGAGCCGGCGAGCGGCCTCAACCTGCGCAAGGGGCCGGGCGCGAACTTCGAGGTCATTCGCCTGTTGCCCGCGGGCACGCGAGTAAAGCCGCTCGGCCAGGAGGGCAAGTGGTACGAGGTCTCGGTGCTCGACACCGCCGGCGCCCCGGTCGACACCGGTTGGGTCCACGGCGGCTATCTGTCGGCGTGAGCATCGTCGTCGCAGGCGGGGAGCGGCATGGCCCAGTGAGCCCGGCCGCTCTCCGACCTCCGGCTCCCCTCGCCCCTCCCCCGACCAAACGACGCCTTGGCGACGGCCTGGAAGAGGTCTAGAACGCGGGCCATCGTCGCGGCGTTCCGCCGCAGGCCCGCGCGAGACCTCGCGCCTTCCGGGAGACCCGCTCCGATGACCACCGAGACGCCGGCGTTCCAGTATTCCGAGATGTATCCGCTCGCGAAGGACACGACCCCGTGGCGCAAGCTCACGTCGGACTTCGTCAAGGTCGAGACCTTCCAGGGCGAGGAGATGCTGGTGGTCGACCCGGAGGCGCTGCGGCTGCTCTCCGAAGCGGCGATGGGCGAGATCAACCACTATCTCCGCCCCGGTCATCTGGCGCAGCTCGCCAAGATCCTCAAGGACCCCGAGGCGACCGAGAACGACAAGTTCGTCGCCCTCGACCTCCTCAAGAACGCCTCGATCGCCGCCGGCGGCGTGCTGCCGATGTGCCAGGACACCGGCACCGCCATCGTCATGGGTAAGAAGGGCCGCCGGGTCTACACCAAGGGCGGTGACGAGAAGGCGCTGGCCGAGGGCGTGCGCGACGCCTACGAGCGCCGCAATCTGCGCTATTCGCAGCTCGCCCCGATCACCATGTTCGAAGAGAAGAACACCCGGAACAATCTCCCGGCGCAGATCGACATCTACGAAGAGGGCGAGGACGCCTACAAGTTCCTGTTCATGGCCAAGGGCGGCGGCTCGGCCAACAAGACCTATCTGGTCCAGGGCACGCCCTCTCTCCTCACCCACGATCGCCTGATGGAAGTGCTGAAGAAGCAGATCCTCGGCCTCGGCACCGCCGCCTGCCCGCCCTACCACCTCGCCATCGTCGTCGGCGGCACCTCGGCCGAGCAGAACCTCAAGACGGTGAAGCTCGCCTCGGCGCGCTATCTCGACGGCCTGCCGACCAAGGGCACCGAGCTCGGCCACGCCTTCCGCGACCTCGAGCTCGAGGAAGAGGTGCACAAGCTGACCCAATCGCTGGGCGTCGGCGCCCAGTTCGGCGGCAAGTACTTCTGCCACGACGTCCGCGTCATCCGCCTGCCGCGCCACGGCGCCTCGCTGCCGATCGGCATCGGCGTCTCCTGCTCGGCCGACCGCCAGTGCCTCGGCAAGATCACCAAGGACGGCGTCTACATCGAGGAGCTGGAGCACGATCCGGCGAAGTATCTGCCCGAGATCACCGACGACCATCTCGACGACAAGGTGGTGAAGATCGATCTCAACCTGCCGATGGCCGAGATCCTCGCCACGCTGTCGAAGTATCCGATCAAGACCCGCCTGTCGCTCTCCGGCCCGATGATCGTGGCGCGCGATCTGGCGCATGCCAAGATCCGCGAGCGGCTGGAGCGGCAGGAGCCGATGCCGGAGTACTTCAAGAACCACCCGGTCTACTACGCCGGCCCGGCCAAGACGCCGGAGGGCATGGCCTCGGGCTCGTTCGGCCCGACCACCGCCGGCCGCATGGACTCTTACGTCGACCAGTTCCAGTCGTTCGGCGGTTCGATGGTGATGCTCGCCAAGGGCAATCGCTCGGCGGCGGTGACCAACGCCTGCAAGACCCACGGCGGCTTCTATCTCGGCTCGATCGGCGGCCCGGCGGCGCGTCTCGCCCAGGACTGCATCAAGAAGGTCGAGGTGCTCGAGTATCCGGAACTCGGCATGGAAGCGATCTGGAAGATCGAGGTCGAGGACTTCCCGGCCTTCATCGTCGTCGACGACAAGGGCAACGACTTCTTCAAGGAACTGAACCTGGGCTGAGCGACTCCCTCGCCGCTTCCGCCGCGTGTCGGCTGTCGCCGACACGAACAGGAGACGACTTCCTCGAGACCCCCGTCGGGCGACCGGCGGGGGTCTTTACGTTCCCGGCGCCGCTCGCCCCCCTCGTCTGCCCTCCCGATCGTCCACCGACGCCGAACAGTCCGTTCAGTCTGGAATGTCAGTATTCGCTCCGACTATTGGTTCGGGCGATTCCTTGCTCTTTTGGCGATCGAGAGAGTGGATGATCGAACCGTGCTTCGATCGTGAACCGCCCCGACATCACACCGCGAAATCCCTGCGATCCGGTGGACGGACATGTCCGCCGGCGGGGCTCTGCGCGCCGGGATGGGCGGGTCGACGCTCCGGACACCCATAGGACCTCGAGGGGGACCACATGAGTTCGATCAAAGACACCGGGATGCAGGGCGCGCCCGCCGCCGCCGTCCGGTCGTTCAACCCGACGTCGAAGGCCTTCCACTGGCTGATGGCGGCGATCATCATCGTCGCCTCGGCCGTAGGCTACTACGGCGCGTCGCTGCACTACGGCGTCAGCGACGCCGAGACCGCTCAGAAGATCTGGGCCATCACTCTGCACAAGCAGATCGCCACGACCACGCTGTTTCTGATCGTCGCCCGTCTCGCCTGGCGGGCCTTGCATCGGCCGCCGCCGCTCGCCGACATGCCGCAGATCATGAAGCACCTCACCCACCTCGGGCACGCGTCGCTCTATTTCCTGATGGTCGCGGTGCCGGTGTCGGGCTGGGCCAACAGTTCCTCGGCCGGTTACAGCATCCCGGTCGCCGGTCTGTTCTTCATCCCGGGACTTGTCGCCAAGAACCCTGCCCTGACGCCCTATCTGGTGTGGACCCACTGGCTCCTGTCCTGGGCGATGATCCTCACCGTCGCCGGCCACGTCGCCTTCGCGCTGAAGCACCACTTCCTCGACAAGGACGCCACGCTCATCGCGATGATGCCGCGTTCCGAGCGCTGAGACGGATACGTCGAACCAGAACGCCGCCCTCGCCGGGGCGGCGTTCGCGCATGTGCGGTTCGGAGACGAAGTCCGAAAGGTGCCAAATCACGCCCGGGCGCGGCGGGCACCCCGGTTGGAGATCATGGCGCGGGCTTCCTCGACATCGACACGCCCATAGTGTTCGCGTTCGAAACGCGCCTGTCCGGCGGAGAACTTGAGACGGCGTTGACGCAGCTCGACGAGGCGATCGTAGGCCGGGTCGCCGATGCCGAGGCCACGGGCGACGGTGGCGATGCCGACGCTGTCGGCGCGCACCAGGACACGCATGATCTGGCTCTCGTCGATGCCGGCGATCTCGCCGAGCAACAGCGCGAGATCGGCGTGGTGATCGGCGTCGGCGAGGTCCACGACGGCGGCGTCGAGGGTGGTGGCGCCGGAACGGATGCGCTCGACCAGACGAGCGACGTCGGGGCGCTCGGCCAGCACGGCGTGCGAGCCGCTCGAGGCCGGCTCGACGGGCTCGGCCATGTCGATGATCTTGGTGCGATGATCGGTGGGAGGATCGGTGCGTCGGGCGGCGGCGACGGCGGTCTCGTGGCTCGAGCGGGACTTCTCGACGATGCGGCGCAAGGTGTCGCGCATGCAACGCGCCAGGACGTCGGCGAGGTCGGGGCGTTCGATCAGGATGCGGAAGAGTTCCTCGTCCTTTTCGGCCCGCTTCTGCAGGGTGCGGACGCCGTCGTCGCTGAATTCGGCGCCGGGGTTGGCGCCGAGGCGGTGCAGCACGGCATTCGAGCCGTTGCGGACCAGAACCTCGGTGACGGCGCTCGACAGCGAAACGCGCGCGGCGATGGCGAGGCGATGCTCGTTGCCCTTGGTCTCTGCGAGGGCGACGAGATCGAGATCGGTGAGGTCGACGGAGCGTTGCAGCACCGGCTCGGCGACTCGGATCTCGTCCTCGGCCAACACCAGGATGACGTCGTGCGGGACGCTGCGATGATCGGCGGCGACCTCGGCGAACTCCCGGCGGTCGCCGGCGGCGGCGGAGGCGAGAATCGCTCGGACGATGTCGAAGAAGATCTCCAGCTCGGTCTCGTCCGCGTTGCGGTCGACCAGAATCAGACGAGTGAGGTCTCCGAGCAGTCGCCCTCGTCCGATGGCACTCGCATCGCGTGCAAGAAGATCGAGATGAACCGAGTCGAGAGCCATCGATGTTCCTCGCGCCGAAGGACTCCGGGCGTACGGGTCGGGACGGAAGACGATCCTGGGCGATCTTCATTAGATATTGTTTAACGGGCGCTGCGCAATTCTTACGACCCGCTGCGGAGAAGGCTCCGCGCGAGGGTTCGCGGCGAAGCGTTGCACACGGAACACAGGGTCCGCGAAATCACGCAGGCGTGTCCATCTCTCCCCGGTTCCGCACCGGTACGAGGCTTGTTCGCCGGACGTCCGACGACCATTATGCCAGCGAGTTTCGGCGTGACGTCGTTCACCCGGACGACTGATTGCTTTTCATTTCGTGAGATCGACGAGGACGGCATGAGCAGGACGATGCTTGTGGCGGCGGCCGTGGCGATGGGGACGATGGTCCTCCCGATGCAGGCCGGCGCCGAATACAATCCCGCAGTTCAGGTTCGCTACGATGCGCTCGGCAACCTGGTCGAAGGACCGGGGGCCCACGCCTACTCGTCCAGCGCGCCGTCCTATACGCCGATCCCGCGCGAGGTCGTCTCGTTCGATGCGTCCTACGGCAAGGGCACGATCGTGGTGAAGACCTCCGAGCGTCGCCTCTATCTGGTGCTCGGCGACGGCAAGGCGCTGAAGTACGGCATCGGCGTCGGCCGTCCGGGCTTCGCCTGGGCCGGTGCCCATTCGGTGACCCGCAAGGCCGAGTGGCCGGGCTGGACCCCGCCGCCGGAAATGCGTCGCCGCCAGCCGCATCTGCCGGCCTACATGTCCGGTGGCCCGGAGAACCCGCTCGGCGCCCGCGCCATGTACATCGGCTCGACCTACTACCGCATCCACGGCTCCAACGAGCCCTGGACCATCGGTCAGGCCGTGTCGTCGGGCTGCTTCCGCATGACCAACGACGACGTCACCGACCTCTACGAGCGCGTCAAGGTCGGCGCCCGGGTGGTGGTGATCAACTGATCGTTCGACATCCGTCGAGACGAGAGAGCCGGAGGGAAACCTCCGGCTCTTTTGCTTTTCCGGGCGAGGAGCGCTGCGACCGCGGGTCAGCGTTCGCGCTTCAGGCCCCTTTCGGCGAGTTCCGCGAGATAGCGCGCCCAAAGCGCATCATGGTCGCGGCCGAGTTCGGCGAAATGGCGGAAGGTGTAGATGCCGGTGTCGTGGAGGTCGTCGAAGCGCAGGCGGACGGCATAGTTGCCGACCGGCTCGACGCCGATGATCTCGACGTCGCGCTTGCCGCCGACGGTCTTGCGTTCGGCCGGCGAGTGGCCCTGCACCTCGGCGGAGGGGCTGTGGACGCGGAGGTATTCGGCCGGAAGTTCGTGGCGCTCGCCGCCCTCGAAGGAGACGATCAGGGTCCGGCGGTCCTTGGTCAGGCGGATCTCGGTCGGGCGAAAGGTGTCGCTGCTCATCGGTGCATCTCCTCGGTCGGCGGCTCGCTCCGCATATGGAACGTGGGAGAAGTGCGCGCAAGTCCACCGTCGGATGGTTGACCTCGACGCAGGCCGCCATATGGTTCTCCGCCATGCCCGATCGGACGGTCGGCCGGGAACGAGGAGACGGGACATGGGCTTCGTGGTCGGGGAGGACGGTCGGTCGCGGCTCGTCGATCCCTATGGTCGGTCGATCAGCTACCTGCGCGTCTCGGTGACCGACCGTTGCGACTTCCGCTGCCACTACTGCATGTCGGAGGACATGTCGTTCCTGCCGAAGCGGGACGTGCTCAGCCTCGAGGAGCTCGACCGGCTGTGCTCGGCCTTCGTGCGGCTCGGCACCTCGAAGATCCGGCTCACCGGCGGCGAGCCGCTGGTGCGCAAGGGGCTGACGACGCTCATCGCTTCGCTCGGTCGCCATCTCGGCAACGGCCTCGACGAGCTGACACTGACCACCAACGGCTCCCAACTCGCCAAACACGCCCGCGAGCTGGTCGATCACGGCATCCGCCGCATCAACGTGTCGCTCGACACGCTCGATCCGGAGAAGTTCCGCCGCATCACCCGCTGGGGCGAGCTGGCGCCGGTGCTCGCCGGCATCGACGCGGCGCTGGCCGCCGGCCTGTCGATCAAGCTCAACACCGTCGCGGTGAAGGACTTCAACGACCGGGAATACGACGACCTGCTGCGCTTCGCCCACGCGCGATCCATGGATCTGACGCTGATCGAGACCATGCCGCTCGGCGAGATCGGCGGCGAGCGGGTCGATCAGTATCTGCCGCTCGGCCGGGTGCGCGAGGATCTGGAGACGCGCTTCACCCTCACCGACATCGACCATCGCTCGGGCGGACCGGCACGTTACGTCCGTGTCGAGGAGACCGGCGGGCGGCTCGGATTCATCACGCCGATGACCCACAATTTCTGCGAAAGCTGCAACCGCGTCCGGCTCACCTGCACCGGTACGCTCTACATGTGCCTGGGACAGAACGATTCGGTCGATCTGCGCCGGGTGTTGCGGTCGAGCGACGACGACGAGGCGGTCACCCGGGCGATCGAGGCGGCGATCGCCCACAAGCCCAAGGGTCACGACTTCGTCATCGAGCGCGGCGGGACCGGGCCGTCGATCCTGCGCCACATGAGCACCACCGGCGGCTGATTTCCGGCGGCACGACCGGCGATGGGCGTGAGCCCGGCGTTCGGCGCGGGGCCGGATCGCGGCGAGCCCCATGGTGGTATGGCAGGGCTTCGGCTAGGAACGATGCGGCGCCCTCCCTTCACCTCTTCGGAATCCGCATGGCTTCGACCGCAGACAACTCGCGCGGCATCATCGCGATGAACATCGCGATGCTCGGCTTCATCGGCTCGGACACGCTGGTGAAGTACGTGACGCAGACGCTGCCGCTCGGCGAGACGGTGTTCCTGCGCGGCATCATCGCGACGGCGATGGTCGGGGCGGCGGTGATCTGGAGCGGGAGTTGGCGGGCGTGGCGCTCGCTCGTCGAGGCGCGCATGGCGCTGCGGATCATCGGCGAGCTCGGGGCGACCATCACCTATCTGGTGGCGTTGGTCCACATGCCGATGGCCAACGCCACCGCGGTCTTCCAGGCGACGCCGCTGGTGATGACCGCCTGCGCGGCGATCTTCCTCGGCGAGCGGGTGGGACCGGAGCGGTGGGCGGCGATCGGCGTCGGTCTGTTCGGCGTCATGGTGATCGTCCGGCCGGGGCTCGAGGGGTTCGACGTCTGGTCGCTGGCGGTGCTCGGCGCGGTCGCCTTCGTGGCGCTGCGCGACATCGCCACGGCGCGGCTGTCGTCGGGCGCGCCGACGTCGCTCGTGACCTTCCTCACCGCATTCTCGGTGACGGTGCTCGGCGTCGCGCTGATGCCATTCGAGCAATACATCGGCCGGCACGTGGTGTGGACGGTGCCGGAGCCCTTCATCGCGGCGATGGTGACGCTGAACGCGGTGGCGCTGATCGGCGGTTACATCGGCATGCTGGTGGCGACGCGGCTCGCCGAGACTTCGGCGATCGCGCCCTTCCGCTACACGCTGTTGGTCTGGTCGTTCCTCTTCGGCGTGACGGTCTTCGGCCAGTATCCCGACACGCCGACGCTGATCGGCGCGGCGATCGTGGTGGCGACCGGCCTCTATTCCTTCCGTCGAGAGCGGCGGTCGCGTCCGGTCCAGAGTGGCGCGCGATCGGGTCGTGACCGGTCGTGACCCTCGGGGATCCGCCATTGCACCGCGGCACCCATCCCAGGACCATCGCTCGAAACGGTCGAGACCGATCGATACGGCGAACATCGGCCGCGGGGTCATCCCTTCTCCCCTTGCGGGAGAAGGAAGAGGGTCCCGAGATCTCGGGCGCACCGAGCGGCTTCGAGCGATCCCCTGAGCCGCGTCCATTCCCCCTTGACGCGACGGCGGATTCGGTCGACCAGTGCGGGGCGACCGTGCGGCTCTTCCCCGCACGGATCACTCGGTACCGGGCCCCTCTGGCGAGAGACGACGGCGCTCTCGTGATGTCGGTACTGCCGCCAACGAGCCGGGCGTTTCCAAGAGACCATCATGACCGCAATCCTCCGTTCGCGCGCCCTTTCGGCTTCGCGCGCCGCGACCGTCTTCCGCCGGGGAGACCGGAGATGAACACCGCCGCTCCCAAGAGCTTCTTCGGCTATTTCAAATGGGCATTCATCGTCACCGCCGTCGGGCTGGCGCTCGGCGCCGGGCTCGGCTGGCAGGCGACGGGCACGGTCGGCGGCATGGCGACCTTCTTCCTGATCTGCGCCGTGCTGGCGGTCCTGGAGATCTCGCTCTCCTTCGACAACGCCATCGTCAACGCCAACAAGCTCAAGGAGATGACGCCGCTCTGGCAGCATCGCTTCCTCACCTGGGGCATCGTCGTGGCGGTGTTCGGCATGCGCGTCGTCTTCCCGCTGGCGATCGTGGCGGTCGCGGCGGGAATCGGGCCGATCGACGCACTGGTGCTGGCGGCGTCGCGGCCGGAGGACTATGCGCGGATCATGCTCGGCGCCCATCTGCCGATCGCCGCCTTCGGCGGCACCTTCCTTCTGATGGTCGGCCTCACCTACTTCTTCGATCACGAGAAAGAGGTGCATTGGATCGTGCTGCCGGAGCGGTTCATGGCGCGCTCGGCGACGATCAAGGGCGTCGAGATCGCGGTGGTGCTCGTCCTCATGTTGATCTTCTCGAGCCTACTCGACGAGAAGGACGAGATCGCCTTCGTCTACGCCGCGATCTACGGCCTGCTCACCTTCCTCGCGGTCGAGGTGCTCGGCGCGGTGCTCGACGCCTCGCAGGAGACGCTGGCGCATGCCGCCCGGGGCGGGATCGGGGCGTTTCTCTATCTCGAAGTGCTCGACGCCAGCTTCTCCTTCGACGGGGTCATCGGTGCCTTCGCGCTGACGCAGAACCTCTTCGTCATCGCCGTCGGCCTCGGCATCGGCGCCATGTACGTCCGCTCGATGACCATCATGCTGGTGGAGAAGGGCACGCTCACCGAATACCGCTATTTGGAGCACGGCGCCTTCTACGCCATCGTCATCCTCTCGGTGATCATGTACGCCCAGACGTTGATGCACATCCCCGAGGTGCTCACCGGGCTCGGCGGCGCGGCGCTGATCGGCATCTCGCTGTGGTCGTCGATCCTGCACAATCGCCGCGAGGCCGCCGAAAACGGCGAGTGAGACGGGGCGGCATCGGCATCGGCGCGCGCACCGATGCCCATCCCCTGCGCCTTCCGTCCGTTGACGGCCCTCCCCTCTCGTCGCCGCCGATCCGGCGCTCGGTCGACCGCATCTGCTCCCCCGAGAACGAGAGTCGATGGCATTCGCAACGGCTAGGACTTTCGTCGTGGGCTTGCTATAGGTGGCCGAAGGCGACCGATCCGGACGGGATTCCGGGCGGGCGTCGAGGGTGGTCCGTCGGGAGGCGGAGCCGCCCGAAATCCGGGCGATCAGACCTGGATAAATCTTCGGACCAATCTATAAGACTGGTCCGCAGGAAAGCTCGTGTTTGGGAGGATGCCGGCTTGAACACCCTACTCGCCTTCTCGAGGGCGGTCGATACGACGACCGTACGGCTCGGGCGAATGGTCGCTTGGCTGCTGGTCGCGGCGATCGTGATCTCGACCGTCAACGCCATCATCCGCAAAGTCTTCGATGCTTCGTCCAACGCCTGGCTCGAGGCGCAGTGGATGTTGTTCGGCGCGGTGTTCCTCTTGTGCGCGTCGTGGACGCTGCAGGCCAACGAGCACATCCGCATCGACATCGTCAACGGCACGCTGTCGAAGAAGACCCGCAACGTCATCGAGTTGATCGGGCACGTCTTCTTCCTGCTGCCGATGGCGGCGGTGCTGATCTGGACCGCTCTGCCCTTCTTCATCAAGTCCTACGTCGGCAACGAGCAGTCGTTCTCGGCCGGCGGATTGCCGCAGTGGCCGGCCAAGTTCCTGGTCCTCGCCGGGTTCGTCGTGTTGTTCGCCCAGGGGCTGTCGGAGCTGATCAAGCGCATCGCGGTGATGCGTGGTCTGATCGAGGACGCCCATGCCGCCGGCGGGCATCACGCCGCGGCAGAGGCCGAGGCCGAGCGCCTGCTCGCCCTGGCGGAGGCCGAGAAGGCCGCCGCCGACCGGTCGAAGACCGCGTCCTGACGATCCCGCTCGCCGATCCCCCTCGCTCGAGGGCGCGGGTCGGCTCTGTTCCCTCGATTTCGGAACGACCTCATGGCCGCGTTCATCGCCCACAACATCGCCCCGATCATGTTCGCATCGCTGGTGGTGTTCCTGCTCCTCGGCTATCCGGTGGCCTTCTCGCTGGCCGGCTGCGGACTGTTCTTCTTCATCGTCGGCGTCGAACTGGCGCCCTTCTCGAATGGCAACATCCATCTCGACTGGGTGCTGTTGCAGACGCTGCCGGAGCGCATCTACGGCGTCATGAACAACGACGTCCTGCTCGCCATCCCCTTCTTCACCTTCATGGGGTTGGTGCTCGAACGCTCCGGCATGGCGGAAGACCTGCTCGACACCATCGGACAGTTGTTCGGCGGCATCCGCGGCGGTCTCGCCTATGCGGTGATCTTCGTCGGCGCGCTGCTCGCCGCGACCACCGGCGTGGTCGCGGCCTCGGTGATCTCGATGGGCCTGATCTCGCTGCCGATCATGCTGCGCTACGGCTACGACCGGCGGCTCGCCTCGGGCGTCATCGCGGCGTCGGGCACGCTCGCCCAGATCATCCCGCCGTCGCTGGTGCTGATCGTCATGGCCGACCAGCTCGGCGCCGACGTCGGCGCGATGTACGAGGGCGCCTTCGTGCCGGGTATCGTGCTCGCCTCGCTCTATGCGGCCTACGTCTTCCTGGTCACGGTGATCTTCCCCAAGGCCGCGCCGGGGCTGCCGCCGGAGGCGATCGGCTTCAAGGAGACCAATCCGGTCGCGGCGACGCGCCTCGCCCGCATCAACGCCGGCCTGCTCATCGCCGGTCTCGCCACCGCGGCGGTCGGCTTCCTGCCGAGCCTGAAGACCGCGGTGACGACGGCGGCCGGCGGCGGCTCCTTCGCCCAGATCTTCTTCGCGGTGTTCATGGTGCTGGTGGCGATCGCCGCGCTCGGCTTCCTGGTCAAGCTGGTGCGGGTGCTGATGAGCGGCGACGAGAGCCGCGGCATCCTCTCGCTGGCGTTTCTGGTGGTGGTCTCCGCCATCGTCGGCTGGTGGGCGATGAGCCACTCCAACGTCAAGGGCGGCGCCGACTTCGTCATCCTGGCGATGTCGGTGGGCGTCTCGTTCTCCTTCGTCGTCGCCTGCATCAACTGGCTGACGGACCGGTTCCTCGGCATCCGCTTCCTGTCGAAGATCGCGCAGCAGGTGACCTTCGTCATGGTGCCGCCGCTGGCGCTGATCTTCCTGGTCCTCGGCACCATCTTCATCGGCGTCGCCACGCCGACCGAGGGCGGCGCCATGGGCGCCTCGGGGGCGATGCTGCTCGCCTGGATGAAGCGCGCGATCGACAAGGATCCCAGCCGCTTCAACCTGACGATCGTCCGGCAGGCGACCGAATCGACCGCCAAGCTCTCCGCCTTCGTGCTGTTCATCCTGGTCGGTGCGCGCGTCTTCTCGCTCACCTTCTACGGCGTCAACGGCCACGTCTGGGTCGAGGAGATCCTGGCGTCGCTGCCCGGCGGCCTCTACGGCTTCCTGATCATCGTCAATCTGGCGGTGTTCCTGCTGGCCTTCTTCCTCGACTTCTTCGAGTTGGCGTTCATCGTCATTCCGCTTTTGAAGCCGGCGGTGGAGAAGATCTTCACCACCGATCCGACGGCGCTGGCGATCGCCGCCCAGTTCAACCTGACCACGCCCGAGGACATCGCCAAGACGCTGATCATCTGGTTCGGCGTCATGCTCGGCGTGAACATGCAGACGTCGTTCATGCACCCGCCCTTCGGCTTCGCCCTGTTCTTCCTGCGCTCGGTCGCGCCGCGCAACCCCTACAAGGACAAGGTGACCGGCAAGACCATGGCGCCGGTGAAGACCAGCGAGATCTATTGGGGTGCTGTGCCCTTCGTGGTCATCCAGTTGATCATGGTCGTCCTGGTCATGAGCACGCCGGGGATGGTGATCGGCGCCAAGGAGGCGGTGAGTGCCGCCGACAAGCAGAAGGCGCTGCAACAGCTCGACAACATCCAACAGATCGAGATCCCCGGCCTCGACTTCGGCGGACCGCCGAAGTTCTGATCGCCGCGCTCGACACGACGACGAAGGGGAGCCCCGCGGCTCCCCCTTTTTCGTTCCATGCCGTCTCGCACGTCATGCGCCTCGCCGCTTCCGTCCGAATGCGGAAAGGCCCGCGGATCGCTCCGCGGGCCCCTCGTTCGTCACCCGATGTCTCGCGTCGGGCCTCAGCCCTTGGAGCGCGAGCGGATCATGTAGGCGTCGTAGCCGAATTCGGCGATCTGCCACCACAGATACTGATCGTTGCGGAAGGCCATCATCGCGTCGTGGACCTTCTTGAAGTCGGCGTTGTCCTTGGAGATCTCGGCGTAGAGCTCGTTCGAAGCCTTGAGCGCCGCATCCATCACTTCCGCCGGATAGGGGTGGAGCAGGGCGCCGGCCTGGACGAGGCGCTTCAGCGCCGCCGGGTTGCGGGCATCGTACTTGGCCTGCATGTCGCCGTTGGCCATCGCCGCGGCGGTCGTCAGGATCGACTGATAGGCCTTCGGCAGCTCCGCCCACTTCGCCTTGTTGATGAAGAAGTGCAGCGAAGCGCCGCCTTCCCACCAGCCGGGATAATAGTAGTGCGGCGCAACCTTGTAGAAGCCGAGCTTCTCGTCGTCGAAGGGGCCGACCCACTCGGCGGCGTCGATGGTGCCCTTCTCCAGCGCCGGATAGATGTCGCCGCCGGCGATCTGCTGCGGCACGGCGCCGAGCTTGGCGAGCACGCGGCCGGCGAGGCCGCCGATGCGCATCTTCAGGCCCGACATGTCGGCGACGGTCTTGATCTCCTTGCGGAACCAGCCGCCCATCTGGGTGCCGGTGTTGCCGCCCGGCAGCGAATAGATCTGGTGCTTGGCGAAGAACTCGTTGAGCAGGTCCATGCCGCCGCCGTGGTAGAACCAGGCGTTCTGCTGACGGGCGTTGAGACCGAACGGCACCGCCGTGGCGAAGGCGAAGGTCGGGTCCTTGCCGACGTAGTAATAGGGCGCGGTGTGGCACATCTCGAGCGTGCCGTTGGTGACCGCGTCGGCGGCCTGCAGACCCGGGACCAGTTCGCCGGCGGCGAAGACCTGGATCTGGAAGTTGCCGTCGGTCATCTCCGAGACGGCTTTGGAGAGCACTTCCGACGCGCCGTAGATGGTGTCGAGCGACTTGGGGAAGCTCGAGGTCAGGCGCCAGCTGACCTTGGGCGAGCCTTGCGCGATCGCGGGCGTGGCCAGAGCGGTGGTCGCTGCGGCGGCCACGGTGCCGGCCGTCGCGGTCTTCAGAAATTCACGACGTTCCATGTGTGGGTTCTCCTCCCAGAGACGACGGGCGGCGTTCCGACGAAGCGTCGTCGCCGCCTCGGCGCGGTCCGCCCCTTCTCCCAAAGGGACCGCCGCGCCTGTTCGAATCGACCGAAACCGTCGGTGGAAACCGGTCCGAGTTCGGCGGATGGCGCATCTAAACCGATTTTTGTCGCCCGCGCCAGCCACCTCGTGGGGTGCCGAAGTCTTTCGCCCACAAGGCGCTTTCGCTCCGGCGGGGACGACGAAAAACGGCGGGACCGTCACCGTTCCCGCCGTCTCGAACCCTACGTCGGCGACCGCGTCAGCCGCGGCGCGAGCGGATCATGAAGGCGTCGTAGCCGAACTCGGCGATCTGCCACCACAGGTACTCGTCGTTGCGGAAGGCCATGACCGAGTCGTGGAACTTCTTGAACCACTCGTTCTCCTTGGAGATCTCGGCATAGAGCTCGTTGGCCGCCTTCAGCGAGGCGTCCATGACTTCCGCCGGGAACGGATGGAGCTGGGCGCCGGCCTGGACCAGGCGCTTCACCGCCGCCGGGTTGCGGGCGTCGTATTTGGCCTGCATGTCGACGTTCACCTGCGCGGCGGCGGAGGTGAGGATCGCCTGATAGGACTTCGGCAGTTCGGCCCACTTCTGCTTGTTGATGAAGAAGTGCAGCGCGGCGCCGCCTTCCCACCAGCCGGGATAATAGTAGTGCGGCGCGACCTTGTAGAAGCCGAGCTTCTCGTCGTCGTAGGGGCCGACCCACTCGGCGGCGTCGATGGTGCCCTTCTCCAGCGACGGGTAGATGTCGCCGCCGGCGACGACCTGCGGCACGACGCCGAGCTTGGCCATGACGCGGCCGGCGAGACCGGCGATGCGCATCTTGAGGCCGTTGAGATCGGAGACCGACTTGATCTCCTTGCGGAACCAACCGCCCATCTGGGTGCCGGTGTTGCCGGCGGGCATGCCGATGTAGTTGTACTTGTCGTAGAACTGGTTCAGCAGCTCGTTGCCGCCGCCGTGATAGAACCACGCGTTGAGCTGACGGGCGTTGAGGCCGAAGGGCACGGCCGTACCGAAGGCGAAGGCGAGGTCCTTGCCGACGTAGTAGTAGGAGCAGGTGTGGCACATCTCGAGCGTGCCGTTGGTCACCGCGTCGGCGGCCTGCAGGCCCGGCACCAGCTCGCCGGCGGCGAAGACCTGGATCTGGAAGTTGCCGTCGGTCGCCTCGGAGACCTGCTTGGCCAGCACCTCGGCACCGCCGAAGATGGTGTCGAGCGACTTCGGGAAGCTCGAGGTCAGGCGCCAAGCGATCTTGGGCTGGCTCTGCGCGATCGCCGGAGCGGCGAGCGTGGTCGCGGCGGCTGCACCGAGGGTGCCGACCGACGCGGTCTTCAGGAACTGGCGGCGCTTCATGTGTCGTTCTCCCTGAGGCGGCCCGCGGTCGGCCGGACTCCCGATCCGGTCGGGTCATCATGGACCCGCGGTGCCCTTCGACGAGATCGCGGTCGGACCGGTCAGCCGGCCGTCCGCGATGCTCCCTGATCTCTTCCTTAAGTCCGGTGACGCGCCCCTTCAAGTCCGCGTGGCGAGGCGCCTCTCCGCCGCCGCGAGATCTTCCGGCGTGTTGAGATTGGCGAAGGGATCATGACCGTCGACGAGGCCGAAGTCGACCACGACGGACGGACGAGCTTCGATCCAACTCATCACTCGGCGCAGGCCGCCGGAGGCGAGGCCGGCATGGAGTTCCTCGAACGCCTCGCGCGGGTGGAGGGCGGCCACCGGGTGGACGCGCCCGGCGGTGGCGGCGATGGCGACGCTGCGGCCGTCGTCGGCCACCGCGGCGCGCAGCCGTGCGACGAGGTCGACCGGGAAGAACGGCGTGTCGACCGCCACGGTCGCCACCCAGCGGGCCGGCGGATCGAGACGGGCGGCGTGGGCGAGACCGCTCGCCAGACCCGCCAACGGTCCGACGTTCTCGTCGAAGGGATCGGCGAGCACCGGAATGCCGAGGCCGGCGAATCGGGCGGGGTCGCCGTTGGCCGACAGCGCCAGCCGCCCGACCTGGGGGGCGAGGCGCTCGATCACCCGGGCGACGAGGGGACGGCCGGCGAGGGGCAGGAGCGCCTTGTCGGCCCCGCCCATCCGCCGCCCCTGGCCGCCAGCGAGAATCACGCCGAGGACGTCGTCGTGCGCCGTCGCCATCGCGGTCAGCGTTCCAGACGGGCGACGAGGCTGGAGGTGTCCCAGCGCCGGCCGCCCATCTTCTGCACCTCGGCATAGAACTGGTCGACCAGGGCCGTCACCGGCAGGTTGGCGCCGTTGCGGCGGGCTTCGTCGAGGACGATGCCGAGATCCTTGCGCATCCAGTCGACGGCGAAGCCGAAGTCGAACTTCCCCTCGTCCATGGTCTTCCAACGGTTCTCCATCTGCCAGGACTGGGCGGCGCCCTTGGAGATGGTGGCGATCAGCTTCTCGACGTCGAGGCCGGCGCGGTGGGCGAAGTGGATGCCCTCGGCGAGGCCCTGGACGAGGCCGGCGATGCAGATCTGGTTGACCATCTTGGCGAGCTGGCCGCTGCCGGCCGGCCCCATCAGATTGCAGGCGCGAGCGAAGCTCATGATCACCGGCTCGGCGCGGGCGAAGACGCCCTCGTCGCCACCGACCATGACGGTCAGCACGCCGTTCTCGGCGCCGGCCTGACCACCGGAGACCGGGGCGTCGAGGAAGGCGAAGCCGCGCGCCGTCGCCGCCGCGTCGAGTTCGCGGGCGACATCGGCCGAGGCGGTGGTGTGGTCGACGAAGATCGCCCCCGGCGCCATGGCGGCGAAGGCGCCGTCCGCACCGATCGTCACCTGACGCAGGTCGTCGTCGTTGCCGACACAGGCGAAGACGATGTCCTGACCCTTCGCGGCTTCCGCCGGCGTCGCGGCGGCGCGGCCGCCGTGGGCGGCGACCCAGGCGTCGGCCTTGGCGGCGGTGCGGTTGTAGACGGTGACGTCGTGGCCGCCCTTGACCGCGAGATGGCGTGCCATGGGGAAGCCCATCACCCCGAGCCCGAGAAATGCGACCTTGGCCATGTGTGTCTCCTCGTCTTGCGCAGGTGGTGCGATCAGCGGATCGCGAAGGGAAAATACCGGCCGGCGAGGCGGTCGAGCGTGCCGTCGCGGTCGAGATCGGCGAGCGCCTTGTCGACCAGCCGAGCGAGGTCGGCGTCCTCGCGCCGCACCGTGAGGCCGGCCCCGGCGCCGAAGTGGCGTGGGCTGTCGACCGGTCGGCCGACGAAGCGCAGGCCCTCGTGGGCGAAGTCGCGATCGAGCAGGCGATAGAGGACGAGGGTGTCGCTGAAGACCAGATCGAGGCGACCCGCCGCGAGGGCCCGCAGCGCCTCGGCCTCGTCGGGGAAGTCGACGATCGTGGCGCCGGCCGGGGCATGGACAGCGGCGAGATGGGCGGCATGGGCGGTGCCGGCCCGCACGCCGATGCGGCGGCCGCGGATCGCGGCGGGGTTCGGATCGATCGGCTCGGCGAGGTCGCGACCGACGAAGCGCGGCAGGATACGGTAATAGGGGGCGGAGACATCGACGCGGCGGCGCAACTCGTCGGTGATCGGCTGGGAGGCCACCACCAGATCGACGCGGCGGGCGAGGAGCGCCGGCAGGAGATCGTCCCAGCCCGGCGCGACGATGTCGCATTCGGCGGCGAGGCGTTCACACACCGCGCGGGCGACGTCGACGTCGAAGCCGACCGGCCGGCCGTCCTCGAGCCGGCTGAAGGGCGGATAGGCGCCGTCGGTGGCGATGCGCAGCCGCTTCCAGTCGCGTGCCTCGGCCGGGCCGAAGGCCAGCGGCGCGAGCAGGAGGAGAGCGAGAGAGACGAGGCGCATGGAGCTTCCGCGGTCGACACGGCGGGGGCGGACCGCCCGACCACCGGAGCACTCCCATATCATGCGGCGGCGGGTCCGTCGCGGGGCTCGCGGCTCACTGGGGCACCAGCGGGGCGACGGTGCCGCCGGCGTTGCGGCCGATCGCGCCGAGACGATCGCCGAAGTCGTCGCGGGTCGCCGGATCGAAGACCGCGATCGGCGCGGTGACGACGAGGCTCGCCGCCGAACCCACCGTCCCGGCGGCCCCCATGGTGACGGCGCCGAGGCGATCGGCGAGGCCGACGCGGTCTTCCGACACCTTCTGACCGGCGATCAGCCGGTTGCCGAGGAGGCGCACCACTTCGGGTGAGCGGGCGAATTTGCCGTGATTGAGCTGGTCGCCGGTCTTCAGCGCGGTGAGATCGAGCACGGTGACGCCACGCGTCTCCAGCCGCGTGCGATAGGGCTCCTGCGACGGATCGATGGCGCCGAGGCGATCGACGCCGCCGGCGAGGCGGCGCGACAGATCGAGGGCGCGGTCGTCGCGCGAGACGAAGAGGGTGAGGTGTGGGCGCGGGCCGATGCGCTCGATCTGGCGTTCGAAGACGTCGACGTCGAGATCGGGCGAGGCGAGGATGACGTTGCCGATCTTCTTCGGCACGCCGCCGTGGAGGGCGAGGCCGCGCAACGCTTCGACCGCCAGCCACGAGCCCATCGAATGGGCCATCACCGTCACCTCGTCGACTTCGGGCGATTCGCCGGCCGAGCGGAGCAGCTTCTCCAGAGTGTCCCGCGACCAGTTGGTGCTCTCGCGATCGTAGGCGTAGTCGAAGACCGAGCCGCGCGACGGCCAAGTGAAGAGGATCGGGGCGAAGTCGGTGCCGCTGTCGTGGACGATCTGGGCGAAGCGGAAGACCGCTTCCTCGTAACGGGTGTTGAAGCCGTGGACGAAGAGCAGGACGCGGCGCTTACCCGACTTGCGGAGCCAGACTCGGCCGTCGCGGTCGGCGACGGACCGGTCGGCGACGACGGCGAAGCTCGTCGCCGGATCGGCGGGAACGCGCGTCGGCCACTGGATCTCGCCGGCCTCGCGCACCTTTTCGGGCGGGATCGACACCACGACCTCGTTCATCGAGGCCTGCCGGCCACGTTCCCCGTCGAAGGGGCGCGCCGGATCGCCGGTGGCGGAGCGGGTGGAGACCACCAGCATGTCGACCTTCGAGGTGCCCTCGGCCGAGAGCGTGGTCGGCGCCATGACCCCGTCCGGCCGGCCGCCGCAGGCGGCGAGGGTCAGCACGAGGACGAGGACGGCGGTGCGTCCGAGGCGGCGCACTCCCCGGCTCGACGGGCTCGACGGCACCATGCGCTTTCTCCCAGGCCCGAACGCGACGGATCTCACCACCCGTTTTAGCCATGGAGCGGGTTCGCGACAACCCGATGTCGAACCATGGCGGCTTCAGCCGCTCGACTTCTCGGCGTTCTTGTCGACGACGACGTATTGGAGCGGCAGCGCGGTCGTGTACTTGATCTGCTCCATGGCGAAGGAGGTCGAGACGTCGGCGATGTCGATCTTGGCGATCAGGCGCTTGTAGAAGCCGTCGTAGGCCTCGATGTCGGGCACCACGACGCGCAGCAGATAGTCGACCTGCCCGGCCATGCGGTAGAACTCGACCACCTCGGGCATCTGTGCCACCACCTCGGCGAAGCGCTTCAGCCACTCGTCGGAGTGGGTGTTGGTGGTGATGGCGACGAAGGCGGTGACCTTGGCGTTGACCTGCTTGGGGTCGAGGACGGCGACGCGGCGGGTGATCACCCCGTCCTCCTCGAGCTTCTGGATGCGCCGCCAGCACGGCGTCGTCGACAGGCCGACACGGCGGCCGATCTCGGCGACGGGGACGGTGCTGTCCTCCTGGAGGATCTGGAGGATCTTGCGGTCGATGCGGTCGATCACGGCGCGCTCCCGGCTCTGGGGCATGGAATTCTCGATTTCGCCCTTCAGAGGTGATCCCTTTTCGTACGTCCGTCAATTCATTGCAGCAAATAAAAATCCATTCCCAAGGATCGCGGTTTCGGGAGCATCCTACAGTCGTTCGGCGACGAGACGACGCAGTTCGGGCACCACGTCGGCCTCGAACCAGGGACGACGTTTCAACCAGGCACTGTTGCGCCAGGAGGGATGGGGCAGCGGCAGGACCTTCGGGAAGGTCGGACGGGCGAGGATCTCGCGCCACCGCGTCATCGTTTCGCCGAGGCTCGCGCCGGCGTCGGCGCCGAGGTGCCACAGCTGCGCCGGGCGGCCGACGGCGAGGACGAGATCGATCGCAGGCATCGCCGCCATCACACGGGCCCGCCAGACGGGAGCGCATTCGCGGCGCGGCGGCAGGTCGCCGCCCTTCGCGTCCTGACCGGGGAAACAGAAGCCCATCGGCACGATGGCGATGCGGGCGCGATCGTAGAACACGTCCTTCGTCACCCCCATCCAGTCGCGCAACCGATCGCCCGACGGGTCGGTGAAGGGCAGGCCGGAGGCGTGGACCCGGGTGCCCGGAGCCTGACCGGCGATCAGCAGCCGCGCCGTGGTCGAGGGGCGCAGCACCGGCCGCGGCTGGTGCGGCAACGTGGCGCCGCGGGGCGCGTCGCGACAGAGACGGCAGCGGGCGATCTCGGCCTCGAGGGCGGCGAGGGTCTCGGCGGGATCGGCGGGCGCCGTGCTCATCGGCCTCCCCCGAACCAGCGGTCGAACCAACCGGCGTCGCGATGTTCGCGCTTGTCGCGGCGAAAGTCCTGCGGTGCGACGAAATCGCCGGACCACAGGCCGCGTCCGCGGGCCCGGGCCTCGGCCTGCTCGCGCTCGTAGCCGCCGTAGGCGAGCGCCCACCCCGAGCGCACCATCTCGGCGTTGAGGTCGGTGTCGCCCGCCCGGCAACGACCGAGGCGTCGGCCGTAGCGATCCTCGCGCGACCAGGAGCAGCTCACCGGACGGGCGGCGATCAGATGGACGAGATGCTCGCGCGCCTCACGGCCGCAGGGATGACGCTCGCCGAGCAGCGTACAGCTCTGGTCCGTCTCCGGCGCATCGATGCCGGCGAGGCGGACGCGGACACCGTCGAGCGTCAGACTGTCGCCGTCGGAGACGTGGAGGCGGCCGCCCATGGTGGCGTCGGAGACGAGCAGGGGCATCACCAGATCCCGGGCGCGCCAGCCGAGCGCGAGCAGAATCAGGAGCAGAATCAGCCCCAGCCGTCCTCGGAAGGGCGCCAGCGGGGCACGGAGGGTGAAGCGGGATCGATACACTTCGATCGAATGTCCTCACGTTGGGGGAAACCGACTCTCTCAGCGGTTCATTAAGCATTCGCCCTTAGCCTTCGTCGCACTGCAACAGTCGAGTGTCGAGTGGACGAGGACCGGGTGAGTAGGGCGGAGCCCGCCAGCCAGAGCGCCGTCAAGACGGCGATCAACGCCGAGCGCGCCGAGCGCCGGCGGCAGGTGACGCGCGCCGTCAAGGACGTGCGCGAACGACTCGATTCCGACACCGACGTGAAGCCCGCCTTCGACTGGGAGCTGATGGTCGAGCACGCACGGTTGCGCCTCGCCTCGACCGTCTGGGTCTCCGGGCTCACCGCCTTCATCGCCCTCGTCGGTTTCCTGTGGACCGACAAGGTGCTGATCGGCGGCTGGGCGTTCTTCGTCGTCGCGGCCCATCTCTACGGGCTCTATCTCGCCCGGGACTTCCTCAAACTCGACCGCAAGGACGTCTCGCTCTCCACCTGGAGACGGCGGTTCGCGGCGGCGGATGCGGCCTTCGGTCTCGCCTGGGCGGTGCTGTTCATCCTGCCGGCCGAGGCGACGATCGTCGCCGACGTCTTCCGCTTCTCCGCCATGCTGATCGTGGTGGCGGTCTGCGCCATGCTGGCGTCGAACCTGCAGGCGGCGATGTTCGCGGCGACTTTCCCGATCACGGTGTCGACGGCGCTCGGGTTCATCGCCCGGCCGGGGGTGGAGTTCGTGCCGACCCCGTCGCATCAGGTGGTGCTCGCCGTCATGGCGCTGACCACGCAGGCCTTCTTCATCATCCTCGGCTGGCGGCTCTACGCCGCCTCGCTCGCCCAGATCGAGGCGCGGGCGGAGAAGGACGCGCTGATCGCCGAACTCGAACAGGCCAATTCGATCTCCGACGAGAGCCGGCGCAAGGCGGAAGAGGCGAACTACGCCAAGAGCCGCTTCCTCGCCACCATGAGCCACGAGCTCCGGACGCCGCTCAACGCCATCCTCGGCTTCTCCGAGGTGATGCAGAGCGAGCTGATGGGGCCGCTCGGCAACGACATCTACAAGGGATACGTCGCCGACATCCACGATTCCGGCCGGCATCTGCTCGAGCTGATCAACGAGATCCTCGACATCTCCCGCATCGAGGCGGGGCGCTACACCCTCAACGAAGAGTCGGTGACGCTGCCCTACATCGTCGAGGACTGCGCCCACATGATGGGGCTGCGGGCCCGCAACAAGGGCCTGACCATCGTCGAGCAATACGAGGACAACCTGCCGAAGATCTGGGCCGACGAGCGCGCCATGCGGCAGGTGACGCTGAACCTCCTGTCCAACGCGGTGAAGTTCACGCCCACCGGCGGCACCATCACGGTGAAGGTCGGCTGGACGGCCGGCGGCGGGCAATACGTCTCGGTGCGCGACACCGGACCGGGCATCTCGGAGGAGGAGATCCCGATCGTCCTGTCGCGCTTCGGCCAGGGGGCGATCGCGATCAAGTCGGCGGAACAGGGCACCGGCCTCGGGCTGTCGATCGTCCAGGCGCTGGTGCAGATGCACGGCGGCACCTTCAACCTCGCCTCGAAGCTGCGCGAGGGGACCGAGGTGACCTACACCGTGCCGCAGTCGCGCGTCCTCGAAGTGATGCCGCGCATCGACGAACGGCCGCGACGGCGCGGCGCCACCGACATCTCAGCCGCCGGGGCGACCGGCTCGGTGCTGGGCAGCGTCCGCCGTCAGCTCGGCAAGGGCTGAGCCCGGCCGACGCGGCGCCCGTTCCCATCCATTTCGGCTCTTCAGGCGTCGGCGACGGCTCCGGCGAGGATCTCCGCCGCCGCGCGGGCGATCGGCGACAGCCCCTCCCCGCCCGCGGCGAGATGGGCGGCGAGACCGGCGCGCATGCGACCGTCCCAATTGTCGGCGATGTGCTTGGCCGTCGCTTGCGCCGCCTCGCCGCGCTGGGCGGCGAAGAAGCCGGCGATCTGATTGGCCATGGTGACGAGTTTCGCGCTGTCCATGATCCTCACTCCGCCGCCGCGATGCGCCGCGAGGCGGCCGCCTGCGCCTCGTAGTCCTGCTGCCAGCGGGTCGGCCCGTTGGAGGGCGAGATCTGCACGGCGGTGACCTTGTATTCGGGGCAGTTGGTGGCCCAGTCCGAGTTCTCGGTGGTCACCACGTTGGCCTGAGTCATCGGGTGATGGAACGTCGTGTAGACGACCCCCGGCGCCACCCGATCGGTGAGGACGGCGCGCAGCGACGTCTCGCCCGCCCGGCTCTGGATCTTCACCCAGTCGCCGTCACGGATGCCGCGGTTCTCCGCGTCGGCCGGATGGATTTCGAGGACGTCCTCGGCATGCCAGGCGACGTTCGCCGTGCGCCGGGTCTGGGCGCCGACGTTGTACTGGGAGAGGATGCGGCCGGTGGTCAGCAGCAGCGGGAAGCGCGGGCCGGTCTTCTCGGTGGTCGGCACGTAGTCGGTGATCATGAAGTTGCCCGAGCCGCGGACGAAGCCGTCGATGTGCATGATCGGCGTGCCGTCGGGGGCCTTGGCATTGACCGGCCACTGCAGCGTCTCGCGCTCCAGCCGCTCGTAGGTGACTCCGGCGAAGGACGGGGTCGAGCGGGCGATCTCGTCCATGATCTCGCTCGGATGGGTGTAGCCCCAGTCGAGCCCCATGGCCTTGGCGAGATCGCGGGTCGCCTCCCAATCCGCCTTGCCCGACTTCGGCGTCATCACCTTGCGGACGCGCTGGATGCGGCGTTCGGCGTTGGTGAAGGTGCCGTCCTTCTCGAGGAAGGTGGCGCCGGGCAGGAAGACGTGGGCGTAGTTGGCGGTCTCGTTGAGGAACAGGTCCTGGACGACGACGCATTCCATCGCCGAGAAGGCGGCGACCACATGGGCGGTGTTGGGGTCGGACTGCAACAGGTCCTCGCCCTGGATGTACATGCCCTTGAAGGTGCCCTCGATCGCCGCGTCGAACATGTTGGGGATTCTCAGGCCCGGCTCGGCGTCGAGCGTCACCCCCCACAGATCCTCGAACAGCCCGCGCACCGCGTCGTCGGAGACGTGGCGATAGCCCGAGAACTCGTGCGGGAACGAGCCCATGTCGCACGAGCCCTGGACGTTGTTCTGACCGCGCAGCGGGTTCACGCCGACGCCGCGCCGGCCGATGTTGCCGGTCGCCATGGCGAGATTGGCGATCGCCATCACCGAGGTGGTGCCCTGGGAATGCTCGGTGACGCCGAGGCCGTAGTAGATGGCGCCGTTGCCGCCCTTGGCATAGAGCCGCGCCGCGCCGCGGATCTCCGCCGCCGGCACGCCCGAGATCTTCTCCACCTCCTCCGGCGCATGCCGCGGATCGGCGACGAACTCCGCCCAATCGGCGAAGGCGTCGAGATCGCAACGCTCCTGCACGAAGGTCTGGTCGATCAGCCCCTCGGTGACGATGACATGGGCGAGCGAGGTCAGCACCGCGACGTTGGTGCCGGGGCGCAGCGCCAGATGATGCGCTGCCCGGATGTGCGGGCTCTTCACCAGATCGATGCGGCGCGGATCGATGACGATCAGCTTCGCCCCCTGGCGCAGCCGCTTCTTCAGCCGCGAGCCGAACACCGGATGGCCGTCGGTCGGGTTGGCGCCGATGACGATGACGACGTCGCTGTCCTCGACCGAATCGAAGTCCTGCGTCCCCGCCGAGGTGCCGAAGGCGACCTTGAGGCCGTAGCCGGTCGGCGAATGGCAGACGCGGGCGCAGGTGTCGACGTTGTTGTTGCCGAAGCCGGCGCGGATCAGCTTCTGGACGAGGAAGGTCTCCTCGTTGGTGCAGCGCGACGAGGTGATGCCGCCGATCGAGCGCTTGCCGTATTTCGCCTGGATGCGGCGGAACTCGGCAGCCGTATGGGTCAGCGCCTCCTCCCAGGTGACCTCGCGCCACGGCTCGGAGATCGAGGCGCGGATCATCGGCTTGGTGATGCGGTCCCGGTGCTGGGCATAGCCCCAGGCGAAGCGGCCCTTGACGCAGGAATGGCCGCGATTGGCCTCACCCGCCTTGTAGGGCACCATCCGCACCAGTTCCTCGCCGCGCATCTCCGCCTTGAAGGTGCAGCCGACCCCGCAATAGGCGCAGGTGGTGACGACCGACCGCTCCGGCTGGCCGATGTCGATCAGCGTCTTCTCCGACAGCGTCGCCGTCGGGCAGGCCTGGACGCAGGCGCCGCACGAGACGCATTCGGAATCGAGGAACGGCTCGTTCATCCCCGGCGACACCCGGCTGTCGAAGCCGCGGCCGGAGATGGTCAGCGCGAAGGTGCCCTGCACCTCGGCGCAGGCGCGGACGCAGCGCGAGCAGACGATGCACTTCGAGGCGTCGTAGGTGAAATAGGGGTTGGACTCGTCCTTGGTCAGGTCGAGATGGGTCTCGATCTCTTTCCCGTAGCGCACGTCGCGCAGCCCTACCTTGCCGGCTTGGGTCTGCAATTCGCAGTTCCCGTTGGCGGCACAGGTCAGGCAATCGAGCGGGTGGTCGGAGATGTAGAGCTCCATCACCCCACGGCGCAGCTTCTTCAGCCGTTCCGTCTGGGTGTGGACGACGAGCCCCTCGGCGACCGGCGTGGTGCAGGACGACGGCGTGCCGTTGCGCCCGTCGATCTCGACGATGCACAGCCGGCAGGAGCCGAAGGCGTCGACCATGTCGGTGGCGCAGAGCTTGGGGATCTCGGTGCCGATCTCCATCGCCGCCCGCATGATCGAGGTGCCCTCGGGCACCGTCACCGAACGGCCGTCGATGGTCAGCGTCACCGTCTTGGTGGACTTCGAGGCGGGTGTGCCGAAATCGGTCTCGTGGACGAGGCTCATGGGCGCATCCTCACTCGGCGGCGGCGCGGGCGGGCGCGCGGCGGAAGTCTTCGGGGAAATGGCTGAGGCTCGACGTCACCGGATAGGGGATGAAGCCGCCGAGCGCGCAGAGCGAGCCGAACTTCATCGTCTCGCAGAGATCGGTCAGCGTCTCGAACGTCGTGTCGGTCGCGCGACCGGCGAGAATGGTCTCGACCAGCTCGCGGCCACGCACCGTGCCGATCCGGCACGGCGTGCACTTGCCGCAGCTCTCGGCCGCGCCGAACTCGAAGGCGAAGCGCGCCTGCTCGGCCATGTCGACGCTGTCGTCGAAGACGGTGATGCCGCCGTGGCCGATCAGCCCGCCCGCCGCGGTGAAGGCCTCGTAATCGTAGGGAGTCTCGAACAGCGAGGTCGGGAAATAGGCCCCGAGCGGCCCGCCGCACTGCACCGCGCGCACCGGCCGGCCCGACGCCGTCCCGCCGCCGATGGTCTCGACGATGTCGCCGAGCGTCAGGCCGAAGGCGGTCTCGTAGAGGCCGCCGTTCCGCACGTTGCCGGCGATCTGGATCGGCATGGTGCCGCGCGACCGGCCCATGCCGAAGTCGGCGTAAGCCTGCGCGCCGTCGGCGAGGATGGTCGGGATGGTGGCGAGCGACAGGAGGTTGTTGATCACCGTCGGTTTGCCGAACAGCCCGGCGACCGCCGGCAGCGGCGGCTTCGCCCGCACGATGCCGCGCTTGCCCTCGAGGCTCTCCATCAGCGCCGTCTCTTCGCCGCAGACATAGGCCCCGGCGCCGACGCGCAGTTCCAGCTCGAAGGCGTAGCCGGAGCCGTCGACGCTGCGGCCGAGGTGGCCGGCGGCTCGGGCGATCTCGATCGCCTTCGCGAAGGTGGCGTTGGCGTGCGGATATTCCGAGCGCGAATAGACGTAGCCCTTCGAGGCGCCGACCGCGAAGCCGGCGATGATCATGCCTTCGATCAGCGAGAAGGGGTCGCCTTCCATGATCATCCGGTCGGCGAAGGTGCCGCTGTCGCCCTCGTCGGCGTTGCAGATGACGTATTTCTGCGCCGCCTTGGCGTAGGCGACGGTCTTCCACTTCACGCCGGTCGGGAAGCCGGCGCCGCCGCGACCGCGTAAGCCCGAGAGCGACACCTCCTCGAGCGTGTCGAGCCCGCCCAGCTTCAGCGCCCGCTGGAGCCCCTTCCAGCCGCCGTGGGCGGCGTAGTCCTCGAGGCTCAGCGGATCGACGAGGCCGCAGCGGGCGAAGGTCAGTCGCGTCTGGCCGGCGAACCACGGGTGTTCGTCGGTCTTGCCGATGCAGGACGGATGGTCGCCGCCGGAGAGGAACCCGGCGTCGAACAGCGAGGCGACCTCACCCGGTCGGATCTCGCGATAGCCGACGCGGCCGAAGGGGGTCTCGACCTCGACCAGCGGCTCCATGAAGAAGGCGCCGCGCGAACCGTTGCGGACGATCTCGATCGCGAGGCCGCGCTTCGCCGCCTCTTCGGCCAACGCAGCGGCGACCCGGTCGGCACCGGCGGCGATCGCTGCGATGTCGCGGGGAACGAAGATCCGGCTCATCGGGACACCTCCTCGACGATCTCGCGGACCGCATCGGCGTCCAGTCGGGCGACCGGCTCGCCGTCGATGAGCGCCGCCGGGCCGGTGGCGCAGAGGCCGAGGCAATAGACCGGCTCCAGCGTCACCCGCCCGTCGGCCGAGGTGGCGTGCCAGTCGAGACCGAGGAGCCGGCGGAAGGCCGTCTCGACGTCGCGGCCGCCGCGCGCCCGACAGGCCTCGGCGCGGCACACCTTGATCACGTGGCGGCCGGCGGGGGAGCGGCGGAAGTCGTGGTAGAAGGTCACCACCCCGTGCATCTCGGCGCGGCTGACGTTCAGCCGTTCGGCGACCAGCGGCACGGCGGCCTCGGGCACGCAGCCGAATTCCGCCTGCAACGCATGCAGGATCGGCAGGGCCGGCCCCTCGAGACCGAGATGGGCGTCGACGATGTCCCGCGCGCGGGCCGCATCGTAGGGAATGGGTCGGTGCATGGCCGCAGGTCCGAATTTCTCTCGTTCCAATCGGTTCGATTGGTCGCCCAGCGGCGATCGATGTTCAATATCGAAAATCAGTCGAACGATAACACAGACAAATCGACATGCCGCGACAGCCTCGTCGTGCGGGGCGTCGCGGTGCGGCTCGAGGGCGGTCGGGACCGGTCGTCGGTGGCGGATCGGAGGGGGTGGGTCGGCACCTCAGGCGAGGTCGGTCAACGTCGGCGCAAGCCGCCGGGCCTCGGCGATCAACGCCCGGATCAACGGCGGTTCGAGATCGCGTGTCCGGGTGACGAGGCCGATGGTGTGGGAGATCTCGGGCTCGATGATCGGGATGGCGACGATGCCGGCGGACGTCAGTCCCAGCGCCTCGGCGAGGATGCGCGGCATCACCGACGACCACCGACCGGTGCGGACGTGGGCCGCGAGCACCATGATCGAGTTCGATTCGAGTTCGGCATCGGCCGCGGCGCCGACCGCGGCGAAGGCATGATCGACGATGCGGCGGTTCTGCATGTCCGGAGTGAGCAGGCACAGCCGGGTCGCGGCGACCTCGCGCCAGGGGATCGACGTGCGGCCGCCATGGGGGCCTTCGGCGGCGGTCACCAGATGATAGCGCTCGCGATAGAGCGGCGTCGTCTCCACGCGGCCGAGCGGTTCGTTGTCGAGATAGGTGAGGCAGGCGTCGACCTCGAGATTTTCGAGCTGGCGCAACGCCTCCGCCGAATTGCGCGACGACACCACCATCCGCACCGCCGGCCAACGATCGGTGAAGGCGGTGGTGAGGCGCGACACCATCGGCAGGGCTGTCGGCACCACCGCGACGTGGAGATGTCCGACGAGGCCCTTCTTCATCGTGTCGAGATCGGCGCGCATGGCGCGGGCGTCCCCGACGATGCGTCGCGCCCAATCGAGGGTGCGCTCGCCTTCCGCGGTGAAGCCGATGAACCGCGACCCGCGGACGACCAGCGGCGCCCCGACGATGCCCTCGAGCTGGCGGATCGCCGAGGAGAAGGCCGGCTGAGAAATGCCGCAGGACTGCGCCGCCCGGCCGAAATGCCGCTCGCGGGCCAGTGCCATCAGGTATTCGAGTTTGTCGATCATCGGCGAGCATCTCGCATCGAAAGCAACGGGGGCGGGCACACCGGCATATCAATCGCCTCCACACAGTCGTCGCCGGCCCGTTCGTCTGCGAAAGTCCTACGCCGGCAACGAATTCGAAACATTCAGCGCCGCACTTTCGAAGGGATGCCATCGGCGGCGGTCACGCGCGAGCGGCGATCGGGTCACTTCGGCAGCGTAGTACGGGGGAATACTCAATGTCGGCGAAATTCATGGCACGATTCGGCTCATCGATGACGGCCAAAGTGACCGGATCGGGCTTTCTGGCGGTCCTCCTCGTCACCCTCGCCCTCGCCGGAACTTCCTGGCTGGAACTCGCCGACTCCGTCGCCGACGGCGCCGCTCGCCGCCAGGACACCAACATCCGCGCCGCCGCGGCGTTGCTCGAGCGCGACTTCGCCGGGACGAAGGTGGTGTGGACGTCGGAGGGGCGGCCGCGCATCGTCATGCCGTCGATCCCCGCCGCGATCGACGACCACACGACCATCGACGCGGTGAGCCGCGTCACCGGCGACACCACGACGCTGTTCGGTCTCGATCCGGCGACGGGCGAATTCGTTCGGCGCAGCACCAACGTCAAGAAATCCGACGGCTCGCGGGCGGTCGGCACGGCGCTGGGCAAGACCGGCCGGGTCCATCCGGTGGTGGCGCGCGGCGAGACCTTCAACGGCACCGTCGAAATCCTCGGCGCCCCCTACGTGACGAGCTACGTTCCGGTGTTCTCGCCGACCGACGAAGTGATCGGCGTCCTCTATTCCGGTGTGAAGCAATCCGTGGTCGACGCCGCCGTCGGCTCGTGGACCCGGTCCGTCGTCCTCGCCGGCAGCATCGTGCTGTCGATCGCCTGCCTCGCCCTGTTCGTCTTCGGCCGCCGCATCACCCGGCCGTTGGTCGACCTCACCGCGGCGCTCGACCGGGTGTCGCGCGGCGACCTCGAGGCGGCGATGCCGCATCGCGATCGTGCCGACGAAGTGGGGGCGGTGGCCCGTGCGGCCGAGACCCTGCGTCTGGCCGCCCGCGAACGCGAGACGCTGGCCGCCGATCAGACCCGCGAACACCACCGGCGCTCGGCCGAACAGGAGCGCATCGCCGACGCCATCGCCGGTTTCCGGGCCTCCATCGCCGGGACGCTGAAGGCTCTCGACGGCGACGTCGCCACCATGTCCTCGACCGCGGGCGATCTCACCCGTCTCGCCGACGAGGCGACGGCGCGGGCCGAGAGCGCCGCCCACGCCACCGGCGAGGCCTCGTCGGGCGCGGCCTCCGTCGCCTCGGCGGCGGACGATCTGACCGGTTCGGTCGCCGAGATCGACCGGCGCGCCACGGCGGCGGCCGGCGCGGTCGACGTGGCGCGCCGCGCCGCAGAGGAATCCAACGGCCGTATCGCCAGCCTCGCCCAAGCCTCCGGCCGGATCGGCGCGGTGCTCGACCTCATCCGCGACATCGCCGACCAGACCAATCTCCTCGCCCTCAACGCCACCATCGAGGCAGCACGCGCGGGCGAGGCGGGACGCGGCTTCGCCGTCGTCGCCTCCGAGGTGAAGACGCTCGCCGGCCAGACCGCACGGGCGACCGACGAGATCTCCGAGCAGATCGGCTCGATCCGGGCCGAGGTCGAGGGCGCCGTCGCGGCGATCTCGGCCATCGTCGGGCGCATCGGCGAAGCCTCGTCCTACACCGAGGCGATCGCCACCGCGGTGACGCGGCAGACCGCCGCGACGTCGGACATCTCGCAGAGCGCCCGCTCCGCCGCCCACGGCGCCTCGCGCGCCGCCGCGGACGTCGCCGGCGTCAGCACCATCGCCGAGCAGACCGACCGCGTCGCCGAGCGCGTCGCCGCCCTGTCGGAGGAGTTGGCGCGGTGCTCCAAGGGCCTCGGAACCGAGGTCGACCGTTTCCTCTCCTCCGTCGCGGCCTGATCTCAGCCGTGACGTCCGATCGACGTCAGTGCCGCCGGCACCTCGTCGAAGCGGGTGAGCCGGCGGTAGCGCGGCGCATCTTCGGGCACCTCGGCGATCTCCGCCTCCCAGGTGATGTGATAGGGAACGTGGAAGCCCCAGTGACCGGCGGCGAGCGCCGGCAGGATGTCGGACTTGGCCGAATTGCCGATCATCACCGCCTCGCCCTCGCCGGCGCCGAGGCGGCCGAAGATGCGGGCGTAGACCTCGGGCGTCTTCTCCGAGACGATCTCGACGGCGTCGAAGAGGTCGCCGAGACCGGAGCGGGCGAGCTTCTGTTCCTGGTCGAGCAGGTCGCCCTTGGTGATGACGACGAGGCGATGGCCGTCGCGCTTCAGATCCGTCAGGGTCGCGGCGACGCCGGGGAGCGGCTCGACCGGATGTTCCAACATCTCGTGCCCGAGGGCGAGGATCTCGGCGATCACCGAGGACGGCAGCCCGTCGTCGGCAACCGTGATCGCCGTCTCGACCATCGACAGGGTGAAGCCCTTGATGCCGTAGCCGTAGAGCCGGAGATTCTTCCGCTCGGTGGCGATCAGCCGTTCGGCGAGATGATCGGAGAGCGCGTGGTTGCCGAGGAGGCGACTGAAGCGCTCGATCGTCAGTTGGAAGATCGTCTCGTTGTGCCAGAGCGTGTCGTCGGCATCGATGCCGAGGATGGGACGGATCATGGGGTCTCTCCTCACGGCGCCATCATCCCCCCGTCGCGGGCGGAAGAAAAGGCCGCGCCCGTCGCCAGCGCCGCACGGGCGGCGGCGACCGCTCGGCGGCCGGCGTCGCGCAGCACCTCGGGCGGGAAGCCGGAGAAGCCGACGACCAGTCCGCGCCGGCGCGAGGGGCCGAGACACATCGCCGAAAGGGCCCGCGCCGCGAGGCCGGCGGCGGCGACCGTCGCGACCAGGGCGCCGTCGTCGACGTCGTCGTCGAGCGCGGCGATCAGATGGAGGCCCTGATCGGGCACCTCGATCCGCCAGGGGCCGCCGGCGAGGCCCTCGACAAGCGCATCGCGGGCGATGCGGGCCCGACGGCGGGCGCGGCGAACATGGGCGGCGAAATGGCCGGCGGCGAGGAGCTCGGCGAGCGCCGCTTCGGCCAACGTCGCGGGGAAGCGGTCGGAGCGGGCGCGCACCGCCAGAACCGGATCGATCAAAGCCTCGGGCAGCACCATGTAACCGACCCGCAGACCCGGATGCAGTGCCTTGGAGAAGCTGCCGAGATAGACGACCCGGCCGCCGTCGCCGATGCCCTGGAGCGAGGTGAGCGGCGCGCCGGCGAAGCGGAATTCGCTGTCGTAGTCGTCCTCGAGGATCCAGGCACCGGCCCGCCGCGCCCAGTCGAGCAGCGCCAGCCGACGCGGCATGGACAGGGTGACGCCGAGCGGAAATTGATGCGACGGAGTGACGAAGGCGGCGCGGGCCTCGGCGCGCCGGGCGCGCCCGGTGGCGACGTCGAGGCCCTCGTCGTCGACCGGCACGGCGACGAGATCGAGCCCGGCGCCGGCGAGTGCCGCGCGGGCGAAGGGATAACCCGGATCCTCGATCCACACGGCGTCGCCGGGCGCGAGCGCGGCGCGCACCACCAGATCGAGGCCGTGTTGACTGCCGGAGGTCAGGACGATCGCCGCCTCGTCGCAGCGCACGCCGCGCGCCGCACGCAGATAGGCGGCGATCTCGCGCCGCAACTCGCGGCCGCCGCGGGGATCGCCGTAGTGACCGGCGTGGGCGTCGAGACGGGCGAGGTTGCGACCGACGAGACGGCGGAAGATGCGGGCGGTCAGCGGATCGGGGTCGGCGCCACCGAGGGTGCCGGGTAGGACCGGGGCCGAGGCGGGCGGCGCGGCGACGAGCGGCGCGGCGGCGGGTGTGGCGACGAGGCTCGGCACCTCGGCCGCGACGAAGGTGCCGGCGCCGACGCGGGCGGTGGCGAAGCCGTCGGCGATCAACATCTCGAAGGCGGCGACCGCCGCGCCGCGCGAGATGCCGGTGCGCTCGGCCAGGGCCCGGGTGGTCGGCAGTTTGGTGCCCGGCGCGAGGCGGCCGGTCTCGATCAGGCGGCGGATCTCGGCATAGAGCGCGATCGGGCGGGCCCCCGCCCCCGGCAACACCGGGACGAGACCGGACCAATCGGGAAGATTGGTCTGTGGAGATCGTCTCGAATTGGATCTTCTTCGAACCAATGTCATGGCCTATCGATGGCCGACCGAGACCTGGAACGCAAGCCATGACCGACATCGATCCCGCCGCCGCCTATCCCGTCACCCCGCGCAACCGGGTGAAGCGCCTGCACGAACGCGGCCGCTACGACCGCGCCTCGGTGTGGGCGGTGCTGGACGAGGCGATGCTGTGCCATGTCGCCTACGTCATCGACGGACAGCCCTATGCCACACCGACCATCCACTGGCGCGACGGCGACACGCTCTATTGGCACGGCTCCTCGGCGAGCCGGATGATCCGCCACCTCGAGAAGGGCATGCCGGTGTGCCTCACCGTCTCGCATCTCGACGGGCTGGTGCTGGCGCGCTGCGGCTTCAACCACTCGGTCGACTATCACTCGGCCATGTGCTTCGGCACTGCCCGGGTGGTCGACGACCCGGAGGAGAAGCGGGTGGCGCTCGATCGGATGATCGATCGCTTCTACCCCGGCCGCGCCGCGACGCTGCGCACCTCGACGGCGCAGGAGATCAAGGCGACGACGGTGATCTCGATGGTGATCGAGGACGCCTCGGCCAAGGTGCGCACCAAGGGCGTCGGCGACGAGCCGGAGGATCTCGATCTGCCGATCTGGGCCGGCATCATCCCCATCCGCACGGTGATCGGCGAGGCGGTGGTCTCCCCGCACGTCCCCGCCGGCGTCGATCGCCCCGCCGACCTCGCCGTCTACCGACCGGGGCGCGACTTCGCCGAGGCGCTGACCGAGGCCCAGAAGATCTACGAGGGGGAATGATGCCGAGCGCAGGGAGTCTCGACCTTTTCGAAACTCCCTGCGCGAAGGCGCGCCGGAACGACGGTTTCGTCACGGCCCGTCATCGGCCGTCATCGTCGAGCGTCTGGAACACCGTCATCGCTCTCCGCCCCTCCCGGCCATCGGTCACGGGTCGCATGTTGACATTGTGACACCATGACGACACAACTCTTGCATGGTAACGGCAACGGGGCCGGAACACATGCGCAGCGTGAGAGCAACAGATTTCGATAGAACGTCCGATGTTCGGTCCATCTTCGAAGACGACGGATTCGTCGTCATCGATGCATGTCCAGACCAATTCGATGTCATAGAGGATTGGTTCAAAGCAATATTTTCCGACTACGATCCGGCAAAGGCCGAAATGAGGCCCACGAAGATCTCTTCTGACGCCGAGGGGCGCGCCGGTCTGGGCTACACGAACTCCGCGTTGTTTCCGCACACCGACCGCAGCGGCATCGAGCGCCCGCCGCGCGCTCTGCTCTTCGTCATGCACCGCCCCTGTCCGATCGGCGGCGACAGCCTGCTGGTCCACGGCGACGACATCGTCGCGCGCCTGCTCGATCGCCGACCGCAGGCGCTGGACGTCCTCACCGAGGCGGAGTGCCTGTTCTTCCGCGGCGACGACTTCGTTCGAAAGCCGGTCCTCGCGCACCGCGACGACGGGCGCTTCGACTGGCGGTTCCGCTTCGACTCGATGGGGTTCTTCCCCCGCGACCTGATCGACGTCTTGCCCGAGCTTCTCGACGCCATCCGCGAGGCGACCATCCGTTTCGCGTTGCGGCGGGGGCAGGCGTTCCTCGTCGACAATCATCGGGCGCTGCACGGCCGGACGGGTTTCGTCGGGTCGCGTGAGGGATGGCGTTTCCTGGCGGCGTGAGTGCGACCTCGCACCGATCCGGCGACGCGGGCAAGGAGGGCGGCATGGATCTCGATCGACGGACCGGCCTGGCGGCGCGCATCGCCCGCATCGACGACATTCGCGGGAAATACCTCTCCGAGGTCGACGGCCGTCTCGCCCACCGCGTCGGCCGAAACCTCGCCACCGATCTCAAGGCCCGGGGGCGGCGACGCATCGCGGTCTGTCGCGATCCGCGTCATTCGTCCTTCGAGCTTCAGATCGCCCTGATGGAGGCCCTGGGCGCGAGCGGCATCGACGTCGTCGACTTCGGCACCGCGCCGACGCCCGCGACGACGTTCTTCGCCCACCGACACGGTCTCACCGATGCAGTGGTGGTGACGGCATCCCACAATGGTCTCGACCACGCGGGCTTCAAGATCCTCGTCGACGGCGATCCGCCGTCGCTCGATCATCTGCGCCACCTGATCATCGCCGAACCCGACGCGAGCGACGCAGACGGTTGGGGCGCACGACACTACGTCGAGGCGACGCCGTTCGCATGCGACGCGTTGATGGAACGCTTCCCCCGTCTCGATCCCCGCGTCACCGTCGTGTGGGACAGCCTGCACGGCGCGACGGCCGGTCTGGTCGACGAGATCTGTCGCCGCCTCGGCCCCCGCCACCGGGCGCTGAGCCCCGGGTTCGAACCGACCTTCGCCGGCCGCGCGCCGGATCCGGCAGCGGACGGCAATGTCGCGATCATGCGGCGTGCCATCGCCGCGCATGGAGCCCGCTTCGGCTTCTCCTTCGACGGCGACGGCGATCGCTTCGCTTTGACCGATCGTCTGGGACGTCTCGTCCCGGCCGATCTCGTGGCCGCGCTCCATCTCGCCTTCGGGCCTCATCGTCCGGGCGCCGCGATCGTCACCGACGTCAAGGCGTCGAGCATCGTCGAGCGTACGGCGCGCCGTCGATCCTGCCGCGTGGTGCGCACCCCGACAGGACAGCGCCACATCCGCGCCGCAGTGCGTGACCACGACGCCGTGCTCGGGGTCGAGCTCTCCGGCCACTTCTGCTTCGGGCCGGCCCCGCACGTCTGTGACGACGGCCTCCACGCCGCCCTGGCGTTTCTCGATCTGCTCGCCGACCACGCCGACGCGATCGACCACATGATCGACGACTACCACGCCCGGTTCCATGTTTCCGATGAGTTGCGTTGGCGGTTGCCCTCCGTCTCGCCCGAGATCGCCGTCGCCGACATCGCGTCCCGAGCCGCCGACCTGAGCGACCGTATCGATCGCTGCGACGGCGTGCGCATCGATCTCGACGACGGCTGGATCCTGTTCCGTCCCTCTCAGACGGAGAACGTGCTCTCCGTTCGGTTCGAGGGTCATGACCTCGAGGCCTACGGCCGCATCGCCGACACCGTGCAACGCCTCGCCTCGGATCATCTGGTCGGATGAGCACCACGACCGCCCCCGCCCCGATCTCGCTTCCGCCCTGGCGTCTGGTCGGTGGGCGCTTCGCCTCGGTCACCGGCGATCAGATCGTCGAGTTGACCGTCTTGTGGGCGGTGTGGGCGGCAACGGGTTCGTCGACCTGGACGGCCGTGGCGGTGTTCTGTGGGCGGGCTCCGCTGTGGATCTTCGCTCTTCTCGGCTCCGGCTTCGTCCTGCGCCATGGGCCGCTGACCACCATCGCCCGACTGAACTTCGCCGCCGCCGGGGTCGCCGCGGCGGCGGCTCTCGCGGCCGGTTGGTCGGCGATCGCGGCGATCGCGTCGTTCTTCGCCATCGCTTCCCTGCGCGCGGTCGAAGCGGCCGCGCTCGCCGCCGCGGTGCCCGCCGAGGTCTCGCCCGCCGGGGCGCAGCGGTTCAATGCCCTCCTCGACAACGCCAAGCGGATAGGCCGCCTCGCAGGCCCGCTCGGGACGCGGCTGCTCGAGGCGACCGCGCCGTGGGTGGCGATGACCACCGCGGGTGCACTCTATTGGGTCATGGGCTGGGCGGCCGTGCGGTCGGTCGAGCGCGGCGCGGTGGTGCGGCGGGCGACGTCGGAAACGATCGTCGAGGCGGTGCGGCGGACGGCCCGGGATCCGGCGTTGCGTGTGCTCGTGGGCGGTGCGGCGGCCTACGCCTTCTTCTGGGCGGCGTGCTGGTATGCGGTGCTGCCGCGTTTGTGCTTCGCAGCCCCCGGCGGGTCGGCATCCACCCTCGCCACGGTGGTCGCGGCCGCCGCCGGCGGCGGGATCCTCGCCAATTTCGCCATCGCCCGCATTCCGGTCGCCCGACCGGAGCGGGTCGTCGCCGTCGCGGTTCTCGTCGCCGGGATCGGTTACGGCCTGCTCGCAGTCCAGCCGATCGAAGTCCCCCGTCTGGTGATCGCCTCGGTCGTCGGCGCGGCGGCGCCGGTCCAGGACGTGTTCATCGTCTGTCTGCTGCAACGATGGGCGGCGGCCGGGCATGTCGCCCGTCTCCATGCCATCTGGCGGCTCGCCTGCGAATTGGCGATCTCGCTCGGTCTGTTGCTCGGCGGAATGGCGGTCGACCACCACGGCGCCTCGCCGGTCGCCGCGATCTGCGGTGTGGCGATCGTCGGGGTCGGGGCCTTTCTGCTCGTGGAGCTGCACCGGGTGGCGCCCGCCGCGGATGCGGCCCCGGCCGAAGCCCGCCGCGCAGAGCGGATCATTGAAGGAGTGAACGATGACCCAGGCTCCCGGTGACAACGCGGCCCATCGATTTCCCGTTTCGGTGAAGGGCGTGCTCTTCGTCGACGACCGCGTCGTCCTCTTGCGCAACGAGCGCGACGAATGGGAACTGCCCGGTGGCAAACTCGAACTCGACGAAGAGCCGGACGTCTGCGTCGTGCGCGAGATCGAAGAGGAACTGTCGTTGGCCGCGCGCCATCCGCGCCTGCTCGACACCTGGCTCTACACCATCGTGCCGGGGGTCACCGTCCTGATCGTCACCTACGGCATGGCTCCGCTCAACGGCGTGACCCCGGTCGTCAGCCACGAACACAAGGAAGTGCGGCTCTTCGATCTCGCCGCGGTCGAGGGGCTGCCGATGCCGGAGGGCTATCGCCGCTCGATCCGAGTGTGGGCCGAGGTGCTGCGCGCCGAGCGGTGACGCCTCCGGACGGTGCCGAGGTCGGCGCCTGCCCGGCGAAACGGCACGGTGCCCACCACCTCCCTCTTCCCCCTCCCTGCATCCCGTTGCATGCTTCCCCTCGGACGACCGTTCGAGAGGCTGACGCGCGCATGCGATCCCGCAGGTTCAAGACCATCCATGCCGGCGAGACCCACGTCTTCGAGGGCCTCGCCACGCTGCTCGCCTGCGCCAGCCCGCGCCGATCCGGCGACGAACTCGCCGGCCTCGCGGCGGCGTCGGACACGCAGCGGGTCGCCGCCCGCATGGCACTCGCCGACCTGCCGCTGAAGTGCTTCCTGGAAGACGTGGTGATCCCCTACGACACCGACGAGGTCACGCGGCTGATCGTCGACGGCCACGACGAAGCCGCCTTCGCGCCGGTCGCCTCGATGACCGTCGGCGAGTTCCGCGAGTGGCTGATGTCGGACGCGGCCGACGGCCCGGCGCTGGCGAAGCTCGCCCCCGGCCTGACGCCGGAGATGGTCGCCGCCGTCTCCAAGCTCTGCCGCAACGGCGATCTCGTCGCCATCGCCGCCAAGGCGCGGGTGGTGACCGGCTTCCGCTCGACCATCGGGCTCCCCGGCCGCCTCGCCGCCCGCCTCCAGCCCAACCACCCGACCGACGACCCGGCGGCGATCGCCGCCGCCACCCTCGACGGCCTGCTCTTCGGCATGGGCGACGCGGTGATCGGCATCAACCCGGCGACCGACAACGTCGAGAGCTGCGTCTCGCTGCTCACCATGCTCGACGACATCCGCACCCGCTTCGACATCCCCACCCAGTCCTGCGTGCTGGCCCATGTCACCACCTCGATCGCCGCGATCGAACGGCACGCCCCCCTCGACCTCGTCTTCCAGTCGATCGCCGGGACGGAAGCCGCCAACGCCGGCTTCGGCGTGACGCTCGCGATCCTGAAGGAGGCGCAGGACGCGGCGCTGTCGCTGAAGCGCGGCACGGTCGGCCGGAACGTCATGTATTTCGAGACCGGCCAGGGCGCGGCGCTCTCGGCCGACGCCCACCACGGCGTCGACCAGCAGACGGTCGAGGCCCGCGCCCATGCGGTGGCGCGCGCCTTCTCGCCGCTCTTGGTCAACACCGTCGTCGGCTTCATCGGCCCGGAATATCTCTACGACGCCAAGGAGATCACCCGCGCCGGTCTGGAAGACCACTTCTGCGGCAAGCTCCTCGGCGTGCCGATGGGCGTCGACGTCTGCTACACCAACCACGCCGAGGCCGATCAGGACGACATGGACGTCCTGGCCCTGCTCCTCGCCAACGCCGGGGTGAACTTCCTCATCGCGGTGCCCGGCGCCGACGACATCATGCTCAACTATCAGAGCCTGTCGCACCACGACGTCGTCCGCCTGCGCCACCTGCTCGGCCTGAAACCCGCCCCCGAATTCGAAGCGTGGCTGGCGCGGATGGGCCTCCTCGACGCCGCCGGTCGCCTGCCGGCGTTACCGCCCGATCCCGCGACGGCGCGGCGGCTCCTGGCGATCGGAGGTGCGGCATGAGCGACGCGACCTGGGAAAAGCTCCGCGGCCTCACCCGCGCCCGCATCGGCCTCGGCCGCGCCGGCGACGGCCTGCCCACCAAGGCCCTGCTCGACTTCCAGATGGCTCACGCCGCCGCCCGCGACGCGGTGCACGGATCGGCCGACTTCGACGCGATCGCCGCCGCGCTCGCGCCCCGTGAGGCCGTCCGCATCGCCTCCGCCGCTGCCGATCGGGCGACCTATCTGCGCCGCCCCGATCTCGGCCGCCGTCTCGCCGAGGGTGAGGTCGAGAAGCTCCCCGCCGGCCCCTTCGACGTCGTCTTCGTCATCGCCGACGGGCTCTCGGCGGCGGCGGTCGACGCCAACGCCGCGGCGACGCTGGAGGCCACCGCCCGCCGGCTCGACGGGTTGTCGATCGGCCCGGTGGTGCTGGCGCGACAGGCCCGCGTGGCGCTCGGCGACGTCGTCGGCGCCGCGATGAACGCCTCGGTGGTGGCGGTCTTGATCGGCGAGCGCCCCGGCCTCACCGCCGCCGACAGCCTCGGCGCCTACCTCACCTTCCGCCCGGTTCCCGGCCGCAAGGACAGTGAGCGCAACTGCCTCTCCAACATCCACGCCCACGGCCAGAGCCCCGAGGAGGCCGGCCACAAACTGGCGTGGCTGATCCGCGAGGCGCTCAGGCTGAAGCTGACCGGCGTGGAGCTGAAGGAGGCGGCGCCGAAGTTCGCGATCGAGGGCAGCGAGGCGGCGCGAATCGGCGGGTGAGGAGCTGCGTCGCCGCTGAGATCGTGGATTCACGGGCAATCGATGCGGTCGCTCCCATGTCCCCTTCTCCCCTTGCGGGAGAAGGGGGCCGAAGGCCGGATGAGGGGTCTGGGCCGCTCCTTCCGGCGGTGCGTTCGTAGGTTTGCTCGGCTGCCGCTTCGCGGCGCCCCCTCATCCGCCCCTGCGGGGCACCTTCTCCCGCGAGG
>ERZ1645187.306-NODE-306-length-47079-cov-23.023839_pt1 | contig 47079 bp, 44 predicted proteins | sample MGYA00575352_ERZ1645187 | MGnify/ENA primary metagenome ERZ1645187 (study PRJEB40837, sample SAMN11349314) | freshwater sediment metagenome | isolation source: river sediment | host: Sediment | place: India: Wazaribad , New Delhi | collected 2017-02-21 ... | reverse complement strand
TGTCCATGGTCATGGTGTAGATGATCAGCGCGATGATCACCGTCGAGACGGTGAGGAGCACCGTGGTGAAGAGGCCGATCTGCTGGCGCGCCTTCTCCACCACCGAGCGGGTCAGGATGATCTCCTGCTCGTCCTCGGTCATCGACGCGAGATGCTTCCAGCGCTTGGCCGCGTCGACCACGCCGTCGATCGAGACGCCGGGGACGACCCGCGCCACCACGGCGTTGACGGTGTCGGGCACCCCGTTGGTGGCGACGCCGCGCTGCGCCTCGCGCCGGGCCGGGGCGGGCGACTGGCGGAACTGCAGCACCTGACTGTCGCGCAGCGACATCCACACCACCGCGTCGCCGCCGGAGGAGACCGCGCCGTGCGTGGTGCCGACCACGGTGAAGGGATCGCCGCCGAGGACGACGCGCTCGCCGACGACGAGGCCGGTCTTGTCGTCGGCGACGAGTTCGAAGCGATCACGGGCGAGGCCGCGCCCCGCCGAGATCGACGGCGGCCTGCCGAGACGGCCGGGCTCGTAGCCCACCACCTGCAGACGCAGCTTGCGGCCGCGATGGCTCGCCTCGTAGGCCTGGAAGGTCATCGACCCGGCCTCGGCCACGCCGGCGAGGCGGGCGATGCTCTCACGGGTGTCGCCGGGAATGCGGGAGCCCTCGGCGAAGGGTCCGCGGGTGCCGGTCTCGACCACCCAGAGGTCGGCCTGCGGCGCACGGACGAGGCCGAGGGCGTCGGCGACGAGGCCGCGATAGATGCCGATCATCGACAGCACCACCCCGAGCAAGAGGCCGAGGCCGAGCGCGGTCAGGAGGAAACGTCCGAGATGATGGCGGATGTCGCGGAGCGCGAGATTCATCGGCCGGTCTCCGGCGTGGGTGCGGTCGCGCGGGCGGCGCGGCCCTCGCGGAAGGCGCCGCCGTCCGGCTCGACGACGAGCGAAGCGCCCTCGGGCAGGCCGCCGACGATCTCGACGCGGCCGTCGAGGAGGCGGGCGCCGAGGCGCAGCCGCACCTCGTGCAGCCGATCCTCGATCACCGCCCAGCCGACCGCCTCGGCCGGCCCGGTCATGCGCAGGGCGATCTCCGGCGCGGTCAGCGCCCGGGCGAGGCGGCGGGTCGTCACCACCACTTCCGCCTGCTCGCCGAGGTGGAATTCGGCCGGGCAGTCGTCGCAGGCGACGTAGAGACGGCGCTCCTCGCCGACCCGGTCGTTTTCGAGGCCGACCCGCGCGACATGGCCGGCGAAGACCGCGTCGGGGTGCGAGCGCAACCGCACCTCGGCCGGCTGGCCCACCGCCAGATCCCCGGCGCGGGCCTCGTCGACGAAGGCCTGGATCCACACCGAGGCCGGATCGACCAGAGTGAAGAGCGCCTCGCCGGGGTTCATCACCGCGCCGAGCTCGCGCAGACGCGCGACCACGACGCCGTCGAAGGGGGCGAGCAGGCGATGGCGGTCGAGCAGCACCGTGTCGAGCGCCGCCTGAGCGCGGGCGGCGGTGAGTCCGACCTTCGCCACCTCGACGTCGCGATCGGCGACGCCGGCGTCGGCCTCGGCGACGCGGGCGTCGAGTTCGGCCTGTTCGGCGGTCTCGATCGACACCGTCCGGTTCTCCACCAGCGCGCGGCGGCGCTCGTCGATGCGGCGCTTCTGGACGGCGACGGCGCGGGCGCGGGCGGCGAGCGCCTCGGCCTTGGCGACGGCGGCCTCGGCGGAGGCGACACCGGCGAGCGACTTGTCGAGACGGGCCCGAGCCTCGCCTTCGTCGAGGCGGGCGAGAAGAGCGCCGCTCTTCACACGATCGCCGTGATCGACCCGCGCCTCGACCAGCGCGGCGGAGGTCTCGAAGCCGAGTTTCGTCGAGATCCGCGCCTCCTGGGTTCCGAGGCCGAAGACCCGGACGGCGACGTCCTCCTGCGGCACGGCGACCGCGACGGCGACGGGGCGCCGGGTCAGATAGGCTCGGGTCGCGACGACGGTGCCGGCGATCGCCGCGACGACGGCGATCGTCTTCAGGGTTCGGTTCATGGATCGGGCTCCGAGGGTGGCCTGAGGAGGCCGCAGAGTTGGAGGTCGAGGAGGCGGTCGACCTCGGCGGCGAGGTCGAAGCCCCGTCCGGAGAGCGACCAGCGCAGGGCCGTGCCCTGGACGAGCGCGAGCAGGAGACGGGCGGCATCGGCCGGGCCGACACGCAGGCGATCCCCGAAGCCGGCGGCGAGGGCCGCGAGGCGTTCGCTCAACTCGGCCATGAGAGCCCGGAAGACTTCGGCCAGTCGGCGATTGCCGACGCGCAGTTCGTGCGAGAAGACGATGGCGAGGATCGCCGGTTCGCGCGCGACCTCGTCCATGTGGGCGCGCAGGAGCGCGCGCAGGGCGTCCTCGGGGCCGCCCGACGAGACCCCCGCCCCATCCCAGGTCCGCCGCAATTCGCCCGCGACGTGTTCGGCGACGGCGATCCAGAGATCGTCCCGGGTCGGAAAATGGCGGAAGATCGCCGGTTGGGTCAGTCCGACCGACCGCGCCACCGCGGCCGTGCCGAGGCGGTCGGGGCCGAGCTCGGCGGAGAGCCGGAGGACGGCCTCGACGATCTCGCGGCGGCGTGCGTCGGCGGACTTGCGCATGGAGCATTTCAGTTAGTTATCGATAACTAACTATAGCGCCGATCCCGGACGTCCGCAAGAGCACGAGTCCCGGCAGAAGCCGATCCGGAGATGTGACCGGGGGAGGTGGAGCGGGCTCGTTGCCGGTCAGACGCCGCCCGGTGCCGCCTCGATCTCGTCGACGACCGATCGGCCGTCGACGGCCGAGGCGGGATCGAGCACCGCGTCGAGAACCGCGTTGTGGAGCGGCCAGTCGGCGGGGTCGTCGAGCCAGCCGAACTGGCCGTTGGCGTTGACCTCGAGGAACACCACGCCCGCCTCGCCGACGATGAAGTCGAGCCGGCCGTACTGCAGACCGAGGCGGGTCATGTAGCGGTCGATCCGTTCGGCGAGGCCCGGCGGCAACGGCCAGGGCCGCCAACGATCGTCGTGGGCGCCGTTGCGGATTCGCCAGTCCTCGACGCCGAGGTCGTCGCGGCTCGCCTCCATCTCGAAGCCGAAGGTTCGGCCGCGCACGTAGAACACGGTCGCGTCGCGATCGCCGGGGGCGATCTCCTGGAGGAGCCAGGGCCATTCCGGCGCCAGCCGATCGCTCTCGACCGACTGCACGAAGACGTATCGATCGCGTAGGACGCCGACCGCCTCGGTGGTCAGGCGCTTGACCATGCGCCGCCCCGGCGGCCAGCGCAGGTTCCAGCCCACCGCCCAGTCGGGCACGAGGAAGAACGCCCGCGCCACCCGCATCTGGGCGAGACGGCCGACGCGGCGCGGGCCGGAGGGTTCGATCAGGCGCAGCAGACCGCGCGCCCGCGCCCAGTCGGCGAGCTCGCGGACGATGGTCTGGAGTTCGGCCTCGGTGGCGGCGCGGTCCTCGGGCGAGCCGCCCTCCCAGTCGGGCGTGTCGCGCAGCGACGGCCGACGCCACAGCACCGCCGTGACGTCCTCGGATGCCAACGCCCGCCCGACGGGATCGTGGAAGACGAAGCCGTCGGGCGTCCAGGCGAAGCGGTAGCGCGCCCACAGGTCGATGTTGAAACGGAAGACCGGCACGCCCCGCTCCGCGCACAACGCGACCAGGATGTCGGCGGTGCCGTCGAGACTGTTGGAGAGCAGGAGCAACACCGGACCGCCCTCACCTCGCGCGTCGGTCGGCTGCGACCGAGATCAGTCGAAGCCGCAGTCGTGGACCTCGTCGGTGGAGCCGTTGCGCTGTGTCTGGATCGTCGCGGTGTTGCAGTTGGCGGTGCTGTCGGCGAGCTTCAGGCTCGACGGCGCGCGGCTCGACTGCAGGGCCCAGTCGTAGGGATCCTTGGAGAGCTCGACGATGTGGGGCTTCGTCCCCAGATCGGCCGGGACGATGTCGGGCGCCGTCTGAGGCGCGGCCGTCGAGAGCAGCAGCAGACTTGCGGTGAGGAGCATGGACGCCCCCTCTCACGTGCCGGTCGCGCGGAGGGTCCGCGGACGAAGTGTCGGCTCGATCATTGTTCCACACCTCGACAATTTCGACAATGCGTCCCCGTGTCGGGGCGTCCCCGTGTCGAGACGAGTGAGCGCGCCGGAATGCCTCAGCGCGCAATTACCGATGCTGCCGGGACGTCACTCCTGTAGAATGTACCGAGTGTTCGTCCATCCGGGCGAACCGACCGGCGCCCCCCTCCGGTGGGAGGAGGCGGGGGCGCGAAACTGCCGGGCGTGACACGGGTCGGGTCGGTCGGCGCGACATCGATCGATCCGCGGGGTCCGCTCGCGGAGGCCGATCCGATGTCCGCTTCTCGCATCGCCGTTTCGATGATGGTTCTCGCGCTCTCGGTCGGGGCGGCCCGCGCCGACATGGGTCGCATCATGGTCGACGGGTCCGACGCGCGGGTGAGCGAGCCGTCGCAGAAGGCCGTGATCCTGCACAATCGCCACGACGAGGTGCTGATCCTCGGCACCGAGATCACCTCCAGCGCCGCGACCTCGATCGTCCGTTTCATCCCGTTCCCGGCCGAACCGAAGGTCTCGCTCGCCGCCCCCGACACGTTCGACCGGGTCGGCGCTCTCCTCGCCAAGTATCGGCTGCGCTTCGCCACCCTGTGGATGACCAAGGGCGGCTCGGATCTGCGCGGCGAGGGCGTTCAGGTGGTTTCGGCCGAGCGGCTCGGCGCCCACGACCTCACCACCATCCGGGTCACCGACGTCGCCGCCTTCCGCACCTGGATCAACGACTATTTCCGCTCGCGCGGTCTGCCGACGGCGGCGAGCTACCCGCGCGAGGAGGCGGTCGTCGCCGACTATCTGGCGCGCGGCCACGACCACTTCGTGCTCGACCGGGTCGATCTCGCGGCGAAGCCCCGCTTCGTCGAGCCGCTCGCCTTCCGCTTCGCCAGCGCCGATCTCTACTATCCGCTGGTGACCTCCAACAGTTTCGGCGGCGAGGGCGCGGTGGAGCTGTTCGTGGTCGCGCCGCTGACGCTGTGCCGGCCGGGGTCGAACGACCCGGTCGCGGTGTTCCAGGGCAGGAACGTCGACCGCGCCGCCGACCCCACGGGCACGCGGACCTGCCTCGACCTCGACGCCAAGGCCAGCACCTCGGCCCGGCTCGTCCCCGAGGAGGACGATCTCGCGCCGATCCTGCCGGACTGGCGGGCGTTCTTCGGCGGCGAGCCGATCTTCCTGCAGGCGATCCGCCGGGTCGGTCCGCTCCGGTTCGATCGCGACGTGCACGCGCCGCTCGTCGGCGAGGCGAAGGCGCTCGAACCGAACGTTCCCCCCGCGCGGCCCTTCCCGGGGCTCTCGGACCTCGCGCCGCCCGCCGCCTGCACCGCGAAGCCGGTGCGCGGCCCCTGCAAGGCCGCATTCGAAGCCTACTGGTTCGATGCGTCGTCGGAGAGCTGCAAGCCGTTCCTGTGGGGCGGCTGTGGGGATCCGCCGCCGTTCCAGACCCGTGAAGACTGCGAACGGACCTGCCGACCACACTGAACCGTCCAGGCCGACACGCCGGACCGACCGCCTTCGTCTCCCCTCAGAGGACGTCGCGACCATGCTCACCCCCTCGCGCCCCAGCCCCCGTGCTCTCCTCCTCGCTTCCGTGTTCGGCACGTTCACGCTCGTCGGCGCGGCAGGCGGCGCCGAACTGCCGATGACGCGGGTGGTGCTCTCCAGCGCCGGCCTCGCCCAGTTCACCCACGAGGGAACGGCGGCGGCGGGCTCGTCGATCGATCTGGCGGTGCGCCTCGATCAGGTCGACGACGTGCTGAAGAGCCTGACGGTGTTCGACGCCGCCGGCGGAATCGGGCCGGTCAGCCTGCCCGGCCGCGAACCGCTCGACGAGTTGTTCCGCGACCTGCCGTTCGACCGCGACGCCCTCGCCTCGCCGACCGAGCTCGTCAACGCCCTGGCCGGCGCCGAGGTCGAGATCACCGGGCCGGTGGCCGCGCGCGGCCGCATCTTCCGGGTCGAGGCGGAGCCGGTGACGCTGCCCGACGGACGCCAGACGACGCAGCGCCACCGCCTGTCGCTCCTGACCGACAAGGGCCTCGTCCAGGCGATCCTCGAGGACGTCACCACCCTCACCTTCACCGATCCGCAGACGCGCGGCCAGATCGACCGGGCCCTGGCCGGGCTGGCCGAGAACCGCGCCAAGGATCGCCGCACCCTGTCGATCGGCGTGCTCGGATCGGGGTCGCGCAGTGTCGCGGTCGCCTATGTGGTGGCCGCGCCGATCTGGAAGACGAGCTGGCGGCTGGTGCTGCCGAAGGGCGCCGGCAAGGCGCGTCTGCAGGGCTGGGCGGTCCTCGAAAATCTGACCGGCGGCGACTGGAAGGGCGTCGACCTGACGCTCGTCTCGGGCAATCCGGTGGCCCTCACCCAGCCGCTCTACACCTCGATCTACGGCGAACGCACCACGGTGCCGATCACCACCGGCGCGGCGATCGCGCCGCCGTCGGATTCCGGCCGCACCGCGGTCGAGCAGCGCGCCCGCAAGGCCGCCGCCGCCCGTGACGCGGAGAGCGAGGAACGCAGCTCGGCCAAGGGCATCCTGCCGGAGATGATGGCGGCGCCCAGCATGCGCCTCGCCGCCGCTCCGCCGCCGCCGCCGATGGCCGCGACGCCCGTGGCCGCCGCCGAGGAGGCGGCGACCCAACTGGTCTATCGCTTCCCGAGCCCGGTGACGCTGGCGACCGGCCACACCTCGATGCTGCCCTTCGTCGATCGCGAGATCGGCGCCGAGCGCGTCTGGATCTACCGGCCGTCGACGGACGCACGCCATCCGCTCGCCGCGCTGAAGATCGTCAACGACGGGGCGACCACCCTGCCGGGCGGCATCGTCACCGCCTTCGAGACCGCCGAGAGCGGCGCGCTCGAACACGTCGGCGACGCGGTGCTGCCGCTGATCGGCAAGGACGAGGCGAAGTTCCTGTCCTTCGCCCTCGATTCGAAGACCACCGTCCGCCGCGAGGATCGCGGCGTCCGGCGCACCAGCCTCGGCAAGATCGCCGGCGGCGTGCTCGAAACCACCCTCCGCTCGCGCCACACCTGGGCCTACGAGGTGACCGCGCCCGCCGACGACGACCGCACCGTGATCGTCGAGGAGGCGCGGATCGGCGGCTGGACCCCGGTCGCCGCCGATGGGCTCGAGACGACGCCGACCCACCATCGCCTGAGCATCGTCGCCGGCAAGGGCGCGACGACCAAGGCCGAGTTCGCCGTCGAACGGATCGACGCCGAGACCGTGCGCCTGAGCAGCCTCGCCCCCGAGGACGTGCTGGTGCGCATCCGCGGTCTCACCAACGACGACCCGGCGCTGCGCGAGGCGATCGAGAAGCTCGGGGCGGTGGTCGGCGACATCGGCCGCGCCCAGGCGCTGCGCGATCACAACGAGGAGGAGCGCGAGAAGATCGTCTCCGATCAGGAGCGCATCCGCGCCAACCTGCAGTCGGTCGGGTCCGGCACCGATCTCGGCCGCCGCTATCTCGACGCGATGCGTAGCCAGGAAAACCGTCTCGCCGAACTGGAGAAGTCCGATCGCTCGGCGGCCGAGACGATGGCGGCCCGGCGACGGGACGCCGAGGAGATCGTCGCGAAGCTGAAGCTCTGAGGCGCTTCCGGGGCGCGACGAGACGCCCTCTCGGCCGCGGCCGGGCACGACCGCGCCGGAGGCGAACGGGAGAAGGAACCATCCCATGACCGAACACGACAAGACACGCAGACGCTTTCTTCGTCAGGCCGGTTTGGCGGCGGTCGGCCTCTTCGCGGCGGCGAGCACGCGGCGCGCGACGGCGGCCGGCGGCCCCGAGGGGCTGTTCGCCGGACAGTTCCTCGAGGACGGCCACGTCGTGACCATCCCGGCCGGGCACTACGACCGCGAGCAGAAGCTCTTCATCGAGGAGGAGAGCGGGCAGCCGATGGTCCGGCAGGCGCAGCAGATGACCGGCTCGTGGACCTACAGCGACACGACCCGCTGCACCAACATGTTCTACCCGAACGACGGCAGCCCCTACTGCGCTGCCTACGACAGCGATCAGGACTCCCATCCCGACGGCTTCAAGCCGGGCGAATGAGCGGTCGGCGCGGGCGGCCGGCGCCCGCGCCGTCCTCCTTGCGCGATCGAGGGACGCCCATGCCGTCGAAGATCCTCATCGTCAGCGGCGAACACGATTCCACCGCCGATCTCATGGTTCTCGAACTGCGGGAGCGCGGCGCTCCCTTCGAGCGGTTCCATCCCCAGGATCTGCCGCGTCATGCCCGGGTGACGCTCGCCTTCGGTCCCGATCATCCGCCGCGAGGACGGGTCGCGATCGACAGCGCGGGCTTCGACTGGTCGGAGATCGGCGCGGTCTGGTATCGGCGGCCCGAACCCTTCTCGCTCTCGTCCGCCCTGACGGCGGAGGAGAAGGAGTTCGCCTACCACGAATGCACCTCGGTGATGCAGGGGACGTGGCGCAGCTTCGACGCCTTCTGGGTCAACCACCCCGATCGCATCCGCATCGCCGAATCGAAACCGCTGCAGCTCACGATCGCCCGCCGGCTCGGCTTCACGCTTCCTCGGACGGTGTTCACCAACGACCCCGACGAGGTCCGCGCCCTGTGGGAGGCCTGCGGCGGGGCGATCGTCTACAAGTCGATGACGCAGGGCGTGCTCGGCCAGAGCCTGCAGAAGTCGGTCTACACCAACCGGGTCGGCGCCGAGCATCTCGCCCGCACCGATCTCCTCGCCAACGCCCCCGGCCTGTTCCAGGAGGAGATCCCGAAGGCCGCCGACCTGCGCATCACCGTGATCGGCGAGCGGCTGTTTCCGGTCGAGATCCGCTCCCAGACCGACCCCGACGGCACGCTCGACTGGCGGCGCGGCGAGGTTCCGCGCATGGATCACGTGCCCTGTACCCTGCCGGCGCAGGTCGAGGCCGCCTGTCTCGCGCTCAACCGGGCGCTCGGGCTCCATTATTCGGCGATCGACATGGTGCTGACCCCGGAGGGCGACCACGTCTTCCTGGAGATCAACCCGAGCGGCCAGTTCGGCTGGATCGAGAGCGTCACGGGGTTGCCCCTGATCCAGACGCTCGCCGATCTCCTGATCGAAGGGGCGAGAGCGGGCCGCGTCGACCGGATCGCCGATCCGCCGCCTCCGGCCCTCGACGCCTCCTCGCGCGCGCAGGGGACGTGAGTCCCTACACGGCTTGGTCCCTTTTCGCCGTGAGCGTTCGAACATATCCTCTCCCCCGGGCGGATCGGCCCATGATCGGGATCCAGACGAGAGCGACGGAAGATCTTGCGCAGACTGCCCGACCGAGACGGTGTCACCGAGGGGTACGAACTCACACCGTCGATCCCCGTGCGACACGAGCCCGCGAACTTCGAGGCGAAGTTCGCCGCGCTCGGCCGCTCCGACGTTCTCACGGTGGAGACCGTCGACGACCCGATGGATCTGGCGCCGCTGCCGGATCGACCGGCGATCGACTGGATGCCGCTGGTCTACAGTGCCCGCACCACGGTGGCCTCGGTCCGGCTGGGATCGCTGCGCCTGTCGGCGATCCGGCTGCCCCCCTGCCTGTTCGAGGGACGGCTCGACGACGATCACGCCGTGGTCTGGATCCCGATGGAGGACGACCACGACGCCGTGGTCAACGGCCGCGTCGTTCCCAGCAACATCCTGGTCTACGGCGCTCCGGGCGCGCGGTTTCAGGCCTATTGGCCGTTGCGCACGCGTCCCGCCCAGTGCGCCTTCGGTCTGGTCCTGCGCCGGGCCGACATCCCGGCCGACTGGCCGGAGGGGAAGGTCCTGTTCCGCGTCCAGGAAGTCAATCCGGACGGGCTGAGCGACCTGCGCGACCGTCTGTGGACCCTCTTCCTCACCGCCTCCGAGGATCCGGACGGCTTCGCCGCGAGCAACGCCGACGCCGCCGTCGCAGACCTGCTGCAGAAGGTCGGCACGCTCTTTTCGGGTTCGCGGCGGCGCGACCGCTCTCGGGAGCCCCTGGCGCTGCAGCACCTCGAGACGATGGATCGCCTGGATGCGATGATGACGTCGCGACTCGATCGGCCGATCTCGTCGGAGGACGCCGCCCGGTATACCGGCGTGGCGCTTCGAACCCTGCACAACGTGACCACCTCGATGCGCGGGATGTCGCTGCAGACCTATGTGAAGACCCGCAAGATGCGCTCGGCGCGCCGCCATCTGCTGCGCGGTGTCTGCTGCGATCTCGTCAAACAGGCCGCGCTGATGCACGGCTACACCCATCTCGGCCGGTTCGCCCAGGAATACACGAAGTTCTTCGGAGAGCCCCCCTCCGCGACCCTGGCGCGCAAGCTCGTCGACGTCGCCGCCCCGACGAACCGAGCCTCGGCAGGGATCGACGGTTGACCTCGCTTCCCGAGACGGTCACTGAAGGTGACCCGGTCGCCGTTCGCTCCCGTCCAAGGGGCACATCGCGACCCGACTGCGACGGAAGCACCTCGAGACGATGACGAACCAAGCCGAGCAGAGCGCCGGGAACGAGCCGTCCCGGTCGATCACGGAACCGGGTGCGGCCGGACCGCGTCACGCGGGTTTCGGGCCGCGTCCGACGATCGCGCTGGCGGTCGGGCTCTTCGTCCTGGCGATGTGGCCGCTCGCCGTCTTCGTCCACCTCGGAACGCAGGACTATCCGAACCATCTGGCACGGGCCCACGTCCTGACCCACCTGGACGATCCGATCTTCGCCGCCCATTTCCGATCCGCCTGGAGCCTGGTCCCCAATCTCGCCTTCGACGTCTTTATGGTGGCGGTCGCCGGCCTGATGGACGTGTGGAACGCCGGTCGGCTGTTCGTCGCCGTTTCGGCGGCGCTCACGGTGGCGGGCGTGATGATGCTGGCGAAGGTGTTGCGCGGCTCGATCGGCGTTCCGCAGTTGCTGGCGATCCCGCTGCTGTTCACCACCGGCTTCGCCAAGGGGTTTCTCGCCTTCGACTTCGCGATGGGGCTGATGCTGGTCGCGGCGGCGGCGTGGGAGGCGATCGGCGACGAGCGCCGGGGGCTGCGTCTCTTCGTCGGTTCGGTGTTCTCCGTCCTGCTCTACCTCTCCCATCTGGCGGGGTTCGGCGCCTACGGCCTGTGGGTGATCGGCGCGAGACTGCGCGATCTCGGCGCCCTGCGTCGGCCCGGCGCCCTGCGGCGTCGGCTGATCGATGCGCTCTGGGACGGCGTCCAGATCCTGCCGGTCGTGGTCCTCTTCGCGATCGAGCGCGCGACCGTGACGGAAGTGGCGGTCACCGAGACCCGGGCGCGCGGCTTCCAGGCGCCCTGGAACCGTCTGGGCCAGATCGAACGTCTCCAGGATCTCGGCCCGATGTGGCTCGACGTCTCGCTCCTCGGCGTGCTGATCGGCCTTCTGCTCTTCGCGCTGATCACCGGCCGGATCAAGGTCGATCGACGGGTGCTTCCCGCCGTCGGGGCGGCGCTCGTCCTGTTCTTCGCGATGCCCAACAGTTTCGGGGGGGTCCACATCGCCGCGTGGCGGCCCCTGCTCGCCGCCGCGCTGTTCTTCACCGCGGGGCTGATCCCGACGGCCACCTTCGACCGGACCACCGCGATCGCCGTGACCGCGATCTTCGCCGTCGCGGTCACGGTCGCCTCGGCGACGACGGCGCTCTCCTGGAGCGCGACCGAGCGGGCCTACGCCGATCTGTCGCGGGTCCTCGAAGGCGTCCCTCCCGGTTCCCGCATCTTCTACATCCAGACCCATTCCACGCTCGACGAGCGTGGGCGGCGCGCGCGCAGCGGCCTCTACCATCTGGCGTCCTACGCCACGATCGATCGCCGTCTGATCGTGCAATCGGCCTTCGTCATGCCGGGTCAGCAACCGCTGCGCTTCCGCGATCCGGTGCTGCAGACGGCGCCGGAGAGCTCGCGGACCTTCCTCCACGAGATCCGGCGAAACTTCGCCAAGTACGATGCCGACATCGCGCTCTATTTCCGCCACCTCGACCATGTCGTGTCGGTCGGCGACGTCGACCCGCGCCGCCTCGATCCGATGCCCGATCGCGACATGATCCCGGTCGCGCAGGCCGGAGAGTTCCGGCTGTTCGAACTGCGCCACGCAGCGGAACCGTCGCCGACCGCTCCGACGCCGTGAGGCGGGGGATGGATCGCCCGTGGGGATCGGCGTAGAGGTTGCCACACGACCGCGTACCCCGCACCCCGCCCTCCGACGACGAGCCGACGGCCGCCATGACCCGATCTCAGCCCGACCGCGCCCCCTCCGGCGACGCCGAGCCGATCGACATCGTCTATCTGTGGGTCGACGGCCGCGATCCGGCGTTCCGCGCCCTGAAGCGCGCCCACCTCGGTCGGGAAAGCTCACGCCTCGACGTCGCCGAACTCTCCGGCGACGAGGCCCGCTACGAGCAGATGGGCGAGATCGCCTATTCGGTCCGCTCGATCCGACGGTTCGCCCCCTGGATCCGCAACGTCTACATCGTCGTCAAACCGGGGCAGACGCCGCCGGTCGACCTGCGGGATCCCCGCATCCGGCTGGTCGAGGAGCCCGAGATCCTGCCGGAGGCGATCCAGCCGACCTTCGCCAGCCCGAGCATCGAACCCTTCGTGCACCGCATCCCCGGTCTGTCGGAGATCTTCATCTACGCCAACGACGACTTCCTGTTCTGGCGGGAGACGCCGCGCGAGCACTTCGTCGCCGACGGGCGGCTGTCCCTGCGCGGCCGGCACCAGTCGCGATGGCGCGCGCGCCTGGAATTCGCCACCCATCGCGGCCACACCCGGATCGTCAACCACACGGCGCTGATGCTGTTCGATCTCGGCTTTCGCCGCGTGCATCTGCCGGAACATTCGTTCCACGTGATGAGGCGGTCGACCTGCGAGCGGGTCTGGGCCGAACTCGGTGCGACGCTGGAAGACGCGGTGGCGCTGAAGTTCCGCGACGACGACCGCTGCCTGTTCTGGCAGACGCTGGTCAACAGTTTCGAGGAGCGCGACCATTCCACCCGGACGGTCCGCACCTTCGGCGCGGTCCATCTCTCGCTCGCCCATGTCGAGGAGAGCCGTCTCATGGCGCTGTGGATCCGACTGCGGCTGGCGCTGCTCCGGGTCGTCTCGCCCCGGACGATGTGTTTCAACACCGTCCCCGCCTCCTGGCACGCCCGCATCCGCGCGGTCTTCGACCGCCACTTCGGGCCGGAGCGCGACGACGCCCGCGCGTGAGTCGCCGGGATGCCGGACGTGTCTCACGTCCGGGCGTGATCGATCAGCACGCGCACGGCTTCGGCGAGGTCGTCGAGGCCGTCCGGTCGCATCAGGGAGCCGCCGAAGCGGGGATTGATCTCGAAGACGGCGATGCGCCCATCGGCGCGGCGCTTGAAGTTGACGTTGCACGGACCGTCGAAGCCGGTCGGCACGAGAAACCGCTCCATGGCGGCGAGGTCGCCGTCGCGCAGCGCGACCGTGGTCCGCGAGGCGATGCGGCGGTCGTTGCGGATCGTCTCGCCGGGCAGGAGGCCGTAGACGTAGGTGCGGTGCCAGAGGATGCGCCCCTTCTCGCAGACGAGATGGGTGACGAATTCCTCATCGCCGTCGATCCATTCCTGGAGAACCACGTCGCGGCCGCGCCAGATCGGATCGTTCAGACGGGTGGCGAGATCACGCGCGTCCTCGATCCGGACGATGCCGCGTCCGTTGCGCTCGTCGACCCTCTTCAAGACGCAGGGGAAGACGGCCGGCGCGTCGAGACGCAAGGCCCCGGCGGCGACGTCGCCGAGGCCCTGCGCCTCGACGAAGGCGGCGAAGCGGCGCTTGTCCTCGAAGACGTCGCAGGCCTCCGGCGTCGGCGACAGACGGCGTCCGCCGGGCGGACAGGCATGGACGTCGCGCTCGATCAGGGGGATCACCACGGTGTCCCGATCCGCCCCGGCGACGAGGAGATCGCCGAGACCACGCGGCGCACGGGTGACGCGCGCGACGTCGGCCATGCCACGCCAGATCGGCGAGGCCGGACCCAATGCCGCCCGCCAACGATCGCCGAGCATCTCGCCGTAGAGGATCACGTCGAGACCGGGGCCCGCGTTCATCCTCCGGCTGCGCCGCGTCAGGGCGAGCCAGAGCCGCACGAGGGACTTCACCGGGTGGGACATGCTCGATCGTCTCGTCGCTTCGGGCCTTCGGTGGTGTTCGATCATGGTGGCGACCGCACGAAATGCTTATACACGGGTTCGCTCCGTCCGATCGAGGCGGGCCGTCGCGGCCGGACGGCCTCGGCCCGGCCTCGCCTCCCCCGAGCCGCGCCGAGACCGCCTTCGATGAGAATTCTCCAGGTCTGTCCCTATGCGATGATGCGACGCGGCGGCGTTCAGGCGCATGTCCGCGACGTGGCCCATTGGCTGACGGGCGCCGGTCACGAAGTGACGATCGTCGCGCCCGGGCCGGAGGACGGGATCCTCGGCACCTCGGCGGCGCCGGTCGTGCCGCTCGGCCGCCACGTCGGTGTCGGGCTCTCGGGAACCCGTTTCGAGGTGACCCTGATCGGTCCGCGCGCGCTGCGGGCGGCGGTTCGGCGCCTCGACGCGGCGTCGATCGACGTGGTCCACGTCCACACGCCCTTCGTGCCCTTCCTGCCGCTCCAGGTCTGGCGGGCCTTCCGCCGTCCGACCGTGGCCACCTTCCACGCGACCCTGCCGCCCGGCGACCGGCTGCTGAGGACGATCCTCGCGCCGGTGGCGCGGGCGATGGCTCATCGAGCCGAGGCGACGATCGCGGTCTCGCGGAGCGCGGCCGAACTGCTCGGCCCCGACGATCCGGCGCGGCCGATCGACATCCTGCCGCCGACGATCGATCTCTCCGCCTGGCGGGCCGCCGGCGCGGGCGCCGAACCACGGTCCGACGGCGCGCCGCGTCGCCTCCTGTTCCTCGGCCGGTTCGAGCCTCGCAAGGGGCTCGACGTGCTGATCGACGCCTGGCCGGAGATCGTCCGGCGCGGCGGGCCCGCTCCGGACGAACTGGTGATCGCCGGGGGCGGCGAGCTGGAGCCGCTCGCCCGTGGGCTGGCGGAGCGCGACCCCGGCCGCGTGACGATCGTCCCCTCGCCGGGCGACGACGATGCGCGCCGGCTGGTGGCGGCGGCCGATCTGATGATCGCGCCCGCGCCCTGGGGCGAGAGCTTCGGGTTGGTGCTGATCGAGGCGATGGCGGCCGGGACGCCGGTCGTCGCGGCGGCCAACCCCGGCTATGCGAGCGTCTTGACCGGAGCGGGGGCGGCGCTGCTGGTGCCACCCGGCGACGCGAGGGCGCTGGCGCGAACGGTCGGCGACCTCCTGGCCGCGCCGGACCGGCTCGGCGAACTCGCCGCCTGGGGCCGCGACCACGTCGATCGCTTCGACGTCGCCGCGGTCGGCCCGCGTCTCGTCGAGATCTACGAACGCGTCATCGCTCGCAGCGGCCGAAGGCCAGGGTGACGTTCAACCCGCCGAAGGCGAAGGAATCGGACAGGGCCACCCCGATCTCCCGACGACGGGCGACGTTCGGGGTCGGATCGATGCCGATGTCGGGATCGGGGCCGGTATGGTTCATGGTCGGCGGCACGATGCCGTGACGAATGGCCGCGATGGTGGCGATCGCCTCGATGCCGCCGGACGCGCCCATGGCGTGACCGACCATCGACTTGGTCGAAGAGACCGGCACCGACCGTCCGTGCTCGCCGAGGGCGTCGATCAGCGCGGCCGCCTCGGCGCGGTCGTTGGCGACCGTGCCGGTGCCGTGGGCGTTGACGTAATCGATCTCGTCGGCGCGGAGACCGGCGTCGATCAGCGCGGCGCGGATCGCCGCCGCCATGCCCTTGGGATCGGGGGCGACGATGTCGCCGGCGTCGCTGGTCATGCCGCCGCCGAGGAACTGCGCCAGAGGGCGGGCGCCGCGCGCGGCGGCGCGACCGGCGCGCTCCAGCACCAGCATGCCCGCGCCTTCGCCGACGACGAGGCCGCGTCGACCGGCCGAGAACGGACGGCAGGTGTCGGACGAGACCACGCGCAGCGCGTCCCAGGCCCGCAGATAGCCCTCGCTGTAACAGCTGTCGGCGCCGCCGACGACGGCGACGTCGACGAGGCCGGTGCGGATCAGGCCGGCGCCGGTCATGATGGCATGGGCGGCCGAGGCACAGGCGCTGGTGACGCCGAAGACGGGGCCGCGCGCGCCGACCTCCCGCGCGATGCGGCTGGCCGGGGCGCTCGCCATCGTCTGCGGAATGGTCAGCGGATGCAGGCGGGAATTGCTCTTGAACAGACGGCGGAAGCCGTCGTCGAGCGTGTCGATGCCGCCGTTGGCGGTGCCGATCACCACGGCGGTCCGATAGGGATCCGGCGGATCCCGGTCCAGCCCCGATTCCTGCCAGGCCGACCGCGCGGCGACGGCGGCGAACCGGGTGAAGCGGTCCAGCATCGAGAGGCTGCGCTCGTCGAAATGCGCGCTCGGATCGAAGTCGCGGATCGGGGCGCCGCGGGTGAAGCGCAGCCCATAGCCCAGATCGGAGATGTCGACGATGGCCGAGCGGCCGGCGAAGATCGCGCTCTCGAAGTCCTCGACGGATCGTCCCAGGGCGGAGACGATGCCGCGGCCCGTCACGTCCAATCGGCGGTCGGTCATCGCGGCTGACGCTTGTCTGCGGGGATGAAGGCGATCAGGGCGTCGAGGAGGTCACCGACGGTGTCGAAGCGCATGTCCGAACTCAGGTTGACCTCGACGTCGAACTCCTCCTCGATCGCGAAGACGACGTTGACGACGTCGATCGAATCGATGGAGACCTCGTCGCGGCGGGTCGCCCGCGTCAGAACGGCGGTCTTGTCCTGAATCTCCTTCTGGATGAAGGAAAGGATCCGACGATCGAGCTCGGAGCCGTTTCCGCTCGTGCCCCGATCGGTCCCGGATGACACTTCGTCCGACATGGCAGAATTCCTTCGGATGCGATTTCCGGTCGATCCGCGCCCCCGAACGCGGTGGAAATCCGACACTCGTCACTGCCCCCGAGCGGGAGATCGCAGGCCAGAGAGCCGCCGTAGCACGAACCGCCCCCGGCGGGAAGTCGGGCCGGTAGAATTGCGGATCGACACCTTGGACGTACGGATCCGCCCGCGACATTGCGAAGATGACCTCCGCAGACGCGGGCGTTATAAGAGTGGCGCCGTCGCCGACGCACCTCCGATCACCGATTTCGACGCCGAGATCGTCTCGACGCGTCGGCGGCGAGGTCACGACGCCACGGGTCCAGACTTCGCGAGTTCCACACGTTCCTGGTGACCATGCCTCAGTCCACGCCGTTCGAAGCCTTCGTCAAGCGGCGGGCCCGCCTCGCCGGTCAGCCCCTCCTCGAGGCGCTCGGATCCGCCAATCCCTGGTTCGTCTCGGTCGATGCGCTCGAGGAGCGCGTGCGGGCGCGCGGCGAGGGGTTCGTGAGTTTCGGCAACTACGACTATCTCGGCCTCTCTCACCTCCCCGAGGTGCGCACCGCGGCGATCGAGGCGATCCGCGCGCACGGAACCGGCGTCAACGGGTCGCGGCTGGTGGGCGGCGAACGGGCGTTTCACGGCGCCTTCGAAGCCGATCTGGCGCGTTTCGTCGGCACCGAGAGTGCGCTGGCGCTGGTCAGCGGCTATCTGACCAACCTCACCCTGATCCCACATCTGCTCGGCGGGGACGACCTGCTCGTCGTCGACGAACTGTCCCACAATTCGATCATGATGGCCGGCCGTTCGGCCAAGGCCGAGCTCAAGACCTTCCGTCACAACGATCTCGACCACCTCGACCACGTTCTGACGACCGCGCGCGAAGGCCGGCGCTCCTGCCTGATCGCGGTGGAGAGCCTCTACAGCATGGACGGCGACTGGGTCGATCTGCCGCGCCTGCTCGAGATCCGCGACCGCCATCGCGCCTGGCTGATGGTGGACGAGGCCCACTCGTTCGGCGTGATGGGGGAGACCGGCCGCGGCATCAGCGAACACTACGGCGAAGACCCGCGCCGCATCGATCTCATCATCGGCACGCTGTCGAAGACGCTCGCCTCGTCCGGCGGGTTCGTCTGCGCCCATGGTCGGGCGATCGAATGGCTGCGCTTCACGCTGCCCGGATTCGTCTACAGCGTCGGCCTCTCCCCCGCCGTCGTCGCCGGCGCGCGGGCGGCGCTGACGGCGTTGATCGAGGAACCCGAGCGGGTGGCGCGGCTGCGCGCCAATTCCGAAGGCTTCGTGGCCAAGGCCCGCGCCGCCGGTCTCGACACCGGCGCGGCGATGGGTCGCGGCATCGTGCCCGTGCTGTTTCCCGACTTCGCCACGACCTTCGCCAAGTCGGCCGCGCTCCTGGCCGCCGGCATCTACGCGCCGCCGGTGGTGCAGGTCGGCGTGCCGCAGGATGCGCCGCGAATCCGCTTCTTCCTGTCCGCCGATCACACCGAGGCCGACATCGACCGGACCGTCCGCATCCTGGCCGAACCGACCTCTTGAAGCCGGTCGATCGACCGCCGAAACTTGCACGGCTCACCGCCGAGAGCTTAAAAGCGGCGCGCGACCACGAGCGCGAGACCGAAACGGTGGACAGGCGACCGATTCTCGAACAGTCCCAACCGAGCTACGTCCTGACCGCCGACTTCGGAACCGGCGGCGTCAAGGTCGCCGTGCTCGATCGCCGGCTGGCGCTGGTCGCCACCACGGTCGAGGACTATCCGCTGACGCGCCCGGCCCCGATGTGGGCCGAACAGCGGCCGAGCGACTGGTGGTCCGCCTTCGTCCGCGCCGTCGCCGACATTTCCGTCCAAGTGCCGGATCTCCCGGAGCGCCTCGGCGCGATCGGCTTCTCGGCGCAGATGTGCGGCGTCGTCTGCGTCGATCGCGCCGGCCATCCGCTGCGCCCCGCCATCATCTGGCTCGACAAGCGCGCCGCGGAGACCACGCGCCGTCTCGTCGGCGGCTTTCCCGAGGCGCTCGGCTACAACATCCCCCGCGCCCTGACCTGGCTCGGGATCGCCAACGGCGCCCCCTCCAAGAACGGCATGGATCCGCCCGGCAAGATGCTGTGGCTGAAGGAGCACGAGCCCGAGCTGTGGGCGGCCACCCACAAGATCCTCGACGTGCGGGACTGGCTCGTCCATCGCGCCACCGACCGCATGATCACCACCGCCGACAGCGCCAATCTCACCTGGCTGATGGACACCCGTCAGGGACGCGAGGGATGGTCGGAACGGTTGTGCCGGATGGTCGGCGTGCCGATCGACCGGCTGCCGGAGATCGTGCAGGGCAGCGACGTGGTCGGCGGGCTCACCGCCCGCGCCGCCGCCGAACTGGGTCTGCCGCAGGGGGTGCCGGTGATCGGCGGCTGCGGCGACGTGGCGGCGACGGCGCTGGGGTCCGGGGCGGTCGACGACGGCGAACTCCACGTCTGCGCCGGGACCAGCTCGTGGATCGGCGGCTTCTTCCGCGATCGCCGCGTCAGCCCGCGACATTCCTACGCGACGGTGGTCGGCCCGGTCGCGCACCGGCCGCTGCTGATCGCCACCCAGGAGACCTGCGGCGGCGCCTTCCTGTGGCTCAACGAACTGCTCGGCGGCCCCGAACCGCATCCCGACGACGACATCGGCGACTTCCTCGCCGGTGCCGCTGCCCGGGATCTCGACGATCCGCTGTTCCTGCCGTGGCTGGCGGGCGAACGCTGCCCCGTCGACGACGCCCGGCTGCGGGGGACGTTTCTCGGCCTGCGTTTCGGTCACTCCCGCGCCAAGATGATCCGCGCGGCGATCGACGGCACCGTCCTCAACCTGCGCTGGGCGCTCGAGGTGGTCGGCCGCGAACGCGGCGTGCGCCACGACACGCCGCTGCCGCTGGTGGGCGGCGTCGGTCAGAGCCCGGACTTCGCTCAGGCGCTCGCCGACGCCACCGGCCGCACCATCCGCGCCGCGGCGCCGCGGTTCGCCGGGCTGGTCGGGGTGGCCGCCCTGGCGGCACCCGTGCTCGGCTGGGCCGCCGACCCGATGGCGGCGATGCGCGCGGCATCGCGCGTCGACGCGGTCGAATATCATCCCGATCCGAGGGACCGGCGGCTCCTCGATCTGCGTGCGGCCGAGTTCCACGCGGCGCGGCGACGGCTCGTGCCCTGGTCGGCGCGCCGTCAGGCCGCGATCGACCGTTTCGGAGGACCGATGCGATGATCGACGGGCTGTTCAAGACGCACATCGACCCGCTGTGGGAGAAGCTGGCGCGGCCGATCGCCGCCGCCGGCTTCACGCCCAATCAGGTGACGCTCGCCGGTCTGGCGCTGGTGATCGTCAACGTCGCCGCCTTCGCCCTGCATCGCTCGACCCTGATCCTGGGGCTCGGCCTCCTCGTCGCCTTCGCCTTCGACGCCCTCGACGGGGCGGTCGCCCGCCTGCGCGGCCTGTCGAGCCGGCGCGGCGGCTATCTCGACGCGGTCGTCGACCGCTATCAGGAGCTGGCGATGATGGTGGCGCTCGGCTGGGCGAGCGGAGCCTGGCTCGCGGCCTGTCTGGGCCTCGCCGGGGCGCATCTGACCAGCTACGCCAAGGCCCGCACCGCCGTCGAGATCCGTATCGACAACGAAGCCTGGCCGGATCTGTTCGAACGCCAGGAGCGGATCCTCTATCTGTGCGGACTGATGATCCTCTCCGGCAGCGTGCTGCGCGCGGTCGGGCTCGAGGACGGTGGGCTGGTCGCCGGGCTGTGGCTCTATGCCGCGCTGACCCACGCCACGGCCCTGCAGCGCGCGCATCGGGCGTGGGTGATGCTGAGCGCGGTCGATGCGGCCGACCCCTTGCCGGCACGGCGCAAGGCGGCGGAGACGCGTCAGGAGCCCTGATCGGGCGCATCGTCGGCCGTCGTCCCCCGCTCGCGCAGGAACCGCAACACGTCGACGTAGAACAGCGCCAGATAGGCGAGAAAGACGATGATCAGGATCGTCTCGAGTTCGACGTAGGCCGCGACGACGAAGCTCGACGCGGCGCCGAAGTCCATCGACTTGACGTGAAAGATCACCCCGTAGAGCGCCGCGGCGGCGACCACGGCATAGCCGAGACGGGCGCGCCAGCGGGCGGGGAAGAAGGCGGTCGCGTCGGTGGGATGGGGCACCGGCGCGATCAGGGTGTGATAGAGCGCCGCCAGCAGGATCGTCGTCGCCTGACCGGCGAAGAAGACGTAGCTGCCGACCATGTGCATGTGGTGTTCGGCAGGGGTACTGCCGAGACGCCAGCGGCTGAGCAGGACCATGCCGACGCAGGTCGCGGTCATAGCCACGGACATGACGGCGAACAGGGTCCGCGCGAGCCGGTCGCGGGTGCGTCCGAGGGCGCCGCGCGGCGGATGACGGGCGGCGAACATCCACAGGATGAGATGGGTCGAGGGCCACAGAATCACCGCCGCCAGCGTCACCCAGAAGGCGAAGGGCTCGCCGACGGCCGGGTCGGAGATGGCCCGGCTGATGGTCAGATAGATGCTCGGATCGACGTCGGGATGGCGCAGATGAAAGGTGATGCGCGCCCACAGCACCGCCGGGACGACGATCGCGGGAACCGCGAGGATGCCGGCGGCCGAGAGCCGGGCATGACGCGCCAGACCCGTTCTTCCGGCGGGAGCCTTCGAGGACTCGGTGCTCGCAGGGATCATTCGACCTCTCGTTTCCAGGGGCCGGTCATGGGAACGGCTGGCGACGAACGGGCCTTCGATTTAGTGCAGGCGTCCGGCGAAGTCCATCGAAGGCGAGCGAACGAGGGGGGGCGGTCTCCTGCGGACTTGCCCTCGACCGCGCGGCGGCGTTCACTGCGGCACCTCGACCGGACCCTTTCGGCCCGGCCGGCCGCGTCGACGAGGACGAGGCCCGATCAGGAGAACGAGAAAGTCCCCGAATGGCTGTTCGCAGAGCGATCGTCCTGGCCGCCGGCACCGGCGCCCGCCTCCACCCCCTCACGGGAGATCGTCCCAAACCGCTCGTCCGCGTCGGTGGCGAAAGCATTCTGTCGCGGCTGGTCGGCGCCCTGACCGCGGTCGGCGTCGAGCGCGTCGTCGTCGTCACCGGCCATCTCGGCGCGCAGATCGCCGAGGAGCTGCCGCCGGCCCACCCGACCGTCGACTTCGTCTTCGTCGCGAACCCCGACTACCGCACCACCAACAACATCTATTCGCTGTGGCTGGCGCGCGAGCACTTCGACGAGGACTTCCTGCTGCTCGAATCGGACGTCGTGTGCCGGCCCGGCGTGCTGGAGCCGCTGGTCGCGGGTCCGGCGGGGACCTCGGCGGCGCTGGTTTCGCCGAAGACGTGGTTCATGGACGGAGCCTGCGTCGAGCTGCAGGGCGTGCCGCTCGCGGTCACGGCGCCGAAGCAGATCCCGTTCGGCGCGCATGGGCCGCAGCACTACAAGACCGTCAACTTCTACCGCATCGCCGCCGACTTCGCGCGCGGCTGGCTGACGGACCGGCTCGGCGAGAAGGTCGAGCGCCGCGATCTCTCCGCCTATTACGAGACCCTGTTCGCCGAGGCGATCGAGCGCCGGATCGAGACCTTCCTCGCCTGCCCCGTCGCCGATACCGACTGGTTCGAGATCGACAACCTCGACGATCTCGACATGGCGGAGTTCCGAGTGGCCGCGCCCGAGGAGCGGCTGCGGCGGCTCGCCACCCGCTACGGCGGCTACTGGCGCTATCCGGTGGTCGACCACTGCCTGCTCTACAATTTCCACTATCCGCCCCGGAAGGTCATCGATCACCTGGCCGCCCGGCTCGACTTCCTGGTGCGCGAATACCCGTCGGCGCAGCGGCCGATCGCCGAATTCGTGGCCCCGTTCTATGGGATCCCCGCCTCGCAGCTGATCGTCGCCAACGGAGTGAGCGAACTCATCCCGCTGGTTCTGTCGGAGGCGCGGCGGCCGGTGGTGATCCCGACGCCGTCGTTCAACGAATACGAGGCGGTGGTCGATCCGGCGCTGGTCCACCACCATCCGCTGCGGGCCGAGGAGGGCTTCCGCATCGATCCCGACCGGCTCGTCGCCCAGGCGCGGGAGCTCGGCGCCGGGCACATCGTGCTCATTTCGCCGAACAACCCGACCGGCAACGCGGTGCCGCGCGCCGATCTCGTCCGGATCGTCGAGACGGCGGCGGATGTCGGCGCCCGTGTGATCCTGGACGAATCCTTCGTCGACTTTCAGGCGGAAGGTCCCGCCGCTTCGCTGATGCCCGAGCTCGCCGCGCATCCGAACCTGACGATCCTGGTGTCGCTGAGCAAGTCGCACGGGGTCGGGGGCTTGCGCATCGGCCTGATGGCCTCGGCCGACACGGCCGAGATCGCGCGGGTGCGCCGACGTGTACCGATCTGGAACGTCAATGCCTTCGCCGAGGCCTATCTGCGGCTGTTCAACGCCTATCGGCAGGACTATGTCGCCTCCTGCCGCCTCGTCCACGCCGAGACCCAGGCGTTGCGGGCCGGGCTCGAGGCGATCGACGGGCTGACCGTCCACCCGACCGACGCCAACTTCGTCTTCTGCCGGATCGATCCCGAGATCGGCACGGCGCCGGACCTGGTGTCGCATCTGCTCGCCGCCGAGGGCATCTACGTGAAGGACTGTTCGGGCAAGGTCATGGCGGATGCGGGGCAGTATCTGCGCATCTCCTCGCGCGGGAGCGCCGACGACACGGCCCTGTGCCGGGCGATCGCCCGCGCCGTCGCCGAGCTCGGGTCGCGCCACCGGCGCAGCGTCGCCGCCGAATGAGGCCGCCGGCCTCTCACCCTTGCCTCAGCCGACCGTCGAGGACGAACCTCAGACCATGGACCGACCACCGCCGCTCCTCGACCACCTGAAGCTCCAGGCCCGCACGCGCTGGCCCGAGGAGGCCCGCAACGACTGGGCCTATGTCGTCTTCTACCGGCCGCTCAGCACGGTCCTGGCGTGGCTGCTGGCGCACACGTCGATCTCGCCGACCGCGGTGACGCTGGCGGGCGGCGTCTCGATCCCGGTGATGGTCTTGGCGGCGGTGCTGCCGCCGCCCGATCTCGCCGTGCCGATCATCGGTCTCGTCGCCTGGATCGGCGGTCTCCTCGACTGCGTCGACGGCGATCTGGCACGGCTGACCGGACGGACCTCCTGGCTCGGGCGCTACGTCGACTTCCAGATCGACGTGGTGCGGTGGGCGACCCTGTTCGTCGCCGTCGGTCTCGCCGCCGACCGTACCGGCACGGGATCGCACCTCTGGTTCGTGATCGCCGCGCTGGCGGCGTGGCTGCGGCTCTTCGCCCGGGCGGCGCGCGACTATCGCGTCGCCGTGCTCGGACGCGAGCCCAAGGGAGGCACGAGCCCGGCGCGGCCTTCGCTCGGCGACCGATTCGTCGCCTTCGTCACCGGCCTCGACGGCTTGCTGCCGATCTTTCTCGGCGGCGGCTGGCTGATCGGGCTGGGCGGCGGCGTCCTGCTCCTGCCACTCGCTCTGGCGATCCTCGACACGGTGTCGACACAGATCGCCAACTTGCGACGGTTCGCTCGCCAGTGAGGCCCACGGGCGCGCGTCCCGCGTGGGACGGTTCAATCCCGCCGGCCCGTGACATCGCGGTCAGGCGCGCCAGCGGCGCAGGGCGCCGATCGCCGCCAGGACGGGAATCGCCGCGAAGGTGGCCAGGACCGGCGCCCAGGCGGCGATCATCGGTGAGAGATTCTCGAGTTCCCCCGCCGCCACGAAGACGCGGGTGCCGATGTGCACGGTGTAGCCGGCGAGCGCACAGACGATCAGAACCCCCAGGCTCGGCCTCGACGCCCCGGCGAAGAGCGAGACCGTGACCGCCAGCAGGGCCATCGCCACCGGCAGCAGGGCATTGGCGCGGCGCACCTCGAGCCAGACGCGGTGATCGGCCCCGATCAACATGTCGGTGCCCGATTCGACGATGGCCCTGAGGTCCTCGTCGGGGATGTATTTCGCCGGGAGACCGAGATAGGTCACGGCCAGGGGATGCAGCTGGATCGGCACCAGTTCCTGCGCCGCCCCCGACGAGATGCGGAGGACGGCGGGGTTGTCGGGATCGCGCACCCAGCGCGTCGCCCGCTCGAACCGCCACAGGTAGGCGAGCCGCGTCGGCTCGGCGCGCTCGGCGCGCACCACCTCTCGGATGCGTCCGTCGCGATCGAGGCGGAAGAGGTCGACGTCGATCAGTTCGGCCGGCGGACCGTAGCGCACATGGGCGTGGACGATCCGGTCCTCGGTGATGAACCAGACGTCCTTGCGGATGCGGTCGCGCTCGTAGCGTTCGCCATAGGCTCCGAGCTTCTCCTCGGCCTGTTTCAGCACGGCGGCCGGACGCCAGTCGACGTCGAGGCGATACTGGAGCGTGCCGAACAGGATCCCCACCGCCGCCGCCGGCAGCAGCACCCGCAGCGGGTGCCGGCCCGAGACCCACTGGATGGCGCGCCGCCGCATCAGGATCGACCAGATCTCGAACATCAGCACGCCGACGAACACCCCGATCGGCAACAGCCGCGTCAGGATGTCGACGATGCGCAGCCCGAGATAATGGGCGAGCAGCGCCGCCCGCGCGATCGGGCCGCCGTCCGCGACGGCCGACATCACCTGATCGAAATAGCGCGCGAGATCGATCGAGATGGCGACGAGCAGCAGGATCGCCAGGACGGTCAGGACGAACAGCGTCTGCCCCAGGAAGTCCTGACGCGTCATGATCCCGGGCAGGCCGAAGCCGGCGAAGCGGTTGCGGCGCGCGGCCCGCGGCGTGGCGGCGGAGACGTCGGTCACGCCCGTCCTCCCCTGGACGCCACCACGGCCGAGTAGCGCGCGCGCAGGGCGAGCGCGAGCAGGCCCAGCAGCACGGCGACGGCGAGCCCGCCGAAGAGCATGTCCGTCCCGGCCGTGGTTCCCGCCAGACCGCGGACCGCCCTGACCAGACCGATGTCGAAGACGACCATCGCGACACCGCCCATCGGCAGCGCGAAGAACCGCCGCCGCCCGTCGGCGAAGGAGGCCGCGATCGCCGCCGCGAGGACCGCGGCGATCGACAGTCCCGCGCGGGTGACGATCTCGGCGGCGCGCAGGCCGAAGGCGGATCTGGCGCCGGCCGCCACCAGCGCGCCGAGCGTCCGATACTGGGGCGAATCGGACAGGACGGGGGGCTTCAACGGTTGATCGAGGTCGATGTCGCGACTGAGCGAGCCCAGCCGAAAGCCGGAGCCGCCGATCTTGGGCAGGTCGCCCCCCGCCGTGGGCGGCGACAGCCGGAGATCGGCGACGGCGACGTCGTGCAGACGCAGCACGTAGCGATGGGTCCCCTCGATTTCGGTGAGATCGTAATGGGTCGCCGAGACGATGCGCTCGAGGTCGCCGTCGCGCGGCATGAACACCAGGAGCCGGCGATCGCCGCTCGATCCCCAGTTCGGCGAGACGAAGGTGTAGCCGTCCTGCGTCTCGACCCTGTCGCGGGGCATGCCGTCGCGCACGGCGTCGACCACCATGCGATGCGCGGCCTCCATGAAGAGCGCGTCGCGGGTCGCCCGGGCGATCGGGTCGACGAAGCCGGCGACGACGACGACGAAGACCATCGCCGCCGCGCCGAGGCCGAGCGGGGCGGCCATCAGGCCCCACGGGCCGACGCCGGCGCCGGCCAAGGCGACCGTCTCGCCGCCGTCGCGGGCTTCGGTCAACGCCCGATAGACGCCGATCAATACGGCGATCGGCATGGCCGTGATGACGATCTCAGGCGCGGTCAGGGCGAGGATCCAGGGGAGTTCGGCGAGCGAGGCGTGCCGTTCGATCAGCATCTCGACGAAGCCGGTCATCCGTTCCGCCAGGAACACGACCAGCACCAGCCCGAGCGTCGCCGCCAGGGCTCCGAGGCTGCGTCGGATCAGATGAACACCGTAGGTCCGCGCCATGCGCGCGTCGCCTCCCGCGAGCGGTTGTCTCGAAGCCGGGCGACCCTGGAGCCGGACTCGTTCTTTCGAGGAGAATCATATCTGATGCCGGCGATGGTCAAAAGGCTCCCCGACTTCCGTTTCGTCTGGTCGCATCCGGCGCACGCCGTGTCGTTGTCGGCCGGGCTCGGTCTGGCGCCCGCCTGGCCGGGCACCGTCGGCGCGGCCGGGGCCGTGGTGCCGGCGCTGCTGCTCCTCGGCCAGCCGTGGTTCGTCCTGGCCGTGGTGTTCGCCGTCACCTTCGCCGTCGGCGTGCGCGCGGCGGACGTCACCGGACGGGCCCTCGGCGAAGAGGATCCGAGCTGCGTCGTCTTCGACGAGACCTGGGCGATGGCCCTGACCTTTCTGGCGATCCCCGCGCACGTGCCGGAGTGGATCGCCGGCTTCGTCGCCTTCCGCTTCTTCGACATCGTCAAACCGTACCCGATCCGCGCCGTTCAGGACGGCCTTCGCGGCGGGCTCGGCGTGATGGCCGACGATCTGGCGGCCGCCCTCGCCGCGATCGCGGTGATCGACGGCGCCGCCTACGCCCTCGGCCGGATCTGAGGCCGGAGCCCCCTCAGGCGAGGCTCGAGACCAGCGCCAGCACCGGCGCGGCGACGATCCAGGCATCGACCACGTCGAGGGCGCCGCCCTGGACCGCATGGACGACCGGATAATCCTTGACCCCGGCCCGGCGTTTCAGCGCCGAGGCGGTGAGATCGCCGGCGACCGTCGCCACGGCCACCGACAGCGCCACCGCGCCGATGCGTCCCGGCGACCAGTCCATCACGGCGAGGCCGAGCAGAACGGCGGCGGCGGCGACCGCGACGGCCCCGGCGAGGAGCCCTTCCACGGTCTTGCGCGGGCTGAGGCGCGGGAAGACCTTGTGGCGGCCGAACAGACGGCCGCCGAGGACGGCGGAACTGTCCATCGTCTCGACCAGGAGAAAGGCGACGAGCAGGATCGCCGCGCCGTCGGGCCGTGCCGATACGGCGGCGAAGGCGACGAGCGGCAGCAGCGGAAAGAGAACGAGGAGGCCGGCCTCCGTCTTCGCTCCCGCGCCGCGCGTCCAGGTGGCGGCGAACGCGGTCGTGCCGACCAGGACGGCCCCGAGCATGGCCCCGGGCCCTCCCCCGTGGCGGGCGGCGAGCGCCGCGAGCGCGGCGGCGGCGCCGAGGACGAGGGCGCGGTCGCGCCGTGTCGCTTCGCCGAGGACGACGACGGCGGCCTCCCAGGCGCAGCGTCCCGCCAGGAGAGCGATACCGGCGTCGCCGACGATCCCACCCGGGACGACGAGGACCAGCGCCGCCGCGGCGATCACCAGTTCGGACACCATCGCCGGCCACAGGCCGCGCGCCGCCGCCCGGGTCGCGGGCAGGACCGACAGGAGCGCCAGCAGCCCGACGGCGAAGGCGAGGAAGGCGAGCACCACCAGGGCGAGGAGACGGGCCTCGCTCATGGCGTCTTCCGGGCGAGCGACCGAACGATGCGCGTCTGATGCCGCCGCAGCAGGGGCGCGATCAGCGAATGCAGCCGCGCGAGCAGGCCGAGCGCGAGCCCCGGCGCCACCAGGAATCGACCGGCGGCGGCGGTCTTCAACATCGCCTCGGCGACCGCGTCGGCGCTCCACACGCCGCCGCCCGCGGCGATCGCCGCGGTCGCCTCCGGCCTCGCGGCGCGTTCGGCGACGAGTTGCGGCGTGTCGGTGTCGGGCGGACAGGCGAGGGTGACGGCGATGCCGTGCTCGGCGAGCTCGACCCGCAGCACCTCGGCGAGGCCGCGCACGGCGAACTTCGACGGGGCATAGGCCGCATAGCCGTAGATGCCGAACAGTCCCGCGCCGGAGGAGACCAGCACGATTCGTCCGCCCCTGGCGGCCCGCATCGAGGGCACCACCGCGCGGACCGCGTGGAGCGTGCCGAGATAGTTGACGTCGAGCTGGGCGCGATGATCGTCGAGCGCCTGATCGACGAAGAGGCCGGGCGCGACGATGCCGGCAGAGGCCACCAGCCAGGCGACCGGGCCGTGCGCGGCGACCGCCGCCGCGACCGCCTGCTCGATCGCGGCCGGATCGCGCACGTCGAGCGCCCGCGTCGTCACCACCGCGCCGGAAACGGCGCGACGGATCTCGGCCGCGGCCGTCTCCAGACGCTCGGTGCCGCGGGCGATCAGGACGACGGGGTGACCCGCGCGCGCCAGACGCGTCGCGGCGGCCAAGCCGATGCCGCTCGATCCGCCGGTGACGACGGCCGGTCCCGCCGGGACGCCGATGTCGCCGCCGGCCGCCACCTCACTCCGCCTCGCGCCCATCGGCGAAGGCGAGCATCCGCGCCAGACCGACCTCGTCGTCGACCTGGACCGGGGGATGCTTGAAGAGGAAGCTGGCGAGGGAGCCGACGTTGCCGGCAAGACCGCGCTCACGGGCGATCTTGGCCAGACGGATGGCGATCAGCGCCATCGCGGCGGCGTTGGGCGAATCCTCGACCGACACCCGCGCCTCGATCTCCGTGCGCACGCCGCCGAACAGGCGTCCCTCGATGCGCACATAGGCGATCTTGTTGTCGTTCAGCCACGGCACGTAGTCGGACGGGCCGATGCGGATCTGCTGATCCTCGAGGCGATCGACCATCGCCGTCTGCACCGCTTCGGTCTTCGACAGGCGCTTGGTCAAGAGCCGGTCGTGATCCATCATGTTGAGGAAGTCGGTGTTGCCGCCGACGTTGAGCTGATAGGTGCGATCCATCTTCACGCCGCGCATGTCGAAGAGATGCGACAGGGTGCGGTGGACGATGGTGGCGCCCATCTGCGCCTTGAAGTCGTCGCCGAGAACGGGAAGCCCGGCCGCCTCGAACCGGGCGGACCAGCGCGGGTCGCTGGCGATCAGCACCGGAATGCCGTTGACCAGGGCGCAGCCGGCCTCGATCGCGCAGCCGGCCCAGAACTCGACCGCCTGCTGAGAGCCGACCGGCAGGAAGTTGATGATCACCTCCGTCCCGGCCGCCTTCAGCGCGGCGACGATCTCCTCCCGGGTGAGCGGCGGCAGTTCGGAGACCACGAAGCTGCGCGAGGGCATCTGATTGCGCATGAAGGCGGACACGCCGTCGAGATCGGGACCGCGCCCGACGATCACGCCGGAGGCCGGCACGTCGCGATGGAAGATCGCGGTGCAGTTCGGCTCGCGGAAGATCGCCTCGGAGACGTCGAGACCGACCTTGCGCGCGTCGACGTCGAAGGCGGCGACGATCTCGACGTCCTCGGGACGCCAGCCGCCGAGGACGGGAAAGGGAACGCCGATCGCCTCGTCGCCGAGGGCGCGACAATAGGCGACGCCCTGGACCAGCGAGCTGGCGCAGTTCCCGAGACCGACGATGGCGGTGCGAATTCTCCGTGACATGACATGCCCCTCGGCAGGTGTTCCTCTGAGGTCGCGACGACGTGCCGCCCACGGGCCCTCGCCCGCGCCTCCCGATGCTCTCCACGAGCGGTCGACCGCCCACGACCCCCCTCGTGAGCCCTGGTTCCATATCGCCCCTCGTGCCGAGGCGAAAGTGCCCGCGCCGATTTCGCCGGCGAACCGACCGACCGGCGGCCTTCTCGGTCGCTCGACCCTCCGGCGGGAGGGGCCGAGGCTACTCGGAGGCGGAAGACGAAAGAAGTCGGAAAATCGCCCTAAGGGATGCTCCGGCTGTGACGATCCGTCGCCCACGGGATCGTCCGCGCTTGTCTCGCGCCGGGATCGGGAGGAGAGTCGCGGTTCGACCCAGACGTCGCCGGAGATCCGCCCGCCGATGACCTCGCCCACCCATTCGCCGTCGCTCGACGTCCCCCTCGCGCGGGTCGATCGGGCTCAGACGCGGCGGGGCGTGCTCGCGACGGCGGCCGGCCTCCTCGCCGCGGCGGCGGGCGTCGCTCCGGCGCATGCGGTGCCGGCGATCATCCTGCCGCGGATGCGTTCCGAATTCGCGACCTTCGCCGAGCTGCCGATCGTGCGCCCGCAACACGTGCCGACGGATCCCGGTCTCTTGTTCTTCGTGCAGCATTCGATCAACGACAACGTCATCGTCTACGCGCAGCATCTGCTGGCGGACGGCCATCCCGATCCCGACGATCCGATCGAGGCGTTCTGGCGCCGTTACGCCACCAAGGGCCATCGACGCGAACTGTCGTTCTTCGAGCGCATGTTCGCCTTCGGCGTCGCCTCCACGCGACGGGCCGACGGCACCTGGGACGTCCGCCTCGTGAGCCTGCCTGGACGCGAGGGCCGGTTCGGACCCGGTCCGGACGGAAGGCTCCGGCTGCTGCTCGACATCGACGGGCGGCCGGCGCGGCCGGTCTACGTCTATGCCGAGGTCGAGGCCGGCGGCTTCATTCCCACACTGCGTCACGTCGACCTCTATGCGGTCGCCGACGGCGAGAAGGGATACGTGCGCGAACGCGTCGTCTTCGGCTGAGCGGAGACGGCGACGCGAGGGCGAAGCGGGGACGATCGGTCGATCGGGTCTCGCCTCGGCGGTGCGCGGCCTGATATAGAGCGCCGGTCGCACCCGGTGCCCGTCATGGAGCGCCGGCCCCGGCCCGGCCGACGGCGGGCGAAGATGCGTCGAGGTGTCGATGGTCGGGAAGTTGGTCTCCTTTCTCTGGCGGAACGCTCCGAAGGGGCTGCCGCTTCCCGTCGTGACCTTCGCGATCCTGACCGGCCTCAGTCGCGACGCTCTGCTGATCGTCACCAATTCCGCCGCATCGGACGTCGGCAAACCGGGATTCTTCTCCTTCTGGCTGCCGATCTTCGCCGCCACGCTGGTCGCCTACACGGCGCTGCATCTGATCTATCCGGTGTTGGCGCAGACCCTGGTGGCGCGCATGGCGGCGGCGGTGCGTCTGCGCCTGACCGCGCATCTGCTCAAGGCGACGCCGCAGTTCGTCCACTCCCGCCAGCACGGCAGCCTCTACCACATCATGACCACCGACGTTCAGGTGGTCACCCAGATCAGCCGGACCCTGCTCGAGCTCCTGCCGGCGATCGTCTTCCTGGCGATCGCCCTGCCGCAGATCTTCGTCCTGTCGATGCCGGTGGCGCTGTTCACGGTGGTGGTGATGGCCGGCGGCATTCTCGGCTACTACCTGCAGCGCCGCGCCATCTCCGGCCTCGTGCGGCGGATCCGCGAACTCGAGATCCGCTATTTCGAGCGGGTCAACGACATCATCGGCGGCTTTCGCGAGTTGAAACTGCATCGGCCGCGCCGCGCCGACCTGTCCGCCGAGGTCGAGACGACCGTCGCCGACGCCCGCGACACGCGCATCCGCATGGAACGCCGCTACGCGCTCGGTGAACTGGTGGTCCACACGCTGAAGTTCGTCCTGGTGGGCGGCATCGTCTTCCTGGTGCCGCTGATCGGCGAAGGCGACAGCACGGTGGTGTTCCAGCTCCTGACGGTGGTGCTGTTCTCGCTCGGGCCGTTCGAGGCGGTGGTCGGCGAGATCCCCGGCATTCTGCGCGCGATGGTCTCGTTCCGCCGGATCGACGAGCTCGACGCCGAACTCGGCGTCTGGGCCGCGCCGGAGGACGAGGCGCCGCCGGCGCCCACGCCGTTCCGATCGCTGGTCCTCGAAGGCGTGAGCGCCCACTACACCGGCGCCGACGAGCGCGGCTTCGAGCTCGGACCGCTCGACTTCGAACTGACGCGCGGCGAGATCGTCATGGTGGTCGGCGACAACGGATCGGGAAAGACCACCTTCCTGAACGTGCTGACCGGCCTGCTCGACATCGACGGCGGCCGCATCTTGGTCGACGACCGTCCGGTCGAGGATCGCGACATGGTCGGCTACCGCGACCGCTTCTCGGCGATCTTCACCACCTTCCATCTGTTCTACCGCCTGTTCGGGCTCACCCACACCGATCCGGAACGGGCGCGCGCGCTCCTGAAGCGCCTGCACCTCGACGACGTCACCGACTACGAGGCGGGCGCCTTCACGCGGCTCAACCTGTCCTCCGGCCAGCGGCGCCGGCTGGCGCTCGCCGTGGTGCTGCTCGAGGACCGCGACATCGTCGTCCTCGACGAGTTCGTCGCCGATCAGGATCCGGGCAAGCGCGACGACTTCTTCCGCGCCCTGCTGCCCGAGCTCAAGGCGGCGGGCAAGACCGTGATCGTCACGACCCACGATCTCGCCTGGGTGCCGTGGTGCGATCGGCTGGTGCGCTTCTCCGGCGGCCGCATCGTCGCCGTCGAACGGCACGGCGGCGCCGTCGCGGCGGAGACGGCCGAGGCGGGACCCGGGGACGGCGAGGCGCTCTGATCCTCCCGAGAGCGCGAGGCGCTCAGGTCCTCCCGAGAGCGCGAGGCGCTCAGGCCATCGTGAGGTCGGCGACGGCCGCGATCCGAGCGCCGTCGCCGAAGAAGAGCCGCAGATCGCGGCGCGGCGAGCCCGCGACCGCGGGCTTGGGGCGGATCTCCACCTCGACCGCCGTCCCGACCATGAGCGGCGCGACGAAACGCATGTTGAGCGCCACCGCGCGCGCGCCGTCTGCGGCACGCGTGAGCGCGGCGAGTCCCTCGGCGAGCGCGGCGAGGAGAGCGCCGGGAACGATCGGACCGCTCAGGCCGAGCCCGCGCGCATACTCGTCGTCGACATGAACCGGATTGTCGTCGCCGACGAGGCGGACCCATCGTTCGGTCAGGTCGGCATCGATCGGGCGGGTCTCGCGACCGACGGCGTCGCCACCAGCCGCCGCCCGCGACGGGGGCAGGCCCTTCGCCGCCGCGCGGCGCGCGGCGGCGACGGCGCGCAGCGAGGCCCGGACCGCGCCGAGCGGCCGGCCGGACGGGTCGGCGAGGCCGGCCTCGATCAGGATCGGCGCCCCGGCGGCGGCCTCGGTGATGCGGGTCGTGACGAGGATCGGCGCGCCGACGGGCAACCGCTCGCGGGCCTCCACGGCGAGCTGTTCCTGGATCAGGACCTTGCCCGTCTCGACCCGGAACATCGCCGCCTGCCGCTCGACGTCGAGGCGGGCGAAGAGCAGCAGCGGCGTCGCGAAGGGCGTGTCCGCGACGCTCTCCACGCCGAGGGCGTCGTCGATCAGGCGACGCAAGGAGGCCGCTTCGGCGGGGTCGATCCGATCGTGCCGGGTCGAAGCGTCCATCGCCTCAGCCCCGGCCGGGCAGGGTGACGACCAGCGAGGCGTTGATGCCGCCGAAGGCGAAGGAGTTGGACAGGGCCGCGTCGGCCGAGAAGGGCCGCGCCACGTTCGCGACGGGGTCGAAGCCGATCGCCGGATCGATGCCGAGGAAGTCGATGGTGGGCGGCGCGATCTGGGCGCGCAGAGCCTCCACCGTCACGATGAACTCGAGCGCGCCGCCGGCACCGAGGGCATGGCCGTGGATCGGCTTGGTCGAGGACACCGCCAGACCGTCGAAGGCGTCGCCGAAGACCTCGCGCAGCGCCCGCGTCTCGGTGACGTCGTTGGCGATGGTGCCGGTGCCGTGGGCGTTGCAGTAGCCGATGCGCGAGGGATCGACGCCGGAGGCGGTGATCGCCCGACGCACGCATGCGGCGGCTCCGGCCGGATCGGGACGCAGCAGATCGCCGGCATCGGAGGTCGAGGCGTAGCCCACCAGTTCGGCGAGGATCTCGGCGCCGCGCGCCCGCGCCGCCTCCATCGACTCGAGCACCACGATGCCGGCCCCCTCGCCGAGCACCATGCCGGTGCGATCCTTCGAGAACGGCCGGCAGCGGTCGGTGGTCATGACGTGCAGCGCCTCCCAGGCGGCGAAGACCCCGTCGAAGAGCAGCGATTCGGAGCCGCCGGCCAGGCAGCGATCGACGACGCCGGCCCGGATCAGATCGGCGGCGATGCCGATCGACTGGGTGGCGGAGGAGCAGGCGGTGGAGACGCACAGGGCCGGGCCGGTCGCCTTCCACTCCATCGAAATCCACGACGCGGCCGAGCTGGTCATGATCTTGGGGATCGACATGGCGTCGCTGCGCGCGGCGGGATCCTCGACGAAGCGGACGTAGTTGCGCTCGAGCGTCTCGGCACCACCGAAGCCGGAGCCGACGACGACGCCGCAACGATCGCCGAAGTCGCCGGCGCCGAGGCCGGCCTCGGCCACCGCCTCGCGCGCCGCGGCGAGGGCCAGGATGGCGGTGCGGTCCTGGAAGCGCGGCTTGGCTGCGGCGAGCAGAGCCTCGTAGTCGGCGTCCGAAATACGGGCCGCGCGTTTGACCTGCTGGCGGTGGATGCGGGGAAACCGAACCTCGCCGACCGCGCTGCGCCCCTCGCGCGCGGCCTCCCAGAGCCGATCGGCGCCGACCCCGGCGGCGGTGACCGCGCCCCGTCCGGTGATGGCGACGGGCCTCAAGACTCGGCCTTCTTTTCGTGTTCCTCGATGTGATGGCAGACCGCGTCGAGGAGGTCGCCGACGGTCTCGGCCTCGGTCAGACGCGAATCGACCGGCACGTAGACGCCGAACTTCTCCTCGATCGCCATCAGGATCATGACGAAGTCGGCCGAGGCGATGCCCAGATCCTCGAGCCGCTGATCCTCGGCGATCTCGCGGTCCTTGACCATGCCTTCCTCGGCGACGATGGCGAGCAGCCTGCGCCGCAAGTCCTCGTCACGAACGGTGGTTTCGGTCATGGCACGCTCCCGCTTCTTTCTGGTCGGACGTTTCTCCGTTCATAAGCCAATGCGAAAGCCGTGCAAAGAACGCAGGCGCATCATCCGGGATGGTACGCTCTCGAGGGCCGGCGCCGCCGCCGGGGCGACGGAGATCGTCATCGCGACCTCGGGAGCGCCCGCGGTTGGAGGCCCCGCCTCGACATGGTAGGAGATCGGGCACACGGTTTTTCCGCTCGGCGGGGCGCATCGCCGATGCATCCCGCCCACCGCAGGGTCTCTGGGACTTCGTTCGTGAAGCACGGTGTTCTCGTCGTCCGGTCGCTCCTCTTCCATGTCGCCGCGGTGATGATGATGCTCGTCTTCGTGCCGGCGATGCCGCTGTTGCTCATCCCCGATCCGCGGCCGTCGCGGCCCTTCGTCCGTGCCTATCTGCGCCTGCTGGCCTTCCTGACACGGACGATCGCCGGCATCGATCACCGCGTGGAAGGCGTCGAGCATCTGCCGCCACCGCCCTATCTCCTCGCCTCGCGGCACGAATCCGCCTGGGAGGTGCTGTTCTTCCCGCTGCTGTTCGACGACCCCGCCGCCTTCGCCAAGCAGGAGATCTTCTCCTATCCGCTCGGCGGGCTGATCGCGCGGCGCGGCGGCCACATCGCGATCGACCGCAAGGGCGATCTCGCCGGCCTGAAGACGGCCTTCGAAGCGGCGAAACAGGTCGTGGCCGGGGGGCGCTCGGTTCTGATCTTTCCCAGCGGCACGCGCTTTCCGGAGGGCCGAGAGCGCATCCAGAGCGGGGTGGCGGCGCTCTACGGTCTGCTCGACGTGCCCTGCGTGCCGGTGAGGCTGGACTCGGGGCGGTACTGGCCGCCAGGCAGCTGGCTGAAGCATCCCGGCACCATCCGGGTCCGGATCGACCGCCCGATCCCGGCCGGGCTCGACCGGCGGGCGTTTTCCGAGGAGCTCAGGGCCCGTCTCGACGATCCCGCGTGATCGTTCGATTCCGGCGGCTCACCCGAGCCAGCGATCCCGCATCGCCGCGCCGCCCTCGCCCGGCCGCGGCGGCGGTTTCGGTGTGGGCACGTCCGTGCGGGAGAAGCGCGGCGCGGGCGCGGGCTGGAGGACACCGTCGATCATCACGAAGGCCCCGCGCGCCACGGCGTGCGGATGATCCGGCGCCTCCTCGAGGCTCAGGACCGGGGCGACGCAGGCGTCGGTGCCGGCGAAGCGCTCGACCCAGACGTCGCGCGGTGCCGTGACGAAGAGCGCGGCGAGGCGGGTCTCGAGATCCGACCAGGCGCCTTCCGCCAGATGATCGGGCCATTCGGCAGGATCGAGGCCGAGGCGGGCGGCGAAGATCTCGAAGAAACGCCGCTCCAGTGGCGCGACCGCGAGGTGGCGGCCGTCGGCGCAGAGATAGGTGCGGTAGATCGCCGCGCCCCCGTCGAGGAGGTTCGAGGCGCGCGCGTCGCGCCATTGGCCCTCCGCCTTCATCGAGTGGATCATCGCCGCCAGGAGCGAGGCGCCGTCGGTGATGGCCGCGTCGATCACCTGCCCTCGTCCGGAGGTCTGCCGTTCGAGAAGGGCGGCGAGGATACCGACGACCAGCATCATCGACCCGCCGCCGAAGTCGCCGACGAGGTTGAGCGGCGGCACCGGCCCCTCGGCGGGACCGATCGCGTGGAGCACGCCGGTCAGGGCGAGATAGCCGAGATCGTGGCCGGCGGTCGCGGCGAGCGGGCCGGTCTGGCCCCAGCCGGTCATGCGGCCGTAGACGAGACGCGGATTGGCGGCGAGCAGCGGTTCGGGGCCGAGGCCGAGGCGTTCCATGACGCCGGGCCGGAAGCCTTCGACCAGGACGTCGGCGGCGGCGGCGAGGCGCCTCGCCTCCGCGAGACCCGCCTCGCTCTTCAGATCGAGCACCAGGGAGGCCTTGCCGCGCTCGAGCACGTCGCGGTCGAGCCCGAGCAGGCTCTCGGCGCCGACGCGGTCGACGCGGAGCACGTCGGCGCCCAGGTCGGCGAGCATCATGCAGGCGAAAGGGGCCGGGCCGAGACCGGCGAATTCGAGCACCTTCAGACCGGCGAGTGGACCCATCGACGCCTCCTCCCTCACGCCACGGCGCGGGCGATCACCAGCCGCTGGATGTCGCTGGTGCCCTCGTAGATCTGGCAGACGCGGACGTCGCGGGCGATGCGCTCGACCGGATAGTCGGCCATGTAGCCGTTGCCGCCGTGGATCTGCAGCGCGGCGGAGACGACGCGCTCGGCCATTTCGGACGCGAAGAGCTTGGCCATGCAGGCCTCGGTGAGACAGGGTTCGCCCGCCTCGCGCAGGGTCGCGGCGTGATACATCAGTTGCCGCGCCGCCTCGATCTCGGTCGCCATGGTCGCGAGGCGGAAGGCGATCGCCTGATGCTCGATGATGGGGCGGCCGAAGGTGACGCGCTCGCGGGCGTAGTCGCGCGCCGCCTCGAAGGCGGCCCTAGCCATGCCGATCGCCTGGGCGGCGATGCCGATGCGCCCGCCCTCGAGATTGGAAAGCGCGATCTTGTAGCCCTCGCCCTCCGCGCCGAGACGATTCTCGACCGGGATCTCCAGGTCGTCGAAGGCGAGCTGGCAGGTGTCGGAGGCGTGCTGGCCCATCTTGGTCTCGACCCGCACCACCCGGTAGCCGGGCGAGGCGGTCGGCACCAGGAAGGCGGAGATGCCCTTCTTGGCCGCCGCCGGATCGGTGACGGCGAAGACGATCACCACGTCGGCGTTCCTGCCCGAGGTGATGAACTGCTTGGCGCCGTTCAGGACGTAGCGGTCGCCCTCGCGCCGCGCGCGCGTTCTCAAGTCCGAGGCGTCGGAGCCGGCGTGCGGCTCGGTCAGGGCGAAGCCGCCGAGCCAGGCGCCGGAGGCGAGCTTCGGCAGGAACCGCGCCTTCTGCGCGTCGCTGCCGAACTTGACGATCGGGCCGCAGCCGACCGAGTTGTGGACCGAGACGATGGTCGAGCAAGAGCCGTCGGCGGCGGCGATCTCCTCGAGCACCGCCGCATAGGCGAGCGCGCCGACGTCGGAGCCGCCCCAGTCCTCCGGCACCACCATGCCGAGGAGGCCGAGGGCGCCCATTTCCGTCAGTTCCTCGCGCGGAAAGGCACGGGTCGCGTCGCGGCCGGCGGCACCGGGGGCGAGGCGCTCGGCCGCGAAGGCGCGGGCCATGTCGCGGATGGCGGCGCGGGTCTCGTCGAGATGCATGATCTCCCCTCCCCTCAGATCATCCGCTCGAGCGCGATGGCGGTGGCCTCGCCGCCGCCGATGCACAGCGAGGCGACGCCGCGCGCCAGACCCCGGTCGGCGAGGGCGGCGAGCAGCGTCACCATGATGCGGGCGCCGGAGGCGCCGACCGGATGACCGAGCGCGCAGGCGCCGCCGTTCACGTTGACCTTGTCGTGGGGGAGATCGAGTTCGCGCATCGCCGCCATGGCGACCACCGCGAAGGCCTCGTTGATCTCGTAGAGGTCGACGTCGGCGAGGCGCCAGCCGGTCTTCTCCATCAGGCGGCGGATCGAGCCGATCGGCGCGGTCGGGAAGAGGTTGGGTGCATCGGCGAAGGTCGCGTGGCCGACGATGCGGGCGAGCGGCGTCAGGCCGCGTTTCTCGGCTTCGGACGCCCGCATCAGAACGAGCGCCGCGGCGCCGTCGGAGATCGAGGAGGAATTGGCCGCCGTCACCGTGCCGCCGGGGCGGAAGGCGGGCTTGAGGCTCGGGATCTTGTCGAGGCGGGCCTTGCCGGGCTGCTCGTCGATCGAGACGATCCGCTCGCTCCTGCCCGAGACGACCGTCACCGGGACGATCTCGGCGGCGAAGCGACCGCTCGCGATCGCAGCCTGCGCGCGGGTCAGCGAGGTGACGGCATAGGCGTCCTGGGCCTCGCGGGAGACCTGGAACGCCTCGGCGCAGTCCTCGGCGAAGGTGCCCATCAGGCGGCCCTTGTCGTAGGCGTCCTCGAGCCCGTCGCAGAACATGTGGTCGATCACCCGGCCATGACCGAGCCGATAGCCGCCGCGCGCCCTGTCGAGGAGATAGGGGGCGTTCGACATGCTCTCCATGCCGCCGGCGACGACGATCTCGGCCGAACCGGCGGCGATCAGGTCGTGGGCGAACATCGCCGCCTTCATGCCGGAGCCGCACATCTTGTTGACGGTGGTCGCCCCGGCGGCGAGCGGCAGACCGGCGCCGAGGCCCGCCTGTCGCGCCGGAGCCTGACCCTGGCCCGCCGGCAGGACGCAGCCGAAGACGACCTCTTCGACCGCCTCGGCGGCGAGGCCGGCCCGCTCGAGGGCGGCGCGGATCGCGGCGGCGCCGAGCTTGGGGGCATCGACGTCGGCGAGATCGCCCTGGAAGCCGCCCATCGGCGTGCGGGCGGAACCGACGATCACGATCGGATCGCGTGCGGACATGGGATTTCCTCCGAAGATCTCTCGTTCGTTCGGTTCGGCCGGCTCAGCGCGGGGCCATGCGCAGCGCGCCGTCGAGACGGACGACCTCGCCGTTGAGCATGGTGTTTTCGACGACGTGGGCGACGAGGGCGGCGAATTCCTCGGGACGGCCGAGCCTCGAGGGGAAGGGCACGGTCGCCGCCAGGCTCGCCTGCACCTCCTCGGGCATGCCGGCCATCATCGGGGTCGCGAAGATGCCGGGGGCGATGGTGACGCAGCGGATGCCGACGCGCGCGAGCTCGCGCGCCACCGGCAGGGTCAGGCCCGCCACGCCGGCCTTGGAAGCGGCATAGGCGGCCTGCCCGATCTGGCCGTCGAAGGCGGCGATCGAGGCGGTGTTGACGATCACGCCGTGTTCGCCGTCCTCGCCGGCCGGCTGTTTCGCGATCGCGTCCGCCGCGAGGCGCAGCATGTTGAAGGTGCCGATCAGGTTGATCGAGACGGCGCGGGCGAAGCTCTCGAGCCGATGCGGTCCGTCGCGGCCGACGACCTTCTCGCCCGGCGCGATGCCGGCGCAGTTGACGAGCCCGTCGAGCCGACCGAAGGCCTCGAGCGCGGCGGCGATCGCCGCGCGTCCGTCCGCCTCGGAGGTGACGTCGGTCGCCCGGAAGCGGGCGCTCGGCCCGAGTTCCGTCGCCACGACGGCTCCGGCTTCGGCGTTCACGTCGGCGATCACCACGCGGCCGCCGTCGGCGACGAGACGGTGAGCCACCGCCCGTCCCAGACCGGAGCCCGCGCCGGTCACCACGAACACCCGTCCTTCGATCCGCATGGCGGCTCGCTCCTCCCTCGTCGTCGCCCCTGGCGGGCGATCTATCGTCGCGATGTATTGAAGGCGGAGACGACATGGCCGTCGATGACGCGACTGGCGCAATCATGTCGTCGATTTTACCATGTCGCCGGTGACGAACGGGGAAGCGACCATGGAGCGGCGCGAGACGACGGCGGCCCAGGCGGAGCGGCGGATGATCCGCCCGAGCTTCGTCGTCGAGGCGCTCGACTGCGCGCGGCGCTGCGGCGTCGATCCGGCGCCCGCGCTCGAGCGCGCCGGGTTCGCCGCCGACGTCGCCGAGCCGGTCTCGGCGGAGGCCTACGGCCGCCTGTGGCTGGGGCTGGCGGCAGCGATGGAGGACGAGTTCCTCGGGCTCGGGTCCCGGCCGATGCGGCCGGGCAGCTTCGTCATGCTGTGCCACGCGGTGCGCACCAGCGGCACGCTGGAGCGGGCGCTGCGGCGGATCCTGCGGTTTCTCGCCGCGCTGATCGGCGAACCGCGCGGCGATCTCGTCGTCGCCGACGGGCTCGCCCAGATCGTGCTGACGGAGACCGGCGCGCCGCGCTCGGCCTTCGCCACCCGCACCCATTGGATCATCCTGCACGGGGTGGTGTGCTGGCTGGTCGGCCGCCGTCTGCCGCTGAGATACGTCGACTTCCGCTGCGCCGAACCGGAGGGGGTCGCCGACTACGCGCGGTTCTTCGGCGCGCCGGTCGCCTTCTCGCGACCCCTGAGCCGCCTCGCCTTCGACGCCCGCCATCTCGCTCTGCCGATCGACCGTTCGGAAGCGGCGCTCAAGACCTTCCTGCGCGCGGCTCCGGCCAATCTGCTGGTGCGCCATCGCTACGACGCCGGCACGGTGGCCCGGGTGCGGGCGCGCCTCCGGGACCTGCCGCCCGCCGCGTGGCCGGATTTCGCAGAGACGGCGCGGCTGATGCGGCTGTCGACCTCGACCTTGCGTCATCGTCTGCGCCAGGAGGGACTGAGCTGGACCGCGTTGCGCGACGATCTCCGCCGTGAACGGGCGATCGCGGCGTTGACCGGCTCGAGCCGCGGCGTCGCCGAGATCGCCGCCGACCTCGGCTATGCCGAGCCGAGCGCCTTTCACCGCGCCTTCCGCAAATGGACGGGGCAGAGCCCCGGCGCCTTCCGCCGAACGGGCGGGTCCGAGGCCCCCCGGCGCGCGCCTCAGTCGGTCTCGTAGAGGAGCTCGAGCAGCGCCTCCATCCGCTCCACGCGGATGACGTCGCGCAGGGTCGAGACGCCGTGGGCGCGCAGCTTGGCGAGGCCGCGCGAGAAACTCTCCGCCGTCATGCCGATGTGGCCGGCGATCAACGACTTCTCGTAGGGCAGGCGCACCTCGGCCGGGCCTTCGGTCTTTCCGACCGTGTCGACGATGAAGTGGGCGATGCGGCGCGGCACCGACAGGGTCTTGAGCTTCTCCAGATCGGCGACGAGATTGCGCAGATGGACCGAAGCGGAGGCGAGCGCGGAGATGGCCACGTCGGCGTCGGTCTTCAGGCGCGAGCGCAGGCGGTCGGCGTCGACCATCAGAATGCGCGCCTCCGAGACGGTCTCGGCGGAGATGTCGGTCGGGCGGCCGAGCAGGACCGCCGCCTCGACGAAGCCGTGGGCGGGGCCGACGATGCGCACGGTGGTGTCGACCCCGTCGACGTGGACACGGAACAGCCGAACCCAACCGGAGACGACGATCGGGATGGTCTCGACCACCTCGCCCTGCTGAAACAGCAGACAGCCCTTGGGATAGGCATGGGGGTGGCTGCTGCCGACCAGTTCGGCGAACTGGGCGTCGGTCAGGCGGTTGAACAGCATGGTCCGTCGAACGATCGCGGTATCGGCCGCGTCCATGAGGGCTCCTCTCTCGCGCCTGTCGGCGGCGCGAAGGCGTGATCAGTCGTCCTCGTGCTCGACCCAGTCGGCGAGCCGTTCGAGCGAGGCGATGTGGACGGAATCGCGATCGACCGTGACGCCGTGCCGCCGCAGCTGCGCCAGAGCGCGCGAGAAACTCTCCGGCGTCATGCCGAGGCGGGCGGCGATCAGCGCCTTTTCGTAAGGCAGCCTCAGATCCACCCGTCCGCCCTCGCGCGCCGTCTTCAGGCGCGCGGCGGAGACCACCAGAAAGTCGGCGACACGGCGCGGCGCCGTCAGCGCCTTCATGCGGTCGACCTGATCGGTCAGGGCCTCGCCCTGGTGGGCGATCGAGGCGAGCAGGGCGATGGCGATCGAGCCGTCGTCGGCGATGGCGCGCCGCAGGGCGGCGTTCTCGACCCGGAGCAGGCGCACGTCGGTGACGGTGTCGACGGAGACGGGGCAGCGCCCGCCGAGAAAGCTCACCGCCTCGGCGAAGCTCTCGCCGGCGGTCATCAGGGTGAGCACCGCCTCGCCGCCCGACGGCGTCAGGCGGTAGAGCTTGACCCAACCGTCGAGGACCACCCAGAAACCATCGGCCTTGGCGCCCTGTTCGACGACGGTCTGACCCTTCTCCCAGCGACGCGGCAAGGCTCCCGCGAGAATCCGAGCGGTCGCGGTCTCGTCGAGATCGCGAAACATCGGAACGTTGCGGAGCATCGCGAGATCGGCCGCATCGAGTTTCGAAGGCAGGGGCGGCGTCATTCTCACTCCCGACGTTGCGCCCGGGCCGTTCGACCGTCGCGAACGAAGCGCAGATGCAAATTATGTGGGCGGATGCGTCCCGTCGATACAAAAGTCAAGGACGCGAGCGCCCTCCGGGTGCAGGGTTCCCGAACATCGATCCGATGTGAAAGAATGTCCTCCCGCCCGAGAGGAAAGAGGAAGCTCCCCATGATCCGTGACCGAGACGGCGATCCTCGCGCGACGCGGCGCGCCTTTCTGGCGCTCGTCGCGGCCGGCGCCGCGTTTCCGCTGCTCACGACGGCGGCCCTCGCCGGACCGCCGCTGCTCGGCGTCCGCTCCGACGGCCGGCCGGTGACGGACGACGCGCCCGGCGGTTGGCGGCTGGTCTATTTCGGCTACACCCATTGTCCCGACGTCTGTCCGACCGGGCTCCAGGACATGGCCGACGCCATCCAGACGCTCGGGCCGCTCGGCGAGCGGGTGACGCCGGTGTTCGTCACCGTCGATCCCGAGCGCGATCCGCCCAAGGTGATGAGCGACTACGTCGCCTTCTTCCATCCGCGCATGGTCGGCATCACGCCGACCGAGGAGGAGTTGAAGGTGATGGGCAAGGCGTGGCGGGTGAAATACGCCAAGGTCGACGTGCCCGGCCACGACTATCTGATGGATCACACCGCGGCGATCTTCCTGGTCGATCCGGCCGGCGAGATCGCCGGGCGCTTCCCGCACAATCTGCCGAGCGACAAACTCGCCGATCGCATCCGCGGCGTCTTCGTGAGCCGGGCCGGATGACGGAGATCGATCCCCGCTCCGACCTGTCCACCCGCTTCGGCCGGCGCGACGTCGACCCGGCGGAGCGCCGCGCCTCGATCCGCGCGACCTTCCGCGCGGTGGCGGCGCGCTACGATCTCATGAACGATCTCATGAGCATGGGCATCCACCGGCTGTGGAAGCGGCGTTTCGTCGCCGAGGTCGCCCCATGCCCCGGCGAACGGATCCTCGATCTGGGCGGGGGAACGGGCGACATCGCGCTCGCCCTGGCCGAACGCGGCGCGATCGTGACGCTCGCCGACCCGAGCGTGGAGATGATGGCGGTCGGCCGCCGCCGCCCGGGCGCCGAGGCGATCGACTGGGTCGAGGCGGAGGCCGAGCATCTGCCCTTCGACGACGCCACCTTCGATGCGGTGACGATCTCCTTCGGCATCCGCAACGTGACCCGGCTCGAGCCGGCGCTCGCCGAGATCCGGCGTGTCCTGAAGCCCGGCGGACGGTTCTTCTGTCTGGAGTTCTCACAGCCGCACGCCTGGCTCGCCCCGTTCTATCGGCTGTGGTCGCGCACCGCGATCCCGGTGCTCGGGGCGACGGTGTCGGGACGGCGGGAGGCCTATCGCTATCTGGTCGAGTCGATCGAGGGCTTTCCCGACCAGACCCGCTTCGCCGAACGGATCTCGGCCGCCGGTCTGGAGACCGTCGCCTGGGACGACCTCACCTTCGGCATCGCCGCCATCCATCGGGCCCGCCGCCCGTCGTGACGGGCGGGCTCAGCCGGCGAGCGCGAGCAGGCGGCGGCGCAGATCCGCCGAGGCCCAGTCGCCGGCGCCGACGATGCGGGCGATTTCCCGAGCCTTCGCGTCGACCACCAGCGTGGTCGGCAGACCGACCACGCCGAGGTCGCGCGAGGCGGAGCGATCGCGGTCGTGGAACACGGCGAGATCGCGGATCCCCAGCTTCGCGACGGTGGCGTCGATCGACGGCCAGCCGAGCCGGTCCAGCGAGATCGCCGCGACCTTGACGCCGTCCTTCGCCATGTCGCGCTGGAACGCGTCGAGGGCGGGGAATTCGGTGCGGCACGAACCGCACCAGCTCGCCCAGAAATGCAGGAGCGTCAGACGGCCGGCGATGGTCGCCAGATCGTGGCCCCGCTCCTCGCGATCGAACACCTCCAAGGCGACGGGGCGCGGCGTCACCTCCTGCAGGTCTCCGGCGGCGGCGGAGCGGGCGAGGAGCACGGCGGGCGTGGCGAGGAGGAGGGTTCGGCGGGTGATCATGCGAAGCTTCCCAACAGGGCGACGGCGATCAGGGCCGCGAGCAGCAACTGGAAGCCCGCCGTGGCGGCGAGGCGGGAGTTGAGCTCGCGGCCGATCGGCATCCGCGCCAGATGCCGCGCCGCCAGGATGGCCGGAACGACGGCGAGCGCGACCACGGCGGCGCCGGTCCAGGTCGTCGCGGCGAGCGCCGCGAGCGCGACCGCCGCGGCGAGTTCGGCCGCATAGAGCAGGACGGCGCCGCGCGCGCCGACCAGGATCGCCAGGGTGCGGCGGCCGTTGCGGGCGTCCTCGACGCGGTCGCGGTGATTGTTGACGGTGAGCACGGCGGCGGCCGGCAGACCGATCGCCACTCCGAGCAGCACCGCCACCGGCGAGACCCGGCCGGCGGCGAGCCATTCGATGCCGGCCACCGCCGCGACGCCGAAATAGGCGACGACGAAGAGCTCGCCGAAGGGCGTGCCGGAGATCGGACGCGGGCCGTTCGAATAGGCCCAGGCGGCGGCGATCGAGGCCATGCCGATCAGCAGGATCGGCACGCCGCCCCAGGCCACCGCGACGAGGCCGGTCGCGATCGCGATCAGCGTGGCGATCACGGCGCCGCGCCGGACCTCGTCGCCGCTCATCAGACCGGCGCCGGTGACGCGCTGGGGCCCGAGACGGCGCGGGCCGTCGAGCCCCTTCTCTCCGTCGGTGGCGTCGTTGGCGAGGTTGGTGGCGATCTGGATCGCCACCGCCGACAGGGTCGCGGCGAGGACCGGGGTCCAGGCGATCCGGCCGAATTCGGCGAAGGCATGGGCGAGCCCGACGAGGATCGGCGCCAACGAGATCGTCAGCGTGCGCGGACGGGCGGCGCGGATCCACAGGCCGAGGCGGTTCTGGATGGCGAGCGCGAGGTCGGACTCGGACACGGCGGGCTCCTTCACGGCAGATCGCCCCGACGGAAGACGAGCCAGCCGCCGACGGCGGCGAGCGTACCGAGCGCCAGCGGATAGACGAAGGACCAGATCATGAAGCCGACCCGGCCGAAGATGTCGAAGACGGTGAAGGCGGTCGGGCCGAGCAGCACGAGCTGCGGATCGAACAGCAGCATCGAGCCGGTGCGGAACACCTGGAGCGGGTTGAGCATGGCGATCGCCACCACGCCCTCGATCGGCAGACGGCCGCGAATGAGCGCGCCGAGCAGGACCAGATCGAGCGCCAGCACCAGCGTCAGCCACAGCAGGAAGGCGATGGTCTGGGCGGTGTCGACCGACCGCGTCATCGACGAGACGAAGAAGCCGAGCCCGACGAAGACGAAGATCATCGCCAAAAGGAGGCCGATGTCGAAGCCGAGTTCGATCCAGGGGACGACGACGCCCCGCGCCACGCCGTAGACCACGGCCAGCAGCAGCGCGGCGACGACCGGCGCGACCGCCAGCGTGTAGCGGCCGAGGAAGCGGCCGGCATACCAGGCGCCGATCGAGACCGGCAGGCCGAGCACGTATTCGAACACGCCCGCCTCGCGGTCGCCGGCGAGCGAGCGCACCGTGGTGATCAGGATGAAGATCGGCA
>ERZ1645187.305-NODE-305-length-47107-cov-93.510924_pt1 | contig 47107 bp, 38 predicted proteins | sample MGYA00575352_ERZ1645187 | MGnify/ENA primary metagenome ERZ1645187 (study PRJEB40837, sample SAMN11349314) | freshwater sediment metagenome | isolation source: river sediment | host: Sediment | place: India: Wazaribad , New Delhi | collected 2017-02-21 ... | reverse complement strand
TGTTCTGGAAGGGCATGACCACCCGTGGCGCCTTCATCGGCGGCTTCCTCGGCCTCATCTCGGCCGTGGCCATGGTGGTGATGGGTCCGACCGTGTGGGTCAAGGTCATCGGCAACGCCGCGCCGCTGTTCCCGTACGACAACGTCGCGATCTTCTCGATGCCGATCGCCTTCATCGGCATCTGGATCTTCTCGCTGATGGACAGCTCGGCTCGTGCGGCCGAGGACAAGGCGGGCTTCGAGGCGCAGTACATCCGCTGCCAGACCGGCATCGGCGCTGCGGGTGCGGCCTCGCACTGATCCGGAAGATCTCCGGGGTGGCCTCGGCCGCCCCGGAAACGACCTCGAGGAACGGCCGGGCCGCGCGAGCGCCCCGGCCGTTCTTCCATCCGATGCGACGCAACCGATCCGGCCGTCGCGGCCACCTCCCCACCGTCATGCGGCGCGGGTAGGCTGGCATTCTCGCCCTCCGGCCCGACCGGGGGAGATCGTCGACCACTCCTCGGTGCCCCATGCCCAGAGCCTTCGATACCAACGCCGCCCCCTTCGACCGCCTCACCGCCGACGAGCGGGCGGAGCTCGTCGCCGCCCTCGACATCGGCTACTTCCGACCGGGCCAGAAGATCCTGGAGAAGGGGCAGTCCGCCGAGTTCCTCCATGTCATGCTGAAGGGGGAGGTCGAGGAGCGCGACGAGGACGGTCATCTCATCGCGGTCCTCGGACCGAAGCAGATCTTCGGCATCCGCGCGGTGGTTCACGGATCGGCGGGCGCCTACTACGCTGCGTCGGAGGAGAGCCTCGTCTATCAGCTGCCGCGCGACGTGCTGATGTCGCTGATCCGCCGCAACCCCGAGTTCGCGGTGTTCTTCTATTCCGACATCTCCTCGAAGCTCGCCGAGGCGGCCCGCAACGCCCACAGCGGTCAGGGCCTCGAGGGCGTGCTGCGCGCTCGCATCAGCGATGCGCGGCTCCGGCCGCCGACCTTCATCGACGCCACCGCCAGCATCGAGGAAGCCGAGCTGCGGATGACCGAGACGGAGACCAACAGCCTGCTGGTGCAGGACGGCGTCCGTACCGGCATCGTCACGCGAACCAACCTGTCGAAGGCGGCGATCTTCTCGAAGCTGCCGCTGACCACCCCCGTCGGAGAGTGCACCAGCTGGTCGCTGATCTCGGTGGCCGAGACCGACTTCGTCTACGACGCGCTGATCGCCATGACCCGCTTCAACAAGCGCCGGCTGGTGGTGACGCGCGACGGCGAGCCGGCCGGGGTGCTCGAGGACATCGATATCCTCGGCCTCTTCGCCGGCAACTCGCAGCTGATCCCGGGGCGCATCGATCGGGCGAAGGGGCTCGCCGATCTCGCCGTCGCCGCCCACGACATCCAGTCGCAGGTCGAGCGGCTGCATCGCCAGGGCGTCAAGGTGCGCGAGATCGCGGCGATCACTTCGGACCTCAACCGCCAGCTCTTCCGCAAGCTCTTCGACATGCTGGCGCCGGCCTCGATCCGCGAGGTCGGCTGTCTCTACGTCATGGGGTCGGAGGGTCGCGGCGAGCAGACCATCCGCACCGACCAGGACAACGGCCTGCTGTTGGCGCAGCCCGTGCCGGAGGCCGATCTCTTGCGGTTCCGCACCGATTTCCAGGAGGCGCTCGCCTCCTTCGGCTTCCCGCCCTGCCCCGGCAACATCATGGTCTCCAACCCGATGTGGTCGCAGACCGTCGAGGACTTCGAGGCGCAGCTGCGGCGCTGGGTGCTGACCCCGGACGAGGACAGCCCGATGTATCTCGGCATCTTCTACGATGCCGTGACGGTGGCGGGCGATCCGGACCTGCTCGCTCGCGCCAAGACCACCTTCGTCACGATGATGACCGGCGAGACGGCGGCGATCGCCCATTTCGCCAAGGCGATCGATCAGTTCCCCGGCTCGGGCGGGGTGCTCACCACCTTCTGGGCGACGGTCGGTCGCGAGGAGCCGATCGACCTGAAGAAGTCGGGGACGTTCCCGATCGTCCACGGCATCCGTTCGCTGGCGCTCGAGAAGGGAATCACCGAAGCCTCGACCATCGACCGCATCGCCCGCATCGCCGAGACCGGGCTGTTCGACGAGGCCTTCGCCCGCGATCTCACCGCCGCCTTCGGCTGGTTCATGGAGCTCCGGTTGCGGTCGCAGCTGCGCGCCCACCTCGCCGGCACGACGGAGGGCGAATCGATCATCCGCGCCTCGGAGTTGACGACGCTCGACCGCGATCTGATGCGCGACGGCCTCCGGGTGGTGAAGCGCTTCCGCGAGATCGTCCGCAACCACTTCAAGCTGGGGATGTTCTGATGATCGAGAACTTCCTCAGGCGGATCCGCCGGGAAATCGATCGGCGTCGCCTCTCCGACCCGCGTTGGAAGTCGATGTTCGACGAGCACCCGTCGGGCGAGGTGGTTTCGATCGACTGCGAGACCACCGGTTTCGACACCAAGAACGACGACATCATCTACGTCTCGGCGATCCGGGTGGCGGGCAACCGCATCCTCACCTCGTCGGCCTACAATGCCGTCGTCCGCCCTTCGGCGGAGATGCGCGCGGAAGCGATCCGCGTCCATCAGCTCCGGGCGGTGGACGTCGAGAACGGGCGGTCGATGGGCGAGGTGTTGCCGGAGCTCCTCGAGTTCATCGGCGGGCGGCCGATCGTGGGCTACTGGATCGACTACGACGCGGCGATGATCGATCGCTACGTCAAGGAAGCCTATGGCTTCCGGCTGCCGAACCGGCGCATCGAGGTGTCGACGCTCTACTACGGCCTCAAGTACGGCAATGCCCCCCAGGGCACGGTGATCGACCTCTCCTTCAACGCCATCGCGCGGGATCTCGGCTTGCGCGAACTGCCGGCGCACGACGCCTTCAACGACGCGCTCTCGGCGGCCGAGATGTATGTCCAGCTGACGGACATGAAGGAACGCGGCCAGATCATCCAGCGGGAGCGCCGCGACGAGGCGGCCGCAGGTATCGCGCACTGAGAAGGCGCGAGATCGGCCGGGCGGACGGAAAAATGCGCCCGCTCGACGGCCGCGGGCCTTGCGCTCACGCGCGCGCGAGGGCAAGGTCGACGACCCGGCACCCGGGATCCCACCCGCGTTCGGCGCGACCGCGCGCCGCTCCAGGAACGAGACTTCGGACGAAATCGATGAGAGTGACAGTCGAGCGGGCGCAACTCGTCAAGTCCCTGACCCATGTCCATCGGGTCGTGGAACGGCGCAACACCATTCCGATCCTCTCCAACGTCCTGATCCGGGCGGAGGGCGGTGAGCTGAAGCTCAAGGCGACCGACCTCGATCTCGAGGTTTCCGAGGCGGTCCCGGGCATGGTCGAAGAGCCGGGCGCGACCACGGTGCCGGCCCACATGATCTACGACATCGTCCGCAAGCTGCCCGACGGGGCGCAGATCGAGCTCGCCACCCGCGCCGACGGCGCGACGCTCGACATCCGCTCGGGCCGTTCGAAGTTCGCGCTGCAGATGTTGCCGGAGTCCGACTTCCCGGACCTGACCGCGGGCACCTTCAGCCACCGCTTCACGCTGCCGGCGGCCGAACTCAAGCGTCTGGTCGACCGCACCTGGTTCGCCATCTCCACCGAGGAGACGCGCTACTACCTCAACGGCATCTATTTCCATGCGGTGACCGTGGGCGGGGAGCTGAAGTTCCGCGCGGTGGCGACCGATGGCCATCGCCTCGCCCAGGCCGAGATGATCGCGCCGCACGGCTGCGAGGGCATGCCGGGGATCATCGTGCCGCGCAAGACCGTCGGCGAGATCCAGAAGCTGGTCGACAGCCCGGATGCGGAGGTCACGGTCGAACTGTCGGATTCGAAGATCCGCCTGACCTTCGCCGCCAAGGGCGAAGAGGCCGGCGGTATCGTGCTGACGTCGAAGCTGATCGACGGCACCTTCCCCGACTACGGGCGGGTCATTCCGCAGGGCAACGACAAGGAGATGAAGGTCGATCGCGACGAGTTCGCGGCGGCCGTCGATCGCGTCTCGACCATCTCGTCGGAACGCGGCCGGGCGGTGAAGCTGGCGGTGGGCGAAGGAAAGCTCACGCTCTCGGTGACCAACCCGGATTCGGGATCGGCGACCGAGGAACTGGCCGTCGAGTACGATGACGAGGCGCTCGATATCGGCTTCAACAGCCGCTACCTGCTCGACATCGCATCGCAGCTCGAGACCGACACGGCCGTCTTCCGCCTCGCCGATCCGGGCTCGCCGACGCTGATCCAGGACCTCGGCTCCGAGAACGCGCTCTACGTGCTTATGCCCATGCGGGTGTGAGGCGAACGACGCGAGAGAGATGGACACGGGGCCGGCGGAGCGATCCGCCGGCCCCGTGCATTTCCGAGCCGAGAGTAGCGCGGCGCCTCTTGCACGAATACCGACCGGTTGGTACGCTCTTTGAACTCGTGGTCGTGGAACCGGCCGTGTCGGCGATCGCCGACGGCGAGCCGACGTCCCCCAGATCGACGATCGGAGCCGCACTCGATGTCCCGCACCGCGCGAAACCCGGAAGCGACCCGCGGCCGTCTGATCGAGGCGGCGATCCGGGTGATCCGCGAGAAGGGCTACGTCGCCACCACGGTCGACGATCTGTGTGCCGCGGCCGGCGTCTCGAAAGGGGCGTTCTTCCATCACTTCGCCGACAAGCAGGCGGCTGCTCTCGCCGCCGCCGAAGCGTTCTCGGCACGGGCCGAAGGGATCTTCGACGTGCCGAGCGTGCGCGAGCCGGCGTCGGCCCGGGATCGGGTCTTCGCCTACCTCGCGTTCCGCAAGTCGCTGCTCACCGGCGACGTGGCCGACGCCACCTGCCTCTTCGGCACCATGGTGCAGGAGGTGTGGGAGACCCACCCGGCGATCCGCGACGTCTGCGCCGTGGCGATCGGCAGTCATGCCGGGGGGCTGGTCGCCGACATCGCGAGTGCCAAGGCGGTCTGCGCGCCGCGGGCGGATTGGGAGCCGGAGAGCCTGGCGCTCCATACCCAGGCGGTGATCCAGGGCGCCTTCGTGCTGGCCAAGGCGGCCGGCGATCTCGCCGTCGCCGTCGACACTCTGACACATCTCGAGCGCTATCTCGGGCTGCTGCTGCCGGCTCCGGGACCGGAGGAGGAACCAAGATGAACAGGGAAGCCGCCCCCTTCTGTTGGTACGAGCTGATGACCGGCGACCTCGCCGCGGCAGAGGCCTTCTATTCGACGGTGGTCGGATGGTCGGCGAAGGATTCCGGCATGCCGGGCTTCCGCTATTCGATCTTCTCGACGGGGGAGACGGCGATCGCCGGCGCCATGGCCCTGCCGGACGAACTGCGGACCGCCGGGGTGCCGCCTCACTGGATCGCCTATGTGCGGGTCGAGGACGTCGACGCGATGCTGCCGCGCCTCGTCACCGCCGGTGGCAGCGTCCACAAGCCGGCGGAGGACATTCCCGGCGTCGGCCGCTTCGCCGTCGTCGCCGATCCGCACGGCGCGGCGTTCTGCCTGTTCCGCGAGGCCATGGATCAGGCATCGGCCGCGCTTCCCGCCGACGCCCCGGGGCGCATCGGCTGGCACGAGCTCAGCGCTGGCGACGGTCCCGCCGCCTTCGCCTTCTATTCCGGCCTTTTCGGCTGGACCAAGGGCGAGGCGATGCCGATGGGCGAGCACGGCGTCTATCAGCTCTTCGCCACCGGCGGCGAGCCGGTCGGCGGCATGTTGACCAAGATGCCCGACTGTCCGCGACCGTTCTGGCTGCTCTACTTCAACGTCGCGACACTCGACGCCGCGCTCGATCGGGTCAGGGCCGGCGGCGGCACCGTCATCGTCGAGCCGATGGAGGTTCCGGGGGGCAGCTGGATCGGCCAGTGCCTCGATCCGCAGGGCGCGATGTTCGCGCTGGTGGCGCCGAAGCGGTGAGACGCGCGGCGCCGACGGGCACCCTTCCCGCGACGAAGAACGATGGCCCCGGGACTACTCCCGGGGCCGCTTTCATTCCGGGACCGCAGGACGGTCGCCTCAGAGGCTGTCGCCGAAGTCGGCGCGGAACTTCGCGACCAGCTTCTCCTGCCAGTCGCCGATCGGCTCCAGCCGGCCGTAGAAGAAGCGCAGGATCTCCGGCTCCTCGACGAAGACGAGGCCGCCGATGAGGCTCCGGTTGCGCCACAGCCATTCGATGCGGTCGACGGCGTATTTCACCTGCGACAGGGTGAAGACGCGGCGCGGCATGGCGAGGCGCAGGAGCTCCATGTTGGAGTAGACCTCGGTGCCGTCGGGATTGCGCTGCTCGGAGAGCGAGCCGCGCTCCATGCCGCGGATGCCCGAGGCGATGTAGAGGGCGGAGGCGAGCGCGCCGGCCGGGTACTGCGACTGCGGCACGTGATCGAGGAAGCGCATCACGTCGATATGGCAGCCGAGGCCGCCGGCCGGGGTGATCACCGGGACGCCGCGCTTCACCAGCTCGTCGACCATGAAGGCGATGAACTGCGGACCCTGCGAGATCATGTCCTCGTCCATGGTCTCCTCGAGACCGACGGTCAGCGCCTCGATCTCGCGCACCGACATGCCGCCGTAGGTGAGGAAGCCCTCGTAGAGCGGCACCAGGCCGCGCATCTTGCGATAGAGGCCCTCGTCGCGCATGCACATGCCGCCGCCACGGGCGCAGCCGAGCTTGCGGGCGGAGAAGTAGATCACGTCGCAGAGGTCGGCGATCCGCCGAGTGATGTCGCGGATCGAGAGGTCGCGGGCGCCGGGGTCGCGGACCTTGATGAAGTAGAGGTTGTCGGCGAGCAGGCTGGCGTCGAGCACCAGCAGCAGGCCGTTGCGATCGCAGACGGCGCGGATGGCGGCGAGGTTGGCGAGCGAGATCGGCTGACCGCCGATCAGGTTGGTGCCGGCCTCCATGCGGACGAAGGCGATCTTGTCGGCGCCGTGGGTGGCGACGAGGCCCTCGAGCTTGGCGACGTCCATGTCGCCCTTGAAGGGACGATCGCTCGTCACCTCGAGGCCTTCGTCGGCGATGATCTCCTCGACCGAGCCGCCGTTCAGGACGATGTGCGCCTTGGTGGTGGTGAAGTGGTAGTTCATCGGCACGATCGAGCCGGGGGTGACCAGCACCTGGGCGAGGATGTTCTCGCAGGCACGACCCTGGTGGGCCGGCAGAATCCAGTGCATGCCGAAGAGATCGCGCAGCTTGGCTTCGAGACGCTCGTAGGTGGCCGAACCGGCGTAGGAGTCGTCGGCGACCATCATCGCCGCGAGTTGCTGGTCGCTCATGGCATTGACGCCGGAGTCGGTCAGCATGTCCATAAACACGTCCTTGTTACGCAACAGGAACGTGTTGTTGCCGGCCTCGCTCATCGCCACGAGGCGGGCCTCGACCGGGGGAAGGTCGAGCTTCTGAACGATGCGTACCTTGTGCATTTCCAGCGGCACATTCTCGCCGCTGGCGAACTTGACCGTCGCCATGTTTCCTCCGAACGCGTCTCGAGCCGGGTAAATCCCGACCCCGACAGCCTATTCGGCCCACCGCGAAAGGAATGAGGGACAACCCCAAGTGCGACCATCCGGCGCGTCGGCCATTCGTAGGGGGTGGGCGATCGGCCCTCCGCCCCAGGACGGACGAAGGCCCCGGAGGGGGTACCCTCCGGGGCCTTCGTCATTCTCATCGGAACGTCCGTGTCCGGGCTCGACCGAAACGATCGATCAGGCCACCAGTTCCCACACCGCCGGGGAACGCTCGAGGCGGGCGACGAGCAGCTGACGCTCGAGCTCCATCTCCTTGGGCAGGCGATCGCCGAACTGGGCGAAGTGCGAGACCTGATCGGCGGCCTCGGCGAGACCCTTCTCGCGGTCGACCTTGACGATCTCCTCGTACTTGGCCTGCGGGAAGTCGAGGCCCTTCCAGTTGAGGTCGGAGTAGCGCGGGACCCAGCCGTAGGGGCTCTCGACCGCACCGGCATGGCCGTTGACGCGATTCACGATCCACTCGAGGGCGCGCATGTTGTCGCCGAAGCCCGGCCAGATGAACTTGCCGTTCTCGTCCTTGCGGAACCAGTTGACGCGGAAGATGCCCGGCGCGTTGGGGATGGTGCGGCCGAGGTTCAGCCAGTGCGCCCAGTAGTCGCCCATGTTGTAGCCGCAGAACGGCAGCATGGCGAAGGGATCGCGGCGCATCGCGGCCTGACCGACGGCGGCGGCGGTGGCCTCCGAGCCCATGGTGGCGGCGAGATAGACGCCGTGGGCCCAGTCGAAGGACTGGAAGACCAGCGGGAAGGCCTTGGAGACGCGACCGCCGACGATGAAGGCCGAGATCGGCACGCCCGACGGATCTTCCCAGGCCGGATCGATCGAGGGAACCTGGCTCGCCGGGGCGGTGAAGCGGGAGTTCGGATGGGCGGCGGGACGGCCGCAGCCCGGGGTCCACTCCTTGCCGGTCCAGTCGATGAGGTGCTCGGGCTCCTCGTCGGTGAGGCCCTCCCACCACACGTCGCCGTCGTGGGTCAGCGCCACGTTGGTGAAGATGCAGTTGGCGTGGAGGGTGGCGAGCGCGTTCGGGTTGGACTTGGCGTTGGTGCCCGGGGCGACGCCGAACAGGCCGTTCTCCGGGTTGATGGCGTGCAGCACGCCCTTGGCGTCCGGCTTGATCCAGGCGATGTCGTCGCCGATCGTGGTGATCTCCCAGCCCTCGTAGGACTTCGGCGGGATCAGCATGGCGAAGTTGGTCTTGCCGCAGGCCGACGGGAAGGCGGCCGCGACGTAGGTCTTCTCGCCCTTCGGGTTCTTGACGCCGAGGATGAGCATGTGCTCGGCGAGCCAGCCCTCGTCACGCGCCATCACCGAGGCGATGCGCAGCGCGAAGCACTTCTTGCCGAGGAGCGCGTTGCCGCCGTAGCCCGAGCCGAACGACCAGATCTCGCGGGTCTCGGGATAGTGGACGATGTACTTGGTCTCGTTGCACGGCCAGGTGCTGTCGGCCTCGCCGGCGGCGAGCGGCGCGCCGACCGAGTGGACGCAGGGCACGAATTCGTCGTTGCCGAGCACGTCGAGCACCTTCTGACCCATGCGGGTCATGATGCGCATGTGGACGGCGACATAGGCGCTGTCGGAGAGTTCGACGCCGATCTGGGCGATCTTGGAGCCGAGCGGACCCATCGAGAAGGGGATGACGTACATCGTCCGCCCCTTCATGCAACCGTCGAAGAGGCCGTTCAGAGTGGCCCGCATCTCGGCCGGATCGGCCCAGTTGTTGGTCGGACCGGCGTCTTCCTTCTTGGCCGAGCAGATGTAGGTGCGGTCCTCGACACGGGCGACGTCGGACGGCGCGGAGCGGGCGAGGAAGGAGTTCGGACGCTTGGCCGGGTTCAGACGGGTGAAGACGCCGGCGTCGACCAGTTCCTGGCAGAGGCGATCGTATTCTTCCTGCGAACCGTCACACCAATGGATCTGGTCGGGCTTGGTCAGCGCGGCGACCTCGGCGACCCAGGCGATCAGTTTGGCGTTCTTGGTGGGAGCATGAGACATCAGCGTTCTCCGGAGGGTGCACGCACTCTGGTCGCGACGTCGTCGCGAGGAGCTGGTTCGAGAAGCGTGGGCCGAGTGGCTATGACGAGTGCGCCGCACGACATCGGCGGCGGACGGCGCGGACGCCGTCTGGCGAAAAGCGGAATCTCACACGATGACGTCGGTTCCCGGGACACGAGGGACGACGGCGAGACGGGCGAACCCGGACTCGACGGGGCCGGAGGGACGGCTCCAGGGACCGGTCTGACTCGAGGGCAAGACTCCTCCGCAAATTGGCGACATCGACCCGGGATGCCTCGCGACGAAGTATCCCGCTCACGGAACCTTCCCCGCCGGGAAGACCGCCGGCCGGTGGACCCGACCGTCGTGAGCGGGCGCAAAATACTACACGCGGCAGCCACCGAACAAGTGTGCACAAAGTCGGATCGAATGCTTATCGTATTGAATCGTTTATAAGAAATTCCTTGCAGAGACGACGGCTACTCCCAAGCGGCCAGGGCCTCGGCGAGAGCGGCCGGCGTGGTCACTGCGGAAGGCAGGATCAGGCGGCGGAAGGTTCGTCCGCGATCTGCGGTGGTGGCCAGATCGAGGCCTTCGGGATCGACCCCGACGACGCTCCAGTCGCCCGCGGGAGCGCCGAGCTTCGCCGCCCAGGCGGCGATCCGGGCCGGCCTTTCCGAGAGTTCCGCCAGGATCCGCCCTTCGGCCGCGATCAGTTCGCCCGCCCCGCCGAGATCGACGAGGAAATCCTCGCGGCGGACCCGCATGGCGCGGCCGAAGCCGGCGACGAGGTGACAGTCCTCGAGGTCGAGCCGGTAGAAGGCGAAGTCGGCGAAGCCGGCGTAGAGCGCGGCGTCGGGATTGCGGGTGAGGTAGCGGCGTCGCTGCGCCGCATCGTCGGCGATCCGCTCCAGAGTGCCGACCAGCGTCACGCGGCCACCCTGCTGGGGATCGCCGAGGGTGCCCTCGACGAAGAGCAGCGAGGCGCGCGGGTCCTCGGCGAGGTTGCGGCTGTGGGCCGCGAGGGTCGAGAGGAGGACGATCGGCGTGCCGTCGGGTTCGCAGGCGGTGGTGACGAGCGAGCCGAAGGGGTGTCCGGTGCGCCGGGCGATGGTCGACATGGCGGCGGTGCGCGCCTCGCGCACCAGGAGGCGCGACGTCGCGACGGCGGAGAAGTCGGTGTCGTCGGTCATGGGCGGTATCCTCCCGGCATGCGCCGCGTCGGTTCGGGTGCGGGCGGCCGATGTTAGCCACGCATCGGGGGAAAATCACCCGCGACCGCGGCGCATCGGCCGGCTGGCGGCGAATCCGTGCCTCGGATATGATCGGCGTCATGATTTGCGCATATTCGCGGCGCTGGAAGGTGCGCGGATCGCCTGCCTCGGAGTGGATTGCCGCATGCCCACCATCGCCCTCGTCGACGACGACCGCAACATCCTGACCTCGGTCTCCATCGCGCTCGAATCGGAAGGCTATCGGGTCCAGACCTACACCGACGGCGCTTCGGCGCTCGACGGGCTCAAGGCCAATCCGCCGGACCTCGCCATCTTCGACATCAAGATGCCGCGCATGGACGGGATGGAGCTGTTGCGCCGCCTGCGTCAGAAGTCCGAGCTGCCGGTGATCTTCCTCACCTCCAAGGACGACGAGATCGACGAGCTCTTCGGCCTGAAGATGGGCGCCGACGACTTCATCCGCAAACCCTTCTCCCAGCGGCTGCTGGTCGAGCGGGTCAAGGCGGTGCTGCGCCGCTCGGGTGCCAAGATCGAGGGGGCGGTGAAGCCGACCGACGCCGCCAAGGTGTTGGAGCGGGGGCCGCTGACCATGGATCAGGAGCGCCACACCTGCACCTGGAAGGGCGAGCAGGTGGTGCTCACCGTCACCGAGTTCCTCATCCTCTATGCGCTCGCCCAACGGCCCGGCGTGGTGAAGAGCCGCAACGCGCTGATGGATGCGGCCTACGACGATCAGGTCTATGTCGACGACCGCACCATCGACAGCCACATCAAGCGACTGAGGAAGAAGTTCAAGGCGGTCGACGACGACTTCGAGATGATCGAAACGCTCTACGGCGTCGGCTACCGCTTCAAGGAGATGTGACGCGCCCGTGTCTGCGAGGACCGAAGAGACGCCCGCGATCGCCGGCCGTCGCGGCCCGATTCGTTGGCTGCGCGGGGTGCGGCTCGTGGTTCTGCGCAGCCTGCGGGGGATGAGGTCCGTCGCCTTCTCGTCGCTGACGCGGCGCATCGCGCTGCTCAATCTGGTCGGCCTCGTCGCGCTCCTCACCGCCATCCTGTTCCTCGACCGGTTCCGCGCCGGGCTGATCGACGCTCGGGTGGAGAGCCTCCAGACCCAGGGCGAGATCATCGCCGCGGCGATCGCCGCCTCGACCCGCAGCGACACCGGGCCGGGATCGATCGATCTCGACCGCCTGTTGCAACAGGAGATCGGCGACGAACGGCCCCGCCCGGATGAGAAGCCGGAAGGCGCGGACGAGTTCTCGCTCGAATTCCCGATCGATCCGATGCGGGTGGCGCCGATCCTGCGTCGCCTCGTGTCTCCGGCGAAGACCCCGGCACGGGTCTGGGACCGGGACGGCTTCCTCGTCCTCGACAGCCGCACGCTCTATCGCCGCGGCGACTTCGGGCCGGAGGCCGTCGAACCGCCACCGGCCGCCGATCCCGGCCTCTTCCATCGGGCGATCGACACGGTTTCACGTCTGCTGCGCGGTGGATCGGACCTGCCGACCCATCGCGAGCTCGGCATCTCCGCCGGCAAGGACTACCCGGAAGTGGCGGCGGCGCTCGCCGGGGAGACGACGCCGATCGTGCGGCGAACCCGTCAGGGCTCGATGATCGTCACGGTGGCGGTACCGATCCACATCGGTCGCAACATTCTCGGGGCGCTGCAGCTCTCCACCCAGGCCGGCGACATCGACGCCATCATCCGCGACGAGCGGATGGCGATCATCCGGGTGTTCCTGGTCGCGTCGGGCGTGCTGGTCATGCTGTCGATGCTGCTCGCCGGCACCATCGCATCGCCGCTGCGCCGTCTCGCCGCCGCCGCCGACCGGGTGCGCCGCAGCCCCAAGGCGCGCGAGGAGATCCCGGACTTCCCCGACCGCAACGACGAGATCGGCCATCTGTCGCGAGCGCTGCGCGACATGACCAATGCGCTCTACAACCGGCTCGAGGCGATCGAGAGCTTCGCCGCCGACGTGGCGCACGAACTCAAGAACCCGCTGACCTCTCTGAGAAGCGCCGTCGAGACGCTGCCGCTGGCCAAGACGGACAGTTCGCGCGGACGGCTGATGGAGGTGATCCAGCACGACGTGAAGCGGCTCGACCGCCTGATCACCGACATCTCCGACGCCTCGCGGCTCGATGCGGAACTGGCGCGGCAGGACGCCGAGCCGATCGACGTGCGGGCGCTCCTCACCGCCGTGGTGTCGCTCCAGAACGACCTCGCCGAGAAGCGTGGGCAGAAGGTGACACTGACGGTGACGCCGCCCGGTGCGCCGAGCCTCGCCTTCGTCGTCCTGGGGCACGACAGCCGCCTCGGGCAGGTCTTCACCAACCTCGTTGACAACGCTCGCTCCTTTTCGCCGGACGGCGGCGAGGTGCGGGTCCGGCTGAGCTTCGCCTGCGGCAAGGTCGAGGTGGTGGTCGACGACGACGGACCGGGCATCCGTGCCGAGCAGATCGAGCGCATCTTCGAGCGCTTCTACACCGACCGCCCCGAGGGCGAGAGCTTCGGCAACAACTCAGGCCTCGGACTCGCCATTTCGCGGCAGATCGTCGAGGCGCATCGTGGACTGATCGTCGCCGAGAACCGGGTGGATGCCGACGGCACGGTCCTCGGCGCCCGATTCGTCGTCTGGCTGCCGGGAGGCTCGCTTGGCTGAGGGCCGCGCCACGCACCATGCCACCGCCGTGCTCTGGGGGGCGCGCGCCGTCCTGTTGCGCGGCGCTTCCGGATCGGGCAAGTCGCGCCTCGCCCTCGAACTTCTCGCCGAGGCCCGCCGTCTCGGCCGTCACGGTGCACTCGTCGGCGACGACCGTCTGGTGCTGCAAGCGATGTCGGGACGGTTGGTGGCGCGGGCCGTGCCGGAGATCGACGGCCTGGTCGAAGCCCGCGGCCTCGGCATCGTGCGACTGAGCCACGAGCCGGCGGCGGTGGTCGGGCTGGTCGTCGATCTCGTCCGAGAATGCCCCGAGCGGCTGCCGGACCGCGACAAGGGCGATCTCGTCGCGGTGATCGCCGGTGTACGGCTGCCGCGCCTGCCCCTGTGGATCGAGGATGCCTCGCCGGTGGTGCGGATCCTGGCGGCGATCGATGCCCTCGGGGGCACCTGACGAACTGGCACGACAAATCCTGTCACGGTTCGAATTTGTCTCTTGAACTTCGCCGCGGACCCGCCCATTTTTCGGCGGCTGTCGAGGAAGCGGGGCGAGGTCGCGCCCGCGGGCCGTCCCGAGGGGATCCGCCGGTCTCGACGAAGGAGCTGTCGATGATCGGTCTCGTCCTCGTGACCCACGGGGATCTCGCCAAGGAGTTCGTCAAGGCGCTCGAGCACGTCGTGGGACCGCAGGACAAGGTCGCGACGATTTGCATCGGCCCGGAAGACGACATGGAGCAGCGTCGGCAGGACATCCTCGAAGCGGTGAGGTCGGTCGACGACGGCACCGGGGTGGCGATCCTGACCGACATGTTCGGCGGCACGCCCTCCAATCTCGCCATCTCGGTGATGAACGGCGGTTCGATCGAGGTGGTGGCGGGCATGAACCTGCCGCTGCTGGTGAAGCTCGCGAAGGTCCGTTGCGAACGCGGTCTCGTCGACGCGGTGGTGGAGGCCAAGGAGGCCGGCCGCAAGTACATCAACGTCGCAAGCCAGGTGCTGCAGGGCTGAGCCCCACACCGGTGTGCGAGAAACGAGCGGGTCGATCGGGGCTCGGCCTGGGGGAGGCGGAATGACGGGTGAGGCATCCGACGGCATCGTGCGCGATCTCGCCATCACCAACAAGCGTGGCCTCCACGCCCGAGCTTCGGCCAAGTTCGTCCAGACCGTCGAGAAATTCGATGCCGAGATCGAGGTCTCCAAGGACAATCAGACCGTCGGCGGACTGTCGATCATGGGGCTGATGATGCTCGCCGCCTCGATCGGCACGTCGATCCGGGTGGTCGCCCGCGGCCCCCAGGCGACCGAGGCGATGGAAGCGATCGCCCATCTCGTCGAGAACAAGTTCTTCGAGGAATGAGCGCCGCCCCCTCCTCCGCGGAGTAGATGGCCGGCGCCCGTTTCGTGGCTCGATCGACCGTCAGTGCGTGCCGGTCAGGTGGCAGATGCCGCAGATGTCGGTGATGCGGATGCGGTCCTGCTTCTCGATGGCGATGAGGCCGCGGCGCTTCAGATCCGAGATCACCCGGCTCACCGTCTCGATCGTCAGACCGAGATAGTCGGCGATCTCCTGACGGGTCATGGTCAGTTCGATGGTCTGCTCGTCCTTGGCCCCCGAGGGACCCGAGCATCCCGGCACGCCGCGATGGGGGACGAAGCGCATCAGAAAGGTCGCCACTCGCTCGAAGGCCGACTTGCGGCCGAGGAGAACGGCGTGGTCGTGCAGGCGCTCGATCTGCTGGCGCAGGCAACGGGCGACATGCCCCTGAAACTCGCTCGACTGTTCGATGTCGCGGCGATCGAGGATGCGCACGACGCTCGGCGTCAGGGTCTCGGCGTTGCAGTCGTAGAGCTTGCCGCCGACGACGCCGAAGAGCGAGTTGGGCGAGACGATCTCGACCACCTGACGACGGCCGTCCGGCAGCAACTTGAACAACATCACCGCGCCTTCGATCAGCTCGTAGACGCGATCGGCCGGATCGCCTTCGTAGAAGATCGAATCGTGCTCGCCGACCCGTTGGGTCTTCACCCTCTGGGAGCGGGCGAATTCCAGCCAGACGACGTCGGCGTCGCCGCGGGTCTCGCGCGGCAACCCGCCGGCATTGGCGAGGGCTCTTTCCGAATAGGCCATGGTCATCTCCTCCTCACCGCCTCTCGCCCGCACGGCGCCGAAGAGGCGCCGTTCGTCCACGAACGAGATTCGGGTCCGACCGCACGACCGGTGCGATCCCATCGGAAGCGTCGTCACTCCTTCACCTGCCCTTCTGGCCGTCGGCGGCCCGTCACCGCGACGGAGGAGACGGATGTGGCGCGTCTTTCGACCTTCGCAGGCTAGAAACAAGGCAGTTCCCCCACAATTGAGGGGGCCTACTTACGCCCTAGTACCTAACGCGCGACGGTACATCGACAGGAACGTCTCACCCGGCTCACAGAAGTGCGACGAGGGTGTCGCCGGAGAGGGGCTTGCGCAGGAGACGGACCAGAGGCAGGTCGCGCAGTTCGTCCTCGATCACCTTCTGCGCCTGACCGGTGATGGCGATGACGCGCGGCCGCGGCGCCAGCCGGTCGAGCCAGCGGATGACCTGGGCGCCGCCGATGCCGGGAAGACCGAGATCGACGATGACGACGTCCTCGGCGCTCGGCGGCGGTCCCTCGAAGAAGCTCTCGGCATCGGGATGCAGGACGACGTCGTGGCCGAGCGCCTGCAGCAGGAAGCGCAGGCTGTCGGAGACGCCGGGGTCGTCTTCGAGAATATGGACAGACCCGGGTGACGCGGATCGCGCCCCGGGGAGTGACTCGGACATTCTCTCGCTCTCGGCCGAACGGATGAGACGTCAGCTTCGTCCGAATCGGTTCGGAACGCGATCCGTAGAGTCCCCGATCGCCGTTCACCTGCGCGTCATCCCACCGGCGATGGTCGAGCATGCGAACGGCCCTCCCCCGGGGGGAAGGGCCGCGCAGGCAGCGATCCGGAGCGGGAGATCAGCCGTGTTCGCCGGTCAGCACGATGCGGACGAGATCGGCGGCGTTGCGGGCGCCGAGCTTCTCCATGATGCGGGCGCGATGCACCTCGATGGTGCGCGGCGAGATGCCGAGATGGCGGCCGGCCTCCTTGTTGGAGGCGCCGGCGGTGATCTGGCCGAGGACCTCGATCTCGCGCGGGGTGAGGAGTTCGCGGCCGGGGAAGTCGTGGGCGACCGACTTGTGGTCGGCGGTGTCGCGCCGGGCCTGGGCCTCCAGCGCCTCGTGGACGCGCTGCACGATGTGATCGGCGTCGAAGGGCTTCTCGATGAAGTCGAAGGCGCCGAACTTGATGGCGGTCACCGCCATCGGGATGTCGCCCTGACCCGAGATGATGAAGATCGGCGCCGGATAGTGGTCGGCGTTGAGCGACTTCAGAATGTCGAGGCCGGAGCGGCCGGGCATGTGGACATCGAGGAAGACGCAGGCAGGGGTCCGGGTCTTGGCCGCCTCGAGGAAGGCGTCGCCGGTCTCGTAGCCGGTGACCTCGTAGCCCTCGAGTTCGAACACCACACCGAGCGCGTCACGAACCGCCGGGTCGTCGTCCACGATGTAGATCGCCTGGTCGGATTTCTGCGGACGCCCGATCATCTGTCACCTCGATCCGTCGGACCCGCCCGGTGTGGGCACCGGAGGGTCATTTCGCGTTCACCGTCGTCGTCACCCCGAGAGGCAGCGACAACACGAAGGTCGCGCCGCGGCCGCCACCGCCGGGCTCGACGAGAAGGTCTCCACCGTGGTTCTGAGCGATGGAGCGAGAAATCGCAAGTCCCAGGCCCAGTCCGGTCTTCTTGGAGGTGGAGAATGCCTTGAAGAGGTTGCGCACCGTCTCCGGCGGGATGCCAGCGCCACTGTCCTCGACCTCGATCGCCAGACGCTCGTCGTCGGCGTGGACGGCGATGCGGATCCATCGCTCGGCGCGTTGCTTCACCGCCTCGATGCCGTTGCGGATCAGATTGATCAGGATCTGCTGGATCTGGACCGGATCGACCTCGAGCAACGGCAGGCCGGGCGCCTCGTCGCGCACGACTTCGACGGCGGCGCCGTCGTTGCCGAGGAGGGTCACCTCGAGTGCCTCGTCGATCAGCTTGCGCACGTCGACCGGTTGACGCTCGGGTTCGCGCCTCTCGACGAACTGGCGCATCTTCTGGATGATCGAGCCGGCACGCTCGGCCTCGCGCGAGGCCTTGCCGAGAATCTCGAGCACCGAGTGCTCGACCTCGGCCTCACCGCTCTTCAGCTTGCGGGTCAGCGCCTGGAGATAGAGCATGACCGCGGTCAGCGGCTGGTTGAGCTCGTGGGCGACGGCGGCGCCCATCTCGTCCATGGCGTTGACCCGAGCCATCTGGACGAGCTGCGCCTGGAGTTGGTTCAGCCGCTGCTCCACCGCCTTGCGCGGCCGGAGGTCGCGGATGATGCCGATGAACTGCGGGCCTTCCGGGGTCTTGGCCTCGCCGACCGAGAGTTCGATCGGGAAGACGGTGCCGTCGGCATGGCGGGCGCGGACCTCGCGGCCGATGCCGATGATGCGCCTCTCGCCGGTCTTCAGGTAGTGGCCGACCGCGGCGTCGTGCTCGGTGGAGAACTCCGGCGGCATCAGCACAGAAATGTTGCGGCCGATGACCGAGGCGGCGGGCAGCCCGAAGAGCGCCTCGCAGGCCTTGTTGAAGACCAGCACGCGAGCGCGGTCGTCGATGACGATGATGCCGTCGACGGCCGTGTTCAACACGGAGAGAAGTCGTGCCTCCGAGACCGTCGGCGACTGATCAGACACGCGGGTGTACCTCGATGCGGCGACCACGGCCACGCGCCGACGCGGCGCGGACCTCCGGACTATTCCGGATGCGCCCATAACATTTCAATTCGAAGAGATTCTCAAGAGATCTCCGACGATTGGCAGACCTACCGCGACGTCGGGGCCGGCGGACGCCGCTCCAGCCAGGCGACGAGGCGGCGGGTCGCCTCGCGCATCTCGTCGGGACTGCGGGCGAAACAGAGCCGCAGCCAGCCGGCGCCGGCCGCTCCGAAGGCGGTGCCGGGGGCGAGGCCGATGTTGGCCTCGTCGACCAGACGCAGGCCGAGGCGGGCGGTGTCGTTCTCGCCGACGACGCCGAAGAACAGGTAGAAGGCGCCCGGCGGGGGAACGAATCGGGTGCGCCCGGTCTTCTCCAGCGCCTCGGTGAGGATCGTCCGGCTCTCGCCGATTCGGGCGATCTGGGCGGCGAGGAAGGCTTCGCCCTCGTCGAGGGCCGCCACCGCGCCGCGCTGCAGGAAGACGGCGACGCCGGAGGTCGAATACTGGATCAGGTTCTCGATCACCTGACCGATCGCCGGCGGCGCCTCGATCCAGCCGACGCGCCAGCCCGTCATCGCCCAGTTCTTGGAGAAGGTGTTGACCCAGATCACCCTGTCGTCCGGGCGGGCGACGTCGTGGAAGGAGGGCGCGCGGGTCGATCCGTCCCAGACGAAGCGGCCGTAGACCTCGTCGGCGACGATCCACAGACCGTGACGACGGGCGAGATCGAGGAGGTGAGCGAGGTCGTCGCGGCTCGCGGTCCAGCCGGTCGGGTTGCAGGGCGAATTGACGAAGATCGCCCGGGTCGCCGGAGTGATCGCGGCGGCGAGGCGCTCGAAATCGAGGCTCCAGCCGTCGGCGCCGAAATCCATCGGCAGCTCCACCGTTCGGGCACCGGCGACGCCGACGGCGGCGGCGAAGTTGGGCCAGGAGGGGGTGGGCACGATCACCTCGTCGCCCGGTCCGGCGAGGGCGGCGAGGGCGATCTGGATCGACTGCATGCCGGAGGCGGTGACGAAGAAGCGATCGGCAGAGAACTCGCCGCCGTAGAGCCGGGCATGGTATCGGGCGAGCGCCTCGCGCAGGTCGGGGATACCGCGCTGCCAGGTGTAGAAGGTCTCGCCGGCGGCGAGCGAGCGGGCGGCTGCGGCACAGACGAAGTCCGGCGTCGGCAGATCCCCCTCCCCCGCCCAGAGCGGGATCATCCCCTCGCGCAGGCGGCCGTAGTTCATCACCTCGACGATGCCGGAGGGCGGCGCGGCGAGGGCACGGGGCGTCAGGGAGGCGAGAAGATCGGTCATGCGCGGGCGGATCCTCGGCGACGGGCGGGACGGATTCGCCGGTCAGTCTAACGCGTCGGACGTTCGCTCGAGATGAAATGACCTGATCGGATCGATCGACGGCGCTGATGGACGCACGCGGCGCGGCCCGGACATGCGGGCGCGATCGTCGGCCGTCCGGCGGCGGAGCCCCGAGCGCAGTCGGGGCTCCGGGTCGCGGTTCACTTCTTGAGGAGATCGCGGATCTCTTCGAGCAGCACTTCCGACTTCGGCGGCGGCGCCGGCTCGGCCGGAGCGGCGGCTTCCTGCTTCTTCAGGCGGTTCATGCCCTTGACCACCAGGAAGAGGACGAAGGCGATGATGATGAAGTTCAGCGTCACGGTCAGGAACTGGCCGTAGCCGAGCGTCGCGCCGACTTCCTTGGCCTTGGCGTAGGTCGCCGGCGCGGCGGTGTCGCCGAGTAGGGCCTTGAGCATGACGAACTTGTTGGAGAAGTCGAGGCCGCCGGTGATGGCGCCGATGACCGGCATGATCACGTCGGCGACCATGCTGTCGACGATCTTGCCGAAGGCCCCACCGATGATCACGCCGATGGCGAGATCGACGACATTGCCCTTGAGGGCGAATTCCTTGAATTCCTTCAACATGGTCCCGGTCCCCCGACTGCGACCCCGAGCGGGATCGGCACGAAGTCTCGCCACCCCGGTGCGAAATGCTCCGATCTCTTGCCGGATCGATTTCGCTTCTTGTGTCACGAAGGCGCGCGGCCGACAACCGCTCGATCGAAAGTCGAAGGAATCCGGCCGCGGACCGGGGCTCCTCGGTGGACAGCGACGATCACATGTGGTCGATTGACCGGACGTCGTTCGCGCCGGCACGGAGTTTCCGTCAAGAGAAGGCCGCCGAACCATGCTTCAAGGCTGGCTCGTCCTCGCAGTCGCAGTCCTCTATATCGGCCTCCTGTTCGGCATCGCCCACTGGGGCGACCGCAATTCGACCCGGTATTCGCCGATCTCCGGCCGACCGCTGATCTATGCGCTGTCGCTCGGCGTCTACTGCACCTCGTGGACCTTCTTCGGCTCGGTGGGGCTCGCGGCCAACAAGGGCTTCGACTTCCTGACGATCTACGTCGGGCCGATCATCCTCTACACGATCGGCTTTCCGATTCTGAAGCGGGTGATCAAGCTCGCCAAGGCGGAGCGCATCACCTCGATCGCCGACTTCATCGCGGCGCGCTACGGCAAGAACCAGCGTCTGGCGGCGGTCGTGACGGTGATCGCCTTCATCGGCATCGTCCCCTACATCGCGCTGCAACTGAAGGCGGTCAGCCAGTCGGTGGCGACGCTGGTCGCCCACATCGACTTCGCTCTGATGCCGGGCATGCAGGCGCCGTTCCGGCCCGACGTGCCGCTCACCGTGGCGCTGTCGATGGCGGCCTTCGCCTGTCTCTTCGGGACGCGGCACATCGATTCGACCGAGCACCAGTCTGGTCTGATGCTGGCGGTGGCGGCGGAATCGGTGATCAAGCTGGTGGCGCTGACCGCCGTCGGCATCTACGTGCTGTTCGTGCTGTTCGACGGGCCGGTCGATCTCGTCGATGCGGTGATGGCCAACCCGGTCGGCTCGCAGATGTTCACGCGGGGGCTGTCGGGCGGCAATTGGATCGTGATGTCGCTCCTGTCGTTCTTCGCGGTGCTGCTGCTGCCGCGGATGTTCCACGTCGGCGTGGTGGAGAACCATACCGCGACGGAGCTGAAGACGGCGCGCTTGATGTTTCCGGCCTATCTCGTCGCCATCAACCTCTTCGTCGTGCCGATCGCCATGGCCGGGTTGGTGCGCTACGGCACCGCGATCGATGCCGACACCTACGTCCTCAGACTGCCGCTCGATGCCGGCGCCGAGACCTTCACCCTGATCGCCTTCATCGGTGGGCTGTCGGCGGCGACCGCCATGGTCATCGTCGCGGCGCTCGCCCTGGCGGTGATGGTGTGCAACGAGCTGGTCGTCCCGATCCTGGTGCGGCGCAATCTCCAGGGCGAGGGCGACGCCTCCGACATGGTGCGGGTGCTGTTGACGGTCCGGCGAGTGGCGATCTTCGCCATTCTGCTGCTCGCCTACGCCTATCACCGGGCGGTGGCCGACGCCTCGGCGCTCTCCGAGATCGGGCTCCTCGCCTTCGCGGCGATCTCGCAGTTCGCGCCGGCCTTCTTCGGTGGGCTGATCTGGCGGCGCGGGACGGCACGCGGCGCCATCGCCGGGCTCCTCGCCGGCTTCGGCGTATGGGTCTACACGCTGGCCATGCCCACCTTCATCGAGGCCGGCTACGGCTCGTCGACGCTTCTGCAACAGGGGCCGTTCGGGCTGTGGCTGCTCAGGCCGCAGTCACTGTTCTCGCTCACCTTCGATCCGCTCGCGCACGGTGTGTTCTGGAGCCTGCTGGTCAATACCGCGGTGTTCGTCACCGTGTCGCTGACCCGGGCGCCGGAGGCGATCGAGCGGCTGCAGGCCAACGTCTTCGTGCCCTCCGACTTCACCCCCACCCCGGCGCTCAGGCGCTGGCGCACGGCGGTGACGGTCGAGGATCTGGTCTCCACCGTGGCGCGCTACCTCGGCGAGGATCGCACCACCCGCGCCTTCGCCGACTACGGGCGGGCCCACTCGTTGGTCCTGATCGGCGACCGGCAGGCGGACCTCCATCTCCTGCGCTTCGCCGAACAGCTGCTCGCCTCGGCGATCGGGGCGGCATCGTCGCGGCTCGTCCTGTCGCTCCTGGTCAAACGCCGCGACCCGTCGACCAAGGCGGCGGTGAAGCTGCTCGACGACGCCTCGGCGGCGATCCAGTACAACCGCGATCTCCTGCAGATCGCGCTCGATCAGGTCGGGCAGGGCATCTCGGTGTTCGATCGCGAGCTCGGGCTGATCTGCTGGAACCGGCAGTTCCGCCAGATCCTCGATCTGTCGCCGGAGTTCGTGCAGGTCGGCGTGTCGCTGCAGGCGATCATTCGGGATCGGGCGGAGCGGGGCGAGTTCGGCTCGGGCAATCCGGAGCGGATCATCAAGGACCGCATCGATCGGCTCGTCCGCCGGATGGAGACCTATCACGAGCGGCTCGCCTCCTCCGACGCGGTGATCGAAGTCCGCACCGCGCCGATGCCGGACGGCGGCATCGTCACCACCTGGACCGACATCACCGAGCGCGTCACCTCGGCCGAGGCGCTGGCTCGGGCCAACGAGACGCTGGAGCGGCGGGTGCGTGAGCGCACCGAGGAACTGATGCGGCTCAATGCCGAACTGAGCCGAGCCAAGGCCGAGGCCGACGACGCCAACATCGGCAAGACCAAGTTCCTCGCCGCGGCCGGCCACGACATCCTGCAGCCGCTCAACGCGGCGCGGCTCTATGCCACCTCACTGGTGGAGAAGACCGTCAAGACGCCGCTCGAGACCCATGCGGTCAACATCGACCAGTCGCTCGACGCGGTCGAGGAGATCCTCGGGGCGCTCCTGGACATCAGCCGTCTCGACACCGGGGCACTCAAGCCGGAGTTCTCGGTCTTCCGGATCGACGACATCCTCAAGCAACTTCGCGTCGAGTTCGAGCCGATCGCGAAGGCGCGGGAGCTGGAGTTCAAGGTCCTCGAATCGAGCCTGTGGGTGCGCTCGGACCGCCGGCTGTTGCGTCGTCTCGTCCAGAACCTCGTCTCCAACGCCATCAAGTACACGCCCGAGGGGCGGGTGCTGGTCGGAGTGCGGCGGCGGCGCGGGCGGCTGACGGTGGAGGTGCTCGACACCGGCCTCGGCATCCCGACGGCGCAGCAGAAGCTGATCTTCCAGGAGTTCCAGCGGCTCGACCAGGGGGCGCGCATCGCTCGTGGTCTCGGTCTCGGCCTCTCCATCGTCGAGCGCATCGGCCGGGTGCTCGGCCATGCGGTCGAGCTCGACTCGGCGCCGGGCAAGGGCTCGCGCTTCTTCGTCGACGTGCCGACGGCGGCGGCGTTGCCGGACGTCGCGACCGAGCCGGGGACGCCGCGACTGTCCTCGACCCGCTTCGACGGCATGGTGGCGCTGTGCCTCGACAACGAGGAGAAGATCCTCGACGGCATGGAGGCGCTGCTGGTCGGCTGGGGCATCACGGTGGTCAAGGCGCACGACCAGAAGGACGCCTCGGCGCAGCTCTCGCAGCTCGCCAAGGACACCGGGCGGACGCCCGACATCATGCTGGTCGACTATCACCTCGACGACGGCACCGGCATCGATGCGGTGGTGCAGCTCAGGTGGCGCTTCGGCTCGGACATCCCGGCGGCGCTGATCACCGCCGACCGCACCCCGACGGTGCGCGAGGAGGCGGCGGAGAAGTCGATCAGCGTCCTCAACAAGCCGCTGAAGCCGGCGGCGCTGAGGGCGGTGCTGGCGCAATGGCGCGCTGCGAAGGCGGCGGCGGAGTGAATCAGTAACGACGATGAGCGCGAAGCAGAGTCCCGACCGGGATACCCGTGTCGGTGGTCGCGACGACCGCGCGCACCCGTGGCTTCTGAAGCTCCTTGACGACCGTTCCCAGAGGCGTCGTCTCCGGTAGGGCCGACCATGTTCCCCCGAGATCGGCTCGATCGATAAGCTCCCCGACCGTGTGTGCAGTCAGGTCCAGGAGCCCGGCCGCCTCTCCGGATCGTCGTTCGAGGAAGCGGACGATATCGTAGGCGGTCAGGGCGGCGATGCAGACACCCGCATCGTCCGTGCAGACGGCGACCGGATGTCGATCACCCATCATCGCGAAGAGATCGGCCAAGGTCGTCGATGCCGCCACGAGCGGGAAGGACGGATCGGCTCTTGCCGCCAGCGTGACGCCGACGGATACCCCGGGTCTGGGCCGGGTGCGGATCACGGCGCCGATCGTCGAATGATGCCTTACCCAGTCGGCAGTCTCGACGCACCTCAGTTCGATCAAGCGAAGAATCTGCGAATAGACCTCGGTGACGTTCAGGTCGAGGATCGGTTCGTGATGCGCCACTCTGTTGCGAAAGGCGTTGATCGTACGTACCAGTTGCTGGATGTCACGGCGGCTCATGCCGCGTGGCAGCCGCGGAAAGACGACGTTGACCGAAGTTCGCCAGAGATCGCCATAGTCGGAACGAAAGAGATTCGACCAGAAGTCGAACGTGAGCGTTGCCACGACCTGATCACGGGTGGCGCCTGCGCCCGCACGCTGAACGCCCTTGTTCAGAGCCGCACGGCCGTCGTCGGTCAGTATCCCGTCCACAAAGCTCGGATCCGAATGCCATGCCACGCCGAACCGTCGGACGAGGAGTTCGTCGACGGCATTGCGCAAAGTGACCTCACACATATTGAGGGGGTAGAGAAACGCCTTGGCCAAACGCGAGTTGTAGAGATAGAGGGCGCAGGCGTACTCTTCCTGGTTGCCGGCCCGGCGCATGTAGGCAGCGAACCTCGGTTGGGAAATCGCCGTTCGAATGGCCCGAAGGCGTTCCGGCCCATAGGGATATGGAACTTGACTTTCGGCCATCCCACCACCATAAATTCTCGCAGAGCAGTCGTATCGGCCCCACTGGCTCCGGCCATGCGCCGTCGGCGTTCCCAAAGTGCACCAGGTCAGGCCCGCCCTCACCTGGTGTTTCTTTTTCCACCAGAGCCCATTTCGGATTGCAATATCCCATATCGAACAATCTTCGATATGGCCTCCCCTTGGTTGCGCTTCGTGGTGGACGGCGTCGAAAAAAACGGCGGAGCCTTCGCCCCGCCGTTCGCAAAAAACCGATCATTCGTCCCGCGGGGTCACCCCGCGACCGACTGCCACTGTCCGGCTTCGATCTTCGACGCCGCGATGACCGCCTGGGTGCGGCTCTCGACGCCGAGCTTCTGCAGGATGGCGGAGACGTGGGCCTTGACCGTCGCCTCGGAGACGCCGAGCTCGTAGGCGATCTGCTTGTTGAGCAGACCCTCCGACAGCATCATCAGGACACGCACCTGCTGCGGCGTCAGAGTCGCCAGACGCTGGACGAGCTTGGCCGTCTCGTCGGCCGGCACGGCGGAGAGATCGACGTCGGGCGGGGTCCAGACCTCGCCGTCCATCACCGTCTGCAGGGCCTCGCGGATCGAGTCGGTGCCGAGCGATTTGGGCACGAAGCCGGCAGCGCCGAATTCCATGCAGCGGCGGATGGTGGCGGGCTCCTCGTTGGCCGAGACCACGACCACCGGCACCGCCGGATACTGAGCCCTGAGATACATCAGGCCGGAATAGCCGCGGACCCCCGGCATGTTCAGATCGAGAAGGACGAGATCGACCTCCTCGCCCTGTTCGAGAATGCCGGTTACCGCTTCGAGCGAACCGGCCTCCGAAATGGCCACGCCGGCGAACATTCCCTCGAGCGTCTGACGAAGCGCTCCGCGAAACAGCGGATGATCGTCGGCGATCACGAACCGATAGCCCGGATTGGTCCCCAACCCTCTTCCTCCCCCACGAGCCGACCGCCATTCGGCACGTCACGAACCGCCACCTCGATGCGGCGTCCGTGACGACGTCGAGGCGCGCCCGGCGGCGAATGCGCGGGGCGGACGAGCCCCCGCTCGCTTCCCCGGCGACGTCACGTCGCGCTGACATTCGAATTATCGATCCCGCGCCGCCTTCACGCAAGGGTCATGGACCCCGTCGAAGTCGAATAAGCATCGACACCACCGTGAAATTCCACTGTGCGGTGAACGACGAAGGTCGCGACGCCACGTCGCCGAGCGCCCGCGGGATGGCCGCCCGGCGCGAGACGCTGTTCTCGTGGCCGCGCCGAAGGATAAGCTCGGCGACCCAACCACCGATGCCCCGGAGGCCGATCGCATCATGCGCCATACGCTCTTCCCCGAGATCGAACCCCATCGCAGCGGCCGACTGAAGGTCTCCGACCTGCACGAGATCCATTGGGAGGAGTGCGGCAATCCGGCGGGCAAGCCGGTGGTCTGCCTGCACGGCGGCCCGGGCGGCGGGGCGACGCCGACGATGCGGCGGCTGCACGATCCCGACGCCTACCGCATCGTGCTGTTCGACCAGCGCGGCTGCGGTCGCTCCACCCCGCATGCGGAGCTCGCCGAGAATACCACCTGGGACCTCGTCGCCGACATCGAGCGGCTTCGCGAGCATCTCGGCATCGCGCGCTGGCAGGTCTACGGCGGCTCGTGGGGCTCGACGCTGGCCCTCGCCTATGCCGAGACCCATCCCGAGCGGGTGAGCGAACTGGTGTTGCGCGGCATCTTCATGCTGAGGCGCAAGGAACTCGAGTGGTTCTATCAGGAGGGCGCGAGCCTCGTCTTCCCCGACCTGTTCGAGCCCTATCGCGCCTTCATCCCCGAGGCCGAGCGCGGCGACCTGATCGCCGCCTATCACCGCCGGCTGACCGGCGAGGACGAGGCGGTGAAGCTCGAGGCGGCGCGGCGGTGGAGCGTGTGGGAGGGCTCGACGCTGTCGCTCCTGCCCGATCCCGCCCGGGTCGCCGCCTTCGCCGATCCGCACTACGCGCTCGCCTTCGCCCGCATCGAGTGCCACTTCTTCGCCCATTCCGGCTGGTTCGAGCCGGAGGACCAGTTGCTGCGCAACGCCCATCGGCTGCGCGACATCCCGGCGGTGATCGTGCACGGGCGCTACGACATGTGCACCCCGATGCTCAACGCCTGGGATCTCAAGAAGGAATGGCCGGAGGCGGATCTCAGGATCGTCGACGACGGCGGCCATGCGGTGACCGAGCCGGGGCTGGTCCACGAGATGGTGGGGGCGACCGAGCGGTTCAAGCACCGCCCGGCCTGAGTTCGGCAGACACGATCGCGGTCAGGTGCCGAGATAGTGGAGCGTCAGCGAGCGGCGGTGGCCGGTGTCGCGATGCTCCATGACGTAGACCGCCTGCCACGTGCCGAGGTCCATGCGACCGCCGAGCACGGGGACGGCGAGCGACACGCCGGTCAGCGTCGTCTTGACGTGGGCCGGCATGTCGTCGTCGCCCTCGAGGTCGTGGCGCCAGTGGCGGCCGCGCGGAGCGAGACGATCGAGGGCGTCGACGAGGTCGGGCAGCACCTCGGGCGAGGCGTTCTCCTGGATGGTGAGCGAGGCCGAGGTGTGGCGCAGGAAGAGGGTGAGCAACCCGTCGCCGGCGCCGACCTCGGCGAGCCAGCGATCGACGGTGGCGGTGACGTTCGCCAACCCGCGTGGCCGGGTGGCGACGTCGAGGCGGGTCATCGTCTGGCGCAGACCGGGGACGGCGGGTTCAGCGGTCATAGGGGACCTCGTTCGGGAGTTCGAGTGCCCTGACTATCACGGGCGCGCCGGGGCGACGCCGGTCTCGACGCCGCGGCCGCCACCGTCTCGCCGCATTGGCCCGCCACGACGCCGGTGGTGCCGCTCCGGACACCCGAATCCGCCTCTTCGTCGCCCCTCCCATTGAACCGAACGGAAGGGAGCGATATGAGGAGGCCGGTTTCGAACGAATGCTCCTTACGCAGAACGGGAACGACGATGACCGCCACTGCCGCGATCTCCAAGGCCAAGACCGTCCGCTCGCCGCTCGCCCTGGCGATCGCCGCGTCGGCGACGCTCCTGGCCGCCGCCACGGCTCCCGCCCTCGCCCAACAGGCGACCGACGACTGGGTCAAGATCTGCCGCACCGACGAGAAGCAGAAGAAGGAGATCTGCAAGACCGCCTTCGATCTCAGGACCTCCGGCGGGCAGTTCCTCGCCTCGATCGCGGTGGTCGAAGCGGCCGGTGAGGCGCGCAAGTTCGTCGACCTGATCATGCCGACCGGGCTGCTGCTGCAGCCGGGCGTCAAGGTGCAGATCGATCAGGGCAAGGCGGAAGAGGGCAAGTACGGGATGTGCGCCTCCGACGGCTGCATCGCCCAGCTCGTCGCCTCCGAGTCTCTGGTCGCCCAGATGAAGAAGGGCACCAACCTCACCGTCACTGCCCAGGGTCAGGCGGCCAACCCGGTCGAGTTCGTCTTCCCGCTCGGCACCTTCAAGGCGGTGAACGAAGGCAAGGCGATGGACGAGGCGGCGTTGAAGAAGCGCGAGGAGGCGATCGCCGCCGAGAACGCCCAGAAGCAGAAGTCGATCGAAGATCAGCTGCGCGAGCAGCAGCGCAAGGCGCTGCAGCAGCCCTGATCGGGCGATCCGCCGTACGACGACATCGGGCCCCTCGCGGGGCCCGACTTCGTTTCGGGGCGTCGATCCGTGGCAGAGCCTCAGTCGGCGATGTGACGTCTGAGGTCGGCGATCTCGCCGTCGATGACGGCGAGGGCGCGCAACACGTCGCGGCGCTGCTGCTCCAGCACCTCGACCTGCGCCTCGACACGGGCCAGCAGGGCGGCGAAGCGGTCGCCGAGATCGCCGCTGGCGAAAAGGCCGTCGATCAGACCGCCGATCTCGACGAGGCTGAAACCGAGATCCTTGAGCCGCAGCACGAGTTTGAGGCGGCGAACGTCCTCGCCGTCGTAGAGCCGGGCACCACCGTCGCGGGCCGGAGCGAGCAGGCCCTTGCCCTCGTAGAAGCGCAGGGCGCGGAGGGTGACACCGCATTCGCGGGCGAGCTCACCGATCGTCCAGGTGCGGTGGCCGGCCGCGGCAAGATTCACGACGAGGGAGGCGATCGTCTCCGCACTCCGACCGTCTTCATCGATCGGATCGAGCGTCCTGTATTCGGGTCTCATATCTGCAACCGTGCATCCGTCTCATAGAGCACTGCCGTACGCCGTCTCCCCCGCCGAACGGCTCGAAGGTCGCCTAGATAGTCAATATGATCGTCGGGTCAATCCATTCGCTGCGAATTGCTCGATTCGTCCACGCATTTCCGGCATGCATGTTCGGCACAGACTGACATCATAGCCGCATCTCGGAATCATTCTAGAAAGTTGGTGAACGATTACGTTGCGGAATACTGATGTTTCGCGACGGTGGCGCACCAGCGGCGGTTGCGAGAAATGCGCATTCCGCCGGGACATTAACCACTTGTTTACCCTGTTCGAAAAATCTGTGTCCGCAGCCCCGGTCGGACTCCGTTCCGAGTCGGGCGGCACCGACTCCCGCGCAAGGGTCGATCGCCGCCTCTTCCCAGGCCGATGCTGGAGACCGGGGAAATCCACCGGCGGAGGATCGACATGTCGTGGGGCGGCCGGGGACGCGAAGACGAGACGCGAGAACGCATGATCGATGCGGCGCGCCGGTCCGGCTTCTCGGTCAGCGAATTGGTCGAGGCCCTGAGCCGGAAGGGCTCGTCGGGCGAGCCCCGCGATCAGGGCGTGCGGCAGCGCAACGCGTCGAGCGACGACCGCCTCGACCGCGGCCGTGGCGAGCCCGCCGAAATCGACCGTCAACTCGACGAACTCGCCGAGCGGCTGCGCGACCTCTCCTCGGCAAACGCCGCTCCGGCGCGACCGCGGGCCAGGGCGCGGGACCGGGCGGCCGATGCGACGCTCGAGGAGATCGCCGCCACCGTCGACCGGCTGAGCCGTCAGGTGCCGGAGGCGGCACCACGTCGGCCGGCGCGCGCCCACGGCGGTGAGGACATCGGCGCGGTGCTCGCGGCCCTCGACGGCCTCGACCGGCGGGTGCGGGCGATGAGCGAGGAGCGTTCGAGCACTCGACCGCGCCGTGAGCGTGCCGCCGTCGCCGAACTCGACCTCGCCGTCGACGAGATCGCGCGCCGTCAGGCCTCGCTCGAGACGGACAAGCGTCCGCGCCGCGCGACCGCGGGCGGCTCCGACATCGAGCGTCATTTCCGCGAACTCTCCGACAAGATCGAACAGCTGCGGCAGCGCGACGAACGCAACTCTCCCGAGGCGTTGATCGAAGAGATCCGGGCACTGCGCAAGTTCGTCGAGAAGCGCGCCGGCAGCGGCGTCGACGTCGGCGCCGAGATCCGCAAACTCACCCAGCGCATCGACGAGATGGCCTCGCACAATCCCGGGCGTGCGGCGCTGGAGCCGTTGATGACGGAGATGGGGCACCTGCGCGACGCGGTGCTCGCCTCCGATGTCGAAGGTTCGTTGAAGAGCCTCGAGGCCGGCTACGGCCACATCGTCGATCGTCTCGACGAGTTGAAGCGCGGGCTCGCCAGCCCGCGGGTCGGCGCGTCCGTCGATGCCGAGATCTCCGAGATCCACAATCTGCTGCGCGCCGTGCCGCAGGTTTCTCAGTTCTCCTCGATCGAGCAGTCGCTGCGCGATCTCGCCGGCAAGGTCGAACGCCTCTCCACCGAAGACGAGGAGCGCGACGTCGTCCGCATCGAGCGGAGACTGGGCGAGTTGAAGAGCCAGATCGACCGGATCGACCCGGCTCCAGTGGTCAAGTCGCTCGACCAGCGGCTCAAGCTCGTCACCGACAAGCTCGACGCGATCGAGAAGGCGGCGCGGGGGCCGGTGACGCCGGACCGGATCGTCGGTCTCCTCGACGAGTTGCGCGCATCCTCCGCCGGCAGCGGAACGCAGGAGGAGATGCGGGCGCTGGAGACCCGGCTCGCGGAACTCTCCGAGCGGATCGCCGATCTCGATCGCCGCCGCCCCTCCTTCGACGACACCGATCGGCTGCACGACCGCATCGCGGAGATCGCCGGCAAGCTCGACCGCATGGCGGTGCCGTTCACCGATCGACGCACCGTCGACGCGCTCGAAGGCACCATCTCTCGGCTCGACGAGCTGATGTCGCGCCAGCAGGCGCCGGTTCCCGCCGGTATGGTCGACGGCCGCGTCGCCGAACTGCTCGACCGGCTCGATCGCGGCGGCGCCTCACCGGGGGCCGGCGAGATCGAGGCTCTCGGCCGCCAGATCGCCGACATGCGGCGCGAGATCCAGCAGGCCCGTCCGGCGATCGACCTCGAAGCGGAGATGCGCAAGCTCGCCGAACGGCTCGATCGGTCGGTGGCACACGAGCCGGACGACGAGGCGCTCAACCAGATCGAGGAACAACTGGCGTCGATCTCGCGTCAGCTGGAGGCGACGGGATCCCGGTTCGACGGGATCTCCGGACTCGAGGCGACGTTGCGCCGCCTCGACGACCGCCTCGGTGCCCATCAGGCCGACACGCTCGCCGCGGCCCGCGAGGCGGCGCGCGAGATGGTGCGCGAACTCGACGTGGGGCGTGGCGACGGTGCCGCCGAAGAGGTCCTGCGCGCCCTTCAGGACGACCTGAGGTCGCTCCGCTCGGCGGCCCGCGACACCGAGAATCGCACCAACGACACGCTGGTGTCGCTGCACGACGCGTTGACCGGCATCGTCGGCCGTCTCTCCGCCATCGAGAAGATCGCTCAGGGCTCGGCTCGTGCCGCAGCCGCGCGCCCGGCCGCGACCGAGGCGCCGGCGGTGGCACCGGCAGCGGTGGCGGCCACCGCCGCGGCACCGGCCGCCGTCCGGGCGCCGGCCGTCGAGCCGGCGAGGGCGATGCCGACCCCGTCGGCCCCGAGCACGGCGACCACCGGTCAGCCGGCTCCGGGCGGGGGCATCGCCTCGACGATCGCTCGGGCTCGCGAAGCCCTCTCGGCCAACGCCGCGGAAGACACGCGTCCGCTCGAACCGGGCTCGGGCAAGCCGACCCCGCGTGCCGCCACGGTGACCCCGCCGACGGCGGCGATGACGCCGACCACCATCCAACAGGCTCCGGCCGCAGCACCGCCCTCGGGCGAGACCGCTCCGGCTGCCGCGCGCAAGGCGGACTTCATCGCCGCCGCCCGCCGCGCCGCGCAGGCCGCCGCCGGTGCCGCCGAGGCGCCGCTGACCGCCCGGCCGGAGGATCGCGCCTCGACCAAGTCGGGCGGCGAGGACGCCGGCGAGGCGTCGGCGAACAGCGCGCTCGCCCGAATCGGTCAGGTGCTCAAGGCCCGGCGTCGTCCGCTGGTGCTGGCCACCGGTGCGCTGGTGCTGGCGGTGATGACGATGCGTCTCATCCCCGGCGGCGATCGCCCGGTGGAGATCGCCGACACGCCGAAGCGAGAGACCCAGCAGACCGCCGAGAGGAAGCCTACGCAGACGCCGGTCGCGCCGGAGAAGACCACCGCCGTGGACGAGCGCACGGCCGCCGCGCCGGTGGCGATCCAGCCGCAGGCACCGGCGGCGCCGGTCACCACGGACAAGCCGCAGGCGGCGGCACAGCCGACCACCCCCGAAAGACCGCAGGCCACGGCTCTGCCGGTCGCGCCCGAGAAGCCGCAGGCGGTCGCTCCGGCGACGGGAGCGCCGCAGGCCATCTCCGCTCAACCGGCGCAGCGCACCGGAGCGCTCAGCCGCCCCCTGCCGGACGCGAGCCTGCTCGATGCGCCGGCCACGACCGGTTCGATCGCCGGAACGGAGGCCGCCCGGTCCGCCGGCTCAGCCTCGTCGCCGATCGCATCGCTGCCGATGAAGATCGGATCGGACAAGCTGCGCCGCGCCGCCGAGGCGGGTGACGCGCGCGCCGCCTTCGAGGTCGGCATGCGCTTCGCCGAGGGGCGAGGCGTTCCGACCGATCCCAAGGCGGCGGCCGAGTGGTATGCCCGGGCGGCCGAGAAGGGGCTCGTTCCGGCGCAGTATCGCTGGGCGGTGGCGCTGGAGAAGGGCATCGGCGTCACGCGCGATTCCGAGCAGGCGAAGCGCTGGTATTCGACCGCGGCCGAGGCCGGTAACGTCCGCGCCATGCACAATCTCGGCGTCCTCTTCGCCAACTCGCGCGACATCGCCTCGGCGCTGCCGTGGTTCCAGAAGGCGGCCGACCTGGGGCTCAAGGACAGCCAGTTCAACCTCGGCATCATCCACGCGCTCGGCTCGGGCGTGAAGCAGGACCTCGCGGTCTCCTACAAGTGGTTCGCGCTGGCGGCTCGCCAGGGCGACAAGGAGGCCGAGAAGAAGCAGAACGACGTCGCCACCCATCTCGACAAGGTCAACCTCGCCGCGGCGCGGATGGCGGTGCAGACCTGGGTGCAGAAGCCGCTCGACCGGGAGGCGAACGAAGAAGCGCAGGTGTGGGCCGAGCCCAAGGACGCGCCGAAGGCCGCCTCGGCCGGCGATCGCGGCGCGGTCGGGCGGGTGCAGGGGCTCCTGCAGTCGCGCGGGCTCTACGGCGGACCGATCGACGGACAGGCGTCGGCGGCGACGCGTTCGGCGATCAAGGCCTTCCAGAAGAAGGTCGGACGGCCGCAGACCGGCGAGATCGACGACCAGCTGCTGCAGCTCCTCTCCGGCAAGTCGCTCTGAACCGGAACGGCAGGATCGAACGTTCGAGGCCGCGCCCTTGCCGGGGCGCGGCCTCGCTGCATTCGGACCGGGTCGGACCGGTGCGGCGCGCCGTCGCATCCGTAGTCGGTCGCAGAGCCGCACGCCTTGCGTCGAGCCGGTGCTCTCACCATCTCCCTCTCACGGCTTCGACGAAGTCGGGGCCGCAAGGGAATGGTCCCGAGAATCGAGGTCGGTCATGAACATCAAATCGCTCATCCCGTTCGGGTTCGGTTCGATGCCGGCCCGTGGAACGGATCCCTTCGGCGACCTGCGCCGCGAGATGGATCGGCTCTTCGACGACTTCACCAAGGGTTGGACGCTGCCGGAGATGCCCGGCGCGGGCTTCCTCACCCCGCGGGTGAACCTGGCGGAGACCGAGACCGGTCTCGAGATGACGGCCGAGTTGCCGGGGATCGATCAGAAGGACATCGAGCTCGACATCACCGACGGCGTCATGACGCTGAAGGCGGAGTGCCGGGGCGAAAAGGAAGAGAAGGACGAGATGAAGAAGCACCATCTCGTCGAGCGGACTTCCGGCACCTATCTGCGGCGGTTCCCGCTGCCCTTCGCCGCGGCCGAGGACAAGGTCGAGGCGACGTTCGACAAGGGCGTGCTGAAGGTCGTCGTGCCGCGTGCCGCCGCGGCCGAGAAGCCGGTCAGCAAAATCGAGGTGAAGGCGGCCTGAACTTCCCCGCATCCCCTGACGAGCGAGCCGCGCCGGGCGACCGACGCGGCTCTCGCGTCGGGAAGGGCAGGCGATCAGCGGCGGGCGCCGGTGAGGCGCAGGACGAGCCAGATCGGCACGACGAAGATCGCGCCCCAGACGAGGTAACGACCGACGTTGCGGAAGGCATCGAAGCCGAGGTGGACGATCCAGTCGACGAAGCGGTCGAAGTCGGCGATCAGGCGGCGAACCACGCCGAAGGGATCGAGGCCGATGGTGTCGAGGACGAAGCCGACGACGATCGACAGCACCACCAGCCAGACGAGCGTACGCACCGGCGAGCCGCCGGTGAGGCGGGTGAGGGCATTCTGATCCATGGGTCGCGGCTCCTCGGACGGGTCGGACGACCCGGTCGGCTTAGCACGGCGACGCGGAAGGGTCGAGGGAGGCGGCGGGTCACCGTGGAGGCGCGGGCGATGCCGAGGAAGCGAGCGCCCGACGGATTGCATCCGTCGCGGTTCCGCGCATGATGGAACGATGAACGGCCGTGCGGGACCCCTCCCCCGAGGCCCGCGCCGCGACGAGACGACGGGTGGATACGATGTACGAGGCGGTGACCCACGGCGTCCGGGTGACGGTGACGCCGGAGTTCCAGAACGACCGGTCCGAGCCCGACGAGAACCGTTGGTTCTGGTCCTACACCGTCGAGATCACCAACCTCGGCGACGAGCCGGTGCGGTTGCGTGCCCGCCATTGGCTGATCACCGACGCCCAGGGCCGCCGCCAGGAGGTCACCGGCCCCGGCGTGGTCGGCGAGCAGCCGCTGATCGGCCCTGGCGAGAGCTTCGAATACACCTCCGGCTGCCCGCTCGGCACGCCGTCCGGCTTCATGGTCGGCAGCTACCGGATGGAAGACCCCGAAGGCGGGATGTTCGAGGTCGAGATCCCGGCGTTCTCGCTCGACCTCCCGGCGGCGACGCGGGTGTTGAACTGAGCACTCCCTCCCCCTAGCGGGGAGGATGGGAACCACGTCTCTCAGAGTTTCAATGTGTTAGGCGGCCGTTGCGGCACGCCTTGTCGATCTTCCTCCGACTTCATCCGATCCGCCGGGGCAGACCGAACTCCAACGCGAATCCCCAGCCGCTCTCCTTCGCCGTCCACGCGATCGCCTCGCGGACTTCGGCGAAGTCGATCGATCCGCCGCCTCCCGGCGAGACGTCGGTGCGTTGCCCGGAGCGCCGCAGCCCGGAGATCTTCTCGACCGAGAAACCGATCGTCGGCGGCGGGAAGCCCCAGGACATCTCGGTGGTCGCTTCGCGGAAACGGACGACCCCGGCCGCCTCGTCGGGATGGAGCGACATGCGGTAGGTCAGTCGACGACTGCCGAGCAGCCATTTCGCGGTGATCGCCTCGCGATGGCCAGCGAGATCGCCGTCGGCGCTCTCGGTCACGGTCAATCCCGCGGCACGCGCCACCTCGGCGAGACGGCGCTGCAGAACCGGTACGGTCACGACATCGGGCATGTGTCGTCTCCTCGTGTTCGATCGGGTCCGTCGACCCGGGTTCCGGGCGGCGCGGCAATTCCGGTCGACACCGTCAGCGCAGCGGTGTTCCGCAGCCGGTGCAGAACGCCCAATCGCCTTCGACGCGCCCCCCACATTGCGTGCAGAAGCGCCGGGGCGACGGCGCGGCAGTGGCGGACGGCGGTGCGGGTTCGGCGGCCGGCTCGGCCGCGCCCTCGGCGGCCGTCGCCAGATCGGCGAGGAGACCGGCGAGTTCGACGCGACCGGCGAGGCGGAGGGCGATGCGATCGCCGGCGATCCGCTCCAGGATGACCGCTCCCGCTCCGCCGCAGACGACGTGGACCAGACGACCGGAAACGGTGCCGTCGGCGGCGACGTCGAGGCGATGGAGGTCGAAGCCGCCGCCGAGCCCGGGGAGGATGCGGCTCACCGCCGCGAGGTCGGCGATCGGCCGGAAGCGCCCGTCGTCGTCGCGCTGCACGAGGCCGGCGTCGGCGAAGCCGGCGAGTTCGGCGGCGACCCGGTCGGCGTCGGGCGGGTCGGGATCGAAGGTCAGAGCGAAGATCTGCCCGGTGAGGTCGGTGCGCCGCGCGGCGCCCCACCAGATGGTCAGCCACTCGGCGACGTGACGGGCGGTGAAGGCCGGCGCGTCGTCGTCGGCCCGCGCCATCAGGTCGACGAGCGCCGCCAGTACCGTGGCGGCGGGGGGGGCGAGCCGGGCCTCGAGCCGCGCCGGCGCGCTCGTCGGGACGATCGACAGGAGCGGTTCGACCAGCGCGATCACGCTCGTCTCGTCGAGGAAGGCGGCGAGGTGGACGACGGCGCCGTCGCGCTCGGCCATGACGCCGCGACCGGCAATCGGGCGCCCGGGGAAGGCGATGGTGGTCCGCCCCTCCTGCTCGTCGTTCCACAGCGACAGGGTGATCACGCAGGCCGGGTCGAGGAGCGCGCCGGCGACCGCAGCGGCGCGCGCGGCGGCCGGGTCGCGCTCGGTATCGGCGAGGAGACCGGCGACGGCGAGACGGGTGCGCAGCGGCGCGCCCGCCGGCGCGGCCGGCACCTCGGGGCGCAGGGTGATCGGACCGGGATGCCCATGCAGGTCGAGGAAGGCCGCGAGATCGACGCGGTCGAGGGTGACGCGCAACTCGGGGAGGATCGTGGCGGCGTCATGTGCCATCGCTCGCCTCCAGTCTCCGCTCGATGACGTCGCGCACGGCGTTCTGCAGGTTGGTGGCGAGACCCTGCCCGACGATGTTCGGGCCGGTCGGCGCGGCGGTCGGCATGCGGCCGCCCCATTTGCCCATCGGTTCGGCCCAGGACGCGATCTTGGGCAGGGCGTCGGCGATGTCCATCTTGGTCAATTCTCGGAACCTCGCGTTTCCCGTGCCGGGCGGCAGGGTGCCGTCGCCGACCGCCTTGAGGATGGTCAGCGGCGTCTCGCGGGTGATCGAATCCTGGCGGCGGAACACCTCCGGCACCCGAGCCGCAGCGTCGCCGGCGATCAGGTGGTCGATCAGCCGGCCCTGGTCCTTGGCGATGCCGCGCGCCTGTTCGGCGAGCGCCGAGGCGCCGGCGGGCGTGGCGTGCAGCCGCTCGGCCTCGGAGAGCTTGAAACGCGAGACCTCCCCGATCCCCTGGCCCTCCATCGGCGTCACCCTGCCGGTCGCCTGGACGCGGTCCTTGAAGCCCGAGGGCACCTCGCCCTTGGCCATGGTCCAGTCCTCCGGACCCTTCATGCCGGTGACGTTGACCTCCTGGCGGTTCGGGTCGATGCCGAGCTTGCCGCAGGCGGTCTTCACCGCCGTCTCGACCTCGTGGCGGGTCGCGGGCGAACCGGTCTTCCGGTCGATGATCGTCTCCTTGGGGAAGAGGTCGAGGTCCATGCCCGGCTTGGCGGCCTGACCGCTGCCGGTGCCGGAGGCGAAGTCCGAGGGCTTCACCGCCCGCTCGTTGCCGGCGGCGTCGCGCACGACGAAACGCTGCTGATCGGTGCCCGGCAAACGGTGCTCGTTGAGCGCGCCGGCGGTGCCCTCGAAGATCGGTTCGGTGCGGTGTTTCTGGGTCAGGTCGGCATAGGTCTGTTTCAGCGCCGGATCGAGACCCGCCTCGCCCATCGCCTGCTTGGCCTCGCGATGGTCGAGGACCTTCATCAGCGCGTCCCGGGTCTTCTGCGGATCGCCGCCGGCGATCGCCTGTTTCAGCGCGTCGACGCGCTCGCGCGCCTCGACCCCGCGGGCCTGGAACTCGAGGTCCATCTTCAGGTCGGCGTTGGTCATCGGCGTATGGTTCGAGAGCCACTGCTGGCCGTGATACTGGCCGGCACGCCCACCGACCGCGGCGACGAGGCCGTCGACCGCGCCCTCGCCGAGCGGCGTGCCGTTGATCGCGGCGCCGGCGGCGCCGGCCAAGGTACCTGCCGCCAGGTTGCCGACCTCGCGGGTGACGGTGCTCGCGGCGCCCTCGAGCTTCGAGCCGCCATAGCCCACGGTCGAGGACAGGGCGAAGGTCTTCGCCGCCGCGTCGACGCTGCCGGTGCGCAGGTAGGTTTCGCCGGCGTCGGCGGCGCCGGGGAGGAAGACCTTGGCGAGCGCCGGCGTCCGCGCCAGTCCGACATACCAGCCGACGAGGCCGTCCTTGGCGCCGGCGCCGAATCCCGAGACCAGCGCCGTGCCGAGCGCCGCCTTGCTCTCGGTCGCCGCCCAGGCGCGCGCGCCCTCCTCGGCCGATCGGATCGCGCCGACACCGAGCACCGCCGGGATCAGCCCGGTCGGGCCGGCCGAGACCAGGAGGCTCGCCTTGGCGCCGGCGGCGACGACCTTGGCGGTCAGGTCGGAGGCCGTCGCGGCGGCGCCGTGGATCTCGGCCCAGCGCTTCCAGTGGTCGGCATCGGCGGCACTCGCCTGCATCCGCTCCTTCAGGGCGCGGGCGTAGGTCACCTCGAGGTCGACGTCGTTCTTCGCCTGGACCATCCGGTCGACGTCGTCGGTGGCGGCGCCCTTTTCGTCGAGCAGCTTCTTCAGCTTGGCGCCGATCGCCTCGCGCCGGACCTCCTCGGCCTTCTCGGCCGCCGCCCGCGCCCGTTCGGCCGCGGCGATCTCGGCGGCGAGGCGGGCATCGTCGCGCGATCGCGCCTCGGCCTCGGCGCGGCTCGCCCGCTCGGCCCGATCGATCTCGGCGGCGCGGCTGCGGTCGAGGTCGTCGCGGCGGCGGCGCTCCTGGTCGTAGTAGTCGCGTTGGACATAGGCGCGGTCGTTCTCGCTCCACACCTCGCCGCGGTCGTTGGTCGTCCCGTCGACGGGGTCGCGGAAGACGTGCGTCGCGGCGCTCGGATCGGCCGGAAGGAAGCGCTTCTCGGTCGCCGACCAGACGTCGCCGGCCTCGTTGCGCGCCCCCTCGGCGGGATCGAAGGTGGCGACGCCGTTCTTCTCGGAATAGGCCCAGCCCAGGTCCTGCCACTTGCGCTTCCACGCCTCGAACGGATCCTCCGGCCTCCGTCCGCGCAACAGGTCGCGGAGGGTGGCGAGGATCTCCTCGCGCCGGACGCCGCCGAGGCCGAGCATGGTCAGCGACCCGATCAGCGCGGTGCCGCCGGCGAGCCCGGAGACCGCGGCGATCTCTTCCGGAGTGAGTTCGGGTACGGCGTCGGCGATCGTGTCGATCGGCGGCGGTGCGTCGTTCGTGGTGGTCTCCTCGGTGTCGGACCCCTCCGGCGGCAGGTCCTCGACCTCGTCGATCGGCGGATCGATCGGGGGTGGCTCGTCGGTGGGCAGTTCGGTCGAGGGAGGCTCACTCTGTGGCGGTGGTGGCGGCACCGCCACCGGCGGTGCCGGAGGCGCGACGGTCGGCGGCGGTGGGTACAGCTTGAAGATCGGATAGGGAGTCGGCATGCCCGGTGAATAGGTGGGAGGGCGGCCCCCGCCGATCTGCCGCGTCCTCAGCGAATCCCGAAGCGTCATGCCGTCACTCTCGCGAAGTTGCCCGGACGACTGCTGCGCCTGCGCCACGCGCGGGCCGGAGCCGATCGCCCCGGGCCCCTCGCTCGCCGCCGCGCGAGTGCCCCGCGAGGCGCCCGTGGCGGGCGCGTCGTCTCGAAGACCGTGGGCAACCGAGGGCGAGAGAACGGCCGCGGCGATGGCGTCGTGCTCGGCGTCGGCCCGCGCCGGAGCGAGGCCGGCGAGGAGGGCCACGGCGAGAACGGTGACGACGGCGAGGACGCGCCCGCTCGATCGGGGGATCGACCGCGACACGATCCGGCGCAGCAGGGCCGTCATGGCGCTACTCCTTCACCGCCAGCGAACCGACCACATGGTCGAAGACGCGACCGACCTCGGGGTCGCTCGCCGCGCCGTCGACCAGCAGCTTGAAGACGGTGCGCCCGGCCTGGACGAAGACGAACTCCTGGCGCCGCAGGCCGGGGGCGTCCATCGCCCTGAAGACGATCGACAGCCGCCAGCCGTCGCGCAGCGCCACGCGGGTCGCTCCTTCCGCCCTCACCGCGAAGTCGTCGCCGCCATCGCGGGCGATCGACTTGATGACCTGCGCCTCGTCGGCGAGCGACACCCGGCCGGGCACGTCGATGGCCTCGACCAGGACGCGCGGCGTGACGCCTTCCACCGCGCCGGGTGGGGCATGGGCGAGGAGGAAGCGGTCGGGCAGCGCGATGCGTTTCCATCCGGCCGGGATCTCGTAGGAGATGCCCGACGTCGGCCGCCGGCCGATCGGCGCCAGACCGAGCGCGATGCTGTCGATCGCCGTCCAGGCCGCCGGAGGCGGCGGTGCGACGACGGGCGGCGCGACCACGATCGGTGGAGGAAGCGGTGCCGGTGGCGCGGCGATCGGCGGAGGAGGCGCGGCCGGCGGGGGAGCGGCGACCGGAGGACGGACGACGAGCGGTGGTGAGGCCGTCGTCGGTGGGGGAGCCGCGACCGGCGGCGGCATCGGGACCGAGACCGCCGGCGGCGTCGGCTTCGGCGTGACCACGGGCGGCGGCACGGCGACCGGCGGCGGGGCCGTCGCAACGGTCGTGACCGGCCGTCCGCCGTCGTCGGGACGCAGCATCACCGCGGCGGCGAAGGCGGCGACGCCGGCGACGATGAGCGCGACGACGACGACACGGCGGCGACGACCGAAGGTGTCGCCCGTGGCCGGTGCGCTCGCCGCCGGGGCGGCGGCACCCGGCGAGGACACGGCCGGAGCCTCGGCGGGCGGCATGGGCATGGGCGCCGGGGGGGCGGTTTGCGGCAGGAGCGGAAGTGGCGCACCACAGGCACCGCAGAAGCGATGACCCTCGTCGACCTTCTCACCGCACCCGGGGCAGAATCTCGGCATGAGAACCTCCTCATTCCGCCGTCGCCACGGCTTCGCGGTGGTTGGCGACACGGCGGCGCTCGGTGGCGCGGACACGCAGGATCAGGCCGCCGGAGTTGGATACCGCCAGCCCGGCGCCGACCAGCATCAGGATCGTCGCGATCGCCGGGGTGCGGCCGGTGACCAGCACCGTCAGTTGGTTGGCGGCGAGGGTCAGCGCCCAGACCACCAGGTACCAGAGCGTGCCGCGGCCGCGCACCTCGTCGCCGTCGACGAACAGCAGCATGGTCAGCGACCACGCCGCGCCGACGAGGAGCCCCGCCCCGCCGGCGAGGACGAAGGTCGACACGGCCGGCAGGCGGGCGGCGAAGGCGAGGTTGAAGCCGGTGCAGACGAGGCTGGTGACGATGGCGATCGCCAGAGGGGCCGGACGGATCGCGCGGGCGCGGCGGAAGGTCAGGACGGTGACCACCACCGAGAGAACCAACAGCGCGGTGCAGACGAGGCCGACGACGCGGAAGAAGAAGGCGAGCGGGTCGGCCGTGAGGCTCGCGACGATCGCCAGCGCGGCGGCAGCGGCGGCGACGAGACCTGCCGTCTTCGCCATTCGCCGGACTTCGGCTGCGAGGTCGAGAAAGAAGCGTCGCATGACGGTTCCTCCACCCCTTCTTCCGACATGTTGGCACGCCGAATGTCACTCGGCCATGAGGCAGGTCAATCGTAGCGGTGGTTCCGGCGAGAGCCGGTCGTTGACCCTGAACCAACAATCGAGCCGGACCACTCGGTGGGGGCTGATCGGTTGAGGCAGGTCAACGACCTTTCCGGATCGTTTCCGTACAATATCCGAGAGCCTCGGAATCGCTCCCGGCTCGAGATGCAGGTGAGAGGAGGTGGGGCGGAGATGTCGACGGGTTTCGCCGTCACATCGCAGCTGCAGTCCATCGAATGAGCCACGATGACCCTTCTCGACCGTCGATACGGCCGAGGGGTCGAGTTGAGGGATTCAAGAATGAAACACTTCGCACTCCTCAACGGTGAAGGCTTGATGACGCGGGCCGTGCACGCGACGCCCGACGAGTTCGGCTCGGAAATCATGGCCGGTCGGTTCCATCTGGACGACGACCCCAGCATCGACCTCGCGCGCATCTGCCTGTGCTCGCGCGGCGCCGACGAATGCATGCACTGCGGCCGCGGCTCGAAGCCGTGACCCCGATGCCGGTCGTCGACCGGCTTCCGACGACGGGAGCGGGCGCCCGGCGCCCGTTCCGGCGGTGCAGTGTCCAGGCTCGCCACGCGGAGGTTCCGCGATGCTCTCCTTTCCACTCGATCTCAACGCCGTCACCTTCCGGAGTGGGGGCCGCCGGCATCTCTTTTCCGGCGCGAGCCTCTATCTCTTCGGCATCGATGCGGACACCGAGGCGGTGATCGAGGCGGCGCGGACCGCCGCCTCGCCGGAGGCCCTGCGCGCCGCTCTCGCCGGCCGCGTGCCGGCGGAGACCGTGGACGAGACGATCGCGGAGATCGAGAAGCTGATCGAGGCGGAGGTGCTCGGCCGCTTCGGCGCGCCGCTGAAGCCGCCCGGTCGCGATCCGGGCCTCGTCGGTGACGGCGTCGAGCCGACCGATCTCTGGCTCATCGTCACCAACAGCTGCAATCTGAACTGCGCCTATTGCTTCTCGCGCGCCGAATACATGGCCGACCACGTCGCCATGACGTCCGAGATCGCCCGCGCCGGTGTCGATCGGATCATCGCCCTGTCGGGCGCCCAGACCGATCTGGCGATCGTCTTCTTCGGCGGCGAACCGCTGCTCGGCATGCCGCTGATCCGCGAGATCGTCGCCTATGCACGGACGCGCGGCGCCGCCGCCGGCAAGCGCTTCGGCTTCGCCATGACCACCAACGGCGTGAAGCTGACGCCGGCGAACCGGCGCTTCCTGATCGACGAGCGCTTCTCCGTCATGGTCAGTCTCGACGGCGAGGCGGCGCAGCACGACGCCTCCCGGCCCTTCCTGTCGGGAAAGGGGTCCTTCGCCACCATCGCGCCCCGGGTCCGCTCCTACGTTCGTGAGGCGCGCGCCGCCGGCCTGTCGACCTCCGGTCGCACCACGCTCAACCGCACCCATCTCGGTCACATCGTCGATCTCTATCGCTTCCTCGACGAGGACATGGGCTTCACCGCGGTCTCGACCCCGATCATCCACGAGCCGGCGCCCGAGGGCTTCGCCTTCCGACCGGAGGACCTGCCGGCGCTCGAGGCTGAGTTGCGCGCCGTCGGCGATCTCTTCGTCGAGCGCTGCGCCCGCGACGGTCGAGCCCCGGCCTGGGGGACGATCACCACCTTCCTCGATTCGCTCCACCACCGGCTCCGTCCGAGCCGCGGCTGCGCGGCGGCACGAAAGGCGATCTGTGTCGACGTCCGCGGCGACGTCTATCCGTGCGAGCGCTTCATCACCGCGCGCGACTGGATCCTGACCCGCACCGATCGCGACGACTGGGCGATGGACCGGGTCCGTGCGCTCTCCGAGATCGACGCGGTCGGCATCTACGACAAGTGCCGCGCCTGCGAGGCGGTCTGGTACTGCAAGGGCACCTGCGCCGCCGAACGGGTCCGCTATCACCCGCCGGAAGGGCCGCCGGAGACCACCTGCGCCATCTACCGCGCCCTGCTGCGGGTGATCCTCGACGTCTACGTGCGGATCGATCGCGACGTGGTCATGCCTCCCTTCGATCCGCCGACGGCCCCCGATGCCCGCAAGATCGCCGCCTGAGGCGGAGCCACGCGCGGTCCTCGCCGATCTGGTCAGAGCCGCTCGCCTGATCGCCGCCGCCGCTCCCGGATGGACCGCCGCCACCGCGGCCCTCTCGGTGGTCGATGCGCTCGTCCCGGTGGCCGCGGCGATGGCGCTGCGGTCGCTCACCGACGCCTCGGTCGCCGCCGCCGCCGGCGGTGCCTTCGCCGGGGCGGTATGGGCGGCCGCCGTGGTCGCCGGTCTGGCGCTCGTCGGCCATGTCGCGGACGGCATCGGCTGGTACGTCCGAGACGTGCATTCGGCGCTCGTCGGCGATCGTTTCCGCGAGATCGTCCAGGAGCGCTCCGCCGCGATCGACCTCGCCACCTTCGAGGCGGCGGCGTTCCACGACACGCTGCACCTCGCCCGACGCGAGGTCGCCCACCGGCCGGACGATCTGGTCAACGACCTGTTCTCGGCCGTCCGCAACGGCATCGCCCTCGCCGGCATGGCGATCCTGCTCGCCGGTCTGCACTGGAGCCTGCCGCTCGTCGTCGTCGCGGTGTCGATCCCCGAGGCGGTGGTCCGTCTCCGCGTCGGAGCGGCGATGCATCGCTTCCATGCCGCCGTCGTCGAGCGCGATCGTCGCGCCGACGCCTGCGCCGCGGTCCTCACCGAACCCCGCCATGCCCGCGAGGTCCGGACGGATGGTCTGGCGGCACCGTTCCTCGCCGCCTTCCGCGCCCTGCGCGCCGGCATTCTCGCCGAGCGGCGGGCGGTGGCGATTCGCCGCGTGGTGGCGACCCTCGTCGCCAAGCTGCCGCCGACCGTGGCGCTCTTCGCCGGCATGGTTCTGCTCGCCGGCCGGGTCTCGGACGGTCGACTCGGGGTCGGCGACATGGTGCTGTTCCTCGCCGCCTTCCTCCAGGGACAGGAGGCGTTGCGTGCGCTGCTGCGCGATCTGGCAGCGCTGCACGAATCGGGTCTCTTCCTCGGCGCCTTCTTCCGCCTGGAAGCGCTGCGGCCGACCATCGTCGATCCGCCCGCCCCGGCGATCCTGCGCTTCCCGCCGACGCCGGCGCTCCGGGTCGAGGGGCTGCGCTTCGCCTATCCCGGCGGCCCGCGGCCGGTACTCGACGGCATCGACCTCGAGGTCCCCGCCGGCGCTCGCGTCGGTCTGGTCGGGCGCAACGGTGCCGGCAAGACGACGCTGGTGAAGCTCCTCACCCGCCTCTACCAACCCGACGGCGGCCGCATCCTCCTCGGCGGGCACCCGCTCGCCGCACTCCGCCTCGCCGACCTGCGGCGGGCGATCGCGGTCATCGGCCAGGACTTCGCGCGCTATCCGCTGACGCTCGCCGAGAACGTCGAGCCGCAGGCGATCGGGGGGCGGGCGGATCGGCCGGCCGTGCTGGCGGCGCTGGCGAAGTCGGACGGCGACGGCCTCGCCGGTAGGCTCCCCCGCGGCCTCGACACGGTGCTCTCGCCCACGATCGCGGGAGGCGCCGATCTCAGCCTCGGCGAATGGCAGAAGGTGGCCCTCGCCCGCGCCCATCGCCGCGGCGCACCGATCCTGATCCTCGACGAACCGACCTCGGCGATGGATGCGCGCGCCGAGGAGGCCGTCCTCGGGCGCCTCGCCGAGGCCCGCCGGGGCGATAGCCTCGTCCTGATCACCCATCGCCTCTCCGGATTGCGGGGTGCCGATCGCATCTTCGTGCTCGACGGCGGCCGCATCGTCGAGGCGGGCGATCACCCGACGCTGATGGCGCTCGGCGGCTTCTACGCCGAGCTCTTCGAGACCCAGGCGCGGGCGTACCGCGACGGTGGATGAGGCGGCCGGAGGGAACTGGTGGGCGCCGCCGGTCTCGGCGTAGCCCGAAGAGACATCGGGGAGGCGGTCCGGATGCGGGACACTTCGAACGCCCGCGAGGCGGGGTGCGGCGGGGCGCGAATCCGGGACTGCCGGAAATTCACGGCAGGGAGGCCGCCGCCGAACGGTTCGTCCACGATCTCGTGTTCTTCTCGTCGGGTCGGGAAAGAGGCACGGAGCACATGCCGGATACGTGCGCCCGATGAGGTGCCTCCTTCGCCGATCTGACGTTGCACTGTAGGACGGTCGTCAGGCCCCGTCGGCGAGGAGGCGCGCGGGCGGGGCGTATGCCCAAGGCGACAGCTCGCCGATGCGGCTGTTGGGATGGTCGTCGACGATCCTGGTGAGCATGTCGGTGAGGTCGGCCCGAGGCTCGTCGCCGACGAGCTTGCAGGTCTCGATCAGAGAGGCGACCACCGCTCAGTGGTCTGCACCGCCTTCGGAGCCGGCGAAGAGCGTTCTTTCGCGTCTGAGCCAAGGGCCGGACGGCGCGCTCGACGGTATTGTTGTCGATCCCGACCCGGCCATCGTCGAGGAACAGGGTCAGGCCCTGCCACCGGGTCAGGGCGTAGCGGATCGCCTCGGGCCAGCACTTCGATTGCCCATCGCTTCGACGCCAGCGACGCGACGGTCTGTCCGTGGCGGAAGAAGTGGTTCAAGCAAGGCTTCGTCGGCCTCTACGGTGAGGCCGCTCCGGCCGCCCCAGAGCCTACGACGAAGAACGTGTCGCAGGCCTGCTGCGTACGGTGCCCGATGAGAATCCGACCGAGGGAACGCACTGGACGGTTCGCTCCGCAGCTGCCGAGACCGGCCTTTGCAAGACGACGGTCGCCCGCATGCTCGCCCTCTTCGGCGTTGAACCTCGGGTGGGACTCACCTTCGATGAAGTTCGCGGGTCCGATCGACGCTGGTTCGAGAAGGAATCAACGCCATGGATCAACAACTTCACCTTCGTGATGGGGCATCGGACGGCTTCGTCGTCGATTGCGCGACCGTCGATGCCGCCCGGGTCACGTTCGTCCGTCGCGCCATCGGCTGCGGAGCGCGCTGCCCGCTGTGCGGCTCGACGACCGACCATGTTCGCAGCCGCCATCGGCGCCGCGCCGATATGGGCGGTCGGGATCAAGGCGCCGTGTCGGGCAGCCCGACGGTGTGATCCTCGCCGATGGCGGCGATGGTTTCCAGCGTCATGTCGCGGGAGCGCAGGACGGCTCATTTGATGGCATGGACCGCCCGCTTCCCCTCTGCCGATACTCGGGCGCCGTTCC
>ERZ1645187.304-NODE-304-length-47420-cov-47.062958_pt1 | contig 47420 bp, 49 predicted proteins | sample MGYA00575352_ERZ1645187 | MGnify/ENA primary metagenome ERZ1645187 (study PRJEB40837, sample SAMN11349314) | freshwater sediment metagenome | isolation source: river sediment | host: Sediment | place: India: Wazaribad , New Delhi | collected 2017-02-21 ... | reverse complement strand
GCGGCGCCGTGTCCCTACAGAGGTCGGCCTGGTCAGGTCTTTTATGGAAATCGCCTAAGCATCGCCCACAAAAAACCCCTCCGATTCAGGAGGGGTTTGGGTTTTCCTCTGAGGGGATGAACTAGCTCAGCTTCTTCAGAAATTCCCCAGCCCGCGCCTTTTGCGTGGCGTTTCCTTCTCGCAATACTTCTTCCAGCAAACTGCGCGCACCAACCTGATCGCCCATATCCAGATAGGCCGAGGCCAGATCCAGCTTGGTCTCCACGTAATCGGCAGCATCCATCCCCCCTTTGCCCAAAACGCCACTGACGCTTTCTTCCCGATTACTGGGCAAAGTCCCCCCGCCGAAGCTCTGCAAGGCTTCATCCAGCTTCAGGTCTTCGTGCATACGTTTCGGCGAGTCCTGGGTCACATCGGTAAATTCGAACTTCATGGCCGGTATTGCGGAATCGGCCGGAGCAGCAGAGGGAGGAACCGCCGGGGACTTGGGCGGAGGCTCGGTGATGCTCAGTTCCAGAGGCGGCAATTCGGTAGGTTGCGGCCGTGCCGTCTTGCCTATCGCCAGACTGTCAAAATCGAAGTCGAAGCCATCCAGCCGCAATTCGGACGGTAATTCGCTGGGCGGTTGCGGCGGAGCCGCTTTGACCTCCTGAACCTTTTTCTCCTGCGCTGCCGGTTCGGGAGGCGTAACCTCGAATGGATTGGCAGGCTGGCGCGCCACTGGAGCCGTGGGCGGCTCCGCCTCAAGCAGCGGCGCCTTGATATCGCGCACCGGCGCCACACCCGGTCGCGCTGCGACTACCGGCATTTCTCCTTGAGCCAGGCCAACATCCAAATCCTTGAGCAATTCTCCAATCGGTTTGGGCGTCGGTGCGCCCGCCGGACCAGCCGCCCGCTTGTCTGCGGCTGGTGCTGTCGGGGCGGCAGCCGTCCTCCCCGTGGCAGGCCGCGGCCGGACCGACCCTGGCTCACGGATTCGAGTCCGCACGATTGGGGTTTCCCGGGGTTCCATAACCGCGGTGGATTCGCTTTCCGGGAGCTCCGCCACGGCCATGCTCGCCGCCGCCGGTTTAGCTTTGGCGGGACGACGCAAGAGCGGAAGCAGGACCACCGCAGCGATGGCCAGCGCAATCAGGACAATCGCTATCCAGACCACCGGGCTGTCGAGCCAACTGGACTCGGCGGCGGCGGGTGGCGCGGCGCTGGGCGCCGGTTGCGGCTGGGCCGCCGGCGGTGCTGCCGAAGGGGTCACAGGCGCTGGTTCCGGGGGGGTTGCCGGCGGCGGTTCCGGTTGCGCGCCAGGCGCCGGTTGTAGCGGACCCGCAGCCGGTGGTTCCGGCTGAGGAATGGTCTCCCTGGGAACGATTTCCTGCGGCGGCTCAGCCTGAGGCGGCGTCACCGCTCCCGTAGCCGGGACTGGCGCCACGAGCGGTTGCGCCCCTTCCGCCGCCGGGGTCGTGGGTGACGGAGGCGTGACGCTTGGCGGTGATGGCGCGCTGGGTTCAGAAACAGCCGGCGCCGGCGGCTCGGCAGCAACCGGTGGGCTGGGCGAGCTGGGGGGCGGCGCCAGCGTTGGCTCTGGAGCGCTGACCGGCTCAGGAATCGGAGGAGCCGCCGCCAGGATCGGCGGCGGTGCGGAGACGCCCAGCGCCTGTGCGGTCGGCACCTTCAGGGTAGCGCCGGAGCGGAGTGTATTCGGATTGCCGTTAACAAACGCTGCTGGATTGCCGGCCATCAGGATGGCCATCATTTCACGCAAGTTAACCGCCGTCGAAGGCCGAACCCGGTTGGCGACGGCCGCCAACGTCTCGCCGGGCTTGACCGGCCCGTAGAATGACGCGCCTTCGAAGCTAACCGGCGGCGCCGGTGGCAATTGTGGAATCGCCGGGGCCGCCGCAACTGATGCCGCGGCAACCGGCGGTGGCGTCACGACGGGCGGTGGGGGCGGTGGGGGCGGCAGCCTGCGATTCGCATACAGTTCCGGATCCAGTTGAATCGCAAAATCACGAATCAAGCGGCCACGCGCCCAAACCAGCTCCAACAGCAAATTAAAGTTGGGCTCACGAATCGGCTCGACAGAGGTGATCTGGACGATGTTCCGGCCACCCGGCGGGGTTTGCACCGCAAACCGCAGCTTCGATAAAAGCTCCAGCCGTTCGACGCCCGCCCGGTCGAACTCCTCCTGGCGCGGAATCCGCACGGTCAAGCCGGTTAACTCGGCGGGATTGCTGGTAATCAGGGGCAACTCGGCCTCGAAGGTCTGATTAAGCGCCGAACGCACCTCGATTTGGCCAACGCCCAAGGCAAAAGCGCACACCGGCGCGATCAGACCCAGTAATAAGAAGAGTCGGAGTAATATCCTGGTCGGCATGGAACCTGTCTCCATTGCACCGCCGGCCAAAATACCGGCGGGATGACATTGGATACCGCCGCCAGCCAAGCGGACCAGCGGCTGTTCCGCTTGGAACCGTTGGCGCAATGTGCGGCGGATCGAAGCTTCTGTTTAAAGATACTCCTTAATTACAATTTCCGCGATTTGGATAAGCCTTAACATCGAACAGTCGATCGTCGTTACCGGCTATCCCGTTCAGCGCTCCAGCAGGATGCGCAGCATCCGCCGCACCGGTTCCGCCGCGCCCCACAGCAACTGATCGCCGCAGGTAAACGCCGTCAGGTACTGCGGTCCCAGATTGAGTTTGCGCAGACGGCCGACCGGCACGTTCAAGGTTCCCGTGACGGCGGCGGGCGTCAATTCACGGATGGAAACCTCGCGCTCGTTCGGGATCACGCGCACCCAGTCGTTGGCCCCGCCGATCATGTCGGTCAGTTCATCCAGCGGCGCCGCACGGGTCAACTTGATGGTCAGAGCCTGGCTGTGGCAGCGCATCGCCCCCACCCGCACGCACAGGCCATCAATGGGAATGGGATTGTCCGTATGGCCGAGGATTTTGTTGGTCTCGGCCTGGCCCTTCCACTCCTCACGGCTCTGGCCGTTGTCCATCTGCTTATCAATCCAGGGAATCAGACTGCCGGCCAGCGGAACAGTGAAGTTCGCCGTCGGTAAATCACTGGCGCGAAGCGTCTCGGCCACAATGCGATCAATTTCCAGGATCGCCGAGGCCGGCTGCTCCAGCCGGTCGGCCACCGCGCGATGAATCACCCCCATCTGCTGAATGAGCTCGCGCATATGCTGGGCGCCGGCGCCGGATGCGGCCTGATAGGTCATGGCGGTCATCCATTCCACCAGGCCGTGGGCGAACAGCCCGCCCAGCCCCATCAGCATCAGGCTCACCGTGCAGTTGCCGCCGATATAATCCTTCACCCCCCGCGCCAGAGCGTCCTCGATCACCTGGCGGTTGACCGGGTCCAGGATAATGACGGCGTCGTCCTTCATCCGCAGGGCCGAGGCGGCATCAATCCAGTAGCCTTTCCAGCCGGCGGCGCGCAGTTGCGGATAGACGGCGTTGGTGTAATCGCCGCCCTGGCAGGTGACGATGATGTCCAGCGTCTGTAAATCGGCGATGGAGCGGGCGTCTTTCAGCGTGGTCCGTTCCTGGCTGATGGCCGGCCCCTGGCCGCCGACGTTAGAGGTGGTAAAAAACACCGGCTCAATCAGGGCGAAATCATTTTCCGCCTGCATCCGCTCCATCAGCACGGAACCCACCATGCCGCGCCAACCTACCAGACCTACTCGCTTCATCATCATCTAAATCAGCCTCATGAAAAATTTGCCCAGTCTGAAATCCGCACCGTCCCACAACGCTGCCGCCGATTCTGCGCCACCGCGCCAACATCCGGGCGTTTTGGCTAGAACTTCGACATCGTCTTGCGCACTTCCACCATCTTGTCGGACGCCGCCAGCGCCTGGCCGAGCGTTTTAACCCCCTGCGCCTCCAGCAGATCCAGCAGCTTGAGGAACACCTGCGCGGTCACCAGCGAATCGCCCAGTGCGGTATGACGCCCATGCACATCCACCCCCAGCCGATCAGCGATAGCGTCCAGGTTGTGGTCGTCGGTGTAATCGTGCAGATAACCGGACAGCAGCAGCGTATCCAGCACTGGATTGCCAAATCGCACCCCAAGCTTCTGTTCCTTCAGCTTCAGGAACTTCATATCGAAGGCGGCGTTATGCGCGACCAGCACGGTACGATCGTCGCCGACAAATTGTCGGAACTGCGGCAACACCACCTCAAGGCCCGGTTTGTCCTTGACCATGTCGTCGGTAATGCCGTGAAAGCGGATGGACGCCTTGGGAATCGGTCGTCCGGGATTGACCAACTGATCGAAGTTCTCACCGCCCAGCACCCGGCGATTGACGATGCGCACCCCGGCGATCTGGATGATCTCATCACCCTTGGACGGGGCCAGGCCGGTGGTTTCGGTATCGAACACCACGTAGGTCAGGGCGCTCAGCGGATAGTTGACCAGATCGCCCCATTCCGCCCGGTTCTCGTCGCCGAGGGAGAAATCGTAGAACTCCGGTCGTTCCGGCAACGCCTCGTCCGGCTCCTTCCACTGGCGTGCGGATGCCGGCAGCGGCAGGCGCAGCAGGGAATAGCCGCGCCGGCGATGGGACTGGCTCCACAGGTCGCTGTTGTGCCGGCGCAGCACCTCCCCCACCGTAGTCGCACCCACCAAATCCTGCACATGTTCGCTCAGCCAGCTTTCCAACTGGTGAGCGGGCAGCGGCTGACCGGGCCAGATGATGTCCACGTAGACCCGCTGGTTGCCCAACAGGCATTCGATCTCAAAAGTATCGCTCACGCCATCGGTATGAAGCTGCTCGAGCAGATGCTCGAGCAGCAACATGATCGAATGATTGTCCACATTCAGCCACAGCGGCATCCCCACCATGCGGACTTGCAGGTCGGAGCGGTCTTGCAGATGATGAATGGTGCTGCCCAGCAGGTCGGCGGAATACACATCGTTCATCGGCCAGAGACTGGCGTACAGGGTGCGCAGGTCCAGCATCAGTTCCTGCAGGCGCTGGCTCAGTCGCTCGCTTTCCTCGACGATCACCCGCTCGAACGCTTCGCGCTGCGCCGGGTCCATGTTGCCGTAATGCACTACGGTTTCCGCCGCCGCCCGCAAATTGGCCAGTGGCCGACGCAGGTCCTCGGTGCGGGTCTTGATCAGAGAGCGGTCTACCTGTTGGGTCACATCGCGGAAGGTGATGACGAAGGCGGCGCCCCGCTCGCCAGCGCCCGGCAACAGACTCATCCGGCAGTGGAACATGGTCTCGTCGTCCACCGTGGCGCAGACAAATTCGGCGTCATCATCCGGCTGGCCGGCTCCGGGATGCTGCTGGCGATAATTCAGCAGTTGCTGCGTGCTCTCGATGGGCGCCCGAGTCCACAGTTCGTACAATGAGCGGCCCAGTCCCAGCGCCGTGCGGTTGGGCAGCAGCTTCAACGCCGCCGGGTTGTAGAGCAGGATGCGGGCGTCCCGGTCGCAGACCAGCACGCCTTCGGACAGCTCGCGCAGGACGGTTTCCAGGCGGGCCTTCTGTTCCTCGATTTCCTGGGTGCCGGTGGCGGTGGCGGCGGCCACATCGCGGCGGGCGTTGTGCAGGGCCTCGCCCAGTTCCCGCAGCATGGCTGGAAACTCGCCCAGCCAGTGCTGCTGGGGCAGTTCCAGCACATAACCGGGATTGCTGCGGGTAATGATCTGCGCGCCGCGCGCCAGCGCACCCAGCGGAATGAAGCAGTACCAGTCGAGCATCGCCCAGACGATGGTGATGGCGCCGACGATCGCGAACGCGGCCAGCATCAGCCACAACAGCGTCAGGTCGCGCTGGTCCGGATCAGGAACGACCTGGAACACCTGCCAGCCGATTCCGATCAGGGCGGCGAGCACCAGCACGCCCGGAACCAGCCACAGCAACCAGAGCTTGGTCCGGTAACGCATGGCGGCTCAGCCAGCCTCAGCCAGTAACTCGCGGACTCGTTCGACCACTTCCTGGGTTGAGAACGGTTTGGTGATGTAGTCGTCGGCGCCCAGTGCGAGCCCTTTTTCCCGTTCGACCTCGCGGCCCTTGGCGGTGAGCATGATGATTCGAATCCCTTTCCAATCCGGATTGGCGCGCACCGCCTGGCATACTTCGTAGCCGTTCTTGCGCGGCATCATCACGTCGAGCAGCATCAGATCGGGCTGTTCCGCCGCAATGGCGGCCAGCGCCGCCTCACCATCGGACGCAGTCCGCACCTGGAACCCGGCCTGCTTCATTAAAAATTCCAAGGACAGAACGATGTTCGGCTCGTCGTCCACCACTAGAATCTTGTTCGCCATCTCCATTCCCCCAGTTGCCAGGCGCTTTCGTTCGGGCAGGTATTATGCTGCTTTTTCAATGTTATTGCGCGCCTCGCCCCGATCCGGGGTTTCGGAAAAATCGTCGCTTTTAAGGTCGGCTGCTTCCTTGGCGGGTTTTCCGCTGGCCTTGGCGACGGCCTCCCAGAATTTCTGCACCATCTCCATCGAATGGAATTGGGCGGGCCACAAAGGCTTCAGCATGCCAAGAGCTTCGAGGTTGACCACCCCCCGTTCCACATTCTTGCGCATGGCCTGCAAGATTTCGTCGTGTAACGGCTGCACGTTTGGCAGACCGAGAAACTCGCGCATCTCCTGCGCGGTAGCCTCAACACTGACATTGACTTTCATCAAGAGAGTTCCTCATGTGCTTCGGAATCATGAGCCTGGGAAGGCTTGACCCTGGAATCGGGAATTGCCATTGCAATCAAGCATAGCAGGTGTCTGCTGGATTGCCGGCCTACGTCCCTGCAGATGTTAGGGCCGGGCCATCTGCCTGCATAGTGTCGCCGACGGCGACCACTCAACCGGCGTTGGACCGGACCCGACCACGCTTCAAATGAATCAGCAACAGCGACACGGCGGCGGGCGTCATGCCCGGAATACGGCCCGCCTGGCCCAGCGTGTGGGGACGATGCCGGATCAGTTTTTCCCGCACCTCGCGCGACAGACCGTGAACCTCGGCATAATCGAGATCCAGCGGCAACGTCAGTTGTTCGTAGCGGCGCTGGCGTTCGATCTCCTCGCGCTGGCGCTCGATGTAACCGGCGTACTTGGCCTGGATTTCCACCTGCTCGGCGACTTGGGGATCGGGTTCGCCGGGGCCGACGCCGGGCAGGCTGATAAGTCCGGCGTAGGTGACTTCGGGCCGGCGCAGCAGTTCGGCGGCGCGGCTCTCCCGCGCCAGCGGGCCTTGTAAAACCCGTTGCAGGTCAGCTTCACCGATCTGGGCCGGGCGTACCCAGACCTCACGCAGCCGCTGGGTTTCCCGTTCAATCGCCTCGCGCTTGGTCTCGAACGCCGCCCAGCGGGCCTCATCCACCAGTCCCAGCCGGCGACCGATTTCAGTCAACCGCAGGTCGGCGTTGTCCTCGCGCAGCAACAGGCGATGTTCGGCCCGGCTGGTGAACATCCGGTACGGTTCGCTGGTTCCCCGGCTGATGAGATCGTCAATCAGCACGCCGAGATAGGCTTCATCGCGGTTCGGCCACCACGGTTCTTCGCCCCGGACGAACCGCCCGGCGTTGAGACCGGCCAGCAGACCCTGCGCCGCCGCTTCCTCGTAGCCGGTGGTGCCGTTGATCTGGCCGGCGAAGAACAGACCTTGAATCGGCCGGGTTTGCAGCGAGTAGTCCAGATCGCGCGGATCGAAAAAATCGTATTCAATCGCGTAGCCAGGCCGGGTGATGTGGGCGTTTTCCAGGCCCGTGATCGAACGCACCAGCGCGTACTGGATGTCGAACGGCAGGCTGGTGGAAATGCCGTTCGGGTAGAACTCGTGCGTCCCCAACCCTTCCGGTTCCAGAAAGATCTGGTGCGAATTCTTGTCGGCGAAGCGGTGAATCTTGTCCTCGATGGAGGGACAGTAGCGCGGCCCGACGCCCTGAATGACCCCGGCGAACAGCGGCGAACGGTCCAGACCGCCCCGGATGAACTCGTGGGTGCGTTCGTTGGTATGAGTGATCCAGCAGGGGACCTGCGGCGGATGTTCTTCCACTGAACCCAGATAGGAAAACACCGGGCAGGGCGTATCGCCCGGCTGTTCGGTCAATTGGGAAAAGTTGATGCTCCGTCCATCCAGGCGCGGCGGCGTGCCGGTTTTCAGCCGCCCGACCCGCAGCGGCAGTTCCCGTAACCGTGTGGCCAGGGCGTTGGCGGGCGGATCCCCGGCCCGACCGCCTTCATAATTGACCATCCCGACGTGCATCCGCCCGGCGAGGAAAGTTCCGGCGGTCAGCACCACCGCGCCGGCGGAAAACTGGATGCCACTTTGGGTCACCACCCCTGTCACGCGGTCGCCCTCGACCACTAAATCGTCGGCGGCCTGCTGGAACACCTGCAAGTGAGGCTGATTCTCGATCAACGACCGCACCGCCGCCTTGTACAGCGCCCGGTCGGCCTGACAGCGGGTGGCGCGCACCGCCGGCCCCTTGCGGCTGTTGAGAATGCGGAACTGGATGCCAGCCCGGTCGGCGGCCCGCGCCATGACCCCGCCGAGCGCATCCACCTCTTTGACCAGATGGCCCTTGCCGATGCCGCCGATGGCCGGGTTGCAACTCATCGCGCCGACAGTCTCGATGGTGTGGGTCAGCAACAGGGTGCGCAGTCCCATCCGGGCAGCGGCCATGCAAGCTTCCGTGCCGGCATGGCCGCCGCCGATCACGATCACATCGAAGGGTTCAGGATAGCGCATGGTAGTCGGCAACCTCCGATTGACCTAACTGAATGACGATTATCCAGCCCCAACCCCCCCTCTCCGCGCCGCACGCTCAGTCCAGCCCGATGGCGATGCCGATCAACCGCCGGATTTGCGCAAGCTGTTCGTCGGTAATGCGTGAAAGGGTTGGCGTGATTCGATGCTTCGAGGTGGTGGTGACATGGTGAGCCAGCGCGTAACAAGGCTTAGCGCAGCCATTCTCCGCCGTCGGCGGTATCTGAACCGACAGATCTGCAATCGCAAGGTGCGGATCCTCGGCCAGGGGCGCCAGAATCAGATTGGGATAGGCGTCGTCGAATAAGCCCCGGTCTTCAACGACAACAGCCGGACGCTTCTTGTTCGGCTCCTTGGGCAGGCCATCACGCCAGTCCACCAGGACAATCTGCCCTGGCGCATAATTCATGGCCCGTTCCCCTCGGCGGTCGGGGTTCCCCAGTCCGCATAGAAGGCCAGCCCCTCCGGCGAGGCGGCGATGTACGCTCCCACGCTGCGGCTTTGCGCGCGAATGCGCTCGCGCCGGATGCGTTTGGCTTCGTCCACCGCCAGTTCGCGCAGATAGGTTGACAAGCCAATGCCCCGCGCCTTGGCGGCTTCTTCAAGCGTTACCTGGATCTCTTCGTCCAGCCGTACCGAAACAGGATGACCCATGATGGACTCCCAGCGTGATGGTCCTGGATCAGAATACCAACTCAGAATACATGATGGTAATACCGGAAGGTCACTCCGGCATCGGCAACTGCACCGCATAATTCGACACGGGCAAGGCCACCGTAATCACGCCCTGCTTGAACAGAAAATTGGCGAAGCGCTTGTAGCGGCCTTCATCCAGCGCCGCCGGTCGGCGGGCCAGGCGCGGCAGCGTGTCGCGCCAGGCGCGGCGGTTTAACTCATCGTCCAGGTCCTTGTGCTTGGCGATGAACGCCTTCCAGGCTTCGTCGGGATGGTTAATCAAATACAGCGTCGCCTGTTCCAGCGCGGCCATGAATCGTCCCAGCCGGGGATCATTCAGTTGATCGCGGTTCGCCACGAGCACCAGTTCGTCGTAGGGTGGAATCCCCTCTTCTTCCGGGTAGAACGCCAGCCCCGGTTTCTTGGCCAGGTCCATCTGGTTCAGTTCGAAATTGCGGAAAGCGCCGATGACCGCATCCACCTGTTTCGCCAGCAGCGCCGGGGACAGGGAGAAGTTGACATTGACCAACGTCACGTCTTCCATTTTCAGCCCAGCCTTGGCCAGCATCGTCTTAAGCAGGGCTTCCTCGAACCCGCCAACCGAATAGCCGATCTTGCGACCCTTGAGATCGGCCAGGGTCTTCACCGGCCCGTCCTTCAGCACCACCAGCGAATTCAGCGGTGTAGCGACCAGAGTACCGATACGCTTGATCGGCAAGCCGGCGTTGACGTGAATATGCAATTGCGGCTGATAGGTGACGGCCACATCCACCTTGCCGGCGGCGGCCAGCTTGGGCGGATCGTTGGGGTCGGCGGGCGTTTGCAGTTCGACCTCCAGATTCTGGGCGGCGAAGAACCCTTTTTCCTGCGCCACGACCAGCACCGCATGATCGGGGTTCACGAACCAGTCGAGCATGACGACCAGCTTCTTGACCTCAGCGGGCTTGTCATCAGCCCAGGCGCCCGGCGCCAGCACGGCCACAGTCAGCAATAGAAGGATAGCGCGCACTACGTTCAGCATGATTTCGCTTCCATTAATCCGTTTCGGAGGTTTCAGGGGCGGCGGGATGCCAGGGCAACAAGCGTTTCAGGCTGGCATCCACGATAAAATACAGGCCAACCGCCAGCGCCGCCAACACCAGCAGCGCCGCGAACATCAGATCCACCTGCATCCGGCTGTTGGCGTGCAGCATCAGGTAGCCCAGGCCGGCGCTGGAGCCGACCCACTCGCCCAGCACCGCGCCGATGGGCGCGACAGCGGCGGCGACCCGCAGGCCGGAACCCAGCGCCGGCAACGCGGCGGGAATGGCGATATGGCGCAGCACCGCCCAGCGTCGCGGTTCGGGCAACATCACCCGCGCCAGATCCAGCCAGCCGCGCGGGGTATGGCGCAGGCCGTCGTAGAAATTCGCGGTCACCGGAAAATAGATGATCAGCGTCGCCATGGCGATTTTGGACCCCAGGCCGTAGCCCAGCCACAGCACCAGCAACGGAGCGATGGCGAACACCGGAATCGCCTGGGAGGCGATCAGCACCGGCAGCAGCCAGCGCCGCACCCGCCGCGAATAGCCCAGCGCCAGCGCGCTGCCGAATCCCAGCAGCGTGCCCAGCGCCATGCCGAGCACGATTTCCAGGGCGGTGACGCCAGCGTGGCCCAGCAATGACCCGGCGTTGCGCCACAGGCTGGCCACGACCGCCAGCGGAGCGGGCAAAAGGTACGGCGGCAGTTGACCCAGCGTCACTACTAACTGCCAAACCAGCCCCAAACCGGCCAGCGTCAGCAACCCGCGCCACAGCCCCTTCACGCGGCCCCCAGCAGGCGCAGGATCGCCCGGTAGGCGGCCTGCACCGCCGGATCGCCAGGATCGCGCGGCGGAACGCCGGGTAGATCGGGAAGCGTGGACAAGGTTGCCGGTCGCCCGTTCATCACCAATACATGATCGCCCAGCCGCAACGCTTCCAGCGGATCGTGAGTGACCAGCAGCACGGTTCGCCCGGCCAGCAATTCGGCGGCCAGCGCCTGCAAGCGCAACCGGGTCAGCGCGTCCAGCCCGGAAAAGGGTTCGTCCATCAACACGACGGGCCGGTCCTCCATCAGGGTCCGGGCCAGCGCCGCCCGCTGCCGCATCCCGCCGGACAGGGTGTCCGGTCTTGCCCGCGCGCAATCCGCCAGCCCAACCCGCGTCAGCAACTGCAACGCCCGCTCGCGGTCGGGCCGTTCGCCGCGCAGCCGGCTGCCCAAAGTCACGTTGTCGAGCACGCTCAGCCAGGGCAACAGCAAATCCTGCTGCGCCATGTAGGCCACCCGCCCGGTCAATGGCAACCCGTCGTCGCCACGCAACTCGCCGCTGATACCGATGGCGGTCAGTCCGGCCAGCAGGCGCAGCAGGCTGGTTTTGCCGATGCCGCTGGGTCCCAGCAGGCAGGTGAAACAACCGCCGGTCAGTTCCAAATCCAGTCCATCGAACAGCGTCAACCCGCTGTACACCAGCCGCGCGGCGCGCAGGCTGACCGCCAGCGGCGCAGGAGTCATGGTACAAGGGATAGCGGCAACCGGTGGGGACATGGCAAGAGTGGTGTGGCGGCGATGGAGCCGGTATCCGACACAACCCGGCGAGAGGGATGATTGTAATGATCAGCGCGGAGCGCGCCTAGTTCAGCGCCCATTAATAATATAAAAGAATAAATATATAGATATTAATTCCTTTTGGATTTATCAATTCATCGCTAAATTAACCTAAAAGATTGCTAAATCCCGGCAAAGACGTCCCATCAAAACCGGTCAACCTGACAGGGGAGCTTCACCATGACTCAGGCGAATCTATCCGCAGATGTTCACTTTCAGGGAAACGCCGCCCAGCCGTGGTTCGACCTGGCCGAGATGAACCGCGTGATGGGTCAGCGGAGCGTCGAGCAGCGGGTGGCGTGGGCGCTGGAGCATTTTCCTGGCCGCGTCGTGCTGACCTCCAGTTTCGGCGCGCAATCCGCCGTTTGCCTGCACCTGGTCACTGCCCAGCAGCCCGATATTCCGGTGGTGCTGGTGGATACCGGCTATCTGTTCCCGGAAACCTACCAATTTATTGACGAACTGAGCGAGCGGCTGGCCCTGAACCTTCACATCTATCGGGCCGAGCACAGCGCCGCCTGGCAGGAAGCCCGTTACGGCAAGCTCTGGGAACAGGGACTGGAAGGCATCGAACGCTACAACTGGCTCAACAAGGTCGAACCGATGCAGCGGGCGCTGCGGGACCTGGGCGCAGCGGCCTGGATTTCCGGACTGCGGCGCCAGCAGTCGAAAAGCCGCCAGAACCTCGACGTGCTGCTGTGGCGCAATGGGCGCTGCAAGGTGCATCCGCTGATTGACTGGACCGACCGCGACGTATTCCGCTACCTGACCCGGCACAACCTGCCCTATCACCCGCTGTGGGAACAGGGCTACGTCTCCATCGGCGATGTGCACACCACCCGCCGGCTGAGCGATGGCATGACCGAGGAAGAGACCCGCTTTTTCGGCCTCAAGCGCGAGTGCGGCTTGCACGAGCACGTTTAATCCTAAGGCGATTTCCATATAAAGACCTTACCAGGCCGACCGCTGTAGGGGCACGGCGCCGCCGTGTCCCTGCGGGTCCTACAGGTATAATCTTTCCAGGAAATCACCTAAATCCGCCCATCCGCCGATTGCATTCCCCGGCGTCGCGCCGTATATCCTTCCTGCTTCCGGGAGAGGATGACGGCGATGACGATCCACACTCTACGATCTCTGTACAAGCCCACTTCGGTGGCGCTGATCGGCGCCAGCGAGCGACCCGGCTCCATCGGGGCGGCGCTGACCCGCAATCTGCTGGCTGGCGGCTTCAAGGGCGAGCTGTTCCTGGTTAACCGCCGCCATCCGCACGTGCAGAACATGCCGGCCTGCCCGCGCCTGGCCGACTTGCCGCACGCCCCGGAACTGGCAATCATCGCCACGCCGCCCGCCACGCTCCCCACCCTGTTGACCGAACTGGGCCAGCGGGGAACCCGAATCGTCGCCATTGCCACTGCCGGTTCCCCCGACGAGGCGCAAACCTGGCGCAAGATCGCCCGCACGCAAGGCTTGCGCTGGCTGGGGCCAGGCAGCTTCGGCGTCATCGCGCCGCGCTGGGGCCTGAACGCTTCGCTCAGCCATGTTTTTCCCCAGCCGGGCCATCTGGCTTTGATCGCGCCCGAAGGGTCGGTGCTGGCGCCGATCCTCGAATGGGCCACCGCCCAAGGCATCGGCTTCTCCAGCGTCGTCGCGCTGGGCGACAGTGGCGACCTGAATTACACCGACTTGCTGGATGATCTGAGTTGTGATCCCGAAACCCGGGCCATTCTGCTGGTGCTGGAAACCGTGACCCATGCCCGTTCCTTTCTGTCGGCAGCGCGGGCGGCGGCGCGGGTCAAGCCGGTGCTGGTCGTGCGCGCGGGCCGGGGCGGCGATGCGTTCTCCCGCCAGACCGACGCCATTTACGACGCCGCGTTCCGCCGGGCTGGCATGTTGCGGGTCCAGTCGTTGCGGGAACTGTTCTGGGCGGCGGAAACGCTGGCGCTCGACCTGCCGGTGCGCGGCGACCGGCTGGCGATCCTCGGCAACAGCCGGGGACTGGGTTTGCTGGCGGCTGATATGCTGTTCACCGAAGGGGGGCGGCTGGCCCAGTGGAGTCCGGCGACCCGATCGGCCCTGGCGGACCTCCTGCCGCCCGGCGTCACGCCCGCCAATCCGCTCAACCTGGGCATGGATACCGATCCCGCCCGTTTCGCCGCCGCCCTGGCCATTCTGCTGCGCGAGCCGGAACTGGATGGCGTGTTGGCGCTGCACGCGCCGAGCGCATTGACCTCGGCTACCGATACCGCTGCCGTGGTGATCGAGACCGTTCAGCGTTCTCGCACGGGTGCGCGCCCTGGCGTGCTGGCCTGCTGGCTGGGGGCGGACAGCGCCCGCGCGGCCCGGCAACAATTTCTGGCCCGGGGCATTCCGAGCTACGACACTCCCAACGACGCGATTCGCGCCTTCATGCAGCGCTGGCGACATCAGTGCAACCAGGCGGCGTTGATGGAAACGCCGCCAGACCGGCCGGAATTGTTCAGCGCCGATCTTGCTGCTGCGCGGGAACTTATCCAGGCCGCGCTGGCTGCCGACCGCTGCGCGTTGACCGGCGCGGAAAGCCGCAGCCTGTTGACGGCCTATGGCATGGCGCTGGCGTCGGAGGAGCCAATCGCCGCTGCACCGGCGCCCACTGGATCGCTGGCCTTGACCCTGCGCATGGTTCAGGACCCCACCTTTGGCCCGGTGTTGCTGTTCGGGCCGGGCGGGCCAGCGGCGGTATTCGCCGATGAATTCGCCGCCGCGCTGCCACCGCTCAATCCGGTCCTGGCGCGGGAGGCTATCGTCCACACGCCGGCAGGCCGGCAACTGCAAAATGCGGCGATCCATCTCGTTGGCTGGCTGGATGATTTCGCGCTCACGCTGGTCAAGGCAGCGCAACTGGCGGCTGATCTCGGCGAAGTGGCGGAACTGGAACTGACGCTCAGATTCACCCGGGGCGCAGGGATCGAGGTCAGCAGCGCACGGATCAGCATCGCCCGGTTCGTAGAGCCTGCGCACCGGCGGCTGGCGATCCGGCCCTATCCGCGCGAGCTGGAGGAAACGCTGACGATGCCGGACGGCGCCACCGTGCTCATCCGGCCGGTGCGCCCGGAAGACGAACCCGCCTTTATCGCCGGTTTCGCTCAACTGTCGCCGGAGGAGGTTCGGATGCGCTTCATGCACGTATTCAAGGAACTGACTCATGCTGATGCGGCCCGGCTCACCCAGATTGACTACGACCGGGAAATGGCGCTGGGGGTGGCGCGGCAACGGCCGGGACAACCGCTGGAAAACTGTGGCGTGGCGCGGATCGTCAGCGACCCGGACGGGAAGCGCGCCGAATTCGCCATCATTTTATTGCGGGACGCCGTCGGCATGGGCTTGAGCAGCCTGCTGCTGCGCCGGCTGATGAGCTACGCCCGCGATCAGGGCATTCGTGAGTTGTTCGGGGAAATTCTGTCCGAGAACCAGCCGATGCTGGCGCTGTGTCGAGCGATGGGCTTCACCGTCAAACCCTGCCCGGAGGATCGCGGAGTCATGATCGCCACGCTGGCGTTAACGTAGCGTGCGCTTTATCCACGGAAAACTACGCGGTCCACGGAAGACACGGAAGACACGGAAAAAAAGACGTGTTATCCACGGAACACACGGAAAGCACGGAATTTAATACTGTGTTCTACTTCCGTGCCTTCCGTGTCTTCCGTGGATAATTCCTTGAGTTTAGTTCCGCTCCATCCACGCCCGGAACCAGGTCAGGCGCTGCACGGTGCGGACCAGTCGCGCAACCGCACGATCTGGCCCAGCGCGGCGGCCTTGCTAAAGTAGCGTTCGTCGGCAGTTACCAACGCGGCGTTCGGTTGACTAAGCGCCGTGGCGTGATAAAGCGTGTCGAACAGATGATGGTTGAGCGTCACCGCCAGCCGCCCTGCCGCGATCAGCACGGCTTCGCTGTCAGCGCTGTGATAGTCGAGCGCCCATAACCGGGCCAATTGTGATTCCAGTGGGTCGGGTAGTAGCCGGGCCAGCACCGCCGCCACTTCCGCCCGCCAGATCGGCGGTTCCATCAGCCGAATCCGCCCGTCGGCGTAGGCGTCCAGCAACGCCAGCGCGATCTCGCTATCCGCTTCTGCCGGATTCTGAGGCACAAACCACTTCACGGCGACGCTGGCATCCACTACGCACGTCGGGATGACCGAGGCTGCAGCGTTCATCGGCGCAACTCCGCCAGGACCGCTTGAATGGCCTCGGTGGATTGCGGCGCCGTTTCCACCCGCGCCTGCTTGATGGCGGCGACCGCGGCGCGGCGACGCTGGCGTTGGAGTTCCTGCTCGGCGGCTTCGCGCATCAGGCGGGCCAATAAAGCATTTCCATCCTGGTCGTGAAAAGCAGTGTCGAATAGCGTCTGGACTTCTGCCGGTACGGCATAGTGAGCTTCCGCAGTGTTTGCGGCTGGGTTAGTTTGCCCGCAAACCGTTTCCAGTAAATAAATGACCTGCCGGGTCAGCGAGCGATGGTGCTGCGCCGCTTCGGCCCGCAGCCGACCGTGCAGGGATTCGGGAAAATCTTTGATCACCAGGCTGGGCATGGCGCAAGCTCCTCAAGCAATAGGCTAGTAAAATTATAGCACTTTGCTTCCAGTGCTCGGTCATCGTTAATTTCTGTCCTTTCCGTGCCTTCCGTGTCTTCCGTGGATAATTCCTTGAGTTTAGTTCCGCTCCATCCAGCCCCGGAACCGGGTCAGCAACCACAGGCCCGGCACGGTGGCCGCCATGCAGAACAGGAAGAAACCTTCCCAGCCCAGCCACTCGGCCAGATAACCGGTCGGGGTGTTGACGATCACTCGGGGAATGCCCATCAGGCTGCTGAGCAGGGCGTATTGGGTGGCGGTGAATTTCTTGTTGGTGAGCGTCGCCATGAACGCCACGTAAGCCGTGGTCGCCATGCCGCTGAACAGGTTCTCGCTGGTGATGGCCAGCGCCAGCCCCGGCAAACTGTGCCCCAGCCGGGCCAGAATGACGAAGCCGATCAGCCCAATCGCCTGCAACACACCAAACAGCCACAGCGCCCGGTACATGCCCAGCCGCAGCATTAGCACCCCGCCAAGCAGGCCGCCGATCACCGTCGCCCAGAACCCGAACAGTTTGACGATGGTGCCGATTTCAGTTTTGCTGAATCCCAGGTCCAGATAGAACGGCGTGGTCATCTGGCTGGCCATCATCTCGCCGACCTTGTACAGCAACACGAACAGCAGGATCAGCACCGCGTCATGGCGCGAGAAATACTCCACGAACGGCTGCACCACCGCGTCGCGCAGAGTGCGGGGCGTTCCCATCGGCACGTCGGGTTCAACGCAGAACAGGGTCGTGATCAACCCCGGCAGCATCGCCGCCGCCATCACCGCGTACACCGCCGCGAACGGGATGAAATCCGCCAGGATCAACCCGCCGCCGGAGGACAGCAGCAACCCAACCCGATAGCCGTTGACGTAGAACGACGCGCCCAGGCCCTGTTCATCGTCGGCCAGCGATTCGCGCCGGTAGGCGTCAATCACGATGTCCTGCGAGGCGGAAAAGAACGCCACCAGGAACGCCGCCAGCGTGACCCCCGGCAGGCTCACCGCAGGATCGGCCAGGCCCAGGCCCGCAATCGCCGCGATCAGCGTGAGTTGGATCAGCAGCAGCCAGCCGCGCCGCCGGCCCATGCGGGCAATCGGCGCGAACCGGTCGAGCAGCGGCGCCCACAGAAATTTCAGCGTGTACGGCAACCCCACCAGCGCAAACAGGCCGATGGTGCCCAGATCAACGCCCGCCTCCTTCAGCCAGGCTTGCAGCACCGAACCCGTCGCCAGCAGCAGCGGCAGACCGGAGGAAAAACCCATCAGCAGGGCGGTCAGCATCCGACCGCTCAGGAAGATGCGCAGAATGTCGCGGCCCGAACGGCGGGGGAAATCAGAAGGCATGGTCGTAATCCAGGGTTAGCGGCGCATGATCGGAAAAACGCTGGTCGCGGTAAATGGCAGCGGCGCGCACCTGGTCCGTCAGGCCAGGCGTGATGACCTGATAATCAATGCGCCAGCCGACATTCTTTTCCCAGGCCCGGCCGCGATGCGACCACCAGGTGTATTGATCGGGATTGGGATTCACCACCCGGAAGGCGTCCACCCAGCCCAGCGGCCCAAACAGTTCATCCATCCAGGCGCGTTCCTCGGGCAGAAAACCGGAATAATTCTGATTGGCCCGCCAGTTTTTCAGGTCAATTTTCTGGTGGGCGATATTCCAGTCGCCGCACAGAACGTAGTGGCGACCGCTGGCCTGCATCGCCCGCAGGGGCTCCACCAGCCGCGCCATGAAGCCGAATTTCACCGCCTGCCGTTCCGGGCTGGAAGAACCGGACGGCAGATACAGCGAAACCACGCTGAGGTTACCAAACTGCGCTTCCAGCCAGCGACCCTCGGTATCGCATTCCGGCCAGCCCAGGCCGGTGCGCACCTCGTCCGGTTCGCGGCGAGCAAACAGCGCGACCCCGCTGTAGCCCTTGCGCTCGGCATCGTAGTAATAGCAGTGGTAACCGGATGGATGATAGACCTCGGGCGGCAACTGGTGCTCCTGGGCCTTGGTTTCCTGGAGGCAGACCACGTCGGCGTTCTGCCCGGCCAGCCAGTCAAAAAAACCCTTACGGGCAGCGGCGCGGATACCGTTGGCGTTGAAAGTCATCACCCGCATAAGGCTATGATGCTCCGGTAGAAGGACGGTGAAGCGCGCTATGATACCGGCATTTCCTCCTTTTCAGCCGGAATCTCCAACCATGCGCGACTATCAGCGGGATTTTCTCGATTTCGCCATCCATCGGGGCGTGCTGCGCTTCGGCCAGTTCACCCTGAAATCCGGGCGGATCAGCCCCTACTTCTTCAACGCCGGCCTGTTCAACAGCGGCGCGGCGCTGGCCCGCTTGGGGCGTTGCTACGCCGCCGCCATTGCCGATGCCGGGCTGGAATTCGACCTGCTGTTCGGCCCCGCCTACAAGGGCATCCCGCTGGTGGCAGCGGTCGCCATCGCCCTGGCCGAACAGCATGGCCGCGATGCACCCTGGTGCTTCAACCGCAAGGAAGTCAAGGATCACGGCGAGGGCGGAACCCTCGTCGGTGCGCCGCTCCAGGGCCGCGTGCTGATCGTGGACGATGTCATCACCGCCGGCACCGCCATCGGCGAGACGATGCACATTCTGACCGCGCACCACGCCACTCCGGCCGGCGTGGTCATCGCTCTGGATCGGCAGGAACGCGGTCAGGGCGAGCTGTCCGCGGTCCAGGACGTCGAGCGCGCCCACGGCGTTACCGTAACCCGCATCGCCACCCTGGACGATCTGGTGGCGTATCTGGCCGAACGACCGGAGTACGCGGTGCATCTGAAGGCGATGCAGGATTATCGGGCGCGGTATGGAATCGCCGGGGTGCCCGGTGCAGCCGGCGCCGGAACGCTATAGAACTGGCGCAACTTCCCTGGGCGGGCGCGGGTCACAACGAACACAGTCAGTCCACCCCTGAGACCTGCGCCATGCTGATCCAACGCCCTTCTGACATCCGCCCGTCCGAAATTACCCCGCCCGAACTGTACGCCCGCCGCCGCGAGTTCCTGAAAACCGCTGCGGTGTTGAGCGCCGCCGCCCTGTTGCCGTCCGTCCTGGGCGGAACTTCAGCGCAAGCAGCCCCCGACGACGATCTCAAACCGACGTCCTACAAAGACATCACGTCCTACAACAACTTCTACGAATTCGGCCTCAGCAAGAGCGACCTGACCAAGTACGCGGGTGGTCTGAAAACCAAGCCCTGGACGGTGGCGGTCGAAGGCCATTGCGAAAAGCCGGGCCAGTACGCGCTGGAAGATATCCTGGCCCCGCACGCGACCGAGGAACGCATCTACCGGCTGCGCTGCGTGGAAGGCTGGTCCATGGTGGTACCGTGGCTGGGCATTCCATTGCACAAAATTCTGCCGCGCTTCCAGCCGACCGCCAGCGCCAAGTACGTCGAGTTCACCACCCTGCTCGACCCAGCGCAAATGCCGGGACAACGCACCCGCCTGCTGAACTGGCCCTACGTCGAGGGGCTGCGCATGGACGAGGCCATGCACCCGCTCACCCTGCTGGCGACCGGGCTGTATGGCAAGGAACTGCCCACGCAGAACGGTGCGCCGCTGCGGCTGGTCGTACCGTGGAAATACGGCTTCAAGAGCATCAAATCCATCGTGAAAATCCGCTTTACCGAGCAGCCGCCCCGCACCACCTGGGCCAGCGAAAGTCCGAGCGAATATGGCTTCTACGCCAACGTCAATCCCGAAGTGGACCACCCGCGCTGGAGTCAGAAACGGGAGCAGCGCATCGGCGATCTCCAGCGCCGCAATACGCTGCTGTTCAATGGCTATGCCGAGCAGGTGGCCAGCCTGTACGCCGGGATGGATCTGCGCACCCATTTCTGAGCGGACAACGGCGAGGGTCTGCATCCTGATCGTTTGCCCTTGAAGACCGGCTAAACTGAACTCTGATTGACCGCGACGGTTTTCCCAAAGACGAGGTAACGGCGATGGCGAACGATGACCGCGATTCCACGATAGTACTGAATGGGCTGGACGACAGCCGGCGGGCCTTACTGGACCTGATCGAGAACATGCGGCGCACCTTGTATCTATACACACCGCTGGTGCGACCTGAGTTATACAACGATCCCGACATCCTCGCCGCTATCCGCACCCGGATCGTGAACCAGCCCCGGATTCGCTTCCATTTGCTGTTACCGTCCGCCCGAGACTGGCGCAGCGATAACCCGGGGCTGGTGCGCTTGAGCGAACGGCTGACCACCGCCCTGATCCTGCGCACCCCCAACCGGTCCGAAATTCCGGACTCGCCTGAGCTGGGCCAAGCGTTCGCCATCGCGGACGAAAGGATGCTGCTGCGCTTCAGCGACCCACGCCGTTTGCTCGGCGAATATGAACGTCAGCCCAGCGATCAAATGAAGGAACTGCTGGAACTGTTCCAGATGCTCTGGAATCGGTCGCAGGCTGATCCGGAACTGCGCCGGCTGGGAATTTAGGCCAGAGCCACGCCCCACCGTTCCAGCAGCTTCATCCGGTTCAATTCCAGCCATTGCAGGGCGATAATTGGCGCGGCGGAATTGATCCGGCCGGAATCCAGCAATTCCAGCGCTGCCGCGCGGGAAACCACATGCACGCGGATGTCCTCGTGTTCCGCGGCGACACCGCGTATGCCCGGAATCACGGTCGAGGCATCCACCCGTCCGCAGAACAGGGTGATGCTCTCCGAGGTGCCGCCCGGACTGACCAGATACTGGCGAATCGGCATGAGGTCGAGGAGTTCGCAACCGGCTTCCTCGACGGTTTCCCGCCGCGCCACTTCCTCGGTAGTCTCGCCGGGATGATCAATAATGCCGGCGACGATCTCCAGTAACCAGGGACCGCCGGGAAACTCCACCGCGCCTACCCGGAACTGTTCCAGCAAAACCAACTGGTCGCGTTCGGGGTCATAGAGCAGGACGGCGACGGCATGGCCGCGCTCCAAACACTCGCGCACCATCTCCGCACTCCAGCCGCCCGCAAACAGTTCGTGCCGCAGCCGGTATTTTTCCAGCCGAAAAAAGCCGCGATAGCCGCTGGACTGATCAAGGATTTCAAACTGATAGTTCATGAGTAGAATGTCTCGCACGGGTGAGAAGGATGGACCGATTGAATACCGATTGTAATCCAGGGTGGCGAGCGCAGCGGCAACCGTCGTTGCCCACGGTTACCCTCAATGGCATCCACTGGCAACCGTGGATCGTTCTGGCGCTGGCGCTGCTGCTGGCCGCCTGCTCGCGCGACGCAGCTTCGCCCGAGGCCCAAATCCGGGCGCTGGTCGCCCAGGCCCAAGTCGCGGCTGAGGCGCGTGACGCGCCGGCCCTGCGCGCGCTGATCGCCGCCGACTACGCCGATGCGCAAGGCAACGACCACAAGGCGATAGAAAATCTGATCCGGCTACACCTGTTGCGTAATCAGACCATTCACTTGTTTACCCGAATCGGCGCTATTGCCTTCCCCCAACCGGACCGCGCCACCGTCCGGGTGGCGGCGGCGATGGCCGGTCGGCCCGTGGCGAGCGTCGGCGAACTGGCCGGAATGAATGCGGATCTGTATCGTTTTGACCTTGAACTGGTTCAGCGCGACGGTGAATGGCACGTGCAGCGCGCCACCTGGGAACCGGCGCGGCTGGATGATTTCTGGTAATTCGGTCAAAAGTCACAAGATTAAGGCACGATCATTGCCTAGAATTCTGATGCTTATCATCAATGACACTCAGGAAGCCAGCGCTCGCTAGCTGCTCCAGTCAGTCTGTAAAGGGGATATTGAATGAAATCGAAGCGATTGCAACAGACAGTGCTCATCCTGGGGGTGGCCGGCTTGCCGCTGCAAGCCAGCATCGGCGACACCCCTCTGACCCTGTCGCCAGCCGCCGCCAGCGACGCTATGTTCCAGACGGCGGTTGAAACCGCGCTGGACAGCGACAACGGCGCCGATCCCGCCGCCGTCTTCATTGCCAACGATACCGCCACCACCGCCCAGACCCTTGCCAATCCCGTCACGCTGACGGGTTATGTCAATCAGCCCGGCAGTGGTTCCGAGGGTCAGTCGCGCGCCGCCGGCGACCTGGTGGACGTGTATCGGGTCAATTTGAACGCGGGTGACCGGGTCACGCTGACCATCGCCGGCGATGGCGTCCAGGATGATCTGGAGCTGGGAATGGCCGATCTGGAGGGCCATCTGCTCGACGCTTCGACGGGTCAGGGCCGGGTGGAAGCGCTAACCGTCAAAGCCGATGGCGAGGCGCTGGTGCTGGTGGGAGCGCATCGAGGTGCATCCCGTTATGAACTGACCCTTGGCGCGGCGCGAGGTCCACTTCCCTTCAGCCTGCGCTTGAGCGACCGGTTTGCCCCCGGCGAAGTGATCGTGCGTTTCCTGGACCAGCCCGCGGAAACCAGGGGCGGCTTGCGAACCCTGGCGCGGGCGCTAGGCAAATTCGCGGGCCGGGAACGCGAAACCCGGCAGCGGAATACTCTGCTGGAACTGGCGGAATTGAAACAGGCGCAAGTCGAACGGTCGCCGACCCGCGACGACTCATCCAGTTTCCCTGGCGGATTCCAGCCCACTGATCCGGCGACCCAGACCAAACTGGACACCTTGCATCAGGTCAAGGCGCTCACTCTGGACCCGGAAGTGGCGTCCGCTGAACCGAACTATATCCGCCACATCCTGTTCACCCCCAATGATCCGTATTATAAATACCAGTGGCACTACACCCAGATCAATCTGCCGCAAACCTGGGATATAACCACCGGCGCTAATGCGATCGTGGCGGTCATTGACACCGGCGTGGCGCTGGGTCATCCCGATTTGCAGGGACAGTTGGTGGCTGGATACGACTTCGTCCGGGATCCGGCCAATGCCGGCGACGGCGACGGCATTGACCCAAATCCCAACGATCCGGGCGATCACTCTAACTCCGATGGCAGCAGTTCCTTCCACGGCACCCATGTCACCGGCACCGTGGTGGCGGCGACCAACAACGCGGTGGGCGGGTCCGGTGTCGCTTTTGGCGCCAGGGTGATGCCCTTGCGGGTCTGCGGCAGAAGCGACTGCAATTTCTACGATATCGAACAGGCGGTGCGTTTCGCCGCCGGGCTGGCGAACGATTCGGGCACGGTGCCGGCGCGCCGCGCGGATGTGATCAACGCCAGCTTGGGCGGCGCCACGCCCTCGCCGACCGAACAATCCGTCTACAGCCAAGCCCTGGCCGCTGGCGTCATCATCGTGGCCGCCGCCGGCAATGACGGCACCAATGAAATGAACTATCCGGCCGCTCTGAACGGCGTCATCGCGGTCGGCGCCGTGGACAGCAGCAAGGCTCGGGCGACCTACTCCAACTTCGGCTCCTGGGTCACCCTGGTCGCGCCAGGCGGTAATGCGCGGCAGGATGTCAATGGCGACGGTCAGGTAGATGGGGTGCTGAGCACAGTGGCCAAGGATACCGGTGGTACGTTGGTCTACGATTACGAACTCTGGCAAGGCACCTCGATGGCGACGCCGCATGTAGCAGGGGTCATGGCGCTGATGAAGGCGGTTGCACCCAGTCTGACGCCGCAAACGGTTATGAGCCTGCTCACCAGCGGCGCGCTCACCGATGATCTGGGAGCGGCGGGCAAGGACGACCAGTTCGGCTACGGTCTGATCAACGCCAGTAAAGCGGTCGCCGCCGTCGGCGGTAACCCAGGGTCGGGGGCATTCAAGACGATTGATTCCAGCCTGCTGGGTTTTGGGGTCAACGTTGGCACCATGGTCCCCATCCAATGAAGCGTCAGAGTCGGATCGGCATCCTGGCGCTCATGGTCATGGCCGGCTGCGCCCCGCCCGGCAGTCCGGTGGCCGGCGACGCTGCCCTGCCGATCACGGCGTTAGCCAACCAGAACCAGTGCGGCGCGCTGGACCAGCCCGCAGTGCGCTGGATCAGCGATTCGGGCGCATGGCGCGCGCTCTATGCGCAGATCAACCGCCAGCGAATGAATCCACCGCCCCCGCCGCCGGTGGATTTTCCCCGTGCGGGGGTGTTGCTGATCGCGATGGGCCAGCGATCCACTGCCGGTTATGGATTAGCGCTGGCGGATGAGGTTGCCACGGTGCGCGGGGGGATGTTGACCGTGCGAGTGAGTTGGCGCGAACCGCTGCCCGGCGCGCGGCGGGCGCAGGTCATGACCAACCCCTGCCTGCTGGCGACTCTGCCGGATGCTGGATTTACGCAGATGCAGGTGCTGGATCAGGAGGGACAGGTGCGGTTGGAGGGAGAACGCTAGCCTGCCGGGCCAGCGGGTCCTGCCGGTAAAACGCCCGCATTTGAATATAAACAGCGGGATAGGCGTCGGCGACCACCGCCGGCGTTTCAAAAAACGCTTCGCTGGCGACGGCGAAGAACTCGGCCGGGCTGTCAGCGGCATAAGGATCCAGCGCCGTTGGCCGCCCCCGCTCCACCTGCCGACCCAGGTGATCATAGGCCGCGGTAAAAGCGCGGCTCCAATGCTGCGCCGTCATGCCCCGGTGCAACGGCGGCAAGCCGTTGACCGCGCCGGTCAGCATGTCCAGCTTGTGCGCCATTTCGTGAATCACCACGTTCAGGCCCGGCTGGTCGAGCGTGTCCACGATGTCGGCCCAGGACAGGATGACCGGACCGCGCTCCCAGGCTTCGCCGATCAGCGGCCGGTGAACACTGTGAACCAGGCCATTGGCGTCGGTGTATTCGTGATGGGCGAGAAAGCCTTCAGGATACAAAATCACCGCGCGCCAGTCCTGATAGTAGTCCAGCCCCAGGTTGAGAATCGGCAGACAGGCCTGAACAGCGATCAACGGCCCCATTTCCGGCGTCAGTTCGAGTCCACCCGCCAAATCCAGCGCCTTTTCCGCCAGAAACAGCGTCGTCAGATCGTGCAACCGTTCCAGTTCTACCGGGGTCAGGCCCGCCAGCGCCGGCACATAAGCGACCGTCGCCCGCCATTCCGCTTCCGGAAGCCGCGCGTGTTCAAGCCGCCGCCGCCGGCGCCAGTTCTGGAACAGTCCAAACATGGCGGCGCGCTATTCAGTCCGGCGCTTTTTTACCTTGAGCGCGAGCTTCCTGCACCCGCGCCAGATAACGATCCGACCAGCGCGCCAAGGCATAGATCGGATAGCCGATCACCATCACTGCCAACAGGATGAACAGGATCAGGGCGACCGCCTTGGGCAACCGTCCCCACCATTCGGTGACGAAATAAACCAGCCCCCACCCCAGCAGGCCAGTGATGCCAAGCGAAACCAGAAGAGCCGGAATGTCGTCGCGGTGCATGAGTTAGTCCACGGAAGACACGGAAATCACGGAAAAAACCAATGCTCAATCCATTGGATGAGCGGCGTAGCGTAGCCAGCGCGGCGAACTTTGCCAACCGCGCCGCGCGCCTGGGCGATGGTGTCGGAATTTGTTTTATCGGCGAACGGGCTTTAAGCTTTCGACTATGCTCTGAATGATGGGGTTCAAAGAGAACATTCATGACTCGCACCATCCTGATTCTTCCCGGCGACGGCATCGGCCCGGAAATCGTCGCTGAAGCAGCTAAAGTGCTGGAATGCCTGCGCCAGGAACAGGGCCTGGATGTAACCCTGGAATACGGGCGGCTGGGCGGCAGCGCGGTGGATGAACTCGGCGCGCCCTACCCGGAGCCAACCCGCCAGCAGGCCCGGCGGGCCGACGCCATCCTGCTCGGCGCAGTCGGCGGACCAAAATGGGATGCGCTTGAGCGGCCATTGCGCCCGGAAAGCGGACTGCTGGCTATGCGCGGCGAGTTGGGCCTGTTCGCCAATTTGCGGCCGGTCCAGCACTACCCGTCCCTGTCCGCCGCCTCGGCGCTTAAACCTGAGTTGGTCGCCGGTTTGGATCTGCTGATCGTGCGCGAGTTGAACGGCGATGTCTACTTCGGTCAGCCGCGCGGCATCCGGACGCTGGCAAACGGCGAACGGGAGGGCTTTAATACCATGGCCTACCGCGAGTCCGAGGTCGAGCGTATCGCCCACGTGGCCTTCAAAGCCGCCCGCCTGCGCCATCGCAAGCTGTGTTCAGTGGACAAGGCCAATGCGCTCGAAACTTCCGAGCTGTGGCGGGAAGTGGTGACACAGGTGGCGCAGGACTATCCGGACGTGGCGCTGTCCCACCTGTACGTGGACAACGCCGCCATGCAACTGATCCGCGCCCCCAAACAGTTCGATGTGATCGTAACCGGCAATCTGTTCGGCGACATCCTCTCGGACTGCGCGGCGATGCTGACCGGTTCCATCGGTCTGTTGCCGTCGGCCTCGCTGGCCGCGAATGGCAAGGGCCTGTATGAACCGATCCACGGTTCCGCTCCCGACCTGGCCGGGCAGGGCGTCGCCAATCCGCTGGCGGCCATCCTGTCAGCGGCGCTGTTGCTGCGCCATACTCTGAACACGCCAGATCAGGCGGAGCGCATCGAGCGTGCGGTCGGCCGCGTGCTCGATAAAGGCTTGCGCACCATGGATATCATGGCGCCTGGCATGATCCCGGTCGGCACGCAGGCGATGGGCGACGCCGTGGCCGCGGCGTTAGAGGACTGAAGGGTCCAGGGTTAAGCGCCATGCGGCAACAATCCAGGGAATACATCGTCATTCTGTTCATCGTCGGGGTGTTGGCGCTCAACTATCCGGTACTGGAGCTGTTCAACCGGCCATGGATGCCGTTCGGCATCCCGGCGCTGTACCTCTACCTCTATCTGACGTGGCTGGTTCTCATCATTCTGCTGATCGTAGTGGTAGAGCGTTCACAAATTCCCGAGCCGGATCAGACCGCCGCGCCGCCGGAACCTGCTCCCCGGTCAGAGGCAGAAACCGCGTCCGCGGAAAAGCGCGGAACCAGCAACGCCGATCCAGCGGAGTCGCCCTGAATGCTCAGCGACGGCGTTATCCTCACCAGTGCGCTGGTTTACATGGGCGTCCTGTTCGGCATCGCCTATTACGGCGACCAGCGCGCCGACGCCGGCCGTTCGATCATCGCCAATCCCTACATCTACACCTTGTCGCTGGCGATCTACTGCACCGCCTGGACCTTTTACGGCAGCGTCGGATTGGCCGCCACCAGCGGAGTGGATTTCCTGCCGGTCTATCTGGGACCCACCCTGATGGCGGTGCTGTTCTGGTTCGTGCTGCGGCGCATCGTGCGCATCACCAAGGTCCAGCGCATCACCACCATCGCCGACTTCGTGGCTTCGCGTTACGGTAAGAGCGGTCTCCTGGCCGGTATGGTGACGGTCATCGTGGTCGTCGGCATCCTGCCGTACATTTCCATCCAGTTGAAGGCGATCGCCACCAGCTTTAGTCTGCTGCGGCAGTATCCTACGGTGGCGATGGCGGAGCTCGCGGCGCATCAGCCGTTCTGGCTGGACACCACATTTTACGTGGCGCTGGTGCTGATTGTATTCGCTATCCTGTTCGGCACCCGCCATATTGATATCACCGAGCGCCACGAAGGGATGGTGGCGGCGGTGGCGTTCGAATCCCTGTTCAAGCTGGTGGCGTTCGTACTGGTCGGCATCACAGTGACGTTCGTCATTTTCGACGGTCCCGGTGATCTGTTCCAGCGGGCTGCCGATCATCCGTATCGAGCCGCCCTGATGCGATTCGATGTGGTGCCGGGTGGTTACGGTGGCTGGCTGTCGCTGACCTTTCTTTCGATGATGGCGTTCCTGTTCCTGCCCCGGCAGTTCCAGGTGCTGGTGGTGGAGAACGTCAATGAGACGCATATCCGCAAGGCGATCTGGCTGTTTCCGCTGTATTTGTTCGCCATCAACCTGTTCGTATTACCTATCGCCCTGGGTGGGTTGCTGACCTTCTCCGGCGGCGAGGTAGACGCCGACATGTTCGTGCTGGCGCTACCCATGGCCAGGCACATGCCGGACCTGGCGCTGCTGGTGTTTCTGGGCGGATTCTCAGCAGCCACCAGCATGATCCTGTTCGAGACCGTCACCCTGGCCACCATGGTCTGTAACGATGTGGTGATGCCGATCCTGTTGCGCGCCAATCCGCGCTGGCTGGCTGGCCGTTCCGACCTCTCTGGCCTGCTGCTCGCCATTCGCCGCGTCGGCATCGTGGTGCTGATCCTGCTGGGTTATCTCTATTTCCGCTTCATCGGCGAATCTTACGCCCTGGTGGCCAGCGGCCTGATTTCCTTCGCTGCCGCCGCTCAGTTCGCGCCGCCGATCCTGATCGGCCTGTACTGGAAACGGGCGAGCCGGCGCGGCGCGCTGATCGGCCTGAGTGGCGGCTTCCTGGTCTGGGCCTATACTCTGCTGCTGCCGGCCATGGCCCGCTCCGGCTGGATCGGCAGCGGTTTCGTCGAGCAGGGGCTGTTCGGGCTGGAACTGCTCCGACCCTACGCCCTGTTCGGTCTGCAAGGCATGGATCCTTACATGCATTGCGTGTTCTGGAGCATGTTGGCCAATATTGGCGGTCTGGTGTTCGGGTCCATCCTCAGCAAACCGGACGCCATCGAACAGGTGCAGGGCAGTCAGTTCGTCAATGTCTTCGAGCGTGAGCGCCACGACGGCGATGCGCTGTTATGGCGGGGCGTGGTGGACACTGCCCAACTCTATGAACTCCTGGCGCGGTTTATCGGCCCCCAGCGCGCCAGTGAAGCCTTCGACCGCTATGTTGAGGAAAACAAGGATTATCCGCTGCAAGCCGATCCCCGACTGATTCACTACACGGAACGATTGCTGGCGGGGGCGATTGGCGCCGCCTCAGCCCGGGTGATGGTTTCCTCCATCGTGATGGGCGAAGTGCTCAGCATCGAGGAGGTCATGACCATTCTCGACGAGAGCACCCAGGTGATCGAGTACAGTCGCCGGCTGGAGCAACAATCCCAGGAACTGGAAGCCGCCTCCGCCGAACTGCGCGAGGCCAACAACCGGCTGCGGGAACTCGACCGGCTCAAGGATGAGTTCATCTCGACCGTCACCCATGAATTGCGCACGCCGCTCACCTCGATCCGGGCCTTTTCGGAAATCCTGCTGGCCAATCCCGACATGGACCTGGAGCAGCGCAGTAAATTTCTCACCATTATCGTTAAAGAAAGCGAGCGGCTGACCCGGTTGATCAATCAGGTGCTGGACATGGCCAAGATTGATTCGGGCCGGATTGATTGGCATATCGAGGATGTTGACCTGCGCGCGCTGATCCTGGACGCCATCAATTCCACCAGCCAGTTATTCCGCGACAAGGCAACGACTTTGCGCGAAGAACTGGGCGACCAACCGGTGATCCTCGCTGGCGATCATGACCGACTGACCCAGGTGATCATCAATCTGTTGTCCAACGCGGTAAAGTTCTGCCCGGAACAGACCGGCGAGGTCACCATCCGGTTACGACCGGTGGCGAACCGCTGGCGCATTGAAGTGATTGATAACGGCCCTGGCATCGCCGAGGATCAACACAAGCTGATCTTCGAGAAATTTCACCAGGTCAGCGATAGCCGTGCCGGTAAACCCATGGGAACCGGGCTCGGTTTGCCGATCAGCCAGAAAATCGTCGAGCGCCACAACGGTCGTATCTGGGTGGAAAGCGAGATCGGGCAAGGCGCTGCCTTCATCGTAGAACTGCCCGGCAAGCTATGACCAGCGGGTTCACCAGTCGCTTTCGCCGGCCTGATCGCGTGGCCGTTCCAGGATCGGGCGGGCGGTGTGGCCTGATTCACCCCGCCCGCGAACGCGGTAGCCCAGATGGAGCAGCTTGATCCCCAGCCGGTAGTGGCCGTTGGCGCTGCGCTCGACCAGCCCGTGCTCGATCAGCGACGCCAGGATGCGAAATGCAGTGGAAGGATGCAGGCCGGTGGCGCTGGCCAGGATTTTGAGGCTGACGGGTTCGTCGTGCGCGGCCAAGGTGTCCAGCAACCGGGAGAGCCGGGCGATCACTTGAATTGAGGAAGTCGCTTTGGCAGTCATTCGGTTTCCTAAAACCCGGTAACCTGTTCATGTTTTGTGAAATTAGCGTGACTATATTGCATTGCAGCATAAAATGCCACCCTTTTGATGAGGCATGGGGCGCCAGGGTTGCGCCGCAATGAACATCTATCTGGAACTATTGCAGCGGGTGCTGGCTGAGGGGGTTGGCAAGCCGGATCGAACCGGGGTTGGGACATTAAGCGTATTCGGCGCGCAACTGCGCTTTGATCTGCGGCGCGGCTTTCCGCTGGTGACGACCAAGAAACTGCACCTGCGTTCAATTATTTACGAACTGCTGTGGTTTCTGCGGGGCGATACCCGCCTGGATTATCTGCATGAACACGGCGTCACGATCTGGGACGAATGGGCCGATGCGGACGGCGATCTGGGGCCGATCTACGGCAAGCAGTGGCGCGACTGGGAAGCGGCGGATGGCCGTCATATTGACCAGCTCACCCGCGCCATTGACCTGCTGCGCCATGACCCGGATTCACGACGGATCGTAGTGTCGGCGTGGAATGTCGGCGAACTGGAACGGATGCGCTTGCTGCCCTGTCATGTGCTGTTCCAGTTTTACGTCGCCAACGGTGAACTGTCCTGCCAGCTCTACCAGCGCAGCGCCGATTTGTTTCTCGGCGTGCCGTTCAACATCGCCAGCTACGCGCTGCTGACTCACTTGGTCGCGCAGCAAGCTGACCTGCAGGTGGGCGAATTCATCTGGACTGGCGGTGACTGCCATCTGTATCTGAATCATCTGGAACAGGCGCGTGTGCAACTGAGCCGCGAGCCGTTCACGCCGCCGCGCCTGGCGATTCAGCGCCGCCCGGAAACCCTCGCTGACTACCGCTATGAGGACTTTGCCATCATTGGCTATCAGGCGCATCCAGCCATCAAAGCGCCGGTAGCGGTGTGACGGAAAGCGGCCCTCTATTGAGCGAAGCGGGTTGATCTTGACCATTGCTTGCAATCCAGGGTGACTGTGGCGCTGTTAAAAGTTGAACCGGGTTAAATCCGCTTGACGATCATCGCAAAATATGCTGCGATGCAACAAATCAACGAGTTCTGAGAGAATAATGGTCATGATGACTTTTGACCGGATGATGGAGCGCAATCAGGCGGCCAACTGGCTGGCCTGGCAGGGTGCAATGCGGCTGGGCGGATTGATCGGCATTAGCGTGCTTGGTTCAGTGCGCAAGGCGCTGGATACCTATCTGGTGTGCCTGGAACATGGGGCGGAGTATCTGGCGCAGTCGCAGCCGACTGACCCACCGGAGCGGTGGATAGCGGGTTACGCGGACGCCATGGTCGAGTGCGTCGAAAAATCCTGGCAGGATTACCGTAACAATCTCCAGATTTTCTTGCTGACCCAGGACGAGGCGCTGATTTGGGTGACCCGGATTGACCGGGCGTTGTTGGCCACGGATCGAGCCGCATGATCGAATCCAAGCCTGATTCTGCCCCCGCGCCGGCTACCCCGGAAGCGGAGCGCAAGAAGCCCAGCCTGTTCGAGATTCTGAACCGCCCCATTCACCTGCCGTTTGGCCGGCAACGTGCGCCAGAGGCTACCGCCGAAGCGGCCGCGCCCAAACCCGAACGGTTGGTTCGCTTGCGCGACCGGCTGCGGCGCACCCGCCAGGGCCTGGTCAGCGGCCTGTCCCGCCTGTTCGCCGGCAAGAAGCTGGACGACGAGGCGCTGGAAGAGCTGGAAAGCCGCCTGCTGCTGGCCGATGTCGGTGTGGAACTGACCCAGCACCTGATGAAACGGCTGACCGAGCGGGTGGCGCACCAGCAGTTGAACGATGTGCCGGCGCTGCTCCAGGCGCTGAATGAGGAATTGCTCGCCATCCTCGCACCCTGCCAGCAACCGTGGCAGCCCAGCGACTCCCGGCCCTACGTGATCCTGATGGTCGGGGTCAACGGCGTCGGCAAGACCACTACCATCGGCAAACTGGCCCAGTGGCTGCAAGGCGCGGGGCATTCGGTATTGTTGGCGGCTGGCGACACCTTCCGCGCCGCCGCCGTCGAACAGTTGCAGGTCTGGGGCGAGCGCAACCGGATTCCGGTCATCGCCCAGCGCAGCGGGGCTGATGCGGCGTCGGTGATTTACGACGCGATTCAGGCCGCCCAGGCCCGGCGGGTAGACGTGGTGATCGCCGATACCGCCGGACGGTTGCACACCCAGGCGAATCTGATGGAGGAACTCAGGAAGATCAAGCGGGTGATGGGCAAGGTGGACGCCAGCGCCCCGCACGAGGTGTTGCTGGTGGTGGACGCCAGCACCGGCCAGAACGCGCTGAATCAGGCGGTGCAATTCCACGAAGCGGTCGGCGTGACCGGCCTGATTCTGACCAAGCTCGATGGCACCGCCAAGGGCGGCATCGTGTTCGCCATCGCCCGCCGGCTCGGCTTGCCGATCCGCTTCATCGGCGTCGGTGAAGGCATTGAGGACCTGCGCACATTCGACGCCGCCGAGTTTGTCGCCGCCCTGCTGGATGAAGAAGGGGCGGATTGAACCCATGTAGTGCGGCGGTCATGGAACTCCTGGCCGGATTTGGCACTCAAACCGCGCGAGTGCTAAAATCAGGCCATGCCAACTTGAGGGAGGAGTGAATGACGATGACGACGACTGCGCTGGTTCCCCGCCTACCGAACCTGCCGGCGCCGGTGGACAGTCTGGACGGTTATCTCCAGGCGATCAACCAGGCGCCGATGCTGAGCGCCGAAGAAGAGCAGGAACTGGCCCAGCGGCTGCGGCTGCGCAATGATTTGGAAGCAGCTCAGCGGCTGATCGTAGCTCATCTGCGCTTCGTGGCGCATATTGCTCGCGGTTATGTCGGGTATGGCTTGCCGCTGGCTGATCTGATCCAGGAAGGCAATGTCGGCCTGATGAAGGCGGTTAAACGCTTCGACCCGGCCCATGGCGTGCGGCTGGTGTCGTTTGCAGTGCACTGGATTCGCGCCGAGATTCATGAATTCATCTTGCGCAACTGGCGGATCGTCAAGGTCGCCACCACCAAGGCCCAGCGCAAACTGTTCTTCAAACTGCGCGGCGCCAAGAAACGCCTGGGCTGGCTGAACGGGGAAGAAGTCAATACGGTCGCCCGCGAGCTGGGTGTCAGCCCCGAACATGTGCTGGAAATGGAATCGCGGTTGAGCGGTCACGATGTTTCCTTTGATCCGCTCCCCGATGCCGACGGCGATGATGAAGCCGAAGCTTACACGCCCTCGGCCTACCTGCGCGACGATCAGGCCGATCCAGCGGCGGCGCTGGAGCGGGAAGACTGGGAAGTGCGCACTACCCGTCAGTTGAGCGAAGCGCTGGGGCGGTTGGACCCGCGCAGCCGCGCCATCGTCCAGCGGCGCTGGCTGAGCGACGATAAGCCGACTCTGCACGACCTGGCCGCCGAATATCAGGTCTCCGCCGAACGCATCCGGCAATTGGAAAGCAATGCCATGAAAAAGCTGCGCGCTGCGCTGCCAGCGGCGGCCTGAATCCAACCGAATTGCGAAGACCCGCCCAAGTGGCGGGTTTTTTATCGCCCGGATTTTCATCCACGCGGGAATGGGGCAAGCTTGCGGTGCTCCGCCCGCCCGGTACATCACGCATGAGCCAGCCCACTCCTCTTTTGACCCGCGACGCCTCGTTGCAAGCTCTCAACACCTTTGGACTGCCGGCGCGCGCCGCCTGGTTCACCGCCATCGAAACGCCAGCGCAATTGGCCGCTCTGATCGCCTGGCCCGAATTGAAGCGGTTACAACGCTTCGTGCTCGGGGGTGGCAGCAACCTGGTGCTGGCCGGCGATTTCGACGGGCTGGTGCTACACGTTCGCCTTACCGGACGGGCGCTCATTGCGGAAGACGCCGATGCCTGGTTCGTGCGTGCCGGCGCGGGGGAGAACTGGCATGACTTCGTGTCCTGGACTCTGGAGTGCGGCTGGCCGGGTCTGGAAAACCTGGCGCTGATTCCCGGTACGGTCGGCGCGGCTCCCGTCCAGAATATCGGCGCTTACGGGCTGGAAATGGCCGAGCGGTTTCATACACTGGAAGCGGTGGACCTGGAAACGGGGGAAACGGTGGTTCTCGACCGCGCCGCCTGCCAGTTCGGTTATCGGGACAGCGTGTTCAAACGCGAGGCAGCCGGGCGCTCTCTGATTACCGCGGTGACCTTCCAACTGCCCAAACACTGGCGACCGATCACCGGCTACGCCGATGTGGCGCGGGAACTGGAAGCGCCGGGGATTATCCAGCCGACCGCGCGGGAAGTGGCCGATGCCGTCATCGCCCTTCGTTTGCGCAAGCTGCCCGACCCGGCGCATATCGGCAATGCGGGCAGTTTTTTCAAGAATCCGCGAATAGATGCGCAAGCGTTCCAAAACCTGGTTGCCCGGTATCCTGATCTGCCTCACTATCCCCAACCGGACGGAACCGTGAAGCTGGCCGCCGGCTGGTTGATCGAACGCTGCGGCTGGAAGGGTAAGACGCTCGGTCCCGTGGGTGTCTACGAACGCCAGGCGCTGGTGCTGGTCAATCGCGGCGGCGCGCGGGGCGAGGATGTGCTGCGGCTGGCGCGAGCGATTCAGGCGTCGGTGAGAGCAACCTTTGGCGTTGAACTGGAGCCGGAACCGGTCATTCTGGGTGCATAGGACCTCATCTAACTTGAAGTCAACTCAAGTCAGTTAAAGCATTAGCGCCCGCCCGGTTCAGACGTTGAAGCTTTCCCCGCAGCCGCAGGTGTCCTTCACGTTGGGGTTGCGAAAGCGAAAGCCTTCGTTAAGCCCCTGCTTGGCGTAATCCACTTCCATGCCGTCCAGATAGGGCAGGTTTTTGGCGCTAACCACCAGCTTGACACCCTGCGATTCAAACACCTGATCGTCGGGCGCGATGGCGTCCGCCAGTCCAACGGTGTACATATAGCCGGAACAGCCCGTGTTGCGCACGCCCAGCCGCAATCCTTGCGCTTGTTCCTTCCTGGCGAGAAAGGCGTGGGCGCGGGCGGCGGCGGCTTCAGTGAGAGTGATGGTCATAAGAATCTCCTGATGACGATGATTGGCATTGATCGGATTGGATAGCGGCGGGCGCGGTTGGTTTCGCAGCTTCCGCGCGCAGCGCCGCCTGGAGCGCCGTTTCAGCCAGTACGGCGCAATAGAGTTTCTCCGGCGGTACATCGAGAGTTTCGACCAGCTCGTGATGGCGGAAGCGTGCGACTTCCGCCAGCGTCCGGCCCTGGAGCCACTCAGTCAACCACGCGCCGCAGGCGATCAGCCAGCCGCAGCCATACGCCTTGAACCGGGTGGCGACAATCAAACCCATCGCATCCACCTTTAGCTGTACTTGCAGAATCGCCCCGCTGACCGGTTCATCCACCCGCACCGTCACCACGTCGGGAGCCGCCGTGTCCAGCGCCCCGCCATGACGCGGTTGCTCAAAATACGTCTGCGCCGCTGCGCTCAAGGGTTGCATATCGGCTACGTTGAAGCGTCGGCCTGCGGGCGATTTTCAGCCGCATCCGTAGCGCCGGCTGAGGACCAGCCCTCCTGGCTGGCCGCCGAGTGCAGCGTGCAGCCGTTCAATTCGGGCAGGCGCAGTTCGCCCGGTTCAAGGCCCGCATCGCGCAACGCCTGGCAAAGCTGGCGGACCGTGCGGTCCAGAGCGTGAATATGATCCAGCATCTGATTAATGGCGTGGGCCTCGGGATCGGGCAGGTCGGGAGTAGCGCCGTAAGCGTCGAACCCGAGTTTGCGCGCGATCTCCCGGCGCACGTCATCAGTCGCACCGCCCGCTTCGACCACTCGCCCCGGCACGCCAACCACCGTCGCGTTAGCCGGCACTTCCTTGATCACGACCGAGTTGGAACCAATACGCGCGTTATCGCCCACCTTGAACGGCCCCAGCACCTTCGCGCCAGCGCCGATCACCACATTGTTACCGAGGGTAGGATGACGCTTGCCCTTGTTCCAACTGGTGCCGCCGAGGGTGACCCCCTGATACAGGGTGCAGTCGTCGCCGATCTCGGCGGTTTCGCCGATCACGACGCCCATGCCATGATCAATGAAAAACCGCCGGCCGATTCGAGCGCCCGGATGAATCTCGATCCCGGTCAACCAGCGGGCGATAGCCGACAGAAAACGCGCCAGCCATTTCAGGCCCAGAGTCCACAGCGCATGGTTGAGCCGATGGAACAGGAGCGCATGAATGCCCGGATAGGCGGTGAGAACCTCAAATACCGTGCGCGCCGCCGGATCGCGGTCGAATACGGAATAAACGTCTTCCCGCAGACGTTGCCAAAACGCCATGATGAATGTGTCCAGACAGTTGCTGATGGAGGAAACCGCACCGCACGCAGCGGTGGTAAGGCCGGGGATTATAGCAAGCCGGCGGGCGCGCATCGGGGCGGCGCGGCTTGCCCTGGATTGCAACCCGCCCGCAACCGGGTTGGTTTTAACCGGCGCTCCGCCCCAAGATCGCCTAAAATGACAAGACGTGGCGCCGTGCGCGATTCGGGCAATGGCTCGGAGCCAGCGGCCGAATCATTGATTGTGAGGGTAACCAACCATGAAACCGTGGATTCATGAAGAAATTCTCAAAACCTGGACCGACGCCCAGAAGCGTTTGTGGGAAAGTCTCTGTGCGGCCATACCATTGCAGCCGCCAACCGGCATCGAGGCCTGGCGGGAAACCTATCTGAAAAACTTGACCAGTTGGGAAGCGGCGGTCCGGCGGTCGCTGGAACAGGAGGCGGCTTGGGTGGAGGAATGGGTGCGACGAGTCGCCCAGGAAAAGGGAACCCCGGAAATGATGGCGTCGTGGGTGCGGCAGATGGAAGAAGTATTGCAACGCTGGATCCAAACCCAGAATCAGTGGTGGAACGATTACTTTGCGGTCCTGCGCCATGGTGGGTTTGCTCAGCCGGATCAGGCCAATGCAGAATCCGCCCCGGCGGCCGCCCCGGTGGCGGCGGCAGAATCTCCCACCGCCACATCTACCTCCACCGAACCCCCGGCGGCGATGGAACCTGTGGAAATCGTCGTGGCGGAACCGTCCGTTGCCGTAGAACTACCGGTCACAATGGCGCCGCCCGCAGTTGCGCCTGCCCCGCCGCCCGCCCCTGAACCGCCTCCTCGTGCGGAAACGCCCGACGATCTCAAACTGATCAACGGGATTGGCCCAGCCCTGGAAAAGAAGCTGCATGCCTGCGGCATCGCCAGTTTCCGGGATCTGGCCACACTAAGTGACGCCGATATCGAACGGATCGAAGCCGTTATCAAGTTTGCTGGCCGCATCCGCCGCGAAGACTGGATGGGGCAGGCCAGGGCGCATTACTCGCAAAAATACGGCCAACCTCTTTAAGACAGATCCTTCGATGCCCGTTCACTCCATCGCCGCCATGCTGGGCGGCGCCCTCCCCCCAGGCCGCCAGGTCACGGTGCAGGGCTGGGTGCGCACCCGCCGCGATTCCAAGGCCGGCCTGTCGTTTATCACCCTCTACCCTTCGCCGGGCAAGGACCAGAGCGTAGACCGCGCGAAGCGGCTGGAGGTGCTGGATGCGCGCCTGGATGAATTGGGCATGAACAAAACCGCTTATACTTGGTACCGGGATCTGCGCCGCTATGGCAGTGCGCCACATGCCGGATTCGGACTGGGGTTCGAGCGCACAGTCAGTTATGTGACCGGCATGACCAACATCCGGGATGTCATCCCGTTCCCGCGCACGCCTCGCAGCGCGGATTTCTAACCGCCTGTTTTACGCCACCCGGTTCCCTGTTATGAGCACCAATACTACCCAGCAACCGTCTAAGCCACACAAGAGCGGCGCGCACCGGACCAACGCCCTGCCATCGGGCTATGTGCTGGACGAATACCGCATCGACGCCATTCTGGGAGCCGGTGGATTCGGCGTCACCTACAAGGCGCTGGACACGCATCTGGACGCCTGGGTCGCCATCAAGGAGTATTTTCCGGTCGAATGGTCCTTCCGCGATGCCGATGGCGTGACGGTCCACGCCAATACCCAGGGGCTGTCCAGTATCAACGGCGCGCAGACCTCCGACTACGAATGGGGGCTGGAGCGTTTCCTTGACGAAGCGCGGGTGCTGGCCCGGATTCAGCACCCCTACGTGGTGCGGGTCAAACGCTATTTCCGCGCCAACGGCACCGCCTACATCGTCATGGAATACGAGGAAGGCGAACCCCTGAGCACGATTCTGGACGAGACCGGAACGCTCCACGAGGAAGAGGTGCGCGGTTTGCTGGAGGATGTGCTGCCGGCGCTGCAGGCCGTGCACGAGCAAGGCTACCTGCACCGCGACATCAAGCCCGCCAATTTATACGTTCGCGCCCGCGATCACCGGGTCATGCTGATTGATTTCGGCGCAGCCCGGGCAGCGATCAGTCGCCACAGTCAGAACGTGACCAGCCTGGTGACGCCGGGTTATTCACCGCCGGAGCAGTACACCACCCGCAACGACCGCTATGGCACCTGGACCGATCTCTACGCTCTGGGCGCCGTGCTCTATCGCTGTGTGACCGGCCACACGCCAGCGGAAGCCGCCGACCGGTTGCTGGATGACCACCTGGAACCGGCAGTAATGGTGGGCCATGGCCGCTACAGCACCAATCTGCTGCACGCCATTGACCGGGTGCTGGCGGTGCGGCCGGAAATGCGCTTTCGTGATGTTACGGAAATGCAGGCGGCGCTCGCCGGTTCCCGGGACGAGGAAAGCGACGAGACCGTAATCATGGCGCCGGCGCCCAAAACCGGCAAAGCGGTTCAGGAAACCCCGGTGCGGACGGTCACCCGGCAGCAGCCACCCGAGTTAACCGTGAAAGGCGAGACCGACGCAGAGTGGCCTGAAACCGTCCAGCCCGCAGTCGCCCCGTCCCACCCTGAGATTGAATCCCCCCAACCTCCCGCCGGACGACGGGAGGTGTTGGCGACACCGCCAGCGCCCGTTAATCCTCCTTCGCGCCGGGTCCCGGTGGCTATCCTGGCCGGCGCCGCTGGGGTAGTCGGGGCAGTAGCCCTGGGCGCGTGGCTGTGGTGGGGACCCACCGCGCCGCCGCCAGCGCCTGACCTGGATCAGCGCGGGCCACCCTCATCCATCGCTCATCCTGCGCCCCCAACAACCGAACCGTCCGCCACCACTGCCCCTCCGCCGCCACCCGCCGCCGAAACCTTGCCGGCGGCGCCGGCGGCATCCCCCACGGGTGGCGCACTGCCGGCCGCGGTGGAAACCACAGCGCACGAACCGGCGCCGACAACCCGACCTGAAACGCCACTACCGGCTGGCGAATCTCCGGCGCCAGTGGAACCCGTTCATCAGGCCAGACAACCGATCCAGTTCCAGGAAGAACCGGCGACCGCACAACCCGCTCCCTTCCAGGAAGAACCGGCGACCGCACAACCCGCTCCCTTCCAGGAAGAACCGGCGACGCCAAAAGCGCCAGCATCCACGGTAACAACGGGAACTGCGGCGCCGCCCTCCCCAACACCGCCGGCGCTGGCGCCCAGCAGCAGGGTTCGCCCCCAGTCCGGCGCAGCGCAACCAACCACAACTCAGGTTACCCCCAAACCGGATACGGCTAAAAAAGCACCAGCGCGCCAGGCCGAACCCACCCGAACCAAGAAGACGCCCCGGCCAAAAAGAGAACGCCGTCCCCGGTCCAGAACCGAGCCGACGATCGTAACGCCGGCCAAACCGACGCGCAGCACGCCTGCGCTACGCACTACTAATCCTTGGGAATCCCCCGCTTCGACCGGATTCAATAGCAAATGAAACTGACGTTCTGGCCTTTTTCACGGCGACGCTCCAGCCAACCAGAAACCATGCTTGTGCGGGCGCGATTTATTCGCACCGATATACCAGGCAAGGGTGATCTGCGCTTGCGCTCGCCGTTATGCCGACTGGGCCGGGGACGGGATAATGATCTTTGCTTCAACAACGATTCGGTTTCCAGCCATCATGCCGAGATTTATCACCTGCCGGATGGCACCTTTCAAATCTGCGATCTCGATTCGACCAACGGAACCTGGGTGAACGGACGACGCATTCAAAGCCAGGTGCTGAACCATGGTGATGTGGTGGAACTGGGCGAGGTGCGCCTGCACTTCCGACTTGAAGATCAATGAGCACCCCGCATGCGACCGCAGGAGAAATCAGGTCTATGCCTCTTTATCGCGGCTTCTTTAAAAAGGGTCCAACCATCCCGGAACCGGTCGAGCCGACCCGACGCATCGCTCGGGCCGAGCCGGCGGAGAAGGCCCGCCCTACCCCTCCGCCTCCGGGACCGGTCGCCCCACCTCAGCGCAGCGTCCAGACCGAGCCCGCGGAACAGGCGCGGCCTACCCCCCCTGCGATCAATGCACCCCTCAACGCGCCGTCCGGTCCGGTGGTCGGCTGGTTGGCGATCATCGCGGGGCCAGGGCGCGGCGAGATCCTGCGGCTCGGTTATGGCATCAACGATATCGGCAGTGGGCCAAATGCCCGGGTTCGGCTGAATTTTGGCGATCCGGCTATCGCGCCTGAAAATCATGCAGCGATCATTTACGCCACGCGGTCCCGCCGGTTTTACCTGGCCCAATCGATTGCTGCGGAGACGCGGCGGAACGGCGAGCCGGTTCAGGAATCCGTAGAACTAACAAGCGGCGATACGGTGGGATTTGGCCAGACTCAGTTGCGGTTCGTGCCGCTCTGCGGGCCGGATTTCGACTGGCGCGACGGCAGCTAACGCTGGGAGGATGGGTAATATGGCGGCGTGGGTGCATGACGAAGGCGCGGCGCTGGGCAACCGCTCCCGGCAAGAGGATGACTACGGGGTCTTCGAATTACCGCCGGAGTTGGAAGCCGGTGATCTATTGCTGGTACTGGCCGACGGCATGGGCGGTGAGCAGGCCGGCGCCCGGGCTAGCGCCCTGGCGGTGCGCAGTTTTGTCCAAGCCTACGGCACAGTGTCCGCCGCCGCCATTCCCCAGCGTCTGGAACAAACCCTGGCCTGCGTCAACGCGCAGATGGCGCGGGATGTGGCGAGCGATCCCCAGGGGCTGCGCGGGATGGGTTGCACCGTACTGGCCGTGGTGGTGGCGGAAGAAGGACTGTACTGGATCAGCGTAGGCGACTCGCCGTTGTGGCTGTGGCAGCGAGGGCGGCTGCACCGCTTGAATCAGGATCACGCCTATCGCAGCATCCTGGCCTATCAGGTGAACATCGGGGAGATCAGCGCCGCTGAAGCCGCCCGTCATCCCGACCGCAATGCGCTGATCAGCGCCGTGACCGGCGCCGAACTGGAACTGGTGGACTTGGCGCGCCAAGCCTATCCGCTGGAACCCGGTGATCAGATTCTGCTGGCCAGCGATGGCCTGTTGACCCTGGATGAAAAGGAAATCGCCGCGTTGCTGAGCCGGATCCAGGCCGAAGACCGCCCTTGCGCCCGGTTATTGGCGGCGGTGGCGGAACATCACCATCTTCATCAGGATAACGTTACCGTCCTCTGGGCGCGGTCGGCGGCATCTTCACCCACCCTGACGTGGGGGCGACGCCTGTGGCGGCGCGCGTCGTTGCTGGTCCTTGTGCTGGGCGTGCTGGCGGCAGGCGGCGTCTGGTGGTGGCTGGCGCCAGGCAGTGCTGCACCGACGGTCAGCACTGCCGCCAAACCCTAGCCGCAACCCGCCCCAGCCAGCCAGCCCAGCAAATCAGTCGGCTGGTTCAGCAGGCCGGCCGCCCCCCACTCCTCCGGCCGATCTTCCGCCCCCAGATAGCCAAATCCAGCCACCAGGGTCGTCATCCCGGCCCGGTTGCCCGCCTGCACATCCCGCTCGGCGTCGCCGACATACAGGGCGCAGGCGGGCGCGACCCCTACTCGTTCGCAGGCGTACCACAACGGCTCAGGGTCCGGCTTGCGTTTATCCAGGGTATCGCCGCTGACCACGCAGGCCGCCCGCGCCCATAGCGCCAAGGCTTTCAGCAACGGTTCGGTCAGCCAGCCCGGCTTGTTGGTGACCACGCCCCAGGGGATGCCAACGGCTTCCAAGTGGGTCAACACCTCGGCCATGCCGGGAAACAGCGCGGTTTGCACGGCGATGGCCTCGCGGTACAAGGCCAGAAACCGCTGATTCAATTCAGCATAGCGGGCGTCATCAGGCTCCAGGCCGAAGCCGAGCTTCAGCATCCCCGGCGAGCCGTGAGACACGGTGGGCCGGATGGCGGCGGGCGACAGTTCAGGGTCGCCGCGCTCGCGCCGCAGCCGGTTCAGGGCCGCCGTCAAATCGGGAGCGGTGTCCAGCAGGGTGCCATCCAGGTCGAACAGCACACAGGCGCGCGGCGGCGGGTTCATGCCGCTGCATCCGGCTGGCAATGGACCATATAGTTGACCCTGACGCCCGGTCCCAGCCAGTAGCGCCCGGTCAGCGGGTTGTAATGCAAGCCGGTGATCTGGCGGAGCGTCAGCCCGGCGGCGCGAATCCAGCCGTCCAGTTCCGAAGGACGGACGAATTTGCGGTAGTCGTGCGTGCCTCTGGGCAGCAGCCGCAACACGTATTCCGCGCCGATGATGGCGAATAAATACGACTTCGGGTTGCGGTTGATGGTGGAGAAGAACAGATGGCCACCCGGTTTGACCAGCCGGGCGCAGGCCCGAATCGTTGAGGCTGGATCGGGGACATGTTCCAGCATCTCCATGCAGGTCACCACGTCGAAGCGGGCGGCTTCGCTTTCCGCCAGTTGTTCCGCCGTGGTGCGCCGGTACTCCAGTTCCACCCCGGATTCCAGTTGGTGTAACTGCGCCACCGCCAGCGGCGCTTCACCCATGTCAATGCCCAGCACCTGAGCGCCGCGCAGGGCCATGCTCTCGGCCAGGATGCCACCGCCACAACCGACATCCAGCACCTGCTGGCCAGCCAGGTCGCCGACCCGTTCAGCGATGTAATCCAGCCGCAGGGGGTTGATGTCGTGCAGGGGTTTGAACTCGCTATCCGGGTCCCACCAGCGGCTGGCGAGCGCCTCGAATTTGGCGAGTTCCTGTTCATCCACATTGAGAGGGGCGGTCGTCATAGCCTGGAGTACCTTAAAACGAAGGAGTTATGGAAGGGTTTGCTGGTGGCTTTGACTGGCGGGCAGCGCGATTTACGCCCGGTGGTCCGCCTGAATTTTGTCCCGCCAGCCGCGCGCGCGCTGGAGAATCTCAGCCAGGTCCAGCGTGGTCAGGCGCCGGTCGGCCAGCAGCCGCTGGCCGGCGACCCAAACATCGCTGACCTGATGGCGGCCAACGGCGTAGACCAGTTGCGAGATGGGATGGTAGACCGGTTCGGTTTCCGGCTGGCCGAGATCCACGGCGATCAGGTCGGCGGCCTTGCCGGGTTCGAGCGAGCCGATCTCATCGCCCAGCCCCAGCGCCCGCGCACCGTTCAGCGTAGCCATGCGCAGCACCCGCGCGGCGGGCAGCACGGCGGGATCGCCCGCCACGGCCTTGCCGAGCAGGGCGGCAGCGCGCAGTTCGCCGAACAGATCGAGATCATTATTGCTGGCCGCGCCATCGGTGCCGATGGCGACATTGACCCCAGCGGCGTCGAGCCGGGCCGTCGGGCAGAAGCCGTTGGCCAGCTTGAGATTGGATTCCGGGCAATGGGCGACGTGAGCGCCGGCTTGCGCCAGCCGGTCCATTTCAGCCGGTTCAAGCTGGGTCATGTGGACCGCCAGCAGGCGTGGCGACAACAGACCCAGTTGTTCCAGCCGCGCCAGCGGTCGGCAGCCGTGCCGGGCCTGGAAGTCGGCGACTTCAGCAGCAGTTTCGTGGAGGTGAATGTGGACCGGAATCGCCAGGTCCGCCGCCAGCCGACCGATCCGTTCCAGCGCCGGGGCCGAGACCGTGTACGCCGCATGGGGGGCAAACGCGGTATGCAGGCGGGGTTCAGCCTGCAACGCCGTGTGCAGCGCCAGCCCCTTGTCCAAATACTCGTCCAGATCGCGGGCGTAGGCGGTGGGAAAATCAACGGCGATCAGACCCACGCAGGCGCGCATCCCGCAGTCCCGCGCCACGGCAGCGGTCACTTCCGGGAAGAAATACATGTCGTTGAAACAGGTCACGCCGCCACGCAGCATCTCCGCCATAGCCAGCCGGCTGCCGTCGCGGACGAAGTCAGGATCAACCCAGCGGGTTTCCGCCGGCCAGATATGCTCTTGCAGCCAGCGCATCAGCGGCAGATCGTCGGCGAAGCCCCGCAACAGGGTCATGCTGGCGTGGGTGTGGGCGTTGATCAGGCCGGGCAGCAGAACGTGGTGGTCGAAGTTGAGGCAGGTGGCTGCGCGGTAGCGAACCGCCGCTTCCACCTGGGGCAGGATGGCGCGAATGCGGCCCGCCTCAATCGCCAGAGCGTGATGCTCCAGCACCTGCCCTTCCGGTTCGACCGGTACGATCCAGCGGGCGTTAAGCAGGGTGGCGATGGGTTGCGGCATGGCGGGGATTCTCCGAACGGGGCGCGCGGATTATAACGGCGGATATTCGGAGCGCAAAAAAACGCCCCGGCGAACCGGGGCGTGGATTTAGCAGGACAAAACCGCCAGGGAATTACTCGCGGCACATATCCGTGACGGTGGTGACTTCCACCCGGCGATTCAGAGCGCGACCTTCCGGATTGTCCCTGCCATTGGGCAGGGTGTTGGGCGCGACCGGCTGAGACTCGCCCATGCTGCTGGCGCGGATCTTGGCGGCGGGCACGTTCCTGGACACCAGGAAGCTGGCCACGGTGTCGGCGCGGCGCTGGCCCAGCCGCATGTTGTAGGCGTCGGTGCCCTTGCTGTCGGTGTGGCCGACCACCTTGACCGTGGAGACCCGCTCGGCCCGGTTGATGTCGGACGCCAGCTGGTTTAGCCTGGCCTGCCCTGTCGGTTTCAGATCGTAGCGATCGAAGGCGAAGAGCGCGTCGGTGCCGAGCGTGACCTTTTCGCACGTCGGCTGCGCCGGTTCGACCGGTGCGCCGCCGCCGCACTCGGCCACATCCTTGTCGGCGGTCCAGTAGGGCGTGCGGATGCAACGGCCATAGGGATCCTTGACGATCCTGTCCCACGGATCCACGGCGTAGATGCAGCCATACTTGTTGGCCGCGTGCGCGGGCAGGGCGGCGAACAGCACCACAGAGGCAGCCAGGCCCAAGCCAAGCTTATGCAGTTTTACTTTCATCGGTATACTCTCCCAAACAGGCACTCAGAAAATTCTGTGCACGGTACGTTCAAACTTTGAATCGCAGAGACCACGCTCGATCGAACCGCGATCATCCACTCAATCAGCATACCGGAACGGCGAACCGGCCGGTCATGATGTAATGATACAACGTTGTGTCAGAATTGCAAAAAAATGTTGTGCCAGCAATAAATGCTTGCATTTTGCGCGTTATCTTAGCATTTTGGCAAGCAATTTTTTGTGATAATCCCGCCTGAATTCTGCTTGTTGTAAAAACACAATTGTCTTGAGCAGCGTCGGATGACGGCTAAATTTTCAATTGGATTCAATCGCTGTGACCCCTCTTCATGATCGCATCCGCGCCGTCGTCTGGCGCGAGAATGCCTTGGAACTGCTGGATCAGCGCCAATTGCCGGGCGCGCTGCTCTATCGGCGGCTGACGGACGCGGCGGAAGTCGCCAAGGCTATTCAAGACATGGTGGTGCGGGGCGCGCCGGCGATTGGCATCGCCGCTGCCTATGGCGTCGTATTGGCGGCGCGCGCCCGCCACGTCGAGAGTCCGGATCACTGGCGCGAGCGGATCGGCGACGATCTCGCTGCATTGGCCGCCGCCCGCCCGACCGCTGTCAACCTGGTTTGGGCGTTGCGGCGCATGGAGCGGGTCATCGCCCAAACCGCCGGCGATCCGGCGGAACGGTTGCTGACCGAAGCGCGGATGATTCATGAAGAAGATATCGCCGCCAACCGACGGATGGGCGAACTGGGCGCGGCGCTGCTGGGCGAGCGCGGAGCGGTGCTGACCCATTGCAATGCCGGCGCGCTGGCCACTGGCGGTTATGGCACCGCGCTGGGAGTCATCCGGCGGGGTTATGAGCAGGGACTGATCGAGCGGGTTTACGCCGACGAGACCCGACCCTGGTTGCAAGGCGCGCGACTGACCGCCTGGGAACTGGCGGAGGACGGCATTCCGGTGACGCTGCTGGCGGATGGCGCGGCGGCGGCGCTGATGCAGTGCGGCAGGGTGCGCTGGGTCATCGTCGGGGCGGACCGAATCGCCGCCAATGGCGATGTCGCCAACAAGATCGGCACCTACGGCTTGGCGGTGGCGGCGCGCTATCACGGGGTGCGATTCATGGTGGTGGCGCCCACGTCCACCGTGGATATGCACATCCCCAACGGCGCGGCCATTCCCATCGAGCAGCGCGCCGCCGAGGAATTGCTGACGTTGGGCGGGCAACCGGTCGCCGCCGCCGGGGCTGAAGTCTGGAATCCGTCGTTCGACGTGACCCCGGCGGCGCTGGTGGATGCACTGGTGACGGAGCGCGGAGTAGCCCTGGCCCCGGATGCAGAGAAGATGGCGCGGTTAATGGCGGGGACGGAGTAAAACCACGCCGCCCCTGGCCACGATGTCGCGTCTCGCGGCCCAGTCATTGCGGTTTTGGCGCCGCCAGGGTCAGCGCCAGCAGTAGTGGCCAGCCGTAGGCGTACTTCAGCGCGTTAGCGGTGAACGGCTCAATGACCCAGGTTTGCACCGGCCCCATCAGTTCGATGGTAAACAGCGCCAGCAGAATCATCACAAATTTAATCAAAGGCATGATACGAAGATCTCGCGGACAAGCCGTGGTTTGGCAGAACACGGGGATGGAGCGACCGCCATCCTGCGAAGGCTG